>Ga0136846_1231018_pt1 | contig 36555 bp, 34 predicted proteins | sample HopSoiMetagenom2_FD_96841 | JGI IMG/M metagenome (GOLD analysis project Ga0136846, IMG submission 96841) | Grasslands soil microbial communities from Hopland, California, USA - 2 Assembly 2016 (version 4) | ecosystem: Environmental > Terrestrial > Soil > Grasslands | place: USA: Hopland...
GCGCGGCCCTCTCTGCATCTACCGGCGAGTCCGTCGCCGCGGCTTCGCGAGGCCTGGGCGGCCTAACGAGACATACGGATTCCCTCGTACGATCCATCGCAGGGGCCAGTCAGCCGCCTTCGTGATGCCAACACGCGCGGTGACCTCGACCTGCGCGTCGGGCACGGGCCCGCCGGCACGGATACGGAGCGGGCCGCGATCCAACCGTGCTCCGTCCAGAGCGCCGTCGATGCCTAACGCCTGACAGAGTTTCCCCGGGCCGTTCGTGAGGTCCGCGTCGCGGCGAACGTTTCCGCGACGCCGGCGCATGAGGTCGACCCCGTGTACCGGCTCGAGCGCGCGGACGAGGACCGCACTGCCGTGCCCCTCCTCGCGGGTGACTGCGTTGAAGCACCAGTGCGCCCCGTAGATGAAATACACGTACGCAATGCCCGGCGGGCCGTGCAGGTGCCAGGTCCGCTCCGTTCGTCCGACGACGGCGTGACACGCCGGATCATCCGGACCGAGATAGGCCTCGGTCTCGACGATTCGACCGGACGCGACGCCCTCAGGCAATGTATGCTCGAGGATCGCGCCCAGCAGATCCCGGGCGACCAACTCGGTGGGACGATCGTAGAACGATGCAGGCAGCGACCGTCCCACCGGGTGCCGACTACCCCTCCGCTGCCGCGGCGGTCTTCTTCGCGCGCGGTCGCCGAGGCTTGGCCGCCGGCGCGGCGCTCTCCGGCGCCGCGGCGCGCGGTGCTCCACGAGACGTCTTCCCAGCCGCTTTCTTCGCCGGCGCCTTCTTCCGGCCACGACCGCCTTTCGGCGTGGGCGTCTCGATGATCTCCACCGGTGCCTGCGTGTTCTCATCGTCGCGATGCGACGCCGGGTCCATCGACGCGGTAATCGTCGTTGGCGCGGCAGCCGCCGGGAGCGACTCCTCGACGACGCCTAACAGCAGCAGATCCGTCGGCAGCTCCCCCGTACGGCCGGTCGCCCCGCGCCCGCGGCTCCCGGCGCCTCGTGGGCCCATACCGCGCGGCACCGGCGGTGCCGTAGACGCCTTCGGCGCGGGCGTCGTCGCCGCGGCGGCGCGATTCAACTGCTCCGACACCGGCGCTACCTGTGCGGCCAGCGCGACCTCGTAGTCGTCGCCGCGCCGGCGGAGATCGATGACCTCACCGTCGTGTGCGTCCTTGAGGATCCGGATGAAGTTCCGTTCACTCAGGCTTTCGCTGTCGCGACCGAGCAGCTCGAACGCCTGTTGGCGGATGCGGCTCGCCGGCACCGCGCGATCGCCCGACGTGAGCGCAGCCACGGCGCGGCCGACCAGCGAGAACGCCTCGTGACGCGTTAGGCGCTCGCCGCCCGAGCCGATGACGTCGCCCGTTGCCTCCGGCTCCGACGCGGTGTGACTGGGGGAAACCGGCGCCGCTGGCGGATGAACGAGCTGGTCTCCATGGGGCGGCGTTGCCGTCGCGGCCTCACCCGCTTCCGGCGCTGCTTCGGCAGCGCGATGGGTGTCGGTGCGCGGTCCACGGTCTTCCCGATCGCGCCCGCGGCCTCGTCCCCGACGTCCCCGGCGTCCCCGCTCGTCACGCCCGCGATCCTCGCGGCCTTCACGGCCCTCGCGTCGGCCGCTCTCGGCCCGCGGCTCACGCGCGCCGTCGTCGTCCGCGGTCGCCGCCTGCGGCTTGCCAGCGGATGTCTCACCGGCCGGAATGGGTGGAATGGTCTCGCGCGGTAGCCCGACCTCGAGCTGTCCGTTTTCCAGCTTGTTGACGGAGATCAGGCCGCGTTGCGCCGCCTCGATGCAGAAGCGCGAGAACTTCGAGATGCCGAGGTTCTTCTCGTCGAACGAGTTGTCGATCTCCTGCATGACCTGCTTGAGGCGATCGGATCGCATGACGTCGCCGTTCTGCGACATCCGCTTGATCGCCTCGCTGACAAGCTCCCACGGGTCGTATTTGACGACTTCCTCGTCTCCCGCCTTCACGAGGCCCGCGAGGGCGTTGTAGCTGTAGTACTCGTCGCAGTTCATCACGAGCAGGTCGCTCGATGACTCGCGAATGCCGACGCCGATCACGTACTTGCCATACTCCTTGAGCTTCGTGACGAGGCTCGCGAAGTCGGAGTCGCCGGAGAGGAGGATGTACGTGCCGATCTCGGGCCGCGTGAACACGAGCTCGATCGCGTCGACGGCGAGCCGGATGTCGGTCGCGTTCTTCTTCGACGAGCCGTAGGCCGGCGCCATGATCATGTCGATGGACGACTCGGCGAGTGGCACGATGTACTGTGGGTAGCGCCGCCAGTCGGCGTAGGCACGCTGGACGGCGACCTTCCCCTTGATGATCTCGGAGCCGAGGAGGTGGCGAAGCTCCTGCTGCAGGTCGGAGCGGATCCCCATCGTGACGTTGTCGAAGTCGATGAGGAGAGCGGCGTTAGGCGCGTGCGTGTGAATCGGGCCGCTGACCGCGGGCATCGCCTGGGGGCCTCGGTGAATCGGGGCAACGGGAGGGCGCGGCGGCCGCGTGGGACGTGAGTTCATGTACTTCCTAGGGTGATGGTGTGCTCGAGCACTACCATGCGCTCGAACTCCCGCCGCTTCGCCTGCCGGCCCCCATGGTTGGGGGGCACGCCCGAGGAAGCGCACGAGATCGTGACTGGCACGACGCGCGCACACCAGCTCACCCAGGACCCTCCCGGGGAACACCGATCACGCGGACATCGTCCACTTGCCGGATACGCGCGGAGCTGGGCCTCCCTTCGCGTGGGTGGATCTCAAATCCACCGCACAGGATCGTTTCGCGACGGCGACCCACGATCCACACGTATCCCGCCTCACCGGCGATGTCGACACCGCCGGTGGAACGCGGTAAAGCTAACAAAGACTGGGGCCTAGGAAAACAGGGAACTGGGAATTGGGAACCGGGACTCGTCGTGGAGCGCCCGTTCCGTGTTCCCTGATCCCGGTTCGCGGTTCACTCTCCCATAGCCTTGATGAGGACCCGTTTGGACCGTTGGCCGTCCCATTCTCCATAGAAGACCCGCTGCCACGGCCCAAAGTCGAGCTTCCCCTTCGTGACCGGGACGATCACCTCGTGTCCCACGGTGAGCGAGCGTAGATGCGCGGCGGCGTTGTCTTCGCCCGTCCCGCTGTTGTGTCGGTAGGCGTCGGGCGACCACGGGGCAATTCGTTTCTCGAGCCAGTCGAGGATGTCCTGCCAGAGGCCGGACTCGTGATCGTTCACGAAGACCGAGGCGGAGATGTGCATCGCCGAGACGAGGACCATTCCCTCTTCGATCCCTGCGGCCGCTCGACACTTCTCGACCTCGTCGGTGATGTCGATGATCTCCTGGCGGCGCTTCGTGTTGAAGGTGAGGTAGCTGGTGTGGAACTTCATCGGGTAGCAGGCGTGGGTGAACGCGAGCTGCTCCACGCGCGCCGCTTCTCCCCGGGCGCACGCGACGCAGCGTATCTTCTTTCTACGAAACCACCTTCTTGACCATGCCGTAAGGAGCCCGAGTGAGTCCAGTCGGCTTCCGGACGCGCTTGTTTCTGATTCTCACGCTCTTCGCGACGCTGCCCTCCTTGCTGCTCACCCTCGTGTGGGCGGGCACCTTCGCGAAGGCATTGCCGTTGATCAGTGGGAGCTCGGCCTGGGAACGCGCGGCTGCGACTGGCGGGCGGGCGATCGCGGCGGCTCAGCAGGCGCCGCTTTCACCGAGCGACAGGGCAGCGCTCCGGGCCCATGAGATCGAGCTGCAGGAGTCGCTCACGCAGGCTCGGCGATTCGGGTTCATTGCGCAGCGGGCGGTGCCGATCATCGCGGTGGTCGCGGTGCTTGCGCTCGGTATCCTCGTCGTCGTGTCCTCGCGCGTCGCAGGGCATCTGAGCCGACAGCTCAGTCGGCCGATCGATGAGCTGGTCGGTTGGACGGATCGGCTGGGACGTGGACAGGAGTTACCGGAGGGCCCGCCTCGCAAGGGCGCGCCCGAGTTTGCAGTGTTGCGGTCCCGCATGCGGTCCGTTGCCCGTGAGTTGCGCGATGCGCGCGCACGGGAGATCGAAGCCGAGCGACTCCGCGCGTTCCGTGAATCGGCGAGACAAGTGGCGCACGAGCTGAAGAATCCTCTGACTCCCATTCGCTTCGCGGTGGCGCGTCTCCGCCGCGAAGCGCCGCCATCGCTTGCCGACGCGGTCGAGGTCCTGGATGCGGAATCGCAGCGACTCGAGGAGATGGCTCGGAGCTTCGCACAGTTCGGCCGATTGCCCGAAGGGCCTGCGGCCGATATCGACGTCGCCGAACTAGTGCGGTACACCACGAGAGCGTCGGTGCCTCCGGACGTCGAGGCTCAGGTCCGCATCGAGGGCGACGTGCCGATGATCCGCGGCCACCACGACGCGCTGGCGCGCGCGCTGTCGAACGTGTTGCTGAACGCGGTGGATGCGTGTCGCACCGGGCGCGATTCCGGCGCGAGCCGACCGGCCCGGATCGGTGTCACGGTCGCGCGCGAGCGCAACAACGGCGACGACGGTATCATCATCGTCGTTCGGGATTCCGGGTGCGGCATCCCACCGGATAAGCTGGCGCGGATCTGGGAGCCGTACGTCACCCACAAGCCGGGCGGGACGGGGCTGGGTCTCGCGATCGCGCGACAAGCCATTCTCGCCCACAACGGTACCGTGCACGCGACCAGCGTGGTTGGCGACGGGACCGAGATTCGATTCACATTGCCCACATCGGGCATCGACGCAACGGAGGCCGTCAGTGCGGATTCCCGGTGAGCTGATCCCGATCGTACTCTTCACGATGATTCCCATCACGGCGATCGGCGTCCCGATCGCGCGCGCGATCGCGCGGCGCATCGAGGGCGGCGTTCGCGGGGCGTGGCCGCCGGCGGCGCTGCCTAACGACGTCGGCGCGCGGCTCGAGCGGATGGAACAGGCGATCGACGCCATTGCCGTCGAGGTCGAGCGCATCGCCGAAGGACAGCGCTTCACGTCAAAGCTGCTCGCCTCGCGCGCCGACGTGGCGCGTCCCGAAGGCGCGCTCGCGCGAACCACCGACTGAGGGCCGCACCCGTGTGGGATGAAGACATTATCGTTCCGATCGCATTCTTCGTGAGTGTGGTCATCATGGCGATCGGCATCCCGCTCGTGCGCGGTATCGTACGGCGGTGGGACCGAAAGTCCGCGGACCCGTCGATGCCAACCGATACCGCGGCGCGCCTCGACCGCATCGAGCAGGCGATCGATGCCATGTCGATCCAGGTGGAACGAATCGCGGAAGGCCAGCGATTCGTGACGCGAATCATGTCGGACCGGGCGCCGGAGCGCGTGGCGCTGCCGCTTCGCGGCGACGACAACTCGTAAGGCAGTGAGGAGACGATCATGCATATGAGCGACGGCGCCGCCGAACTGCTGAACGCCCGCGCGCAGGACGTGCAGGCCGCCCAGCGAGAGGCCGTACAACAGGCGCAACAGGCGCAGCAACAAGTCCAGCGCGAGCTTCAGCAAGCGCAGCGAGAGGTGCAACAGGCCCAGCGCGAGGCACAACAGGCGCAGCAGGAAGCGCAACGCGAAGCCCAGCAGGCACAGCGCGAAGCCCAACAGGCCGTGCGGCAGATGCAAGCCGAGTTAGCGCGCACGACGGCGCGCGAGGGCCAGGCGGTTCCGTTCCCGCCGCTTCCCCCCTTCGGCCCTCAAGTCCCTGAAGGCGCCGTCGTCATCTCGGTCGCCTTCTTCATCATGTGCGCCGTGATCGCGATCGGCGTTCCGATCGTGCGGGCCATTACGCGCCGCATGGACAGGCGAAATGTGGCGTCACCCGGCACTGACGCCGAGACGCGCGACCGCCTCGAGCGAATCGAGCAGGCCGTCGACGCGATCGCGGTCGAGGTCGAGCGGATCTCCGAGGGGCAGCGCTTCACGACGAAAGTCATCTCCGAGCTGCGCGGGCTCCCGCAGCCTGACCCGTCGGCGGCACTGGCCGAGCGCGCCGGGGACCGCAGCGCGGCCCCGCTGTCGCGTGCCCGGGAGGCTCGTTAGGCTTGCCTGGGCGCGATCTCCGGCGACGCGCCACCGCCTGACGACTGGCCGCCCGCATGCCATCGGTTCTCATCGTCGACGACGAACCCAACATCCGCCGGATGGTCGGCGCGTTACTGGCGTCCGAGGGGTACGAGGTCCGCGAGGCTCCGGACGGCGCGCGCGGCGTTGCGCTCGCGGTCGAATCCGAGCCCGATCTGGCCCTCGTCGATCTCATGATGCCTGGAGAGCTCGACGGCATGGGCGTTCTCACGGCCCTGCGTGAGCGGGTGCCTGACGTGCCAGTCGTGATGATGAGTGGCCGGGCCGGCCTGAGCGACGCCGTTCGCGCCACGAAGCTGGGCGCGTTCACCTTTCTCGAGAAACCGCTGACACCCGAGGGCGTGCTCCTGGCGCTCGCGTCCGCGCTGGAGTTGAGACAAGCCAGGCGCGAAACGCGAACCTTGCGCGCCGATCTTGGCCTCGCGTCCGAAATGATCGGGAGCAGCCCGGCACTTCGCCGTGTTCGCGAGATGATAGCCAAGGTTGCACCGTCCGACGCGCGCGTGCTCATCACCGGCGAGTCCGGTACGGGAAAAGAGCTAGTGGCGGCAGCAATCCACGGCGGCGGATCGCGAAAGGATCGTCCGTTCGTTCGCGTGAATTGCGCCGCGATTCCGCGTGACCTCGTGGAGAGCGAGATGTTCGGTCACGAGCGGGGAGCATTCACTGGAGCCACGGATCGTCGGATCGGACGCTTCGAGCTTGCCGACCGCGGCACCCTGTTGCTCGACGAGGTGGGCGATCTCGGGGCCGAGGCGCAGGCGAAGCTCCTGCGGGCAATCGAGTCGGGCGAGATCGAGCGAGTCGGAGGGAGTAAGCCGATCCGCGTCGATGTCCGGATCCTGTCGGCCACGAACAAGGATCTCACGCGCGCCGTTGCCGACGGCACGTTCCGCGAGGATCTTTATTTCCGACTCAACGTCATCCCGCTCGCGATACCGCCGCTTCGCGAACGTCCGGATGACATCCCGGCACTCGTTCGGCATTTCTCCCACGTACATCGCGGACGTACGGGGCAGCCCCTCACGTCGTGGAGCGCCGAGGCGCTCGAGACACTCGGTCGCTATCGTTGGCCGGGAAACGTTCGGGAGCTCGCGAACATCGTGGAGCGGCTCGCGATCCTGCACCCGGGTCGCGAGGTCACGAGCGACGAGATCCGCGAGGTGCTGCCCAGCGCGCCAACACGTCTGGCGGAGCCCGCCGCGCTTCCTAACGCGGCGGTACTCGATGCCTCGCTCACCGACACGCTCGATGAGTACGAGCGCGTGCTCATCACGAGAGCCCTGTCGGTGGCCGGCGGCAACATTGCCGAGGCAGCGAGACGGCTGCAGACCGACCGACCGAATCTCTATCGGCGCATGAAACGACTCGGGATCGTCGAGTCGGACCGCGAACGGGGAGATCGCGTCGAGTCGCGGACGTAACGCGACGACACGCGCTTGCCCTTACGACAGGACACTCGGGGACACGCGCGATCTCTTGCGGATTCCGGAACTCATTGCGGTGTTTATCGGTATCGTGCGCTCGTGCACGCGGTACGGGAGGTGCCTCCGCTGCCGGCGACTCGAAACCGCCCTTGGAGATTGCATGATCAGGCTCCTTACGAAGCACGCCGTCACAGCGTTCATGTGCGGGCTGCTTCCATTCGCGACGCTCGACGCGCAGCAGACGCCGGCACGTGATACGGTCGGCTCGCGACTCCTTCCGCCGGACGTGGAGCGTGAGGTGACGGACGCGTTCAATGGGCAGAACGCGATCCGAGCTTCCGGCGCATACGAGGTCGACTCGGGGAGCGTGGTCACAGGGGACGTGGCGGTGTTGAACGGGCCACTGACGATCGCGGGCCGAGTGAACGGGCGCGTCGTGGCGATCAACGCCGATGTGATTCTGCGACCCGGCGCGCGCGTCGAAGGGCAGATCCTCGTGGTGGGTGGCGACGTCGATGGGAAGGACGGCGCGTTCATCGGCGGCGACGTGCGCACGTACCGGCAGCGACTCACGTACCGGCAGGAAGGCGATCGTCTCATCGCGTCAGGCTCGAGCGAGGAGGACGCGCGGTGGTGGCGACGCCACCAGAAATGGCACTCGCACAGTTACAGCGACCTCCACCTCATCTCCGCCCGGACGTACAATCGTGTCGAGGGGTTGCCGATCCTCATCGGCCCGTCGTTCGGACATCGGTCCGGCCAGACGCGCTTCGAGCTCGATGCGCTCGGTGTCTTTCGTACCGGGGACGACCTGCAATGGAACTCGCAGACCGTCGGCCACAACCTGAAGGCCGAGCTGTCGTACGGTCACGAGGCGAGCGTCGCGATGGGAGGCAAGCTGTTCGACGTGGTAGACCCGGTGGAGCAATGGCAGCTCTCGGACGTGGAGGTGGGTCTCGCGTCGTTTTTCCTGCACCGCGACTTCCGCGATTACTACAACCGTCACGGCGGGTCTGCCTACGTTAGGCTGAACTTGAATCGCAGTGTGAGCCTGACGGGATCGTTGAGCGATGAGCGATGGGCGGTGCGAGAGACATTCGATCCGTTCACGCTGTTCCGGAACGGGCAGGACTGGCGGCCCAATCCGGTCCTGGATGAGGGCCTTTTTCACGTCACGAACGCGACGCTGCGCATCGATACGCGGAGCGACGTGGAAGATCCGCGGTCCGGATGGGACATCACAGCGGACTACGAATACGGCACGGGGAATACCACCTCGTTCGGGCCGACGTCGCCGGGTGTCCGTGACCCGAGTCCCAACGGGGTGACGAACTACGCCCGGGGGTTTCTCGATCTGCGGCGATACAATCGGGTGTCGCCGGAGGGGCAACTCAACCTGCGCGTGGTAGCTGGCGGCTGGCTGAACGGGGACGAGCTACCGCTTCAGCGGCGATTCTCGATGGGCGGCCCCGGGGCGGTCGACGGGTATCCGTTCCGCCGGACCGGCGCAGGCGATGATGTCCGGCAGTGCAGCGATGGCGTGAACATCCCGTTAGGCATGCCGGCTCAGTGCGAGCGGATGGTGCTGTTTCAGGCGGAATACCGCGGCGATCTCTGGCTGTCGATGTTCAGTGATTGGCAGTGGGTCAACTCCTGGCGACACGGTGGCTGGCGTCATCGCGCACAGTGGGTCGTGTTCACCGACGCCGGCCGCGGCTGGCTCGTCGGCAACCGAATTGGTGATCTGCAGTATCCAAGGGACGAGCTTCCAGGGCTCTCGACGTTCAAGACGGACATTGGAGTCGGTTTCGACGCCGGGCTGATCGGCCTGTTCGTGGCGAAGTCGGTGTCCGACTCGAAGGAGCCACCGAACTTCTTCGTTCGTGTCGGGAAGCGCTTCTAGCCTCGTGCGCCCGTTAGGCGCGGCGATCGTCCTCGCCTTCGCCCTGACCGTCGACGCGCGCGCCCAGCAAGCGGCGCGGCGTGACGAGCCCGTTCCCGCCAGCCCCGCCGCTGTTCAGCAGGCGGCCGGGATCAATGTATCGGTGCCGGCATCGACGCCGACCACACCGGTTCCGATGGGCCCTGTCATCCGGACGGCGAACGTCATCGCAGACCGTGAGCTGCAGACGTTGCTGCAGAACGGGTTTCCGGCGAATCTGCATTATCGCACGGAGCTCTGGTCGCGAGGTGGGCTGTTCGACGATGTGAAGTCGTCGGTCGAATGGGATGTGCTCGTGCGCTACGAGCCGCTCACCAAGACGTATCGCGTTGCGCGGTTCGTCGGTGGGGAGGCCGAGAATCTCGGCCGGTTCGAGCGATATGAGGATGCGCAGGCGGCGCTCGCCCGACCGTACCAACCGAAGCTTCCTGCGCGGCGGACACGTGACCGGCAGTACTACATCGTGACGCTCGAGGTCGAAGTCCTCTCGATGTCCGATCTCGACGAGATCGACCGCTGGCTGCGCGGCGAGCTGCGGCCGGCGGTGCGCGGCAAGCGCAATCCCGGGACTGCGCTTGGGCGTGGCCTGTCGCGACTCGCAACTAAGCTGCTGGGCGGGGAGAATCGCCGGTACGAGCAGCGATCGGAAATTTTCAGAGTCGGTAAGTAAAGGGAGACGGGAAGCGGGAGGAACGGAGGCTGGTGACTGGCTGCTCGTGCGGGTGGCTGGCTGACGCTGGCTGACGCTGGCTGACGCTGGCTGACAAAAACCCTCGGGAGGCTTCTTCTGGTGAAGAAGAGCATCCCGAGGGTTCTACGTCTCCCGTCTCCCGCTTCCCGTCTCCCTACGTCTTGTGCTTTCCCTCCAACTCCTCGATCTGGTGCAGAACCTCCGCACCGTAGAACAGTCGAATGTAGCGGGCCTGCGTAGGAGTCAGGCGGCGGACCGCCCAGCTCAGGTGCACGAAGTGCGGCTCGACCGGGTGCGTCATCGGGTGCATCCCGATCTCACTCGGCAGTCGATTCGACTTCCGCGTATTGCAGGGGCTGCACGCCGTCACGACGTTGCTCCAGTCATTCGATCCACCTCGCGATAGCGGGACCAAGTGGTCTCGCGTCAGCGACTCGCGCGGGCGGAGCTCGGCCTGAGTCCGGCCACAGTACTGGCAGCGGTACCGGTCGCGGGCGAACAGGAAGGTGTTCGTGACCTGGCGGCGGAAGCGACGCGGCACGTGGATGAACTTCGTGAGCCGGATCACTGCCGGGCGCGGCATGGTCAGGCGCTCCGACCGGACAACCCGGTCAGGATCGGCTTCTACGATCTCGGCCTTGCCGTCGATCACGAGCCGGAGCGCCCGCCGCATGGGAACCATGGTCAGCGGTTCGAACGATGCATTCAATGCCAGACAACCTAGAATCACGCACACCTCCCCTTCGGTGCGTACACGAACTCCCGCAGGATCGTCCATGCGGGAGTCCGAGCTCATTACGGCACCCTGGCTCGACGAGGCTGGCTCCCGTCGAACATTAAACCCCTCGCAACCTATTAAAGTGCCGATATGATAACAAGATGGCTCCATATCGGCCCGAGTCACGGGATTTTACACCCCGGCGCTTACTCCGCTCGGAACGGCGGTCAACCAACCATAGGGGTCGGCGATTCGACCCTTGGCGATCGACATGAAGCGCTCCTGGATCGACCCAGTGAGCGGACCAGGCTTGCCTTCGCCGATCTCAATGCGGTCGACCGACCGAATCGGGGTAAGCTCAGCTGCCGTCCCTGAGAAGAATAGTTCGTCCGCGATATAAAGCATCTCGCGGGGAATGTTCTGCTCCCGGATCTCGACCCCGAGATCCCGCGCAATCTGAATGACCGAGTCACGCGTGATACCGTGAAGAATGCCGGCCGCGACGGGGGACGTATACAGGATTTCGTCGCGAATGAGGAACAGGTTCTCGCCAGAGCCTTCGGCCACGAAGCCAAAGGAGTCCAGCATGATCCCTTCCGCATAGCCGTCCAACTTGGCCTGGGCCTTCGAGAGCTGAGAGTTCAGGTAGTTCCCGCCCGCCTTCGCCAGAGTCGGAAAGGTGTCCGGAGCGGCGCGACGCCAGCTCGACACGGACACGTCCACACCATTAGCCAGCGCCTCGTGGCCGAGGTAGGCGCCCCAGTTGTAGGCGATGATGAACGTCTCGACCGGGATGCCGATCGGGTAGAACCCCATCTGCTCACCAGTGCGTACCACCACAGGGCGGAGGTAGCAGGCTCGCAGGTCGTTCGCGGCCACGGTGTCCACCGTCGCCTGCATCAGCTCTTCCGCCGACCACTTGAGCGGCATCCGATAGATCTTGCACGAATCATGGAGGCGACGCATGTGGTCCCGCAACCGGAAGACCGCGCCGCCACTCGGTGTCTCGTAGCAGCGGATTCCTTCGAACACGCTCGATCCATAGTGGACGACGTGGCTCATCACATGGATGGTCGCGTCCTCCCACGCCACGAGCTCGCCGTCGCGCCAGATCTTGGCGGTTCGCCCGGCGGAACGGTCGGTCATTGCAGTATCCCCGTTGGTTGTGCAGTCGGATGATAACGGCCTGCACGGGACGGTGGTGTATGCGAGGTTACCGCTTCCGACCCCGGTGGGCTGGACCCGAGTCGATCTATCGACGCGCGCTCGCCGACCACTCTGCGAGCGCCCGCGCCGCGGATTCGAGCGAGGGCACGTTGGCCGCGGGGCCGACGAGGCGCGAGTCCCGAACGAGTGGGCGACCAGCCACCGCCACGAACGATGCCATTCTCCCCGATGCGGCGAACACCAGCGCCGACGCGGGATCGTAGACCGGAGCGGAGCGCGGCGCATCCAGCGGGAAGGCCGCGAGATCGGCCGACTTGCCTACGTCGAGCGAACCGATCTCCGACTCCAGGTCGAGCGCGCGGGCGCCGCCTAACGTCGCAACCTCCAGCGCTTCGCCGGCAGTAATCACGTTGAACTGTGCCGTCCGCGCGCGCTGCATGAGGATCGCGAGACGCGCTTCATCGAGCAGGTCCATTCGGTTATTGCTCGCGACCGAGTCCGACCCGATACCAACGCGGATGCCCGCCCGGAGGAATTCCGTGAGCGGCGCGATCCCGTGCCCCAACTTCGCGTTCGATGCGGGGCAATGCGCGATCGCGCAGTCGTGCCGCGCGATCGCCCCCACATCGCCACCATCGACGCGAACACAATGGATGAGGAGGGGGCGTGCGTCGAGCACACCGACTCTCTCGAGCAGGCGGATCGGCGAGTCCGCGCGGGGAACGACGTCGATGCCGCGCGACCGATGCGAGTCCGCCCAGCCACCTAACGCGTGCTGGACCAGGCTCGACTCATCCGCGCTCTCGGCAATGTGGACGGCGACGGGCAGCCCGTCCTGAATCGCGAACGCCGCTGTGCCCTCGAACAGGGCATCGCATACCGAATACGGCGCGTGGGGGGACACGCCAGCGCGCACAAGCGGAGTGGCCTCTCGGCGCAGCGCATCCACCTTCGCACGAAGCCCGGCGAGCGATTCGGCGCACTGGGCCGGGTCGGGGCCGAACACTTCCTGATAGGAGATCCCGCGCACTCCCATGTCGAGCATCGCGCGAAACGGTGCGCCCGAGTCGTTCGTATCGGCGTACGTGGTGATCCCGGCAAGCAGACCCTCCGCAATCCCAAAGCGCGCGGAGTCGAGGAGCGCTTCCGGCGCGAGCGCTTCACGGCGCGCGCGCGTGAGGCGGAAGATCCACGATCTGAAATCGAGGTCTTCCAGAAAACCCCGCATCACGGTGAGCTCGAGATGCGTGTGGGCGTTGACGAGCCCCGGCATGAGTGCCGCGTCGCCTAGGTCGACGTCGGTGCCGTCGGGCGCACCGCTCCGCTCGCCGACATACGCGATGCGCCCGTCGTGCTCGACGACTGTACTGTCCGAGATCGGCGGACGCGAGATCGGCAGCACCCACCGCGCGTGGTACCGTATCATGCGGTTACGTGAGCCGCGTGTACGGGTCGAACAGGTCTTCGTCGCGCGCCCCGCAGTGGCGCGCGAGCGCGAGCGGGAACGTGAGATCGCCGACCTGATCGGCCGAATGACCGTCGGACCCAAGGGATATGCGAACGCCACGATCGATGGCACGCCTAACGAGCCGCTCGTGCGCCTTGTAGCGCGCCGAAATCTCGAATGCGATGCCGGCGTCGAACAGTGCCGTGACGAGACGATCCTCGCGCTCGTCGGTCCACAGCTCGTCCGCCGGGACTTCCCGGAGCGTGAGGTTGACGAGCGTGGGGTGTGCGAGAATGTCCACCGGCATCGTGGCCGCCAGCTCCTCGGCGTTAGCGACCAATGCATCCATGTACTCGTCGCGCGTGAGCGCTGCCGGAAAGCGGCGTGAGAACGCGTGGACGAGCGTGCGATCGTCGAGGTAGATTGCGTGGAGCGATCCGAGACGGTGCGTGAATCGTGCGGCGAGATCCTCCGGCATCTCACGCCACAAAGCGTCGTGCCAGCAGAACTCGCCGCCGCGTGCGATGGGATACCGGTCCAGCTCGTCGAGGTAGGCGCGGACGCCGTCGATCGAGGCAACGGCTCCGCCAACGTCGCGGGAGATGTGGTCGCTGACGCTCGGCCTCACGCCCCGACCGGTTACGCGCTCGATGATCTGCGGAACATCGAGCGCGCCGTCTGACATGGTCGAATGCGCGTGGCAATCGACCGGTTTCCACGCCATTCGCTTACGGGATCTTGAACGGGTTGGTCGTCGTGTCGCGCTTACCGGGCGGCGGCTTGGGCGGATTCGCCGCGTTAGGTACCCCCGGCCGAGCAGTGGAGTCCAGCGGCTGGCCCATGTTGAACGGCGAGCATTCCTGAACAGGCTCGGTCCCGGCGATGAAGTATTCCGTGACAACCGAGTCGGCCGAACAATACGCATTCGCCAACTCGCCGGTCGTCTTGTCGATGTCGCGCGTCGTGATCCCCTCCGGGCGCGGCCAATCCGGAGGCGCCGGTCGACGGCGGTAGACTTCCGTCATGAACGACGTATACGCCGGCGCCGCGAGCTCGCCGCCTTGCGCATTGGCCTTGATCTTCTGAGGCCGGTCGAAGCCCATCCACACGCCCGCGACGAGATCCGCCGTGTAGCCGATGAACCAGACGTCCGCGCCATCGTTCGTCGTTCCCGTCTTTCCGCCGGACGGAACGAAGAACCGCGAGCCGACGCTTCCTGCCGCGGTTCCTCGCTGCACGACGTCCTTCATCATGCTCACCATGAGCCACGCTTCCGGCGCGCTCAGGACCTGCGCACGAACGGGCTGCGGTTCCCAGAGCACCTCGCCTTTCTGGTTCTCCACGCGACGGATCGCGTTCGCCGCCGTGCGCACACCGAGGTTTGCGAAGGCGCTGTACGCCGAGATCATCTCGATCGGGAAAACGTCGGCCGACCCGATGGCGATCGACGGGTACGGCGGGATCGTCGACGTGATACCGAACCGCTTGGCCATGTCGATGATCGTCTGTTCGCCAAGCTCCATCCCGGTACGAATCGCGGGCAGGTTCCGCGACATGTACAGCGCGCGACGCAGCGGAATCGGGCCCTCGAACTTCCCGTCGTAGTTCTGCGGCGTCCATTGATCGCCCGCGACCTGCGGCAGTGTGATCGGCGCGTCATCGATGATCGTGGCGGGTGTGCGCCCGTTTTCGATCGCGGCCGAGTAGACGATCGGCTTGAACGTCGACCCGGGCTGCCGCAGCGCCTGGGTCATCCGATTGAACTTCGAATCGTCGAACTGCCGGCCGCCCACGAGCGCACGCACCGACCCGTCCCGCGGGTCCATCGCCATAAAGGCGCCCTGGAGGTACGGCGAGTTTGGCGTGGCCGCTTCGTCGCCATTCGCGGAGCGTGCCGCGAGCTGCTCGAACGTTCGATGCGGGAACTTCCCGTATTTGCCGCCTTCGATCGCGCGGAGCTGATTCTCCAGCGCGCGTTCGGCGGCGGACTGCATGTCGAGGTCGAGAGTCGTGTAGACCTTGAGACCCTGTTCGTATAGCCGCGCGCCGAACTTCTCATCGAGCTGTTGGCGCACCCATTCCACGAAGTACGCCGCGACCTCACCCGATTCGGTCTTGCTGCCTAACTGGAGCGGATAGGCTTTCGCGAGGCTGGCGTCGGCATCGCTGATGGCGCCGTTGCGGCGCATGAGCTCGATGACGGTGTTCCGTCGCTGGATCGCGCGCTCGGGGAATCGTCGCGGATTGTAGCGCGCCGGGGCCTTCGGGAGCGCCGCCAGCATCGCAGCTTCCGCGAGATTGAGGTCGTGGACCGACTTGCCGAAATAGCGCTGCGAAGCGGTCTCCACTCCGTAGGCGCCGTTCCCGAGGTTGATCTGGTTCAGGTACAGCTCGAGGATCTTGTCCTTCGAGTATCGCTCCTCGATCTGACGGGCGACCTTCGCCTCCTTGACCTTGCGAACGAGGTTCTTTTCGCGGGAGATGCGCTCGGGAAATACGTTTCTCGCAAGCTGCATCGTTATGGTGGAGAAGCCCTGCTCCCACGAGCCCGCGCGGAGGTTGCGGAGCGCTGCGCCGGGTACGCGAACCCAGTCGATGCCGGAGTGCTCGTAGAAGCGCTTGTCTTCGGTAAGGACGAACGCGTCCTTCACGACTTTCGGGATCTCGGAGATCTTCACGAGCGTGCGGCGCTCGAGCCCGACCTCAGCGATGAAGCGCCCGTCGGCGGCGTAGACCTTCGAGGTCTGCCGAGGCGTGTAGGTATCGAGGATCTGGACTGGCGGACAGCGTCCACCATTGCAGACGAGGACCCAACTCGCGAAGGCGACGCCGCCGCCGAACGCGACGAGGAACGTGAGCCCGAGCAGAACCGAGCGGACCAGCTTGGGATTCCGCTCGGTGAATTGGCGGAGGCGAGAAGGCGTTTTCATCCAGCAGGAGAAGCTACGACGGGAACGGGGAACCGGGAACAGAGCCGACTCTGACCTCACTCGGCCAGCCCCAATATCTTACTCGAATGACCGTACGATCCTATCTCGATGAGCTCGCGTGGCGCGGGCTTCTTTTCCAGTACACCGAAGGCGCTCGTGAGATGCTCGCCGCGACGCCGACCGTTGCCTATTGTGGCTTCGACCCGACCGCGCGGAGCCTCCACGTCGGGAATCTGATTCCCGTCATGGGACTGGCGCATCTGCAACGAGCTGGCCACAAACCGATCGTCCTCGTTGGCGGTGGGACGGGCATGATTGGCGACCCGAGCGGGCGGACATCGGAGCGACAGCTCAATTCGCTCGAGGTCGTCGAGGAGAACGTGCGCGGCATTCGGCATCAGCTCGAGCGATTCCTGGATTTTTCGGGCCCTCAAGCCGCGCTCATGCGCAACAACGCCGAGTGGCTCATGAACCTCGGAGCGATCGAGTTCATGCGCGACGTGGGAAAGCATTTTACGGTCAACTACATGACGGCCAAGGACTCCGTGAAGTCTCGCCTCGACAGCGGGATCTCATACACCGAGTTCTCGTACATGCTGCTGCAGGCCTACGACTTCCTCGAGCTGTACAAGCGCGAGGGCGTACGGATGCAGATCGGTGGCAGCGACCAGTGGGGGAACATTATTGCCGGCGTCGAGCTGATCCGTCGCTCGGTCGGCGTAGAGGCGCACTGTGTGACACTGCCGCTCGTGACCGCAGCATCCGGGGCGAAGTTCGGGAAGTCCGAGGCGGGCGCGGTGTGGCTCGACCCATCGCTGACGTCGCCGTACAAGTTCTATCAGTTCTGGATCAACGCGGACGACCGCGACGTGGGGAAGTATCTGCGCTATTTCACGCTGCTGACGCGTGAAGAGATCGAGGCGCTCGAGTCGGCGTCGAGCGAGCGTCCGGAGGCTCGCGAGGCACAGCGCGCCCTGGCCACCGACGTCACGACGAGGGTCCACGGCGCGGACGCAGCGCGCGATGCGGCGGACGCGTCGAGGCTCGTGTTCGACCGCGGAGCCGACCCGCGTCAGTTCGCGTCCAGCGTGCTGGAGTCCCTCACGCAGGAACTGCCGTCGGCGTCGGTGGACCTCCGCGCGAGCAACGACGGCGCCAGCGTGACGACCGCCGACGGCACCGCCGCGACGATTCCGTTGAAGAGCGGATCGGACGGGGCGGGTGTGGACGTTCTCGATGCGTTCGTCGTGACGGGACTCGTGAAGTCCAAGGGCGACGCTCGGCGCCTGCTTCAGCAGGGCGGGCTGTATACCAACGGAGAAAAGTTGACGCCTGAGAAAGGCGTGCTCGCGCCCAACGGCGCGATTCACGGCCAGTTCTATGTGCTGCGCAAGGGCGCGCGGGAGATCGCGATCGTTCGGCTGGTGTCGTAATCCCGATCAAAGGAGCGCCAACGCCGCGTCGATCTCGTCTTCGGTGTTGTAGAAGTGCGGCGACAAACGGATAGCGCCCTCGCGGAACGAGTGGACCACTCCCGCTCGGGTCAGGCGCTCGGAGGCCGCCTTGGCGTCCCGCGGCGCCACGGCCACAATGCCGGCGCGTCGCTCCCGTTCCGGCGGCGTCACGAGCCGGACGTCGGTGGTGCCTAACGCCCAGTCGACGATCCGGCCCGTCAGCCGCTCGACGCGCTCGTATACGGTCTCGAGTCCCACCTCGAAAAACACATCCAGGGCCTCGTTCAACCCGGCGAAGTCCTGGTACGGGAGCGTGATGACCTCGAACTTCCGCGCGTTTTCCCGGTACGTGAAGTCGTAGTCCGTCAGTCGCGTAAAGTCGTCGGAGCAGCGCGTGGCCATCCAGCTCACGTCCACGGGGCGGAGCGAGTCAACGAGATCGGGGCGCAGCCACACGAACCCGCTGCCCCACGGCGCAAGCAGCCATTTCTGCGCTCCGCAGGCGACGATATCGACCGGCATCGAGCGCACATCCAGCCGCGTTGCGCTGACACCCTGAATGGCGTCGAGAACGAACCAGATGCCGCGCTCCCTACACGCTCGTCCAATTCGCTCGATGTCGATACGATAGCCCGTCGCGAACGACACCCACGACAGCACGACGCAGCGCACGCGTGGCCGATCCAGGGCGGCCAGGATGGCATCCTCGTCAGGCAGGATGCCGGCGCACGGAATGCGCTCGAGCTTCACGCCCCGGGCTACCTCGAGCTCCATCCAGGGATAGATGTTGGACGGGTACTCGCGATCGCTCGTGATGACGATGTCGCCCCGCTCGAACGGAAGCGCGCGAGCCGCGAGGTTGAGGCCGTACGACGTGTTCACCGTGAGCGCGATCTCGCGCGGCTCCGCACCGATGAGACGCGCGCATCTTACCCGTGCGTTCGCGAGCTCGTCGAATTGCATCTCGGTGGTGTACCGCCACGGCTGCGCACGGAGCGCGGTGAGCTCCTGTATCTTGTCGACAGCGCGCTGCGGGAGCGGGCCGGTGGAGGCATGGTTCAGGAAGATCTGATCGCCGGCGATCGCCCACGGGAACTCCCGGGCGCGAAGCTGGTGAATCGGGTCGGTCACGGTTCCACCTCGGGCGTTGGCACGCCCGCTATGGGAGCGGCGGTCTCGATGCGGCGCGGATCGAGCGCGTCACGGAGTGCGTCGCCAAGCAGGTTGAAGCCGAGCACCGCCGCGCCGATCGCGAGCCCGGGAAACACCGACGTCCACGGTGCGTTGCGGAGGAGATTCAGGTCGCGGCCATCCGCGATCATGCTGCCCCAACTCGGAGTCGGCGGCTGAACTCCCAGGCCGAGGAACGACAGCGCGGCTTCGGCCATGATCGCGCCGGCGACCCCCAGCGTTGCGGCAATGACGACGGGCGCTATGACGTTAGGCAGTACGTGCCGGGCAATGATCCGGGTGTCGCGGGCACCGAGGGCGCGGATGGCCTGCACGTACTCGAGCTGACGTACGACGAGCACCTGGCCCCTGACGAGACGCGCCATGCCCGCCCAGCCGACGATGCCGATCGTGAGGAGGACGACGCCGAGGGACGGGCTGAGTGCGGCGACCATCGCGATCAACAGGAGCAGCGTGGGGAACGCGAGCGTCACATCGGCGAGCCGCATCACGAGCTCGTCGACCCATCGGCCGTAATATCCGGCGAGCAGCCCGAACGCTACACCGAGCGACAAGGCGATCGCCTGTGACACGAGCCCGACCGCCAGTGATACGCGCGCGCCATACACGAGGCGAGACCAGATGTCGCGTCCCTGTACGTCGGTGCCCATCCAATGCGCTGACGACGGCGCTGCGAGGCGCCCGATGAGATTGATGCGAAGCGGATCCTCCGTCGCAATGAGCGGTGCGAACACCGCGACGGCCACGATGAGCGTAATGACCCCGAGCCCGATGAGCGAGCGCGTGTCGCGCCGAAGGCTGCGCCAGACGGAGCGCGTGATGGGCGCGGCGGTCACGTCGGCTCACGCAGCTCGGGTGGCGTGTCCGGCGGCTGGCGGCGCCATCGCCGGTGATGCCAGAAGTACTGCTCGGGGTATCGTCTCACCCACCGCTCGAGCGTCGCCGTGTACCGGGCCACGATGGTGTCGACGTCACGATCGCGATCGCCGGTGTCCTCCACGAGCACAGGCTCGAACACGAGTCTGTACTTGCCGGTCGGCTGCCTGATGGCGACGCCGAACACCACTGGCACCTGAAGGCGGAGCGCGAACACAGCCGGGCCGCGTGGCGTCTTCGCAGGTCTTCCGAAGAACGGCACGAACGTGGACGCGAGGCCGAGCACGCCCTGGTCGGCGAGAAACGCGACCGCGCGATTGTCTCTGAGCGACCGCGGCGTTCGACGCACGGCTTCTGCGTCGTGCACGACAACCATCCCGATCCGCGAGCGCGTCTCGGTGAGGTAGCGATCGAAGAGCGGGTTGCTCATTCGCCTCGCGATCGCGTCGAGGGGAATGCCGCGCGCGGCGACATACGAACCGGCCAGCTCCCAATTGCCGAGGTGACCGGTGACGAATATCAGCCCCTTCCGCTTCGCGAGCGCCTGTTCGACGACGTCCCATCCGTCCGCGCCGTCGAACAGGTCGAGCACGGCGTCGCGACCGAGGCGTGCCAGCATGACCGCCTCGATGGACGATCGGCCAAGGTGCTCGTACGCACTGCGCGCGATCCGGTTGACGTCGGCCTCGTCGAGGCCGGGGAATGCCGCGGCGATCTGACGCTCCACGACGCGGCGACGGATACCGAGCGGCCGATAGCCTAACGCGCCGATCCGCGCGCCGAGGTTGCCGGCGCGTTCCCAATTGAGGCTCCCGAGCGCGCCGACGACAGCGCGGAACGCGGTGTACTCCGCCTTATGAGAAAATCGGACCTTTTCGGGGGAGGTCGGCGTCGTCATTTCTGATCGGGAACAGGGGACGGGGAACTGGGAACCGGCGCTGCGTGAGGAGTCTCCGTTCCCTGTTCCCCGTTCCCCGTTCCCACCCTCCCAAGCTCCCACAACCTGGCATACTTCGCCGCCACGCTCATCGCCGCGAGCGCGGCGATGATGACGCCTGCGGCGCCGTCCAGGAACCCGGCGCGCAGCACGTACATCGAGAAGAAACGCACCGGTGGCTTGATCGCGATCGTCCACGCGCGCGTCCGTCGTCCACGCGCGAAGTTCTGTTCTGCCCACCACCGGCTGTAGCGGTCGAGCTTCGCGAAATACTCGCCCAGCGACGCGTACGGGTAGTGGATGAGCGGCTCGGCGAGCTCGCCGACCAGGCCGTCCGTCATCACGTGCTCGTGTACCGGGCGCTCATCGTACCGCATACGGCTTCGGAAGAGCCGCACCGGTCGGTCGCGCTCCCATCCGCCGTGACGAATTTCCCGACCAAGGAAGAAATTGCGTCGCCTGACGCGGAACGCGACGTCCTTCGCCTCGCCGGCAACGATCCGCGCGACCTCGTCGCGCAAGCCGCCGGTGCCGCGCTCGTCGGCATCCACCACGAGAATCCACTCGTGGCGCGCACGCGCGATCGCGGCGTTCCGCTGGCGGCCGATCGTCGTGAAAGGATGGCTGAACGTCGTCGCCCCGGCCGACGTCGCGACCGCCGCGGTGTCGTCGCTCGAGTCATTCTCGACGACGATGATCTCCGCGGCCCACGCGACGCTCGCGATACAGTCGCCGATCTCCGCGGCTTCATCCTTTGCCGCGATGACCACGGAGCATGGAACGGCGGATGCGCTGGAGCGAACCGGTGCTGAAGTCACGTGCGCCAGCGCTTGCGATCGCGCGCGATCTCGGTCGCGCGCTCGAACCCGTCGACCATGTCCTGCTCGGCGAAATCACGGCTGACCCGGGCACGACCGGCGTTCCCCATCGCCGATCGCCGCTCCTTGTGGGCCAGCAGCACTGCTATGCGCGCCGCCATGGTTCCAGGATCCGGCTGAGCGAGCAGGACGCCGCAGATGCCATCCGCCACGTAGCGCTGCGAGAGCGCGTCCCGCTCGGCGAGCACTGGCACGCGAAGCGCCATGAGGTCCAGGTACCCGAAGGCGGCATTATCGCCGCCCGCAGCGACCCACGCGAGCTCCGCAGCCGACAACACGGCCTGCTGATCGAGCCGCTGGCCGACGTGCGCGACGATCTCGGTGATGCCTAACGCAGCCGCGTGCATCCGCAGGTCGTCATCCTCGGCGCCGGGGCCCACGATGGCAAGGCGCAGGCCGGGGTGACGTGGTGCCAGCAGGGCAACCGCACGCAGTAGCGCGGCGATCCGCCGGCGCGCCGTCGGGTCATAGACGCACGCAATGAGCTGATCCCCGCCGTTGGCGCCGATCGCGCCCAGGGACAGCGGACGCACTTGCTCGATCGACTCGACCGACACGCCAACGTCGGCCGCAACCGGCTCGAACGCGCCACGCGCAGTAGCGCCGTTCGAGCTCGATGCCTCCGTCGTAAACAGGTAGCCGGTCGCCGCGAGCCGCTCGCCGAGTCTCGCCTCCGGGCCACGTGTGAGCGTGGCCCCAGCGGGAATTCGTCGTACCAGTGCGGCGCGCTCGGCAAGTCGGATCCCGAGGGACGCCACGAGCTGCTCACGCTCGGTGTGGACAAACACGACCTCCACGTAGTGCTCGAGCAGCACCTGACGCAGTCGCAGGCTCTCGTTCATCCACGGTCCGCCTAACGGGATCGGCGCGAGCTCGACGCCCGGCAGCCGATCCGTGGTGGACATCAAGCGATCTTCTACCGCGCTGTCAGCGCGACAGAGGTACGTGCACTGGTACCCGCGCCCGGCCATGGCGACTGCCGCTGCGGCGAACGCTCGCGCGCTCCCCGACCACTCAGGACCCGAGTAGTAGAACAAAACGCGCAAGACGGCGGGGACTAGGGACTGGGGACAGGGGACTCGGCTGCTCGCGCTCGAGCCTCCATCTCCCGAGCGTCGGCAAACTGCAACGCATGGAGACGATGATAATGACCTCGGCGTGCGAGCAACGCGCCGTGCGTCCCGTGTTCCACGACTCGACCGCGATCCATCACCAGAATCTGGTCCGCGTGGGCGATCGTCGACAGACGGTGGGCGATCACGAACACCGTTCGCCCTTCGAGCAGGCGGTCGATGGCTTCCTGCACCAGGCGCTCCGACTCGGTGTCGAGCGCGGACGTCGCCTCGTCGAGGATCAGGATCGGCGGATCCACGAGCAGCGCCCGCGCGATCGAGAGTCGCTGGCGCTGGCCCCCGGAGAGCCGAGTGCCCCGTTCGCCGAGGATCGTGTCATAGCCGTCGGGGAGCTCGGCGATGAAGCGGTGTGCGTTGGCCGCGCGCGCTGCCGCCTCGATCTGGGCGTCGGTGTACTTTGCGGCCGCGCCGTACGCGAGATTATTGCGCACGGTGTCGTTGAACAGTACGGTGTCCTGACTCACGATCCCGATGAGCGAGCGGAGCGCCGGCAGCGCGATTTCGCGCGTGTCCGTTCCGTCGAGCAGAATGCGCCCGCCCGTTGGCTCGTAGAACCGGGGGATGAGGTCGACGAGTGTGCTCTTCCCCGCTCCACTCGCGCCGACCAGCGCGATCACCTGGCCCTTGGGGGCCACGAGCGAGACGTCGACCAGCACCGGCTCATCGGCGTACGCGAACGACACCCGCTCGAACTCGAGCGCTCGCTCGAACGTCGCGCTCGTGATCCGTCCGCGGTCGAGACTCGCCTCCGTCGGGCTGTCCAACACCTCGAAGATTCGCTCGGCGGCCGCAAGCGACTGCTGGGCGACGGTCGGCACCTGCGACAGCTGTTTGAGCGGCTGCAGCATGCGCATAACGAGAATCAGGAACGCGATCAGGTTCGCGCCATCGAGCGTGCCGGCGAAGACCGCTCTCGCGCCGAACCACAGAATGGCGACGGCAATCGCCGTCCCAACGGTCTCGGTGATCGGCTGAGCGAGTGCCGCGATCCGCGTGACGCGAACCATCCCGCGTGCATAACGACTGCTCCCCTCGCGGAACCTGCCTTCCTCGTATGCCTCCCCACCGAATGACTTCACGAGGCGGATGCCGCTCACGGATTCCTGCACGACGGCGGTCATCTCGCCATACTGATTGCTGAGGCGACGATGGCCCTTGCGGAGCTTTCTGAGGAGCGGCTGCAGCAGGCCGATGAGGATCGGCGCGACGACGAGCGCGAGCAGCGTCAGGCGCCATGAGATGGCGATGAGACCAGCGATCGTCACGACGACCGTGGCGACGCTCAGCAGCGATTGCGTGACCACCTGTGTGATGACCTGCTTCGTCTGCTGCGTGTCGTTCAGCACGCGCGCGAGGATGTCTCCGGTCTTCACCCGAACGAAGAACCCGAGCGGCAGTCGCTGCAGGTGCGCGTAGAGTGCATTGCGCAGGTCACGCGTAACGTATTCCTGAAGCTGAGCGCCGAGCTGGCCGCTCGCCCACACGAACACGTTCTTGGCCGTGACCGCGACGAGAATGATGATGACGATCCGCAGCAGCGCTGCTTCGGGGCTCTCGCCGTTCAGAAACGCACCGAGGAGCTGATTCTGAAGGGCCGACAGTTTCGTCTCGTGTGCCGGCTGGTTGAACAACCGGTCGAGAAACGGGATCAGCAGCGTGAAGCTGAAGACGTCGAGCACCGCTGCGGCGATGTTGCACGCCACCGTTCCAGCCATGCGCCACGCATGCGGCCGGAGGAACTGGAGCAGGCGCCGGTACATCATCGCGCTCGCTTGGGGGTCACTTGGGCGTCAGCAGCGCGACCGGGAGAATGCACTCCTCTGGCGTCACGCCGCCGTGGAGAAACGACCCGCGGTATCGACTCTGGTATTCGCGGAGCTTCGTGGGATAGACGAAAAAGCCGTCCGACACTGCCAGCAGCGTGTTCGCGCCAAGTCCGCGACGCGGCAGTCGCAGGAGGTCCTCGTTGGGGAACAGGAGCGCCTGCTCCGCGCGCTCCGCGCGCAGGTCCTCGCCGAACTTGTACCGGAGGTTTGCCGTCGCGTCGCGCTTCGCGAAGACCGTTGCCGGCGTTTGACAATGAATCGAGCCGTGATCGCTCGTGATGAGCACCGACACCTTACGACGCGACGCCTCTCGCAGCACGCCTAACAAGGCCGAGCGCTGGAACCACTGCAGGGTGAGCTGCCGCAACGCGATTTCGTCCCGCGCCACCTCATAGAGGATGGCCGATTCACTCCGCCCGTGCGTTAGCAGGTCGACGAAGTTGAAGACGAAGGCGCTCACCCCTTCTGGCGCGATGGCGCTGTGGAGATGGCGCTCGAGCTCATCGGAGTCGGACGCCGTAGAGATCTTGTTGTAGCGAACGGACCGCGGCGAGTTGAGCTCCTGCAGATGCGCCTCGAGCAGCTCGCGCTCGTGCGCGTTCAACGTCTCGTCCTCGCGCTCGCCCCACCAGTCGGGGAACCGCGCGGCGATCTCGCCCGGGAACAGTCCGCTGAACAGCGCGTTGCGCGAATACGGCGTGGCCGTGGGAAGCACCGCGTAGTAGTGCGTGCGCTCGACGTCGAACATCTGGGCCAGGAGCGGCTCGAGCACGAGCCACTGATCGAGTCGCAGACAGTCGACGACGATGAACACTGCGTTGCGCGCACGCTGCAGCATCGGGAGCAGAAACTCACCCACGATATCGATCGACAGCGGCGGCCGATCGCCTTCGAGATCGTGAAGCCATGCCGGATACGCCTGGCGCATGTACTCCGCGAACTCGCGCTGCATATCGGGATAGAGACCGCGGAGCGACTCGTATAGCCCCGTCTCGCCCGCGGCCGTGAGGTCGACGTCCCACTGCATCAACTCGACATACCGATCCACCCAGCCACGCCAGTCGAGCACGCGTCCGCGCTCGACCTCGATGGCGCGGAAGCGCTCGACGAAACGTCGCGCGATCGCCTGCTGACGAATCCGCGGTCCCTCGAGGATCCGCGTTATGACCGTAAGGACCTGACGGGGGTTGATCGGCTTGACGAGGTACTCGCGGATGTTGGCGCCGAGCGCCTCGCGCAGTGTCGCGTCCTCCTCGCTCTTGGTAACCATCACCACGGGGAGGTTCGGCGCGAGCTCGCGCACTTCCTGATACGTCTCGAGCCCCCGCTTGCCCGGCATCTGCTCATCGAGCAGCAGGATATCGAACGCGCGGCGCCGCAGCAGTTCCACGGCGTCGTCGGCGTTCGTCGCCGTCTCGACCTCGTAGCCTTTCTCGCGCAGGAAGATGCGGTGGGACTCGAGGAGCTCGGCCTCGTCGTCCACCCAGAGTACGGATTTCGCTGGGGGAGCCATGCAGGGAATCTAGTCGGGCTGGCGTCGTTGCCGTGACCGCAGCGCCCGCTAATATTGGCCCGGTGCCGCTCTCGCCACCATACGCACTCGCGTCACCGCGCTTCCGATTCCGCGCGCTCGCCGCGCTCGTCGGACGATCTCCGCTCGGCGGCGAACGTGAGGTCGCCTTGGCGACGCTGCTCGCGGCGCGTCTCGTCGTCGGTGCGCTGCCGCCGTCGCCGCTGCCACAGCAGGTGCGTATCGTCCGCGCGAACGGTGCGCGCGCCTGGTTCGCGGCGCTCGCGGTTCCACCATCGTTTCGCCAATCACTCACGCGGCTGATGGACGCAACAACGTCTGTGGACCGCGACGGTCTCGAAGCCGCCTTGCGAGCGTTGATCGATGCCAGCGCAACACACCTCGACGCCCCCGCGTTGACCGAGCTTCGCGAGATGATCCGTGTACTCGCCTCGAGCATATGAGTGACCTCGACGAAGCGCGCGCGCGTCGCGCGATCGGCACGATCATCGATGGCAGCGCGCCACGTGACACGATCCCGACAGGCTTCCCGAGTCTCGACAACGCACTCGGCGGCGGCGTCAGGCGTCGCGACCTCGTCATCCTCGGCGGCGAAGTCGGGAGCGGGAAGTCCGCGTTGGCGCTGGCCATCGCGCTTCGCGCGACCGAGGTCGGCGCGAAGGTGCGCTTCCTGTCGGCCGAGATGGACCAGACCCGGGCGGCCGAACGCGCGCTGGCGATTGAAGCGCGCGTCCGAGTGGATGACCTGCGTCGCGGGAATCTCGACACCGAATCTCGGTCGCGGCTGGAGGTCGCGGCACGACGGGTCGAGCAGCAGTTCCCGACATTCGACGCGTTGCTGGCCTCGGACAGCAGCGCGCTCGAGCACGACGTACGACTTCAGGGCGTCGACCTCGTCGTCATCGACCCGCTTCAGGCGCTCGCCACCGGCGGTCGTCCGCTGGATGAAGAGATGGCGAGCTCCGCGCGGGCGTTGAAGCAACTGGCGGTCGAGCGCGATGTGTGCGTCATCGCGACCAGCGGGCTCCCGCAGATCGTTCGGGACCGCAAGGATCTGCGGCCGCAGCTCGATGACTTCGGCGCGCTCGGCGCCCCGAAGCAGTTCGCGGATGTCGTGCTCGGGCTCTATCGTCAGGAGATGTACGACAGCGCACCGGACGTGGACGGCGCAACGGAGCTGCTCGTCCTCAAGAACCGCAACGGCTCGCGCGGATACGTCGATCTCTTTTTCTACAAGCAGTGGATGCGGTTCGAGGACATGCTGGAGCCGGATCGCTGAGCGCGACGACAGGCGGCCGCCCGGTCTCCGGTGGTATATTTTCGGTCCTTCACCCGACCCACGCGCACTTTCCGAGCTGCTTATGGCTGGCCACAGTAAATGGAAGCAGATCAAGCACTACAAGGCGGCCGCTGACGCCAAGCGCGGCGCCCTGTTCACGAAGCTCATCCGAGAGATCACGATGGCCGCCAAGCAGGGTGGCGGCGATCCCGATGGCAACCCACGCCTCCGCACGGCCATCGAGACGGCCCGGAACAACTCGATGCCCAAGGACAATATCGAGCGCGCGGTCAAGAAGGGCACGGGAGAGCTCGAGGGCGTCGACTATCAGGAAATCCTGTACGAGGGCTACGGCCCTGCCGGCGTCGCCCTCATGATCCAGACCGTGACCGACAATCCCAACCGCACCGTCGCCGAGATACGGCACAAGCTCTCGCGCGGCGGGGGCAATCTCGGCGCGGCGAACTCCGTGTCGTGGATGTTCGACCGTCGCGGGCAGATCTATCTCGACGCGACGGGCGTGGAGGAAGACACGCTGATCGAGGTGGCGCTCGAGGGCGGCGCCGAAGATGTGAAGCGTGAGGACGATCAGTTCGTCGTGACGACGGGCGTCGCGGACCTGCACGCGGTGAAGTCCGCGCTCGATGCCAAGAAGCTCGCGTCGACGAGCGCGGAGATCGCGTGGATTCCCAAGAACACGATTCGCGTCGAGGGCAAGGACGCCGAGACGCTCGTCAAGCTGCTCGAGGGCCTCGAGGAGCTCGACGACGTGCAAAAGGTGGAAGCCAACTTCGACATGGACGTGTCGGAGATGGCGAAGGCGTGACACCGATGGCCGCGACGTGATCGTTCTCGGGATCGATCCGGGAACGGCCACGACGGGGTACGGCGTCGTGAGCGGCGACGGCACGCGTCCGCCGACGTTGATCGAGTGTGGCGTGATCCGCACGAGACCTCGAGAGGCCCTGCCCGACCGTCTGCTCGAGATCCACAGTGGCGTCACGGAGCTGATTGCGCGCCACCGCCCGCATGCGATCTCGGTCGAAGACGTGTTCTACGCGAAGAATGTTCGGACGACGGTCGTGCTCGGCCACGCGCGAGGCGTCGTGCTGCTCGCGGGGGCACAGGCACGAATCGACGTCTACGAGTTTCCGCCGGCCGAGATCAAGAAGGCGGTCGTCGGGTCCGGCGTCGCAACGAAGGAACAAGTGCAGTTCATGCTCACACGATTGCTCCGATTGAAGGCCGTTCCAACTCCCTCGGACGCTGCCGACGGTGTCGCCGCGGCGCTCACGTACCTCATGACCGCGCGTCTGCCGAAGGTTGCGGCAGCGCCGCCCGCGCTGCCGTCGCCGTTCGCAACGAAACCACGCGTGTCAGGTCGCCGCTCGTGATCTCACAGGTCTTCGGCCGGCTCACGACCAAGGAGCTCGACCACGTCGAGATCATGACGGAGAGCGGCGTCGGCTACGAGCTGGCCATTCCGCTCAGCGCGTACGAGACATTGCCGAAGGTCGGGGAGACCGCAACGCTGCACACGCACCTCGTGGTGCGTGAGGACGGCTGGCAGCTGTTCGGCTTCTCGACGCCATTCGAGCGGCGCGTGTTCCGGCGGGTGCTCGACGCGAAGGGCGTTGGCCCGGCGTTGGCGTTAGGCCTCCTCTCCACGCTATCGGCGGAGCGCCTGGTCCGGGCGATCCGCGAGAAGGATGTTGCGACGCTGCAGAGCGTACCCCGGGTGGGCCGGAAGAAGGCCGAGCAGTTGGTGCTGGATCTCGCCGACAAGCTGGACGGCCTGGGCGGCGAGCCGTCGGCGGGGCCGCGGCCGGAGGGTGCGGGGGCGGACGACGCCATCAGGGCGCTCGTATCGTTAGGCTATACACTGGCCGACGCTGAAAAAGCCGTGCGCGCGGCCCTGGACGCCAATGGCCGCGCGCAGTCCGCGACGGAGCTGATTCGGAACGCGCTCGCGAAGGTTCGGGGCTAGCTGCTGGCTGCTGACGGCCTTACGGTCAGTATCGCTGTCTTGTCGGCGGGGTATCGAGACTCCGGCGGCTTACGCGCTACACGGCTCGAGCCACCACGATGATCTCAACATGCCCCGCGCCGCGAGGATCTCGACTCGCCCCGCGGCGCGACGAACGCGTCAACTGACCTTGCCCGGCTTGAGATACGTGTCGAGCCAGTGCAGCTCGTTCAACATGCGATGCACCTGATTCCACGAACCGGAAATGCTGTGTGGCATGTTCGCGTACTGAATCACCTTCGCGGGCACACCGTTCTTCTTCAGCGCCACGTACATCTGCTCGGCCTCGGAATACGGAACCCGTTGGTCGATCTCGCCGTTGATGAACAGCGTCGGCGTCCTCACCCGGCCCGCGTACGTGAGCGGAGACTGCCGGATCATGATCTCGCGCGACCGCTCCTCCCACGGCGTCCCGAAAAACTCGGTCTCCTTCGTCCGCGCAACGTCCGCCGTGCCGTAGTCGCTCATCCAGTTCACGATCCCCGCGCCCGAAACCGCCGCCGCGAATCGGTCCGGGTACTGCGTGATGAGCCAATTCGTCATGAAGCCGCCATATGAGTGCCCGATCGTCGCGACCCGCTTGCGATCGATCGGCAGGCGGCCGATCACGTAGTCCACCCCGGCCATCACGTCCTGGCCATCCTTCGTTCCCCACGCGCCCCAAGTTCCCCACAGGAACTTCTCCCCGTAGCCCGTCGAGCTGCGGAAGTTCACCTGCAGGACGAAGTACCCGTTCGCGGCGAAGAGCTGGTTCTTGAAGTCGAACGCGTAGCCGTCCGCGGCGTGGGGGCCACCATGATTGCTCACCACGAGCGGATACGGACCGGCGTTCGGACGATAGCCGTACGGGTAAAGCAGCCATCCCTCGAGCGGCGTGCCGTCCTTGCTGCGGAAGCTGAGCCGCTCGGCCTTGCCTAACGCTACCTCGTCCACGTAGGCGTCGTGTACGTGCGTGAGGCGCTTCTCGCCTGAGCCATCGATGTTGGCGGTGTAGATCTCGGGCGGCGATTCGGTCAGCCCGACCGTATACGCCATGCGCGTGAAGTCGCGGTTGTAGGTCGCGCCCATGATCCGGCGCTGGCCCTTGGTAACCTGCTCGACCGCTCCACCGTTAGGCGCCACGCGGAACACATGCGTGGTGCCGCCGATTCCGCCGGTGAAGTAGACGTACCGCCCGTCGGCGCTCCACACCGGCGACGTCGGGAGGTAGTCCCAATCGACCGTGAGGTTGCGTTCGGGTCCGCCCTCGGCCGGTACGAGCACGACATCCGTCGGCTTACCGTGGTTCAGCTTGTGACGAATGACCGCATCAGTGGACAGCTGGCGCGTCGTGAGAATCCAGCGACCATCGGGAGACAATTGCGCTCCGGCATAGGTGTAGTCGGAGTCCGTCGTCAGCCGCCGGACCTTGCCGTCCATTGCGACCGTGAAGATCTGACTGGCCCCGTATCTGAGCTCGGTCCGATACCCGGAATCGGCCGTGAATGCGAGCCGGCTCCCGTCGTGGTTCCAGTTCACAGCCATCGGACGCAGGCCGAGCCGCGTGAGCTGTCGCTCGGCGCCGCCGTCGTTAGGTGCCAGGAAGAGCTCCTGCGGCGGGCTCACCTCGGGATCGAGCCTGTTGGGCACCGGGAACGGCTGACCGTCGCGCTGGAAATCGAGCCAGTCGAACTCCACGCCCTTGAATCGCTCCTCGTGCCGTTTCTCGAATTCCGACGCGTACGTGATCTCGCGCTTCGGCGGAGGTGTGTCGCGCACGGATGCGGTCCACTTGCCGTCGGGGCTCGGGAGCGTGACATGGCCTGACTCATCGCCGAGGCCACCACGCTGCGCCGCGGACATCTCGCCCTCCACGAGCCGCTCGGGCGTTGTCGGATTGAGCGCCCAGCCCTTCCCACCCGCGAGGAAATGCAGCTGGCCATCATCCGACCATCGTACAGTGCCCGCGTTCGCACCCTCCGGACTCACGCGGGCGGCGCGGCGGGACCCGTCCGATGGAACGAGCCAGACTTCGCTCGTCTCGCCATTCGTCGCCTCGACGCGCGTGGTCACCGTGAACGCGACCCACGCGCCATCCGGCGAGAGCGCGGGCGCGCCAACAGTTCTGATTCGGTAGAAGTCCTCGATCGCGAGCGGCCGACCGTGATTCGCTGGCGAGGGCGCCGACTGCCCGCGAGCAGTCGACGAGACCGCGATGACCACCGCGGCAAAGGACGAAGCAAACAGTCTCGGGCGTCTCCGTCTGACTCGCCCTCGTGTGTGGTGCACGGCGCCTCCAACCGATCTCAGTGACCCGGATAGTCTGTCGGTGGATCACGCCGGGGGCTAGCCTGTTCCGCAACGGATGGCCAGTTTCCCCGCATGCCTGCCATCCGAACAGCCAGCTTCACCGAGTCCGTCATCCGCGAGATGACGCGCGTCGCCCAACAACACGGGGCGATCAACCTCGCGCAGGGCTTCCCCGACTTTCCGATGCCCGAGGCGATGAAGGAAGCCGCTTGCGCCGCGATTCATGGAGATATCAACCAGTACGCGATCACGTGGGGCGCGCCCGCGTTACGGCTCGGCATTGCCGAGAAGTATCGCCGCTGGTACGACATGCAGGTGGACCCGGACCGCCATATCACGGTGACGTGCGGCGCGACCGAGGCAATGGCCGCGGTGTTTCTCGCGCTCATCGATCCCGGCGATGAGGTGATCGTGTTCGAGCCCTGGTACGAGAACTATGGGCCCGATGCGATCCTTGCTTCCGCCACGCCGCGCTACGTACCGCTCGAGCCGCCGCACTGGCGGTTCGATCCCGAGGTGCTGCGGGCCGCGTTCAACGAGAAGACGAAGGCGATCATCGTCAACACCCCGCAGAACCCGACGGGTCGCGTCCTGACCCGTGAGGAGATCAGCTTCATCGCCGACCTGTGCATCGAGCACGACGTGTGGGCGATCACCGACGAGATCTACGAGCATATTCGTTATGCAGGCGGGCACCACGTGCTGGCCACGTGGCCCGGGATGCGCGAGCGCACGGTCACGATCTCGGGTCTTTCCAAGACGTTCAGCTGCACGGGGTGGCGCCTGGGATACGCGATCGCACCAGAGCGCGAGAGCGTCGCCATCCGCAAGGTGCACGACTTCCTCACGGTCGGTGCGCCGGCCCCGCTGCAGGCGGCAGCGGCAGTCGGGATGTCGTTCGACGCCGAGTACTACAACCACCTGTCCCTCGATTACCGCGCGCGGCGCGACTCGCTGCTGCCGGTGCTCGCCGACGCGGGGTTCAAGTTCTCGACGCCGGAGGGTGCCTACTACGTGCTCGCCGATTTTTCGGCACTGAGCGACAAGGACGACACGACGTTCGGCAAGTGGATGGCCGCGGAGATCGGCGTCGCTGGAGTTCCGGGCTCGAGCTTCTACCACGCCGGGAGCGGGCGGGGGAAGAACATGATCCGCTTCGCGTTCTGCAAGAAGCAGGAGACGCTCGACCAGGCAGCCGAACGCCTCGCCGGGCTCACCGCGCGCGTGTAGCGCGCCTGGACCATCGTTAGGCTGTCACCCGGTGCGAGCGAGATGGCCAAGCTCGGCAAGCCTGCAGTAGCGATCGTGATCATGGCGGCGATCATCGCCGTCCTGCTCATGTTGTGTACGCCGCGATCGACATCGAAGAGCTCGATGCTCGGCGCCGAAAGGGCGAGTCCGGCCCGGTAGCGGCGGCTTTGCGTTGCTGCGCGTCGGTGTTTCTTCGGTTAGATTAGCCCTTCCCCCTGCGACGTAGAGCCGATGTCCCCACGCGAAGTCACGACTCCGGAAGAGCTCGCCGAAGAAGGGCCCGTAGAACTGTCGCTTCGTCCGCAGCGATTGGCGGAGTTCATCGGGCAGCAGAAGGTGAAAGACAGCCTTCGCATTTACATCGACGCCGCACTCAGTCGCCGCGAGCCGCTCGACCACACGCTCTTCTTCGGGCCCCCCGGACTTGGCAAGACCACGCTCGCCGAGCTGATCGCGCGCGAGCTTGGCGTGAACATTCGCACGACGTCCGGACCCGCACTCGAGAAGCCCGGCGATCTCGTCGGAACGCTTACGAACATGCGGGACGGTGACATCCTGTTCATCGACGAGATCCATCGCCTGCGCCCCGTGATCGAGGAGTTCCTCTACCCGGCGATGGAGGATTACAAGATCGACATCCGCCTCTCGGAGGGACCGAAGGCGCAGACGATCACGATGTCGATCGAGAAATTCACCTTGATCGGCGCGACCACTCGGCTCGGCATGCTGACGCCGCCCATGCGCGCGCGCTTCGGCATCGAGCAGCGACTCAACTACTACCCGTCCGAGGACCTCGAGCTGATCGTCCACCGGACGGCCGAAGTGCTCAAGGTAGCGATCGTGGTCGAGGGCGCGGCGGAGATTGCGAGACGGTCGCGAGGCACGCCGCGGATCGCGAATCGTTTGCTGCGTCGCGTGCGCGACTATGCCCAGGTGAAGAGCAACGGCACGATCACGCGTGACGTCGCGAACGAGGCGCTCCAGATGCTCGACGTCGACCAGTTCGGGCTCGACGACATGGACTCGCGCATTCTGAAATCGATCATCGAGAAGTTCGACGGCGGACCTGTCGGGATCAACACGATCGCGGCGGCGGTCGCCGAAGACGCGAGCACCATCGAGGAGGTGTACGAGCCGTTCCTCGTGCAGAATGGATTCCTCCAGCGCACGCCGCGCGGCCGCGTCGCGACGTCGACGGCATATCGCCACTTCGGGTACACACCGCCGAGCGACCCGAACCAGCCTTCCCTGTTCTGAGCGTCGGTTCGCGTACGGCCGACTACGACTTCGCTCTGCCGGCGGACCGCATCGCACAGGCGCCCGCCGACAGACGAGATCAGAGTCGCCTGATGGTCGTGGATCGAGCGAGTGGCTCGATCGAGCACCGGCGATTCGCCGACATCGCCCGCCTTGTTGCCCCGGGCGATGCCATCGCCGTGAACACCACGCGCGTGCTGCGGGCGCGCCTCCTCGGTACGCGGGAGTCCGGCGGGAAGGCAGAAGTATTTCTCCTCAAGTCGCTCGGCGACGACCGCTTCGAGGCGCTCGTCCATCCGGGGGGGAAGCTGAAGCCCGGACGCGCCGTACATGTGTCCCCCGAGCTCTACGTCGAGATTCTCGAGGTGACGGAACGCCGGTCGCGAATCGTGCGATTGCGCTCTCCGCTACCGGTGGCCGAGGCGATCGAGCGATTCGGGCACGTGCCGCTGCCGCCTTACATCTCGCGCGGCGACAGTGTCGTCGACGCGGAGCGATACCAGACCGTGTACGCGAACGAGTCGGGATCGGTAGCCGCTCCAACCGCCGGCCTTCATTTCACACCTGATCTGCTCGACACGCTGGAGGCCAACGGAGTCGTACGAGTCGACCTCCTGCTGCACGTGGGCGCGGGGACCTTCAAGCCGGTGGAGGCCGACGATCCCGCCAACCACGTGATGCACGAGGAGTGGTACCGTCTGGATGAACGCGCCGCGGTGGCGCTCAACCAGACTCGCGCGCGCGGACGGAGCATCTGGGCCATCGGAACGACGTCGGTGCGCACGCTCGAGAGTGTCGTGAGTCCAGACGGTTCGTTTGCGCCGCGGAGCGGCGACACGCGCATCTTCATACGCCCGCCTTACGAGTTCCGCGCGGTAGACAAACTGATCACGAACTTTCATCTTCCGCGCTCGACGTTGATCATGCTCGTCGCCGCATTCGCCGGGTACGACCTCACGATGCGCGCGTATCGAAGGGCGCTCGAGGAAGGCTACCGGTTCTACTCCTATGGCGATGCGATGGCCATTCTCTAAGACGGTGACGGCCGTGGTGCTCGTGGCTGCCTGCGTGCACACGGTGACGACCTACTACCTGCCCGACGCGAACAACCCGCGGTTCGATACCGACGGCGCGACCCGGGTGCTCGATCAGTACCTGAGCGTGCAGTGCCCCGAGCGGAAGGCGGCGAACAAGGCGGAGCGCGGAGATGTACGCCTAACGATCACGATCGACACGAGCGGCGCCGTCACGCGTTCGGAGCTCATGTCGTCGTCAGGCGACACGATGCTCGATGGGCTGATCGGAACCGTCACCGCCCAGCTCAAGGTCGATTCGCTTCGCGCGACGAACAAGCCGTCGACGACGAGGCCCGTTCGCGTCGGCTACGATTGTGCGCAGACCGGAGCCGTGACGCTCGAGGTGCTGCGCTCCTGATGTCCCGACGCTCGCCAGCACGCCGCTTCGACGCATGACGTTCACGTTCGATCGCATCGCCGCCGCGGGCGCCGCGCGCGCCGGCGTCTTCAACACGCCGCACGGGCAAGTCGAGACGCCAGCGTTCATGGCGGTCGGTACGGCCGCGACGGTGAAGGCCCTCGATCCGTTGGAGCTCGAGGCGATGGGATGCCAGATGATTCTCGCGAACACCTATCATCTGCACCTCCGCCCGGGCGATGAGCTCGTGCGCTCGCTCGGCGGCGTGCATCGGTTCATGGGGTGGGACGGTCCCATGCTGACCGACTCCGGCGGCTTTCAGGTCTTCTCGCTCGAGTCGCTGCGAACGGTGAGCGAGGACGGTGTCGAGTTTCGCAGCCACATCGACGGATCCCGGCATCGCTTCACGCCGGAGTCGGTGATGCAGATCGAGCGCAACCTCGGCGCTGACGTGATCATGCAATTCGATCACGTGATTCCGGGGCAATCGACGGAAGCCGACGCGCGAGATGCGAGCGAACGCAGTATTCGCTGGTTGGTGCGGTGCAGAACCGAGTTTGAACGGGCTGCACAGTGGGAACCGGGAACAGGGAACAGTGAACCGAGGCTCCTCGGAAGCACGGTTCCCGGTTCCCCGTTCCCCGTTCCCACGCAAGCCCTCTTCCCCATCGTCCAGGGGGGTATCCACCCCGCCCTGCGACGAGAAGCATCCCGCGCAATCCAGTCAGAAGGCGACTGGCTCGGGTACGGCGTCGGTGGCCTCTCCGTCGGCGAGTCGAAGCCCGACATGTA
>Ga0136846_1235219_pt1 | contig 36444 bp, 32 predicted proteins | sample HopSoiMetagenom2_FD_96841 | JGI IMG/M metagenome (GOLD analysis project Ga0136846, IMG submission 96841) | Grasslands soil microbial communities from Hopland, California, USA - 2 Assembly 2016 (version 4) | ecosystem: Environmental > Terrestrial > Soil > Grasslands | place: USA: Hopland...
CTTTGAGGAGCTTACTCGTGGCGACTTCCTGATTGGCGTTGAGCAGCAACAGGCCGAGGGCAGCCCGCCGCCGGACGCCGCCAAGCACGATCGACTTGTCGTCATTGACCAGCTGTAATGGGCCAAGAACCAAGAACTCCAAGGACTCTCCCGTAGTCAGCTCGTCGCGTACAGCGTCGGTGGGGGTAAGCACCCGTGCCCGGCGCTCGCCGCGGCGGGTCAGGCGGGGCCCGGCCAGCCGCAGCACGGCGTCCTCGTAGGTGACGACGTCGTGGATGAAACGGATGTGTGGCCCGCCTCGCGCCCCGGCGGCGCGGTGCAGGGCCTTGCTGGTGCTGAGTACCACCGTGGCCGCGAAGCCGGCGAGGCGGCGGACGGTGCGGACGCATGCGACCTCAGTCAGACAACGGGAGAACCAGCGTGACCTGGTGCGAGAGGCGCCGAACGGCCGTGGGTCAGTGGCGGGAAGCCAACGTCTGGCCACGGCCGCCGCCGCGGGGGCGGTCCCGGCCGCCGCGAGCACTGCGGTCACCGCTCCGGCCGCGGTCAGGTAAGACGCTCCCCTGGTCCCGCCGTGTTCCGAACGGCCGGGTACAGTTGCACCGTCCCGTCTCCGTCGGCCGGGTGCCCTTCGTTCCTGTGGACTGCTCAGGGCAAGTACTTGTGTAGGTCTTGCTCAGGACGACGTCGGCGCTGGCGACCTCGAGGGCGAATCGGGCGAGGACCTTGCTTACGGCTGCGGCGCCGTCAGCCTGGATACGGCCGGCTTTGGCGTAGACGTTCTTGGCGCTCTGGATGGCCGTCATGTAGACATCGGGATCGTCCCCCGCGTACTGCGAGGGCATCTTGGCAGCGATCTCCTTCGCGAAGTGGGTATCGATGAACTTCAGTGCCCGCACGATGGCCGCTGCGAGTCCACGGACTTGGCGATCGTTTTCTTCGATCCAGTCACGGGAGGAGTACAGCACGGTGGCCGGGTAGGTCGGGACGCCGAAGTCTTCTCGTACGCCCCGCTCGGTGCGGGTGCCGGTGAGGATTGTGACCTTTTCCTTGCCCAGATACTTCTGCAACCGCGAGGCCGATGGATCGACCATCACTGCCGCCTCGACCCAGCCCCGCTCCATCGCCGCGCCCGCCGAGGCGCCGCAAGCAGAACGTGGGGGCTAGCGCCCGGTCAGCGTGAGGACGATGAGGAGCGCGTTCAGCGCGACGACGGCCAGGGCAGTGGCGTACGTGGCCAGCCGTAGCACGGTGCCGTTGGCGAACGGGCCCATGAGCCGGCGGTCGGAGGTCAGGCGGGCCAGGGGGATGAGGGCGAACGGGATGCCGATGCTCAACATCACCTGGCTCAGGACCAGGGCCTGGGTCGCGTCGACGCCGAGAGCCAGGACGACGAGTGCGGGGACGAGCGTGACGGCGCGGCGCACCAGCAGCGGGATCCGTACCCGCAGAAGCCCGGCCATCACGGCCGCGCCCGCGTAACAGCCGACCGAGGTGGAGGCCAGCCCGGACGCGAGGATCCCGACGCCGAAGATGAGGCCGACGGTGGTGCCGAGGCTGTGGGCGATGGCGGCGTGGGCGCCCTGGAGGGTGTCGACTCCGGGGACGCCGTACAGGTTGCCGGCGGCGAGCAGCAGCAGCGCGATGTTGGCCGAGCCCGCGATGAGGAGTGCGATGCCCACGTCCCAGCGGGTCGCGCCGAGCAGCAGCCGGATCCGGGAGGGGTCCGGGTCGAAGCCGTGGCGGTCGCGGGCGAGCGAGGAGTGGAGGTAGATGGCGTGAGGCATGACGGTCGCGCCCAGCATGCTCGCGGCGAGCAGCACGGTCTGGGGGCCCGCGAACCGGGGGGCGAGGCCACCGGCCGCGGCCGTCCAGTCGACGCCGTGGACGAAGAGCCCGGCGACGAAACCGATGACGATGACGGCCAGTGCCCCCATCACGATGCCTTCGAAGGTGCGCTGACCGTGCCTGGTCTGGAAGGCGAGGACCCACATCGACACCCCGCCGACGATGAGGCCGCCGAGCGGCAGCGGCACGCCGAAGAGGATCTGCAGGGCGATCGCGCCGCCGACCACCTCGGCCAGGTCGGTGGCCACCACGACCAGCTCCGCCTGGGCCCAGAAGGCCAGCCGGCCCGCCCGGGGCATCCGATCGCCGAGTATCTCCGGCAGACTGCGCCCGAGGACGAGTCCCAGCTTCGCCGACAGGTACTGGACGACCATGGCCATCGCGTTGGCCACGACCAGCACCCAGACCAGCAGGTATCCGTACTGCGCCCCGGCGGAGACGTTCGCCGCGATGTTGCCGGGGTCCACGTAGGCGATGGCGGCGACGAAGGCGGGGCCCAGGAGCGGTGCTGGGTTCAGCCGCGGTTGTGCGGGGGTTCGTCCCTTCCCGGACACGTCGGTCGAAGGCATGGGGGTGCTCCTGACGGGGGTTCGTAGGCAGGAAGGGTGCCGGGTGCCGGGCGTCGGAGCCGGTTCAGCGGTCCTCGGCCCGGGTGAGGTGCTGGTCGGGGGTGACCCAGTCGAGATCGACCGCCGGGTCCTGACCGGGCCGGGGCAGCCGCAGCAGGCTCAGCAGGGGGCCTGTCATGAGCGTCGTGACCACGGCCATGACGACGAGTACGGTGTACAGAGACGCGTCGATCAGTCGGGCCTGGAGACCGATGTTCAGCACGATCAGCTCGGTCAGCCCCCGGGTGTTCATGCAGACGCCCACGGCGGCGGAATCCTGCCAGCTCAGGCCGATGGCCCGCGAGGCCAAGGTCCCGCCGCCGACCTTGCCCAGCATCGCCAAGGCGATCACCGCGGCCAGCAGGACGAAGTCCCCGCCGCGCAGCGCGCTGACATCCACTGACAGCCCAGCGGTGACGAAGAAGATCGGCATCAGGAGTTCCCCGGTACGGTCGACCGCGCCGAGGACGGCGGGGGCCGGGGTGCCATCGAATCGCCGGGGCATGACCAGGCCGAACAGCACCGCCCCGAAGATCGTGTGCAGGTTGAGGGAGGCGGTGGCCCACGCCGAGGCCATGGCCAGCGCCACTACGGCACCGACCCACTTCGGCGTGCACAGCCCGCGTTGCGCGCCCCACAGCAGTGCCGGCCGTACCACGAGGAACATCAGCAGGACGTATCCGATGGTGAGCGCGGTGGTCACCGCCAGGGACCTGCCGTCGCCGGAGTGCAGGGCGACGATCACGCCGAGTGTGCTCCAGCCGACCACGTCCACGACGGTCGCGGCGGCGATGCTCAGTGTCCCGGGCAGCGTCGGCGTGAGCCCGCGGTCGCGGAGGATGCTGATCAGGACCGGAACCGCTGTGATGGACAGGGCGACGGCCAGGTACAGCACGAAGGTGACAGTGCCCAGACCGCCCTCCTGCGGAGCGCTGTCACCGATGACCAGGGCCAGCCCGGCGCCCAGCAGCATGGGAAGCAGGAACGATCCGGCAGAGATGGCGGCCACACCCCGGCCGGTGCCGCGCAGCAGCCTCAGGTCCATCTCGTAGCCGACCGAGAACATGAACAGCACCAGACCGATCTGGGCCAGCACGGACAGGTACGGGATGATGTCGTGCGGGACAACCAGGGTGTCGATCCCGCCGGGCAGGTGGCCCAGGACGCTGGGGCCCATCGCGATGCCCGCGAGGATCTGGCCGACGACCGGCGGCTGCCCGAGCCGTCGGGCGAGGCCGCCGAGCAGCACGGCGAGCGCGCTGATCACCGCCACGGCCCCGACGACGTGGGCGACGATGGCGTCCTGGGTCATGCCGTTCCCCTCTGGGGGTGGGACGACGACCACGACGGTGCCGCGAGGATCCGCACCACGGCCGCCGCGATGTTGAGCCCCGGGCTGATGCCCAGCATCAACAGGTGGTCCCCGGGGGCGAGTTCGCCCGAGCGCAGCGCATGGTCGAGGAAGACCACCTGGTCGCTCGACCCCAAGTGGCCCAGATGACGGCCGAACTCCCAGTTGGACCGGTCGATCCCGATGCCCAACGTGCGCAGCACACCGTCCTCCATGTGCTGCCGGGAGGAGTGGTTGTAGGCGACACGCGTGATGTCCGACACCTTGATGCCGGCCTCGTCGAGCGCCTGGTCGATCACCTCGATCCTGGCCTTGATCAGCGGCAGCCAGGGGCTCTCGCCGTCGTCCCGCGCCGCCACGTCCACCTGGAAGTCCTCAATGCGCCGGGCCAGGTCCCAGGCCGCGGCGTCGTCACGGGACGGGAAGAGCGGCTGCCGTCCGCGTCCCATCTCCTCCAGTTCCACCACGGTGGTGGAAGTGACGGACAGCAGTTGGGCGACGCCCGGGGCGCGGGTCAGGACGACCGCCGAGGCGGCGTCACCGACGACGAAGTCCGGTGCCAGGCACTGCCACCGGTTGACGTGCGGCATGCTGATGTTGTCGGCGGCAACCGTCATCGCGGTGGCGTCCGGGCCCTGGCCCGCCAGGAACCCGGCGGCCAGTTCCAGCGCGGCGAACATGCCGTTGCATCCCTGGCGCACTTCGGCCGTGGCCAGGTGACCGCCCACCAGGTGGCGTTGCAGGTATGCCTGCGGATACCAGCCGACGGGGCCGTTGTTGTAGTTGTCGGCGTACAGGAGCAGGGAGAGGCCGGTCGGGTCCTGGCCGGACCGGGCGAGTGCCTGCCGGGAGGCGGCCAGGGCCATCTCGACCGGAGGCATGTCACCGGCCACGGCGGCACCGGTGTACCCGGACTCACGCGCCGGCCCCTCGGCGATCAGTCCGTCGGCCACCGCTTGCTCGATCGGGACCGTGTCGGGCAGGTGGACGCCGATGCCGCTGATGAAGACGTCGGTCACTTTCATAAGGGAATCCCCGTACGGGTCAGGGCCGTTGCGGCCGGGCCACCACGTAGCAGGCCGGAAGTCTCAGGGGTGTGCCGTCGGCCAGCGTCTCGGTGGTGTGCATGGACAGGCTTCCGTTGGCGAGGAGTTCGAACCCGGAGGCGGCGAAGACCGCCTCCAGTTCGGCCTCGCCCGCCGCCGTCTGCAGCCCGATGCCGAAGTAGGCAGACACACGGTCGAGCTTCGGCAGGTCATGGCGGCCAGTGGTCATGAGGTGTGCCATGTAGCGGTAGCTGTCGGGGGTGAGTTCCTGGGCGAACACGGTGCCGCGCGCGCCCGCGAGAAGGGCCAGCGAATGGATGCAGCTGTCCCGGTCGGCCGGGGTGAGCTGGTGGATGACACCGGACAGGTAGACGTTCACGTCACCCAGCTCGTCGCGGAACTCCCGCACGGCCGCCTCGTCCAGGAGGTCCAGCCGTCGGAATTCCACGTGGGGGCCGCCGTTGAGCTGTCTGGCCTTGGCCAGCGCGGCCTCGGCGATGTCCACGCCCAGCACCCGCCCGAAGTGCCCTGCCAGGTAGGCGGTCTGGGTGCCGTTGCCGCAGCCCACGTCGACCAGTGGCAGCGCGGGGTCCAGGTGCGGTCCGAAGAGCCGGATGTGGGTGGCCGCGCCCAGCTCCGGCGGGCAGTCCCAGAACGCCTCGCTCTCGCGCTGCGGAAGGTCCTGCCAGTAGACCTCCCACAAGGGCCCGTATCGGCTTCCCATCCGGCTGTCCTGCCTTTCCTGCGCACTGCTCGGGGCGGCCCGTCGCGGTGCGGTGGGCCGGTGATGGGTGTTCCGGGGCCTAAAAGAGGGCCAGCGCCGAGGCCGACGCCTTCAGGTTGCCCAGGTGGGAGTGCCAGAGATGGGTCGGATCGGCCTCGACGGCCGCGACGTACTCCTTCATCGCGGTCAGGGCCGCGGGCTCGTCCGCGTCGTACACGTCACCCTGGAGCATGCGGATGACGTCGTCCCGGTAGCGGGGGTCGTCGATGAACGCGGTGAAGAGCACGTTCAGCCGGTAGTACATGGAGATGAAGTCGTACCAGATGCTCACCCCACGCCGGAGCGTGCTGACGTATTCGTCGAAGCGGTGCTTGGTGAAGTCGTCGGCCTCGTGCGCGGCGATGATGGACTTCGCGGCGAGCCGAGCGCTGTTCATCGCGACACTCACACCGCTGGAGAAGATCGGGTCCACGAAGCGGGCGGCGTCCCCGATGAGGAGCCTGCTGTCGCCGGATATCTCCCGCATGCCGTAGCTGTAGTCGCCCTCGGACTTGAACTTCCGCAGCCGTTTGGCCTTGCGTAGCGCGTCGCCCAGTTCGGGCCGGCTGTCGACGGTCTTCCAGAAGAACCCCTCCAGGTCGTCCTTGGCCGTCTTGAAGCGCTCCTTCTGTGTGACCACACCGATCGAAGTGATGGTCTCGGTGATGGGGATCTGCCAGACCCAGGTGTCCTCCTCGGGCAGGAAGTGCACATGGATGTAGTCGGCGTCCTCGGGGCGCCGGGCCAGAGACTCGCGGTCCAGGTCCTCGAACCAGGTGTGCACCGCGTACTGGTTGAAGACCGGGTCGTTGACCTTGACCTTGAGCTGACTGCCCAGCAGGGTCTGGCGGCCGGTGGCGTCGACCACCATGCGCACCGGGACCTTGGTCCGCTGGTTGCCGATCTTCATCTCGAGCACCGGCCGGTCCGCCCGGGAGAAGTCCACCCGGTTGACCCGTACCCCCTGGTAGATCTTGGCGCCCAGTTCCTCGGCATGCTTCAGCAGGACGAGGTCGAACTCGCCCCGGTCGACGTGCCAGGCGTAGGTGCGGTCGACGCCGGGTTGTTCCCGCTCCTCGTACGCGATCTCCGCGACGCCCAGCCCGTGCGAGCCCGCGTCGAACTCCATGGTGCTGGTAGGGCGGGTGTCCGAGGAGGTCCAGGCGGCGCCGTACTTGCGGACGAAGGGACCGTTCTCGATCTTGTCGACGGCGCCGATGTCGTGCAGGACCGGGATCACCGCCGGTACCAGCGACTCGCCCACGTGTTCCCGGGGGAAGAACTCAGCTTCGAACACCGCGACGGACAGCCCGGCCTTGGCCAGGTAGGAGGCCAGGGTCGAGCCCGCGGGACCGCCACCGATGATGCCGACGTCGTAGTCGTGGTCAGTGTTCATGACGCAGCTCCTTCATATGTGTCACCTGGTTGTGGAAGGGGGACTCCGGTGGTCTCAAGCTGAGGAGTCCCGGAGGGAGAGCAGCAGATCGGTGATGCGCTCCAGGTTCTGGAAATTCCGCTTGACCATGTCGGTCGGTGGCACCCGCACCCCCAGCTCCTGCCGGACGAAGGCGACCAGCCGGGCCGTTTCGATGGAGTTGAGCAGGCCCCAGTCGAGCAACGGCGTGGTCGTCTCGAACTGTTCGACGTCTTTGCCGTCGAGTAGTTCGGCGACGACGTAATCGTGGAGTTTCGAAAGGATCTTCGCGCGATCGAGGTCGGTCACGGGCTTTCCTTCTGCTGAGGGGGAGTGAGTGTGGCGAGCAGGCGCGGACGGTCGGTCTTGCCGTTCGCGGTGCGGGGGAGACTGTCGGCCGCCGACACGGAGTCGACGACCATGTAGGTCGGCAGCGATGCCGCGCAGTGGGCCTTGAGAGCGAGCAGGCCGGGCGGCTCCGAGCCGGTCGGGACCACGACCGCGTGCAGCCGGGCTTCGAGACCCGTACCGATGACGACGACCGCCACGTCGGCGATGCCCGGGTGAGTGCTGAGTACGGCCTCGATCTCGCCGGGTTCGACCCGGTGACCCCGGACTTTCGCCATGGTGTCCTTGCGCCCCAGGTACTCCAGGTTGCCGTCGGCGTCGTAGCGGCCGAGATCCCCCGTGCGGTAGCCGCCGGGGGGTAGCCGGTCCTGGCCCCAGTAGCCGAGCATGACCGTAGGACCGTCCACGACGATCTCGCCGGTGCCGTCCGCCGCCGTCCTGTCCAGCCTGATGAGGTCGCCGGCGACGGGTTTCCCGATCGGCAACGGCCCGGACCGCCTGTCATCGGCTTCGGTCAACTCGTATCCGGCGCACACGTTGGTCTCGGTCGGGCCGTACCAGTTGAACAGCCGCACCCCCGGCCAGGCTGCCCGTAACCGCAGGGCGCTGCCGGTGGGGAAGGGCTCACCGGCGAAGACGCAGACGCGCAGGGCTGGGGGTGCGCCCGCATCGAGGAGCCCGCCAAGTCGCATCATGAGCAGCAGCGCTGATGGCACCGAGTACCAGACGGTGATCTTCCGCTCGAAGAGGAAGTCCACCAGGGCCGAGGGCGCGTGGGCGAGGTCATCCGGGACCAAGTCCACAGCCGCCCCGGCGTGGAAGGCGCCGTAGAGGTCGAAGACGGAGAGATCGAAGTTGAAGGGGGCGTGGTTGGCGAGTCGGTCGGCGGCGCACAAACCGGTCTCGGCCACGGCCCACCGCACGAACGTCAGCGCGTTGTGGTGGCTCAGGCACACGCCCTTCGGTTCGCCGGTCGAGCCGGAGGTGTAGAGGACGTACGCCGGATCACCCGGCCTGACGGGGTGCCACGGCGGCGCGGGCCGGGCAGCCCCCCGCGCCCGCAGGGCGTCGAAAGTGACCAGAGGCGGTGCGGCAGCGGGCCAGCCCGAGGCCGCCGCGGCCCGTGCGCCCGCCTCGTCCGTGACGATGCTGGCCGGTCGCAGGGTGGCGGCGATCCGGGCCACCCGGGAGGGCGGGTTGGCGGGCGCGAGGGGGCTGTAGACCGCACCCAGGCGCAGGGCGGCCTGCGTGAGCGCGATGAGGTCGGCACTCTTCGCGGCCCAGACCAGCACCGGGTCACCGGCGGTCACGCCGGTGGCGGCGAGCGCGGCGGCGTACTGCTCGGCCATGCGGTCGAGTTCGTCGTACGACCAGGTCTCGGCGCCCAGGTGAACGGCGGGTGCGTCGGGGGTGGAGCGTGCGGCGTCGGCCAGCAGGTGGTGGAGCCCGGCGGTTTCCGGGGGCGTTCTCATCGGCGTGTCCTCACAGACCCAGTTCGATGGCCACCAGCTGCCGCTGGATGTCCGAGGTGCCGGAGAAGAGGGTGGCGGCGACCGAGTCGCGCAGCGCCGACTCGATGCCGAAGCCCTTGCGGAACCCCCGGCCACCGAAGGTCCGCACGGCGTCGGTCGCGGTCGTCAGGGCTGCCTCCGAGACCGCGAGCTTCGACAGCGCGGCGGACAGTCCGCTCGTGCCGCCCTGGTCCATCTCCCAGCAGGTCCGGTAGAGCAGCAGCCGGGCGCTCTCCAGGCGGATCTTCATGTCGACGATGCGGTTCGACACGGACTGGAACTCGGCGATACGACGCCCGAACTGGCGCCGTTTGCGCGCGTACGTCACACAGTCGTCGATGAGGCGTTCCTGGAGGCCGACGTAGAGCGCGAACAGGCAGGCGCGTTCCCAGCCCATCGAGTGCTGGAAGACCGCCGCCCCCTGCCCCGGCTCACCGACCACCGCCGACTCGGGCACCGGGCAGTCCTGGAACTCGACCGCGCCGGCCGGGCACCCTTCGAGACCGAGCTTGGCGAAGGGCTCACCCGCCACCACGCCCGACCCGTCCGCGTCCACCACGAACCCGGTGGTGCCCCAGTGCCCGGCCCCCGGGTCGGTCGTCGCGTAGACGACCAGGAGGTCGGCCACCGGGCCGTTGCTGACGAAGGTCTTGGTGCCGTTCAGCAGATAGCCGTCCGGTACGCGGGTGGCGGTCGTGCGGAGGCTGCCGGTGTCCGACCCGGCCTCGGCCTCGGTCATGGCGTTCCCAGCGACGAGTTCGCCCGAGCAGAGCCCGGGGAGCACCCGTTCCCGCAGCGCGGGTGAGCCGAACGCGACGATCGGCATCAGGCAGGCGAACAGGTGCGCGGCGGCGGCGAAGGCCAGCCCGGTGTCAGGGCAGCCCCGCCCGACCGCCTCGAAGACCCGCGCGGTGTCCAGTGCCCCGAGGCCCTGTCCACCGTACTCACAGGGAACGCAGGCCCCCAGAATGCCCAGATCACCGAGGAACCGCCATGCCTCCCGGCTGAAGCCGTCCGGTTCGGGAACCGGACCCGGGACCAGATCCGTGCGCGGGTCCGTCTCCGCGGCCGAGGGCGTCTGCGTGAAGTACCTCGTCACTTCCATGAGGGTGCTGTCGTAGCGTTGCTGCTGGTCAGCAGCCCAGCTGAACTCCATGGATCTCCACCGGATTCCTCTCCATGGCGAGCCAGACGGGTCGGCGGTGCGTCGTCAGGGGCACACGGAGGTCTTTTCGTCACAGACGCACGGGAACCTTGCTGAGCACGCCGACCGCCTCGGCGAAGAAATAGATGCCTTGGAAGAAGGCCAGAGTGTCCCCCTTCTCCAGCCGCAACTCGCGGTACATCACCACTCGGCGCGGGTCGCACTCGTTCGACAGCAACCGCTGCCAGGTCGCGAGGTCGGCGCGCAGGACGTAGTCGGCCGGCACCTCGTCGGGCTGTGCCGGGCCCAACACGGACGCCTTCACGCACTGCCCGTCCTGCCAGTCCAGGTGCAGGTAGGTCGGGCGGTCCGGGGCGTCGGTCAGGCCGACGACACCCAGCGCCCACGAGCACGAGTACGCCGAGCGCACCCCTTCGATCCACCGCCAGTAGTTCGGCAGCTTGGTCGCGCGCGCTTCCTCGTCCGGCCCGGAGTCCAGCGCCCGGCGCACGTCCTCGGCCCACTGTTCGGTGAGGAATCCGGGCGCGGTCAGCGTCGCGTTCGTAGTCGCGTTCGTCGTCACGTTCGTCGTCATACCGTGCTCCTCAGCTCCGGGTCCGGATCGCGGAAACCATGCTGTCCAGGTCAGGGGGGAGGCTGATGCCGACGTCCGACAGCTTCATCCAGAGCTGGCGCATCATCTCCTGCTGGAGGCCGGCGAGGTCCCAGCCGAGCGGTTCCAGCGGGATCCGCCTGCTCGTCGTGGCGGATGCGGTCAGCGCCGCCCGGAGCGTGTCGTGGACGGCGAGCAGCAGCCGCGGGTCCTCCTGCACCGAGTCGCGCAGGAACCGCATGCCCGCCTGCACATGGCGGGCCTCGTCCCGGCAGGACGCGGTGAAACCTGTGTAGTAGCCGGGGAGCAGGCCCCGGTTGCGGCAGAAACCCAGCGTGACCTTCATGACGGTCAGCGCGAGGACTCCCTCGATCCACAGGAAGTACGCGGTGCCGTACCGCACCCGGCGGACCGGGTCCTCCGGGTCGCGCCGCAGGTCGTCCGCGAGGTACGCGAGAAGCCCGAACGAGCCGACAAAAGTCTCGGAGATATAGCCGAACGACGAGTCCAGCAGTTCCTGCATCGACTCGCCGGGAAGATCGACGACCTCCCGGTAGAAGCGGTCGAAGAAGACCATGTGCCGGGCCTCGTCCTCGATCTGGCTGGCCAGGAACATCTTCGATTCTTCGCTCCCGCCGAGCATGAACACCGGGAGTTCCACCTCGACCTGGCGTTCCCCGTGGTGGAAGCCCGCGGAGACGGCAGTGAACGCGTCGCGCTCCTCCTGCGTCATCCCGTTCTGCCAGTCGGCCAAGTCCTGGGTGAAGTCGAGCTCGTAGGCGTTCCAGCGCTGGCGGTGGTAGCGCTGGTAGAGGGACGTGTAGTCCGGCAGCTTTTTGAGATCGGTGTGGAGATAGGCGATGACATCGTCGATGTCAAGGTCGCGGATTTGGGAAAGTGTGGAATTTTCCACACTGGATATTGTTTCACGAGACAGTTCGGTCATGACCTCTTCGTTTTCTATTTTTCCCGAAAAACAGTGGGAACCGGCAGGCCAAAATCTGTCGGGTTGAAGTTCTCCAGGCCCTCCGTGTAACTGAAAAATACGGAGAGAAAACAATGGTGCAATTCTCCGGTGCCCTTTGTTTCGGGAACTCGGATCGATGCAATTGAAGCTTATAGTACCTAGGGGCTATACAGCGCGTGAGTGAGGGGAAACTGGAACTATTGCTAGTTCCGGCAGCACCATCCGGATTGGCTGATCGACTGTTTCCCTTATTCGGAGGACGGGATGTGGTGCAGGTCGAGCGCCCCCTCGGCGTGCAGCTCCCGCAGCCGCTTCTTGTCGACCTTGCCGACACTCGTTTTCGGTAGCTCGTCCACGAATGTCCATCGCTCAGGCAGCTGCCACCGGGGCACCCGTCCAGACAGGAACGCGCGAAGTTCCGTGGGGCTCGCGTGCTGTCCGGCGTTCAGCACGACCGCGACCAGGGGCCGTTCGCCCCACCGCTCGTCCGGTACCCCGACCACAGCGGCCTCCGCCACCGAGGGGTGAGCCATCGCATGGTTCTCCACGTCGATCGAGGAGATCCACTCACCACCGGACTTGATCACGTCCTTGGCCCGGTCGGTCAGCGTCAGATAGCCGTCGGGGCTGATCCGGCCCACGTCCCCGGTGCGCAGCCAGCCGTCGTGGAACTGCCCCGGCTCGGCACCGCCGTGGTAGCCGCCCGCCACCCACGGCCCGCGCAGCTCCACCTCGCCGACGCTCTCGTCGTTCCAGGGCAGTTCCCGGCCCGTGTCATCGAGCAGCCGGGCCCGCACCGGAGCCGGGAAACGACCCTGGGACAAGCGGTAGGCCCAGGCCCGTTCGGGGTCCGCGCCGGCCGGCGGTCGGGCGACCGTGCCCAGCGGGGAAGTCTCGGTCATGCCCCAGCAGTGCAGGAGAGGTACGCCGTGGCGCTCCTCGTATGCCCTGAAGAGGGCGGGTGGGCAGGTGGAGCCGCCGACCACGATCTCCCGCAGGTGTGAGATGTCCTGCGGTTCGGACTCAAGGCGGTGCAGCACCGCCTGCCAGATCGTGGGCACGCCGCAGGCCAGCGTCGGCCGCTCGGAGGCGAGCATCCGCGTGATGTCCGTGGGCTGGAGGAACCGGTCCGGCAGCACCAGCGAGCCGCCGATCATCGCCGACGAGTGGGGCAGCCCCCAGGCCAGTACATGGAACATGGGTACGAGGACCAGGGACCTGTCTCCCTGATACAGGCAGGTGCTGTTCGTCATGCAGTCCTGGAGGGAGTGCAGCCAGATCGACCGGTGCGAGTAGACGACGCCCTTCGGGTCACCGGTGGTGCCGGAGGTGTAACACATGGCAGCGGCCTGGCGTTCGTCGATGCTTGGCCAGGGGAAGTCGTCCGGCTGTCCGGCCAGCAGGTCGTCGTAGCCGTGTACCGCGATGGCGGCGGGGGCCTGGAGGTTGTTCGGATCGCCGTTGACGACCACGACGTGCCGGACCGTCGTCATCTGCGGCAGCAACTCTGCCAGCTGCGGAACGAGCGAGCCGTCCACCAGGACGACGTGGTCCTCGGCGTGGTTGGCGATGTAGACCAACTGGCTGGGGAAAAGCCGGACATTCAGGGTGTGCAGTACGGCGCCCATGGCGGGGACGGCGAAGTACGCGGTCAGGTGCTCGGCGTTGTTCCACATGAAGGTGGCCACCCGCTGGTCACCGGTGACACCGAGCCCCCGCAGCGCGTGCGCCAGCCGCGCGGCATCGCGGCCGATCTCCCCGTACGTCGCGCGCCGCGGCTCGCCTTCCGTCCAGGTGGTGACTTCGACATCTGCGTGCACGCGACTTGTGTATTGCAGAAGGTCGGCCAAAGAGAACTGTCCGTCCTGCATGGTGCTCAACACGCGAGGGCTCCAATGTGGGGATTGGGCAGGGGATGGCATACGGGGATGGGGAGTCGGCCGAGCGGAAGAAGCCGCCAGAAATACCCGCATGGCTACGAGGGTTCTTGCCTGGGGACGGGGATTCCTCGCGTGGCGAGTGGTGCCTCGGGTTGTGGTGAGGGGCTTCTCGAATAGCGGCAGGTGTTTCTCGTAGGGCGTCGGGGAAGCCGGGCACGGCTGAACCCTGACGCCCCTGTGGCTATTTCACATACCGTGGCAGCACCCTCGGCGGCCAGCAGGCCGGAGCGAAAATACGCTTCACGAAAATTTGGGAGATCAGCGCGGTCCGGCTGGGTGCCTTGAATTTCCGCAGCAGGCAGCTGATGTGGTACTCGACCCCCTGTCGGCTCAGGTTGAGCCGGGAGGCGATCTGGGTCGACGACTCGCCCATTGCGACGCCCTCGACGATGCGGGCGGCGGTCTCGCTCAGGACGACGCTCTCACCGCCGGGCGCGCCGCTCTGACGCCTGACGATCACCAGTGCCTTCTTGTCGTCGTCGAATCGGTTTCTCTGCACGGCGAAGGCGTATATCTGAACGTCGGTCACATCTCGGTCGAGTGGCACACTGCTGAAGTGCGCCACGAAATTATCCTTCTTGCCGTGGAATAGGTGATGGAGATGTTCGTCCAAGCGGCTTCCCGGGTTGAACCTCAGCATATCGCGGAGCGATACTCGCCTGATTGATTCAGTGGTGTTCCCAAAGAGTCGAGCGAAATTTTCATTGGCAGCTGTGATGCAGGCACAAGAGGCGATCAAGGCCGCGCAGAGGCCGAATTCATTCATTAATATCAAGAAATCTTCAAACTGCGACGTGGAGTTGGTGCATTCATCCATGGTGATCACGGATTTGGATATCGGTATCTCATGTCTGCACAATTGTCCAGTCATCGAAGAAACCTTTCTGTGTTAATTTGGAATTTAACTCCCGATTATTTTCTGTGCTCAACTGGTCGGATGGGTCTGCTCGGCTTGGGCCGCGCACCCGAAGGGGGGGGACCTACTCTTGTCGTCTCATCGGAGGCAAGCGCTCCGTTCTTGCCCATTCCGAAGCAGATCTAACCTCGATGGATTGTGGACGGCGGTGGTGGGTTACCCGCAGCCGCAGTCGGCGAGGTTCTCGGAGTAGGGCTCCGGTCGGCGCGAGCAAGGGCATCCAGGTGAACAGATCGAGTGGATATGGACGGTCTCCAGCCGGATCTGTTCTGCGCGGCGCCGTGAAGAGGGATGCGCGGGCCGGTGGCGCGGGCGGAGTCACGCCGGCCGAGTACGACAGCCACCGCTCCGCATCGGGTGAGCCGGGCCGCGAACTCGTGGTGCCGCCGCCGGAGTTGGTACGGATCAAGGTCCGCCGTCCCCGCCGGAACCGTTTCGGCAGCTCCCGGACCGTGCCGAGCACCGAATTCCTCCGTATCCCCGTCATCCTGCGAATTTGACCGATGGGCCATCCGAGTGACCCGCCTCAACACCGCCTCGAACTCGGCAATAGACAACGTCCGTGGACAGGCGGCGTCTCCTGCCGACTCCGGGAAGAGTGGGACTTCTGGTGGTTTACATTGAGGCCTTCCTAGGCATGCGGTTTGCCCAGCTAGCCTCGTGCTATGACTTCACGCGATACGGAATCGGTGGCGCCCTCCCCGGACAGTGCTTTCGACTGGTTGGAAAAGGAGTTCGCGCGACGGGCAGAGGCCGGAATTTTTCGACGGTTGCGGACACGCGATGCCGACGACGACTTCATTGCCCTGCAGGGCAACGACTACCTCGGGCTGAGCCAGGACAAGCGGGTCATCGAGGCCGCGGTCGAGGCCACCCGCCGCTGGGGCACCAGCTCCACCGGATCCCGTGTGGTCAGCGGATCCACGGCCCTGCACGCCGAATTCGAAGAAGAGCTGGCGGACTTCACCGGGGCCGAGGCGGCACTGGTTTTCTCTTCCGGATACATGGCCAACCTGAGTGCGATCACGACGCTGTCCGGACCGGAGTCGGTCATTGTCACCGACCAGGACATCCACGCCTCACTGATCGACGGGTGCCGGCTGTCCCGGTCGGAGGTCTCCGTGGCCCCACACCTCGACGTCAAGGCGATGGGCGAAGCACTGCGGAACCGGCAACAGCCGAACGCGCTCATGATCACCGACTCGGTCTTCTCGGTCGACGGCGACCTCGCTCCGCTCAGCGACGTGATCGAGGTCTGCCGACGGCACCAGGCCGCCCTGCTCATCGACGACGCGCACGGCTTCGGCGTACTCGGCGAGGGTGGCAGGGGCGCCACGCACGCCGCGGGCCTGTCCTCCGCCCCGGACGTCGTCACCTCGCTCACTCTCTCCAAGTCCCTCGGCGCCCAGGGAGGTGCGGTCTTGGGCCCACGGCGGGCGATCCGTCAGATGATCGAGAGCGCCCGCACCTTCATCTTCGACACCGGCCTGGCACCAGCCAACGTGGCAGCCGCACTGGCGGCCCTGCGGATCATGCGCGCCGAGCCCGATCTGGTGCCGCGCGCCCGGGGCATCGCCGCAGAGATGTCGACGCGGCTGAGGGAACGCGGCTTCACCGTGAGCCTGCCCGACGCGGCGGTGGTATCGGTCCGGGCGCCCTCGCCGAAGGCCGCCGAGGAGTGGGCGACACACTGTGCTGAACGGGGCGTCCGCGTGGGTTGCTTCCGGCCACCCGCGGTGACTGACGGCATCTCCCGCATCCGCATCGCTTCCCGCGCGGACCTCACCCCCGCCCAGGTCGACCGGGCAGTGGAGGTGATTACGGAGACCGCGCCGGAGGGGGCGATGACGCCTTGGCGGTCGGGGCTGAGGGGATAGACGCCCTTTGCCCTCTACGCCTGCGGAACGCCCTCTCTCCCCGCAGGCTCGTCCGGAGTTTCATTTCCTCGGCTTCGTCCGGAGAGGCACGTGGACCCTCAGCTTCACGTCGGCCCCGGTAGGTGCATCTCCGGTCGGAGGAGAAGAAGACCTCAAGGCCGTTCTCGCCGGCCTCGGTGACTTCTGCCCGGTCTTCGGCTTCGACACCGTGGCTCGTACATCGGCCGACGTGAGACCTGCCCGCACGCGCTGTTCAACAACGCCGGAGCTACTGGGAAACCCTTCGAAGTTCCCCGGCCCGGGGCTGGGACAAACGTCTTCGCCGTCAAGTGTGGCGCCTTCACCCTCAACGGGCTCTGCTTCCACTCATACGCGCTGTCTCGACCCCGACGATCCCGCCCGGGACCCCAGCACCGGCACGTCGACGGCCTCTGTTCCCCGGACCCGGTTCGGGCGCCGACACCGCCGTCCAGTGGATCCCCTCCGCCGCATCGGCCGGTCCGAGGACACGGCGGGAATCGCGGGACGGGGCAGCCGTTCTCCTGCGGAGTTGCCGCTCGCTTGCCCGTCCCTCGCCGTCGACGGGACGACAGCCCCGAACGGCAGCCGCGCCGATCTCTCAGTCGGCTTCGCTGACGGTCACGGTGCGGGAGCCCGGGGTGAAGTCGTCGAAGGACTGTTCCCAGGACTTGCCGGGCCAGTAGTAGGTCACGCGGCGCTCGGAGGGCTGGTAGTGGGCGGTGTAGATCGTCCCCAGGCCCTCTTTGTACGCGGTCTGGTACAGCGGCGGTTTCAGCATCGCCGCCACGTCCGTGCCCGCCGCGCGCACGGCCTGCAGCCGCTCCTGGGTCCGGGTGGCCCGTTCCTGCTTGTCGGGCACGGGCATGTGCTGGTGGTTGGCGGCGCAGGCGTCCGGTGCCAGGGTCAGTGGGATGTCCGGTCCCACGTGCACCGTCACCGCTTTCTCGGAGTCCACGAGGGTGACGTTCTGAGGGATGCCGATCGGTATGGATCGCAGCCTGTCGATCGCCTCGTCCACGGTGTCGCAGGTCTCCAGCAGGTAGCGCAGCACGATGAAGATGGCGAAGCCGGGGCCGTGGACGAACCGTCCGCCGAAGGTGTGCGAGACCGCGAGCCCGGCATCGTTCATCCCGTCCAGCAGGCCCCAGGCCGCGACCTGCATGCCGATCACCGGGCGGAGGAAGCGGGAGAGGGCGATGGTGCCCTCGTACTGGTCGGGGCTGAAGTCGTAGTTGCGCAGCAGGGTGCCACTGCCGCCGATCTGGGTGCAGCTTGAGAAGAACGGCCGCACGGTCGCAAGAGTGAGGAAGGTCTCCCCGCCAGGCCGGTCGAGCTGATGGGCGAACAGGTCGAGCACCGGGACCAGTTCCGGCATGTGCGCCTGAAAAAGCCTCCGAGCGCGCTCCGCGCCCTCCGGGCTCCCGCTCTCCTCATTCATCCATCCCGCAACAAGCGGCCACAGCGCCTGTGCATGGGCGGCCCATCGCCCGTCGCCGCCGTTGCCGAAGTCGAGGGAACGGAAGGCTATTTGTCGCTCGAGCACGGTTGCCACTCCCTTGCGAACGGTGGGCTAGCTGACGGAATTGTAGGATCTGAATGATGTAATGATCAATGGGTTGCGCGCATGCCGGAGGCTGACTGTCCGGCAGGTGCTGTTCTGCGATACAGCTCGCGCGCCAGCGGGATCCAGACGATCGAGGACCTGCTGCCGATCGTCGAGTACAAACCCGGTCCGCTTCCGGCTGGTGGCGAGCGTCAACCCGACGAGTCGGTGCGGCGATTGCTGGTGGTGTGATGCCGTCGGTTGCCGCGTCGATGCGGGGGCCTTCCGCGGGTCGCCTGGGTGAGTGAACTCTGTGCGCGACAGGCCGTGGCAGCTTGTCCCCTCGCATAGCTGTTTCGACGGATCAGCACCGTTCGGCGGGGTGTCACCGCCACGGGCGGCCTGTGCGGAGAACAGCGCCTCACGCGTCCCGTGCGGTGAGGTCTGCCAGGAGTGCCGTGATGACGCGGTCGGTGGAGGCGGCCATGTCGACGGAGTCGGGGGCGAGCAGCCACTGGATCTGGAGGCCGTCCATGACGGCGGTGATCGCGTTGGCGGCGTCTTCGAGGTTCAGGTCTGCCTGGGTCTCGCCGAGTTCGCTTGCCTCTGCGAGGGCCTCGGTGACCTGCCGGGTGCAGTCCCATGTAGCGGCCGCGGAAGTTTCCATTTTCGGGAATTATGCCTGCTGCCGAGCATGGGGGCCCGCTGCCGGGAGGTCCTGACGCTGTCCGTCCGCCCCTACGCGATCAGGTAGCCACGCTTATCTCCATCCCTGCGACATCTGGGCTCGCAGGGGCTGGTCGTCAGAGATCATCGGTGGTCAGACGGTGCGGATGACGGGGGCGGGTTTGATGTCCTGGGCGTCGATGAGGGTGCGGATGTCGTTCGGGTCCGAGGTCCAGATGATGGTGCCGAGGTTGGCTGCCATGGTCGCGACGGCGGCGTCGACGATGTCGGAGGTTCCGGCCTTGCCGCAGAGGACGCCTGCGGTTTTGGCGGTTTCGAGGCCGACGGGTACGACGTGGCACCCGGCGAGGAACTTGCCGAGTCTGACCTGGCGGCGGGAGTCCCGCCATGCCTGGCTGACTACCACGGACGGGATGTGGATGTCCCGTCCGTCCTCCAGGGCCAGGCTGTGGCGGGCCCACATGCGTCGGTCGTCGTTGTCGATGGCGATGAGCACCCCGGCGTCGTACAGGTAGGGGATGTTCACGCGGCCGAGGCTCCCGAGCTGCTGAGGTACTCGGCGTCGGCGGTGGCCAGGTCCGCGCGGGCGGCGGCGAGCTCCTCCGGGGTGAAGGCGCCGTGTTCGGCCTGCCACTCCTGGATGACGGCCCGGCCGGCCCGCAGGCGCAGCTCGCGTTCGGCTGCTCCGGCGACGAGCCGGGAGAGGGGGATGCCTTCTTCCTCGGCGGCTCCGGCCAGGGCTTCGACCAGGGATTCGTCGAGAGTGATAGTCACCTTCTTGGTAGCCATACAACAACCATAGCGCGGTATGGCCTTCGATGCTGATGCACGGATCAGGCGCCGAGCGCAGAGGGTGTGAGCGCATCCAGTGAGGGGGTCACGCTGACTCGATGGCCCGTGGGGCTGCGGGTGAGGCTGGGCGCATATTCCCCGGAAAGGGCGGATTGGTGATGAATACCTTGCCCGGCCCTGAGGCGGCGGTGCACGGTTTCGAGCACGGGCTAGGTGAAGGATCGGGGCTTGGGTGGCGAGCGTTTTTCAGAGGTGCAAGAGGGATGTCCGGGACCGGAACTTCGCCTGTGATCGTCCGCGGTGTCGGCATGGGTGGACGGTGCGGTACACATCTACGGTCACCTTGTCCCCGAGGCGTGGGACCGTTGTCGAGACATCATGCGGAACGCCATGCGCCATGCGGTCGAGGACTCGGAGAAGTCTGTCTCCGCGGCTTGACATGCTGGATGTGCTGGATGGGTCCCGACGGTGCTGGATGGGTGCTGGATCCGATCACCTGAAGGAGCGTTTCCGCAGGTGGGAGCTCTGTGCTGAATGTTCCGCTTCAATGTGTGAGCGGATGAATCAACACCACGTTGGTGATCTGGCATACATGCAAGTCGAGGGTCGGCTCTTCAAGGAGTCGGCCCCTTGCTGTTTCCGATGCTGCGACGGTGTCGGATTCATGATGGATCGTCACGTGGTTGGCGTCGCTCGAGGTGAGCGCAAGATGGTACGGGTGGTACGTTATTCGGTACCACTTAAGGCGTAGGGAGTCAGCCCATGTCGATAACTGCGAGCGAAGCGCGTAAGGCTCTCTTTCCGCTGATCAAGAAGGTCAACGACGATCACGAGGCCATCGAGATCGTCTCCAAGCACGGTAACGCCGTGCTCGTCTCGGCCGAGGACTACGCGGCACTGCGCGAAGGGTCCTACCTGCTGCGTTCCCCTGCGAACGCGCGGCGACTGCTCAAGGCGTACGAGAACGCTCTGAGCAACATCAATGTGTCGGAGCGCGAGCTGATCGACCCGGATGCGGTGGATCCTGCCGCGGGTGCTGCGTGAGGCTTGTCTTTGAGGATCAGGGCTGGGAGGACTACACGTCCTGGCTCAAGAACGACCGCAAGATGCTCGCTCGGATCAACAGGCTCATCGAGGACGTCAAGCGTGACCCCTTCACAGGGATCGGCAAGCCCGAGCCACTGAAGTACCACTTGCCCGGAGCGTGGTCGCGGCGGATCGACGAGGAACACCGGCTCGTCTATGTGGTTACGGACAAAGAGATCATCATCCTCGCAGCCCGTTACCACTACTGATCGCGGTGCAGGTCGGAAGGGGGGCGGACTCGGCTGAGTCCGACCCCCTTCCGCGTTCCCGTGCTGACGTTGCTGACCTGAGGCATCGGCAACCGTAGGGACGACGGAGAGCATGACCTGGATCTCGCCCGGGTGCGGGGCGAGGTCGCTGGTGATCTCGCGCCCAGGGCCGGGCTCCGGTGCGGCTCCTGGCCCTGACCTCAGCGAGAGGGGGTTGGCCCGGCTTTCTGGGGTCGGACTCCCTGGTTTCTTTCCCGTGCTGGGACAGTGCCAGATTCGTACCCGCACTGTCTGGCTGCGTGGGGAGCCTCGGGGTGCCGACTGCCTACCGATCAGCTCCCGTCCTCGTCCTCGTTCCGTGCGCGGGGTGCGGCGGGCCGGTGGGGGCTGTGCGAGGTGTCCCAGAAGTACGGAGGCGTCGTGTCGTCCTCGGGTGTCTCGCTCTGGCTCCGTTCACCTGCGCCGCTCTGCGCCGCTCGCGTCGTGAACGTGTCTGCGGCCGTGTCGGTGAACGGGGAGCCCTCGGGGGCCGGGAAGTCCGACGACCAGGGCCCCGGGGTTTCTCCCTCGCCTGAAGGCCCATCTTCCGGTCCCTCGTCCTCCCCGCCCTCGTCGGGCATCGGGAAAAGTGTCCGCCTGATCTCCTCCGCGGCCTCATGCAGCCCTGCCGCTTCAAGGCTTCGCACCACGCGGTGGACGAGCACCGTGTGCTCGTCCATGCCCGGTTTCAGGCCCACTGCCGCCAGCAGCAGGAGTAGCCGCTCCGAGACGCTTACTTCCTCCTCGCGGTCGAGCCCCCCTCCGCTTGGGCCGTCCCCGCCCCACAGCGGATCCCCGAGGGCCGCCTCGCTCCGCGCGCCCACGGGCGGGACGAGCAGGTGGCGAAAGAGCTCGGGCACCTCCTCGTCGTTGGCCGCCGCCGCGATCTGAGCGAGCGGGCCGATCATGTCGACCGCCTTCTCGATTTCGTTCTCGTGACGGGCCAACCACCACACCACCGCGCTGCCCGCGCTCTGGAGCACGTCGTCACCGATATAGCGCCGCTTGTTGCGCTCGTGCTGACGCTCGTGCTCCCAGATCTCCTCGTCCTTGCGAAGGTCGTTCAACTTCCGCAGGCGCTCACGGTCGGCGGGGGCGAGGGTCAGCGTGACATCGGCCGCCATGGCCTGCACCCGTCCGTTCCGGTCCGGGAGCGGGACACCCAGCTCCCCCTCCAGGAGATACCGCGCGAAGCCGGCCCGGCCGGGCTGCTCGTGGCGGACGACCTCCACGGCCCGGCTGACGACCGAGGATTCGGCGAGGGCCGGGGACGCCTCGTCGGACCGGTCGGCGTGGCCGGCGACAGGCTTCCACCACACGGTGGCGGAGAACAGGAAGTCGTAGCCGTCCGCCGCGCTCGGCAGCGGCGCGTCGATCACCCGCGTCTCCTGGTACGGCCGCTCCGTCGGTGCTGCGGGCGGTTCGGGTTCCCCGGACTCGTAAGGCTGGGCCGACGTGCGGTCACTGCTGAGGACCGTCATCACGAGCAGCAGGGAGCCCGAGGTCGTGACCACGGACATGAAGCCCCACAGCAACGCCGACCAGTGCAGGAGGTTTCCGAGCACAGCCGGTGCGAGGCCGCAGAGGGCGACGAACAGGAGGTTGGAAAAGCGGTGGTTCATCGTGCCTCTTCCGTGGTCCGTGGTCCGGCCCCCGCACGCGCCGTACTCTCCGCGCGGGCGTACTGCGCATGGTCGATGTGCTGCCAGAAGAGGGCGGCGACGGCAGCCCGGGAGGGGCGGCGCGAGCCCCCCGCCCAGCCACAGGTGATGGCGTAGAGACGGTGGAGAGCGGACGCACGGCCGCGCGTCGCCCCGACCATCACCTCCAGCGCCATCTCCCGCGTACTGTCGCCCACCACGGCGTTCAGCCAGTTGCTCACCAGCGGGATCCAGAGTTCCGTCGGCGGCTGGGAGAAAACGGTCTCCCAGCCCAGGAACAGGTCCGGCCACGGCGGAGGGTCCGGTGCCCGGTCGCACCCCAACAGCTCCGTGAGCAGCCGGACCTGGGGTTCCGCTCCGCGCGGGTCACGACTCATCCGGTTCCGCAGGCGGTCGATCAGCAGCCGGTAGAGCCGACGGTCGCGGCCGGCGAGTTCGAGAAGTGCCTCCCGGGCCTCGCGCGCCGCCTCCCCCTTCCGCACGGCGAGGTAGTGGAGCCGCACCACCGCCTGATCCGGATGTGACGCGCTGAGACTTTGGAGGCAGGCCGCGGTCAGGACGCGGGCGAGACCGTCGGACAAGGGACCGGATCTCACGCATCCGTACATCCGCTCGCGGAACCATCCCCCGCACCTCTCGTGGCTGAGACCGAGTTCGAGGGCTGCCACGGCTCGCGGGTCGAGGGACGCCCCGGTCGCAGGGTCAGCCCAGCGCACCACGAGGTTGAAGAGGTGGTCGGGCCGCTCTACGGCCAGGGACTGTTCGCCGAAACGGACGACGACGTTCACCCGGTCGTCGGTGGTCAGACCGCGCAGCCCGGCGGCGTGACCGATCCAGTTCCTGAGGTCGTCGCGCACCCCGGGGAAGTTCGCCCAGAAGTACGTCCGTACCGCGTCGGCGTAGGCCAGCCGTTCGAAGCGGAGCCGACCGTCCGGGCCCCGCTCGATCCCGAGCGTCGCCAGCCGTTCCCCGAAATCCGTCCGCGCGAGCTCGGTCGTCTCCTCTTCCGCGTGCCGCAACGTCCTCATCAGGCCTTGCCACGCCTCGTAGACGGTATCGGCGCGGGCCTCCTCGAACACCGCCGCCGCGAGCAGCAGGGCCCGCTCGGGCGCGGTGCGGACCGTGGCCACCTGCCGACCCACCTCATCGGCACGGTCGGTCACCGCGTGGAGCGCCTGGTCGAGCCAACCTGCGAAGTCGGCGCCGAATCGGCCGCTGTCGCGAGCCGCCCTCACCAGCCCCGCCAGTCGCGCCAGTTCCCGCATCGGGGAGCGGTCGCACAGGCGCTGGAGGTCGGCGCTTCCCAGGTCGGCGGGGCGGAAGGCCATCCGGTCCATGCGGAGGTACCGGGTGACGACGGCGATGCCGCGGGGGCGCCCCAACGTCACCGTGTGCGGTTCGAGGTCGGGCGCGTGGGTGTGCTCCAGGCCCGACGGCAGGACGACGACCATGTGGGCGCCCGCCTTTTGCACCTGTGAACGGCGTACGGCCAGGAGGCGCTGGGCCTTGGCGTACGCCTCTTCGTCGGCGATCCCGGAGAGGTCGAGGAGGAAGCGGTCTCCCTCACCGGGGGCGAGAGGAGTCTCGTCCTTGTCCGCGGCGGGAAGCTCCTCGAATCGCGCCGCCGCCTCGTCGATGCCTTCCTCCTCACCGAGCGCGTGCAGCAGCATGATCGCCGCGGCACGGCGGCCGCTGCCGGGCGGAGCATTCAGCAGCACCACCGACCCGGGCTTCTCCAGGTGGTCGGCGGCGACGCGGAAACCCAACGGCCGAACGAACCGGTCGGCCAGGCGCACCCGGTCCTCGTGGGCGATCCGGAGGGACTCGACTCCTTTGCGGATCATCCAGTCCGCGCCGACGCCGTAGAAGACGTACTGGTGCCCCTCGCCGTTGTTCACCGGGGCCTGCGGATCGTTGACGGTGACGCGGTCCTGCTCGGTCATCGTCCGTCGTCCGAGCGACGGCGCTCGCGCTCGAAGCGCTGGTGGACCGTACCGTTGTTGTCGCCCGCCGTGAACTGGACCCCGGTGTTGTCACCCTGGAAGTGGGGCGCGTTGTACTGATGTCCCCGACCGGTGTTCACGGGCCCCTGCGGCTCGTTGACGAAGGTGCCGGACAGGTCTCCGTTGAGGTTTCCGATGCCGCCCCGCACGCGCTGCTCAACATCGCGCGTCCGCATCCTGGTGTGTCCGGCGTCCTTGGCCGACTTCTTTCGGGACTTCGCCTCCGCCCGCTCTCGTGTCCCATCGGCATCGCGGTCTGCCGCGCCCAGTTCGGGCAGCAGCCGGGCGAGGGCGTCCCCGAGTGCTGTCAGGTCCGACTCGGCGTTGCGGTGATCGAACCGCCTGTACTGGCAGTCCGCCAACTCCCGCATGTCGTCCGGGAGAACAGCGCGGTCGATCCGCGTGGCCTTGCCGACGAGCACGGGGATCACGAGGATCCCGCGCTCGAGCGCGGTCTGGATCTCACGACGGGTCCAGTCCTGCTCGGCTTCGAGGGCGGGGCGGCCGTCGGGCCCCCGCACCTCCGCCCAGCGCGGGCCGATCACGGCGAGGAGCGCCTCGCACTCCTCCACCGCCCTGGCCAGTTCCGCCGGGAAGCGGTGTCCAAGCTCGATCGAGTTGCTGGCGAAGAAGATCCGTTCGCCGCCGAACCGCTGGGTGAGTTCCCGAGCGATCATGGTCGCTACGGATTCCTCGTCGCCTGTGCGGTAGTTGACGAAAACGTCTGGCATGAAGGTTCCCTTGGTGAGAGGAAGACGGGGGCCAGTGAGTACGAGCGCGGGGGGCTGCTGACCGATGCTCCGAAGCCCTGGTCAGCCCGCGCCATGAGGTGCCGACCGCGTGACGGCATGCGTGTCCACGGGGGCGGATGGAGGTACGCCGCCTGGCGCGTCACTGGTCGCGGGCAGCCCGAAGAAGGCGGGGGCGGGGTGCTACGCGTCGGGCGGGGATCAGAGAGGACCGCCGGGATCATGGGATCCGCAGGGGCCGGGAAGTCCGGCGAGCCTGGCGGCTCGAGCCGGTGTCGGTCGTGGGGGCGGCGTCAATCGCGCGCGGGGGCGAGCACCCGTGCCAGCGCCGGCTGCAGATCGCGTACGGCCCGGCTGCTCCGGAACCGGGAGAGTTCTCGCGCGAGACGCCGGACATCGCTGTTCACCGTCGCCGACGGCACCGCCGGCATCACGCCCAAAAGCTCCCCGGCGATCGTGCACGCGTGCTCGACTTCTCCGGAGGCGGCGTGGGCCAAGGACCTGCGGAAGCCGTACCGGGCGCGGGTGCGCAGCGCGTGCGGCGGGAGGCGGCGGCACTCCCGGTCGAGGACCTCGGCGGCGGCCTTGGGGCGACCGAGGTCATGCAGGCACCAGCCGGTCGTCATCGCCGCTGGATCACTCACATGGGTGGTGCCGATCACGGGCTCGGCGCCGCTGCGGACGTCGTCACTGTCGAGCAGCTCCCGCGCCCTGTCGAGGCTGCGGAGGCAGTCGGCTTCGTCTCCGACGAGCGCGTGTCCCTGTGCCTCTCGTTGGGCGGCGAGTCCCCGGATGCGCGGCGGGAGTCCGTTGCTCTGGGCCCGGCGGGCCAGGGCGACGGTGCCTGCGGCGTCCCCGTCGTAGAGCGTGACCAGGGCACGGCGCACGAGTGCGTAGGAACCGAGGTACGGATCGCCCCCGGCGCGCGCCAGTTCGGCGGCCTCCCCGGTCCAGCCGAGCGCCGTGGCGCTGTCCCCGGCTTCCTGAGCCATCCAGCCGGTGAACTCCGCGAACCGCGACGCGAGGAGGAGTGCGGGGGCCCGCGTGGCGGACGGGGTGTCAACGGCCAGTCCTGCGACAGTGCGCGTTTGCGTCTCCAGCAGCGGAAGCAGGACCTTCGGCGCGGTGGACTGGCCGAGCTTGCGTAGCTGGTCGAACTGCACGAGGAAGGAGGGCAGGAGGGAGTCGGAGGCAGAGGCCGCCTGACCGCCGAGACTCAGGCCGAGGTCGATCAGCGCCCCCGTACCCGCCGCGAGGACCTCCCGGCGTCCGACGAGCCAAAGGCCCGGGGCAGCGGGGGTTTCGGTGGTGTCCGAGTCGGTCTCGATACGGATGACCAGGCGCTGCAGCTCGCCGTTCGCACCGAGGAAGGCATCGCACCGCCGGGCCAGTTCGGGAGACGCGGAACGCTCGCCGCGCTCGACCTTGCTGAGGTGCCCTTTGTCGTAGTTGAGCGCTGCGGAGAACTCGGTCAGAGTGAGCCCCGCTTCCTGTCGTAAACGGCGAAGTTCCGGGCCAAAACATAAATTTGCGCCCACCATTAACCTCCTCTTCGAAATACCCATCGTCACGGAGTCGTTTCGCTTCGCATCCGCGAGTGAGTTTGACACGAGGTGCGCCTCAAGAATCGGGGTTCGGTGTGGTTGCCCGTTGCCTCTTCTGTTCTCCATTGGTTTCCGTCTGTTCCTCGCCTTGGCTGGAGTCGACCGCTGTCGGGACAAGGTGATCGAGAATGACGGGGGACGGCCGCCGACTGGCTGCTGAGGGTGGGCTGTTCAGCAACTGACCAAGTGGCAGTACGGGCGAGGACGGACGATGCGCTCCGGCGCGCAGTGCGCGGCAGCAGGGCGCGCTGCGCGGCTGGACCCGCGGGCCCCCTCGGCGGCGTTCGCGCATCTGCCCACCCCCTCGCAGCAGGGTTGTGCATTATCTTGACGGCCGTAAGAAATGAGCCCTACATTCCTCCACGTCTTCGTTCAATGCACTGAGCGCCTGTTCGGCCCTGCTCCGTAACCAGCCCCCCACCAGGAGCCGCTCCATGCCCGCAGACACCCGTCGTAGTGCCCGCCCCGCGCCCCGCACCCGCTCGCGCCTCGCCCTGGCAGTCGTGGCCGTGCTGACCTCCGCGGCGTTCATCACGCTCCCCTCCGCCGCCGCCCAGCCGGACGCCCCGGTCGTCAGGCACCTCACCGGCACCCTCTCCGACGGGGCCGCCTGGGTCGCCGACGTGCCCGGCGACTGGAACGGCACCCTTCTGGTGTTCAGCCACGGCTTCGGCGCCCTGGTCGCGATCAACGCACCCAGCGAGGCCGTACGCACCGCGCTGCTCGCCAAGGGCTATGCGATGGCCGGATCGTCGTACGACCCGAACGGCTCGATGTGGGCCCTGAACAGCGCCGAACGCGACCAGTTCGCCACCATCGACGCCGTCGCCGCGAAGATCGGCAAGCCGGCGCGCACGCTGGCCGTCGGCAGTTCGATGGGCGGCCTCGTCAACGCGCAGCTGGCCCGGGACGGCGGCGGGCGTATCGACGGCGCGCTCGGTCATTGCGGGCTGGTCGCGGGGGCCAACGACCTGGAGAACTACCAGTTGGACGCCGAGTACACGATCGCCCGGCTGCTGCTGCCCGCCCAGGACGTGAAACTCGTACGGTTCGGCACGGCCGCCGAGGCCGCCGCCACCGCCGGCCTGCTCACCAAGGCGGTCACCGCCGGCCAGGCCACCCCCCAGGGCCGCGCCCGGATCGCGCTGGCCGCCGCCTTCCTCAACCTGCCCGCCTGGGCGCCCGGAAAGGACCGGCCCGCCCCGACCGACTGGGCCGGCCAGCAGGAGCAGCAGTACGCGTGGTTCGCGCAGGGCATCCTGTCGTTCGTCGAGGGCGGCCGGTACGCCATCGAGCAGTCGGTCGGCGGCAACAACTCCTGGAACCGGGGCGTCGACTACGCCGGCCTGCTCGCCGCCTCCCCGCACGCACCCCAGGTCCGCGCCCTCTACCGGGCGGCCGGCCTCGACCTGCGCGCCGACCTGCGCACCCTGACCGCGGGCGCCACGGTCACCGCCGATCCCGCCGCCGTCCGTACAGCGCGACGGACTTCGTCGGCGGGCCAGGGCCTCGAAGTGCCCCTGCTCAACATGCACACCACCGCCGACAACCTTGTCCCGGTGGAGCAGGAGAACCGCTTCGCCACGCGCGTGCGCGCCTCGGGAGACGGCGCGTTGCTGCGGCAGGCCTACGTCGAGCGGCAGGGCCACTGCGCCTTTACGACCGCGGAGACCATAGCCGCCCTGCACGCGCTCGAACACCGCGTCGAAACCGGCCGCTGGGACGACGTGGCGACCCCGGCCGCGCTCCAGAAGTCCGCGACCGCGCTCGGCCTGGACGGGGCGGCGTACGTCCCGTACCGCCCGGCGAACCTGTCGGTCGGCCGCGACACCCCGGCACACCCGGCCCGGCACTGACGAGGGCCGCCGACGCGACGGGCCCTCAGACGCGCGACCCCTGGGACGCGGTCATGGCCTCGTTCCAGGGCTGGAAGGTCTCGGCGACCTGGCGCAGGCGCAGCGCTTCCAGCGTCTCCAGCTGCCGTTCGGCGCGTTCGAGGAGGCGCTCGAGCCGTCCGGGGTCGAGGCGGTCGTCGGTGTCGGCCAGCCGGCGCAGCGTCCGCCAGGCGGCGGCCTTTCCCTCCACGCCCAGCCGCAGCAGCTCCAGCTCCAGCACGGGAGCGAGCGGAGACCGGTGTACGACCCGGCCGTTGGCCTTGAGCCGACCCATCCGCTCGGCCAGCCGGCCCGCGACGATCTTGTAGTGGCGTACGGGCACGTCGAGCGACCGCATGATGCGCAGCAGGTCGGCACGGTCCTCGGCGATCTCGTCGGCGATCGGCCCCACGGCGTCGGAGAGCGCCGGGTCGCGCTCGGCCTCGGACTCGGCGAGAGACCGGGCCCGGTCCGTACCGAGGGTGGCTCCGGCGAGATGGTCGTTGAGGTAGATGCCGAGCAGGTTCGTTTCGGTTTGGTTCGGGCGGCGGTCGGACATGAGACCACTTCCTCTCGGGATATCCATCTACGGGCTGTCCATCTGTTCGGATGGATGGGCGCCGAGTACCCGTGAGGCCCGGACACCAGGCGGGCCTCACGGGAGAGGGGTGCCGCCTGTCGCGTTGAGGATCTCCGCGGTGACGTAACTCGCCTGTGGTGAGGCGAGGAAGACGAACGCCGGTGCGATCTCGGCCGGTTGGGCGGGCCGTCCGAGGGGTGACTGTTTGCCGAACTCGGCCGTGTCCGGGAGCGTCGCCGGGATCAGCGGTGTCCATACGGGGCCGGGTGCCACGGCGTTGACGCGCACGCCGTCGGCGGCCACCATCTGCGCGAGCCCCTGCGTGAAGGTCACGATGGCACCCTTCGTCATCGCGTAGTCGAGCAGATGCGGACTCGGCTTGTACGCCTGCACGGACGTGGTGTTGATGACGGAACCGCCGGCGGGGATGTGCGGCAGGGCCAGCTTGCAGAGCCAGAACATGCCGTAGAGGTTCGTGCGCACCACCCGGTCGAACTGTTCCGTGGAGATCGCTTCGATTCCGTCCGGCTGGGACATCTGGTAGGCGGCGTTGTTGACGAGGATGTCGATCCGGCCGAACTCGTCAACGGCACGCTCAACCAGCCGGCGGCACTGCTCCTCCTCGCGGATGTCGCAGACCACGGCGACGGCCTTGCGGCCCGCCTCCTCGACGAGGCGCGTGGTCTCGGCGGCCTCCTTGTCCTCCTCCGGCAGGTGGGTGAACAGCACGTCGGCGCCCTCGCGGGCGTAGGCGAGGGCCACGGCGCGCCCGATACCGGAGTCGCCGCCGGTCACCACCGCCTTGCGGTCGCGCAGGAGGCCGCTGCCTTCGTAGGAGTCCTCGCCGTGGTCCGGTGGCGGGTCCATCGGGCCGGTCCAGCCGGGGTGCTGCTGGTCCTGCTGCGGGAAGTCGGGACGGGGATGCTTGTCGGTGGGGTTCTCGGGCACGGGAACTGCTCCTCGGGTCGTGGGCGGACGGGAGGGGACACCCCCTCCGAGGGGGGGCGAGCCACTCCTCGGAGTGCCCCCGACCACGTGATCCACACGGACGTTCTTCACCGGGTTCACCACAGGGGTCGTACACGTGTGCGTGGTGACAGCACGCGGTGGGGTGAGGGCCCGTTTGAGGCGGGGGGAGTGGGGCACCTGGTCCGCAGGTGCTTGGGATCACAGGCCCGCAGCGGGAGGTCGGCCACAGGCCGGCATCGGGTGCGTGCCGCCCGGAGCTCTCCCGTCGCAACCTCCGTTTTTTCAGGTTTCCTCAAGGGAGAGCTCTCATGCTGATGGCCCACCCCGCCGTCCTCGCCGACCTGCTCGACCGGTACGAGATCCTGCGCGCCCGCCACGACGAGGAGAACAACGCCCAGACACTCCAGCGCCTGAACGACGTCTCCTACACCCTGTGCGTCGCCACCGGCACCAGAGACGTCGCCGCCGCGCTGGCGGCCGCCCGCCACCGGGTCCTGGGCGCCCGATCGAAGACCGACGCCGTCAAGGCCGACCCCGTCAAGGCCGACCTCTGAGGGCGCCGCAGGGAGGCAGTCGACGTGGACGTTTCGGTGGACCGGATCGCACGGCCCTGGGGCACCCGTACCCCGTACGGCAGGCATGAGGCGTGGCCCGTGCGCGTGGACACGTACCTGGAGGCGGGCGTCGATCCGGGGCTCGTGCAGCGGTGGGTGCAGACCGCCTCGCTCCTCCACTCCGACGGCGACGCGATGGACATCGCGGTGGTCGACGGAAGGATGGTGGGCGTCCGAGGCCGCGCGCAGGACCGCGTCAACCATGGCCGGCTGGGACCCAAGGACCTCTTCGCCTGGCAGGCCAACGCCTCGCCGGACCGTCTGACCAGGCCCCTCGCCCGCCAGGACGGGCGGCTCGCGGAATGCGGCTGGGACACCGCGATGGAGCGGATCGTCACCCGCTCGCGGGACCTGCTGCGGGAACGGGGCCCGGGATCCATCGGGTTCTACACCAGCGGCCAGCTGTTCCTGGAGGAGTACTACACGCTCGCCGTGCTGGCCCGGGCCGGGATCGGCACCAACCACCTGGACGGCAACACCCGGCTGTGCACGGCCACCGCCGCCGAGGCGCTGAAGGAGTCCTTCGGCTGTGACGGACAGCCGGGCAGCTTCGACGACATCGACGACGCCGACGTGATCGCGCTGTTCGGGCACAACATCGCCGAGACGCAGCCCGTGCAGTGGATGCGCGTCCTGGACAGGCTGGAGGGCGGTGGGCCGTCCGAGCTGCGTCTGCTGTGCGTCGACCCGCGCCCCACACCGGTGGCCCGGCGGGCGACCGTACACCTCGCGCCGCGCGGTGGCACGAACGTGGCCCTGCTCAACGCCCTCCTGCACGAGATCATCCGTACGGACCGCGTCGACCACGACTACATCGAGGCGCACACGGTCGGCTACGAGGAACTGGCCTCCCAGGTGCAGAAGTGCACCCCCGAGTGGGCTGCCGGGATCTGCGACCTGCCCGCCGCCCGGATCGCCGAGGCCGCGGAGCTCCTCGGCAGCGCCGACCGGCTCCTGTCGACGGTGCTGCAGGGCGTCTACCAGTCGCACCAGGCCACCGCCGCGGCCGTACAGATCAACAACCTGCACCTGATCCGCGGCATGCTCGGACGGCCGGGTGCCGGCGTGCTGCAGATGAACGGGCAGCCCACCGCCCAGAACACCCGTGAGTGCGGCGCGAACGGAGACCTGCCCGGATTCCGGAACTGGCAGAACGACGACCACGTCACCGACCTGGCCCGCGTGTGGAACGTGGACCCGAAAACCATCCCGCACTACGCGCCCCCCACCCACGCGATGCAGATGTTCCGCTACGCCGAGCAGGGCTCCATCCGCATGCTCTGGATCAGCGGCACCAACCCGGCGGTGTCCCTGCCGGAGCTGTCCCGCATCCGGTCGATCCTCGAACAGGAGCGGCTCTTCGTCGTGGTCCAGGACCTGTTCCTCACCGAGACCGCCCAGCTCGCCGACGTGGTCCTGCCCGCCGCGACCTGGGGCGAGAAGACAGGGACGTTCACCAACGCCGACCGCACGGTCCATCTGTCCGACAAGGCGGTGGACCCACCCGGCGAAGCCAGGCCCGACCTGGACATCCTCCTCGACTACGCGACCCGGATGGACTTCCGCGACAAGGACGACGGCCCACTGATCACCTGGCACGACCCGGAGTCCGCGTTCGAGGCGTGGAAACGGTGCAGCGCCGGCCGCCCCTGCGACTACACCGGGCTGACCTACGACAAGCTGCGCGGCGGAAGCGGCATCCAGTGGCCCTGCGACGAGCAGGCCTCCGACGGCACCCCACGCCTCTACACCGACGGAGTCGACTGGGCCCACCCCGACCTCTGCGAGTCCTACGGCAAGGACCTCGCGACCGGCGCCCCGGACGAGGCCGTCGACTACCGAGCCCTCAACCCCGACGGCCGGGCCGTGCTCAAGGCCGCCGCATACCTGCCGCCACACGAGGAGCCCACCGGCGAATACCCGTTCCAACTGGTCACAGGCCGTACCCTCTACCACTTCCACACCCGTACGAAGACCGGGCGCACGCCCCAGCTCAACGCCGCCGCCCCCGATGTGTGGGTCGAGGCATCCGTGTCCGACGCGGCCGGGCTCGGCCTCCACGAAGGCGACCTGGTCGACGTCACCACGCCGCGCGGCACCGTACGGGCGCGACTGCGAGTCACCGACATCCGCACCGGCCTGCTGTTCCTCCCCTTCCACTACGGCTACTGGGACACCGGGGCCGGATGCGGCCCCGGCGGCGACACACCCGGGCGGGCGGCGAACGAGGCGACCATCACCGACTGGGACCCGGCCTCCAAGCAACCCCTGTTCAAGACGGGCGCCGCCGCCCTCCACCTCGCCGCCCGCGCGGACGGCCACCACGCCCCCGCACCGACGACCACCGCCTCGGCCCCCGCCCGCACCGGCTCCGTTCCGGCCACCACGGGAGGCCGGGACGCCCTCGTCACGGAGGCGACCGAATGAACGGCGTCGCCCTCACCCTGCGCGCTCTCCACCACGGCGAGGAGCACCTCGCCGACCGTCTGACGACGATGGCCGAACGCCACCGCACCGAGCACGAGGTCCACCACGTCGCCACCGACCTCGCCCGATGGTCCCGGGAACACGCGGAGCGCCTGGCGGAAACCGCCCGGGAACGCGACGCCGACCTCGCCCCGGCCCCTGACCCCGACCTCGCCCCGGACCCCGACGACCCGCCCGCCCGGCCGACGGAACGCCGCCCCGAGCCGGGAGTGCTGCTCCTGCGCGATCTGCGGGAACTGCACCTGGCCGCCACGGAGAACTCCCTGCTCTGGGAAATGCTCGCCCAGGTGGCCCAGGCCACCGACGACGACGAACTGCTCACCCTGGCCTCGGCCTGCCATCCCCGAACGCTGCGGCAGATGCGCTGGACCAACTCCATGATCAAGACTCTGTCCCCGCAGATCCTTTCCAGCGTGTGACGAGCCGGGCCCGCTACGTCGTGGTCGGGGGTCGGGGGTCGGGGTCAGGGTCCCGTTTCGGCCCTACGGAAGCGTGTGCCACCTGCGGAAGCCGCTGTCCGTCTAGGCTGCTGCCCGAACGACAGAGCAACTGAGCGGGTTGGCGCGTAAGCGGACAGTGGTCCACGTGGTCTACGGGAGGGCTGACTCATGAGCAGGGTCTGGTTCATCACCGGTGCGAGCAGCGGTTTCGGACGGGCCGTCGCCGAGGCGGCGGTCGCCGCCGGTGACGTGGTCATCGGCGCCGCACGGCGTACGGGTGCGTTGGACGGCTTCGTGGCCGCCCACCCCAAACAGGTCCAGGCGCTGCGCATGGACGTCACCGACCTGGCCGCGGTGGACACCGCCGTACAGGATGTCCTCGCGTGGCACGGGCGGATCGACGTGCTCGTCAACAACGCGGGACGTACGCACGTGGGTGCCGTCGAGGAGACCACCGACGCCGAGCTCCGTGCCCTGTTCGATCTGCATGTGTTCGGGCCCGCCGCACTCGTACGCGCCGTGCTGCCGCACATGCGGCAACGGGGCTCGGGCGCGATCGTGCAGATGAGCAGCGTGGGCGGACAGCTCTCCGCGCCGGGATTCGGGGCGTACAGCGCGACCAAGTTCGCGTTGGAGGGGATGTCCGAGGCGCTCGCGGCGGAGGTCCGGCAGTTCGGGATCAAGGTGCTGATCGTCGAACCGGGAGCCTTCAGGACCGAGTTGTTCGACGGCGGCCGGGCGGGCCACAGCCGGGACCTCGGCGTCTACACCCGTACGGTCGGCGAGACGCGCCGGATGATCGCGGAGGGCGACGGCTCCCAGGCCGGCGACCCGGCGAAGGCCGCGGCCCTGATCCTCGCCGCCCTGGACGCCGACGCCGGGCACACCCCGCTGCGCCTGCCCCTCGGCGACGACGCGGTCACCGGCGTACTCGGCCATCTCGATCAGGTACGGGGTGACGTCGCCGGCTGGGAGAAGCGCGCGAGGGCGACGGGATTCGACGACGCGTGACGTGTCGGCGGAGCGGAACCTCAGGCCGGTGAGGCCGGCGCCAGGCCCGTCTTGAGTCCCGCTCCGCACAACGGCACCACCCCCGTACGCGCCCCGAGCGCCCCCTCGCGTACGGCCGCCCAGCAGGCCACTCCGGTCGATTCCACGTACAGCCCCTGGGACGCCAAGTCCAGCTGCGCGTGCCGGATCTGATCCTCCGTCACCGTGAGGAACGTCCCGCCGGACTCACGTACCGCGCGCAGGATCTGGCGGGCCCGGGGCGGGTCGGGGATCGCGATGCCCTCCGCGAGGGTGGGCGACGCCGGGGGCGGAGCGGTACCCGTGAGGTCGGCGGCGCCCTCCGCCCAGGCGTGCGCCAGCGGGGCGACCGCCGCGGCCTGCACGGCGTACAGCGCGGGGCGCCGGTCGATGAGGCCCGCCGAGTGTAGTTCGGCCACGGCGAGCGCGGCGCCCAGCAGCAGGGTGCCGTTGCCGACCGGGACGACGATGACGTCCGGGAGACGGCCGCCCATGTCCTCCCACAGCTCGTGCACGTACGTCTTCGTGCCGTGCAGGAAGTACGGGTTGTGGACATGGGAGGCGTAGAAGGTGCCCGGGGCGTCCGCCGCCTCGCGGGCCGCCGCCGCGGTGGCCGCCCGGTCCCCGGCGACCAGGTTCACGCGGGCGCCGTGGGCCTGGATCTGCTCCAGCTTCTTCACGGAGGTGCCCTCGGGGACGTACACCGTGCAGGGCAGCCCGGCGCGGGCACAGTACGCGGCGATCGCCGTCCCCGCGTTGCCGCTGCTGTCGGCGATCACCTGTTCCGGCGCGAGCCGGAGAGCGAGCTCCGCCAGGAGGACCGCGCCCCGGTCCTTGAAGGAGAGGGTCGGCATCAGGAAGTCGAGCTTGGCCGAGATGCCGTCACGGAGTTCTACGAGGGGGGTGCGGCCCTCACCGAGGGTTGTCGTGGGGGAGGTGAGGGGGAGCGTTTCCGCGTAGCGCCAGAGGGAGTTGACCCTGCCGCTGAGGGACTTGAGGGGGGCCGGGGTCGGGGCGAAGTCGAGGTCCAGGGGGCCTCGGCAGAGGGGGCAGCACCAGGTGAGGGTGCCGGCGGGGACGCGGGTGCCGTCCGCGGGGCAGTAACAGTCCGGCAGAGGGGTCATATACGCAGCGTAGTTGCGTACCGACCGGGGCGGTGTTTTCCCACCCACCCACCCACCCGCGCTGCTTCCGCAGCCCAGGCCCAGGTCTCTCAGCCAGCCCGGCGTTCGAGGACAAGGCCCCTTCGACTCCAGCTTCCTTCCCGCCCACCCGCCCCTGCTGTTTCCGCAGCCCAGGTAGAGGCCCTTCAGCGCGTCCGGCGTTTGGGGACGGCGTGGCGCCCAGGCCCGGCACCTCCAGCCTGTCCGGCGTTTGAGGACAAGGCCCCTTCAGGGCCGGCTTCTCCCACCCACTCGCCCCCGCCGCATCTACGGCCAGGCCCAGGCCCAAGCCCCTCAGCCCGTCCGGCGTTTGAGGACGAGGGCCCTTCAGGGCCGATGGCGGGGGGCCGGGGGCGGCAGCCCCAGGGATGGGACGGGTAGGGGCGGCGGGGGCGAAACTCCCTTACCATGCGCCAAGTCGCACGCCAGTTCACATCACCCGACGAGGAGCCCGGCACTCGTGGCCATACCCCCGCCCCCCGGACCCGACCAGTCTCCGTACCCGTCGTATCCGGGCCCCTCGCAGAGTCACCCCCAGCCCGACCCCC
>Ga0136846_1235544_pt1 | contig 36405 bp, 36 predicted proteins | sample HopSoiMetagenom2_FD_96841 | JGI IMG/M metagenome (GOLD analysis project Ga0136846, IMG submission 96841) | Grasslands soil microbial communities from Hopland, California, USA - 2 Assembly 2016 (version 4) | ecosystem: Environmental > Terrestrial > Soil > Grasslands | place: USA: Hopland...
CGCGACAGACACCTTGTCCGGGTGGCGGAATGGCAGACGCGCTAGCTTGAGGTGCTAGTGCCCTTTATCGGGCGTGGGGGTTCAAGTCCCCCCTCGGACACTTACTCCCGTCAGTCGCTGAGACCCCACATTTTGTGGGGTTTTTTGCGTTTCACGACGTCCAACTCCCCCTGGAACAGCCACATTCGGGGATCTCCCCGACAGGTGCCGCACCGGTGGCGCATACCCTTGGCCAGGGCAACCGTGATCGCCGACGGACCCAGCGCCCCGATGCCCCAGCGGGCCCCCACTGCCGCTCCGCCAGGAGGACGTCATGACCGCCGCACAGAACGCTCCCCAAGGGCAGCCCGCAGCCGCCGAGCCGGCCCCCGGTGCGGTCGCTCCGGCGCCGGACCCGACGTCAACGGCGGCCGTGCCCACGGCTGTTGTCCCGCTGGTGAGCAAGCCGGCCTCGGGCGCGGTGTCCTCCCCGCAGCCGGCCCCCGAGGCCGCACCGGACCCCGAGTCGCAGCCGGAGCCGGCGTCGGGAGCGGATGCGGAGTCGGAGGGTGAGGCTCCGGTCGGCGCCGGTACGGCAGGCACCGTCGCCATGCCGGGCGTGGTGACCGTCGGCGACGACTCCGACGGCGGCGGCGCCGCCACCGCTCAGGCCGGTCACCCGGGCCGGCCGTCCCGGCCGATGCTGGCCGCCGCGGCCATCGCGGGCGCGCTCCTGATATCGGTGCCGTTCCTGATAAGCAACCGTGGCAACGACCACACCCCGGCCCGCACCACCGCCGGAGGCAGCACGGCGGACACCGTACTGAGCGACCCGCTGGACGCGGTGACTTCGGGCACCTTCGGCACAGCCGAGCCGACGCCGGACGCGAACCGGGCGACGCCGTCGAAGAAGGCCTCGCAGAGCCCGGCGAGCCGCGACGACAAGCACGCGGCGGGCGGCGCTGCCCCGGGCGCCGGAAAAGGCGGGAACTCGGGCGGCAAGGGAACCGGCGAGCACAAGGAAAGCACCGGGAGCAAGAGCCGGCCCGTGGGCTCCGGGAGCGACCCCAAGACGTCCAAGCACTCCTCCGGTTCGAAGGGCGGCGGTTCGGGATCCGCTCCCAAGAAAACGACCGGCGGCGGTTCGGGCAGCGGCGGCAGCGGCGGTAGCAAGCCCGCCCCGGCCCCGGTCGTCGTGCCCGGCGCGATCATCTTCAGCCACGCGTCCAACAAGTGCATCGACGTCGTCGGCGACAAGGGCAAGGACGGCGCCCCGCTGGAGATCTGGTCGTGCAACGGCAAGGCCCAGCAGAAGTGGATCTTCAAGTCGGACGGCACCGTACGCGCCATGGGCCTGTGCATGGACGTCGCCTGGGGGTCCTCCGCGGACGGCGCGGTCATCCAGCTGGCCAGGTGCAGCGGCAACCCGGCCCAGCAGTTCATCCTCGCCGGGCCCAACGACCTGGTGAATCCGCAGGCCAACAAATGCGTCGACGTCAAGGACCAGAAGACGGGCAACGGCACCCGGCTCCAGCTGTGGACGTGCAACGGTCAGCCCAATCAGAAATGGACGGCGCGCTGAACGGTCGGCCGTTTTCGCTGAGTGTGGGCGATATCTCGTCTGCTCGCGCGACCACGAAGATCACCAGGTCAGGGCGTCGGCCAGGGCCCCCGGAACTCCCCGGCGTGACCCCCTTGCGGCGCTCTCACCTGGCAGAAGCCCGCGCGCGACCCTAGTCTCGTACTAAAATTTCCGGCTTGTTACGGAACGGAGCTGGAACCGGACAACCCCAGGCACACCTGCGGGCCCCGCCAGCGACCCGGATTTTTCCGGGAACGAGACGCGAGGACTGATGGCAGCCATACACGAGAGCAACGCTCTCGGTCTGCTCGACGAAGAGATCCGCGAGCGGTTCGGCGACACCGCACGTTTCTCCGCGGGGCCCGCAGCCTCGCCGCGCACGCTCGTCGACGTCTTCGACGCCGCCGTACGTTCGTACCCGGCCGAGCCCGCCCTCGACGACGGCACCACCGCGCTCACCTACCGGGCGCTGGCCACCGAGGTGGAGGGCGTACGGCGTCGGCTGAGCGCCGCCGGCGTCGGCCTCGGGGACCGTGTCGGGGTCCGGGTGCCGTCCGGCACCAATGAGCTGTACGTTGCCATCCTGGCCGTGCTGGCCGCCGGCGCGGCCTACGTCCCCGTGGACGCCGAGGACCCGGACGAGCGGGCCGAGCTGGTGTTCGGGGAGGCCGGTGTACGGGCCGTCATCGGGGCCGCGTACGAGATCACCGTTCCCGGCGCCCGCAGCGAACTGCCCGCAGGTCGGCCCGGGGGCGAGCACGACGCCTGGATCATCTTCACCTCCGGTTCCACCGGCAAGCCCAAGGGCGTCGCCGTCAGCCATCGCAGCGCCGCCGCCTTCGTGGACGCCGAGGCCGCGCTGTTCCTCACCGACGATCCCGTAGGACCCGGCGACCGGGTCATGGCGGGCCTCTCCGTGGCCTTCGACGCCTCCTGCGAGGAGATGTGGCTGGCCTGGCGCTACGGGGCCTGTCTGGTGCCCGTACCGCGCTCCCAGGTGCGCAGCGGCGCCGACCTCGGACCCTGGCTCGTCGAGCAGGAGATCTCCGTGGTCTCCACCGTGCCCACACTGGCCGCGCTGTGGGAGCCCGAGACCCTCAACGACGTACGGCTGCTGATCTTCGGCGGGGAGGCCTGCCCGCCCGAGCTGGTGCAGCGGCTGGTGACGGAGGGGCGCGAGGTGTGGAACACCTACGGGCCCACCGAGGCCACCGTCGTCGCCTGTGCCTCCCTGCTGACCGGGGAGGAACCGATCCGGATCGGGCTGCCCCTCAACGGCTGGGAGCTCGCCGTCGTCGACGAGGCCGGGGAGCCCGTCGCCATGGGCGCCAGTGGCCAGCTGGTCATCGGCGGTGTCGGACTCGCGCGCTACCTCGACGCCGAGAAGGACGCCGAGAAGTACGCGCCGCTCGAATCCCTCGGGTGGGAGCGGGCCTATCGCAGCGGTGACCTCGTCAAGGCCGAACCCGAGGGGCTGATCTTCCTCGGGCGGGCCGACGAGCAGATCAAGCTCGGCGGGCGCCGGATCGAGCTGGGCGAGGTCGACTCGGCGCTCCAGGGGCTGCCCGGGGTCGCCGGTGCCGCGGCCGCCGTACGGACCGCCCGCAGCGGCAACCAGCTGCTGGTCGGCTATGTCGTGACGCAGGACGGCTGGGACCAGGCGGCCGCCGTGGAGCGGCTGCGGGCCGAGCTGCCCGCCGCACTGGTGCCGCTGCTCGCGCCGGTCGCCGAGCTGCCGACGCGCACGTCCGGCAAGGTCGACCGCAATGCCCTGCCGTGGCCGCTGGAGGGCATGGAGACCGGTCCCGCCGCCCAGCTGTACGGCACCGAGGCCTGGCTCGCCGAGCAGTGGAGCGAGATCCTCGGCATCCCCGTGGGCAGCGCGAACGACGACTTCTTCGCGATCGGCGGCAGCAGTCTGGGCGCCGCCCAGCTGACCACGCGGCTGCGGACGCGCTATCCGAGCGCGGCCGTCCTCGACATCTACCAGCAGCCCGTGCTGCGCAAGCTCGCCCGGCATCTGGAGGAGTCCGCCCAGGACGACACCGCCGACCGGGTCATCGCGCCGGTTCCCCTGCGCGCCAAGGCCGTCCAGCTGCTGCTGCTGGTGCCGCTGTTCACGCTGATGGGCCTGCGGTGGGCGGTCGCGCTGGCCGCCGCCGGAAACGTACTGCACTGGTTCGGAGCCTATCCGTGGGCGCCGGTCACCTCGTGGTGGGCGGTGGCCGTCGGTGCCGCCGTGCTGTTCTCCCCGCCCGGACGGCTCGCTCTCGCCGCCGGCGGGGCGCGGCTCCTGCTGCGCGGTGTGAAGCCGGGGCGGTATCCGCGCGGTGGCAGTGTGCATCTGCGGCTGTGGACCGCCGAGCGGCTCGCCGAGTTCAGCGGGGCGACCTCGCTGACCGGTGCGTGGCTGGAGCGGTACGCGCGGGCGCTGGGCGGCAAGGTCGGCGCGGACGTCGATCTGCACTCGCTGCCCCCGGTCACCGGGATGATCAAGCTGGGGCGTGGGGCCGCCGTGGAGTCCGAGGTCGATCTGTCGGGGCACTGGCTCGACGGGGACCGGCTGGAGATCGGGCAGGTCAAGGTGGGTGCCGACGCTGTCGTCGGGACGCGCAGCCTGCTCTTCCCGGGGGCGCGGGTCGGTAAGCGGGCCGAGGTGGCGCCGGGTTCGGCGGTCGTCGGGACGGTGCCGACCGGGCAGCGCTGGGCCGGGGCGCCGGCCGTGAAGCTCGGCAAGGCGAAGCGGAACTGGCCCAAGCAGCGTCCGCGGCGCGGGCGCGCCTGGCGGGCGATGTACGGCATCACCGGGTTCGCGCTCACCGCGCTTCCGGTCGTGGCGGGTGCGGTCGCGCTGCTGGTCACGGGCCTGTTCGTCGACCCGGACGCCGGGCTCGGGACCGCTCTGCGGGGCATCGCGCTCGCGCTGGTGCCGGCCACCCTGGCGTTCGGTCTCGCGTACGCGCTGATGCTGCTGATCGCCGTACGGCTGCTGAGTCTGGGTCTGCGTGAGGGTACGCATCCCACGCACAGCCGGATCGGCTGGCAGGCGTGGACGGTCACGCAGCTCATGGACCGCTCCCGCGAGACGCTGTTCCCGCTGTACGCCGGGCTGATCACGCCGGTGTGGCTGCGGCTGCTGGGGATGCGGATCGGGCGCGGCGCCGAGGTGTCGACCGTGCTGGCGCTGCCGAGCCTGACGACCGTCGGCGAGGGCGCGTTCCTGGCCGACGACACGCTGACCGCGCCGTACGAGCTCGGTGGTGGCTGGCTGCGGATCGGGCGGGCCGAGATCGGGCGGCGGGCCTTCCTGGGCAACTCCGGGATGACCGCGCCGGGCCGGTCGGTGCCCGACGGGGGCCTGGTCGGGGTCCTCTCGGCCACCCCGAAGAAGGCCAAGAAGGGCAGCTCGTACCTGGGCCTGCCGCCCATGAAACTGCCCCGGTCGGCGAGCGGCGGCGACCAGAGCCGTACGTACGATCCCCCGGCGCATCTGCTGTGGGCGCGGGCGCTGGTGGAGCTGTTCCGGATCGTGCCGGTGTTCTGCTCGGCGGGACTGGCCGTGCTGACGGTGGCCGCGTTCAGTGTGCTCGGCGCGTGGTTCTGGCTGGTGGGCGGGCTGGTCCTGCTCGCTGTCGGGGTTCTCGCCTGTCTGCTGTCCATCGTCGCCAAGTGGGTACTCGTGGGGCGCCACCGCGCCGGTGAGCATCCGCTGTGGAGCGGGTTCGTGTGGCGCAACGAGCTGGCGGACACCTTCGTCGAGGTCGTCGCCGTGCCGTGGCTCGCGGGTGCCGTGCCGGGTACGCCCCTGCTGTCGGCGTGGCTGCGGGGGCTCGGTGCGCACATCGGAAAGGGGGTCTGGGTGGAGAGTTACTGGCTGCCCGAGACCGACCTGGTGACGCTGGAGGACGCGGCCACCGTCAACCGCGGATGCGTGCTCCAGACACACCTCTTCCACGACCGGATCTTGCGGACGGATACTGTGGTCCTCCGTGAGGGCGCGACGCTGGGTCCTGGCGGGATCGTCCTGCCCGGCTCAACGGTCGGGGCCCGGTCCACTCTGGGTCCCGCGTCGCTGGTCATGGCGGCGGAGTCCGTTCCCGACGACACCCGCTGGCTGGGCAACCCGATCGAGTCATGGCGTTCCTGAAACGGTGGGCGCGGCTCGTTCGGGTACCGGAGCGGGGATGGGTTCATCTCCGGCACCACGTTCGAGCACAGCGCAGGGAGCAGACTCAGCAGTGAGCGTTCAGCAGACAGTGGGTTCGGACCCGTACTTTCCGGCCAACGGTGACGCCCGTTACCGGGTGCACCGGTACGAACTCGCGCTGGACTACCGCCCCGGCCCGAACCGGCTGGCGGGCACGGCCCGGATCAACGCCATAGCGGGCCGGTCCCCGCTTGCCGAGTTCCAGCTGAACCTGGGCGACTTCAAGATCGGCCGGGTACGGGTGGACGGCAAGGCCGCCCACTACACGCACCGGGGCGGCCGGCTGCGCATCCGTCCCCCGAAGCCGCTGCGGACGGGGGCCGCGTTCACCGTCGAGGTGGTCTGGGCGGGCAATCCCAAGCCGGTCGCCAGTCCCTGGGGCGGGCTCGGCTGGGAGGAGCTGGAGGACGGGGCGCTGGTGGCGAGCCAGCCGATCGGGGCGCCCTCCTGGTACCCGTGCAACGACCGGCCCGCCGACAAGGCGTCCTACCAGATCTCCATCACCACGCCGTCCGCGTACTCGGTGGTGGCGGGCGGCCGGCTGCTGACCCGGACGGCCAAGGCGTCGACCACCACGTGGGTGTACGAGCAGTCGGCGCCGACGTCGAGCTATCTCATCGGGCTGTCCATCGGGAAGTACCAGACCGTGCTGCTCGGTGACCCCGGGCTGGGCGGTGTGCCCCAACACGGGCACATCCCGGCCGAGTTGCTCCCTGAGTTCTCCCGGGACTTCGCGCGCCAGCCCGCCATGATGGAGCTGTTCCAGGAACTGTTCGGGCCGTATCCGTTCGGCGAGTACGCGGTCGTGGTGACCGAGGAGGAACTCGATGTGCCCGTCGAGGCACAGGGGTTGTCGCTGTTCGGCGCCAACCATGTGGACGGGGCCCGGAGTTCGGAACGGCTCGTCGCGCACGAGCTGGCCCATCAGTGGTTCGGCAACAGTGTGTCCATCGCGGACTGGCGGCACATCTGGCTGAACGAGGGGTTCGCCAAGTACGCGGAGTGGTTGTGGTCGGAGCGGTCCGGGGGGCGCAGCGCCCAGCAACTCGCCGCCATCGCACATCGGTTGCTGTCCGGGCGCCCGCAGGACCTGCGGCTCGCCGATCCCGGGCGCAAGCTGATGTTCGACGACCGGTTGTATCAGCGGGGCGGGCTTGCCGTGCACGCGGTGCGGTGCGCTCTGGGCGACGAGGCGTTCTTCCGGATGCTGCGCGGGTGGGCCGGGCTGCATCGGGGTGGGTCGGTGAGTACGGGTACGTTCACGGCGTATGCGTCCCGGTTCGCTTCGGAGTCCTTGGACGAGTTGTTCGCCGCGTGGCTTTATGAGGGGGCGTTGCCTTCGTTGCCGGCGCCGGCGCCGTCACCCGCGCCTTCGCCGTCGGGGGGAGGGCCGCGGGTGCCCGCGCGGCCTTCTTATCCGCCGTCCACCACTGCGTAGCGCCGCGCGCGGCAGACCGTTGCCGGGTGCGGGGTGCGGGGTGCGGGTGCGTTGTGGCTTGTCGCGCGGTTCCCCGCGTCCCCGGTGGGGCGCGGGAGATGGAGAATGGCGGCCATGTCCCGACGTACCGCGCGTCCCCGGCGCCAGCGACCCTCCGCCCCTGTTCAGGGCTCCACATGTCCGTGCGGTCTCGCGGAGACGTACGAGAAGTGCTGTGGCCGATTCCTCCGGGGTGAGGCGACGGCGCCGACGGCCGAGAACCTGATGCGTTCCCGCTACAGCGCCTTCGTGAAGCGGGACGAGCCGTATCTCCTGCGCACCTGGCATCCGCGTACCCGCCCTGCCCAGGTCGTGTTCGACCCGGGGATGCGGTGGACGGGCCTGGAGATCCTCGAGACGGGCGACGGTACGGCGTTCCACACCACCGGCACGGTGACCTTCCGGGCCTCCTACCGGGGCGGTTTCCTGCGGGAGCGGAGCCGGTTCGAGCGGGTCGACGGGGCATGGGTGTACGTCGACGGGGACATCGACGAGGGTGGTCAGGGCTGACAGCACACCTAGGACGTCCAGGACTTCTAGGGCGCGAGGATGTCCAGTTCCTGGAGGGCCCCGACCGCGATCTCCCGGGCGAGCCGTTCCGCCCGCTCGCCGTCGCCCTCGCGGATCGCCTCCGCTACCTGGACGTGCAGGGTGACGGCGGCCGGGTCGGGGTCCTCGAACATCACCTCGTGATGGGTGCGGCCGGCCAGGACCTCCGCGACGACATCGCCCAGGCGAGCGAACATCTCGTTGCCGGAGGCCTCCAGGATCACCCGGTGGAAGGCCATGTCGTGGACCAGGTAGCCCGCCAGCTGGTGGCCGCGCGAGGTGGCCACCATGCCCAGCGCGCACTCCGTGAGCCGCGCGCACTGCTCGGCGGTGGCGAACTTGGCGGCCAGGCCGGCGGCGACCGGTTCGATCGCGGAGCGCAGGACGGTGAGGGAGCGCAGTTGCTGTGGGCGGTCGGTGCCGGCCAGCCGCCAGCGGATCACCTGGGGGTCGTACACGTTCCACTCGGCCTTGGGACGGACCGTGACACCGACCCGGCGGCGGGACTCGACCAGGCGCATCGACTCGAGGACGCGGACCGCCTCGCGCATCACCGAGCGTGACACGTCGAACCGCTGCGCCAGTTCGTCCGTGCGGAGCACACTGCCCGGGGGGTATTCGCCCGCGGTGATCGCGGGTCCGAGGGTTTCCAGTACATGGCCGTGCAGCCCTCGACCCGGTGTGCTCATGTACTCAGAGTACTGGGCACGTCACGCCTCTATAAAGTCAGACTTATTCAATACGGGTCTTGAATTTGTCTTACCTCATGCGTTTCATTGCGTCCATGCAGCAGACACGTACCCCCTACGTCGTCGTGGTCATGGGCGTCGCGGGCACCGGGAAGACCACGATCGGTCCCCTGCTCGCGGCCCGGCTCGGCGTTCCGTACGCCGAGGGCGACGACTTCCATCCCGCGGCCAACATCCGCAAGATGACGGCCGGTACGCCGCTGACCGACAACGACCGCCGGCCCTGGCTGGACGCCATCGGGGAGTGGGCGCACAGCCGTGCGGGGCTTGGCGGGGTGGTGAGCAGTTCGGCGCTGAAGCGGGCGTACCGGGACCGGCTGCGGGGCGCCGCGCCCGGCGTGGTCTTCGTGCATCTCACCGGTGACCGGGCGCTCATCGAGGAGCGGATGGCGCATCGGCAGGGTCACTTCATGCCGGCGGCGCTGCTCGACTCACAGTTCGCCACGCTTCAGCCGCTCGAAGCGGACGAGGTGGGGGTCGTGGTGAGCGTGGTCGGCGGCCCTGAGGAGATCGCCGGCCGTGCCGTGGCCGCGCTCGGTGAGCTCGACGGGCCCGAGGCGCGGCCGACGGCGTCTTCGTGGTGACTCGGCGTCCGATGCCAGGGCGTAGGGATGGGGGTGCGGTGCGTTGGTCGGGTGCGGGTTCGTCGTGGGTGGTTGCGCAGTTCCCCGCGCCCCTATAGGGCGATCCTGGCGCCGCGCGCGAGAGAGCGGTAACCCCCGCCGCCGGGGGGCTGACGGTGCCATGGTCCGGTGCGGGTCCGTTGTGGGTGGTTGCGCAGTTCCCCGCGCCCCTATCGGGGCGATCCTGGCGCCGCGCGCGAGAGAGCGGTCACGCCCGTCGCCGGGGGGCTGACGGTGCCATGGTCCGGTGCGGGTTCGTCGTGGGTAGGCGCGTAGTTGCCCGCGCCCCTATCGGGGCCATACTGGCGCCGCGCGCGAGGGAGCAGTCCCGCCCGTCGCCGGGGGCTGGCGGTGCCATGGTCTGGTGCGGGTTCGTCGTGGGTGGGCGCGTAGTTGCCCGCGCCCCTTTTGGGTGCCTCTGGTGGCCCTGGGGGATGCGTCAGTCGGGGTCGGGGTGGTTGTTGTTATCGGGGTGCCACAGGGGGTGTTCTTGGGTTGCCCAGGATTTGCTCACGGAGCCCGTTCGTAGGCCCTTGCGGGCCTCTGGGTCGGCGAGGGCCATGCCGATGTGGCCGGCCAGGGCGATGCCGACGGTGAGCGCCAGCCAGTCGTGGACGAAGGTCGCGCTGGCGCGCCACATCAGCGGGGTGAGGTGGGTGAACCACATGAGCAGACCCGTGCCCAGCATCACCAGGGTGGCGCCCGCGATCCAGGACGCGTAGATCTTCTGGCCCGCGTTGAACTTGCCGGCCGGGCGTGCGGAGTGCCGCTTGTCGCGTCGTAGGGCCGCGCGCAGCCAGACGCGGTCGTGCGGGCCGAAGCGGTTGAGGAAGCCTAGGTCGGCGCGGAAGGCACGGGAGGCGAGGCCGGCCAGTACGGGTACCGGCAGGGCGATGCCCGCCAGTTCATGGATACGGACCATCAGTTCACGGCGGCCGACCAGTTCCGCGAACTGGGGGAGGTACAGGCAGGCCGCCGTCGCCACGCACACGCCCATCAGTGCGGCCGTCGCGCGGTGCACCCACTTCTGGGAGCGGCCGAAGCGGCGTACCTCGGACGTGGGGTGCGCCGGGGCGTCAGCTCGTGGGCTCATCGTCGCGTCCGTTCGATCTGCCGACCCAGGCGTCGATGTCGTATCCACGGTTCTCCCAGAATCCGGCTCGTACGTCCTCGGTGACCGTGATGCCGGAGAGCCACTTGGCGGACTTGTAGAAGTACATGGGGGCGACGTAGAGGCGGACCGGGCCGCCGTGGCTGTGGCCGAGGTCCTTGTCCTGCATGCGCAGTGCCACCAGGACGTCGGCGCGGCGGGCCTGGTCGAGGGTGAGGCTCTCGGTGTAGGCGCCGTCGAAGCAGGTGAAGCGGACCGCGCCGGCCGAGGAGCGCACGCCGGCGGCGTCCAGGAGCCGGGACAGCCGTACCCCCTCGAAGGGGGTGCCGGGCACTCGCCAGCCGGTGACGCACTGGACGTCCTTGACCATCCTGGTCTGGGGCATCGCGCGCAGGTCGGCCAGGGTGTAGGTGGCGGGTCTGTCCACGAGACCGTCGATCTTCAGCCGGTAGTTCTCCGCGTTCTTACGGGGTACGGAGGACGTCACCGAGTAGTAGCGGAAGCCGCCGCCGTTCGGGAGGAGGCCGGTCAGGCCGGTGGGGTCCTTCTCCGCCGCGCCGGCGAGGAAGGACTCCATGCCGCGCTGGAGACCGGGCGCGGCCACCACACCCAGGGCGCCGAGCCCGAGGGTGCCGAGGAAGATCCGGCGGCCGATGGGCGTACCCCGGTCCTGTGGATGGTCAGGCCGTCCGGGATCGGCGGATTCTTCGGGTCGTTCAGAGTTCACGTATCCATTCGAACACCCGCGACCCCTGTCGGGCCAGGAATCGCGGGTGCGCGTCAGACTTCCGTAATCCCGGAAAACCGGCGCCGACCCCGGAATGGCGCTTCAGGAGGCCGAGTCCGCCGCCTTCTCCAGCTGGAACGCCTCGTTGCCGAGCCCGATGCGCGCGTGGGCCTCGGGCTTGCGGGCCCGCAGGACGAGGCCCTGGACCAGGCCGGCGACCACCGCGGCGGCGATGATCCCGGGCAGCAGCCAGGTGAGGGAGGAGTCGGGGCCCGTACCGACCAGGACGTCGAAGTCCTTGACCGTGTAGAAGGCGATGACGAGCAGCGCGATGCCGGAGAGCGCGGCCGTGGCCAGTCGCCGGGCCTGGGCGGCTGCGGCGCCGCGGCGGACGAAGAAGACGATGACGGAGAGGGAGGCAGTGGCCATCAGCAGGATCACGCCCAGGGCTCCGATGTTGCCGAGCCAGGTGAACAGCTTCAGCACGGGAGTGGTGGGGTCGCCCACCGGTCCGTCGTCGGCGACCGCGAAGGCGGCCACGACCACGACGGCCACGCCGGTCTGCAGGAGCGAACCGGTGCCGGGCGCGCCGCTGGCGCCGGTGGTGCGGCCGAAGGCGGCGGGCAGCAGTCCCTCGCGGCCCATGGCGAAGGCGTACCGGGCGACGACGTTGTGGAAGCTGAGCAGCGCCGCGAACATGCCGGTCACGAACAGGACGTGCAGGACGTCCGTGAAGGTGGCGCCGAGGCGGGACTCGGTGAGGGTGAACAGCAGTCCGGCGCTCTCCTTCCGCGCGGTGCCGACGATCGCGGAGGGCCCCGCGGCCACGGTGTACGCCCATGAGCTGATCGCGAAGAAGACGGCGACGAAGCTGACGGCGAGGAACATCACGCGCGGGACCAGGACGTGCGGCCGGCTCGTCTCCTCGGCGTACACGGGGGCCTGTTCGAAGCCGGTGAACGCGGCGATGCAGAAGCACAGGGCGGTGCCGACGCCCGCGCCGGTCAGGGTGTCCGGGTTGAAGGCGTGCAGCGACAGGCCCTCCTTCGCCGGGTCGGCGACGGCGGCGATGTCGAAGATGACGACGAGGGCCACCTCGATGACGATCAGCACGCCGAGCACCCGCGCGTTGACATCGATCTTCAGCCAGCCGAGTGTGCCCACGGCCAGCACCCCGAGCAACGCCGGTATCCACCAGGCGATCTCGGTGTCCAGGTAGGTGGAGAACAGGCCGGACACCTCGAACCCGAAGATGCCGTAGATGCCGACCTGGAGGGCGTTGTACGCGACGAGGGCGAGCATCGCGGCGCTCGCCCCGGCGGTGCCGCCGAGGCCGCGCGAGATGTACGCGTAGAAGGCGCCCGCGTTGTGGACGTGGCGGCTCATCTCGGCGTACCCGACGCTGAAGAGGACGAGGACGACGCCGAGGACGACGAAGAGGAGGGGCTGGCCGACGATGCCCATCACCGCGAATGCGGTGGGCATGACCCCAGCGACCACCATGAGGGGCGCGGTCGCGGCGAGCACGGAGAGCAGCAGCCCTCCGGTGCCGAGCCGGTCGGCGCGCAGTGCGCGGTCCTGACCCTTGAACGTACTGATGCCGCCGCTGTCGGCGCCTGGTCTGCTCGTGCTCGAACTGCCCGTCGTCATCGCGGGGTTGTCCTTTCGGGGGCGTACGGAAATTTCCGTGGTGCGAGGTGGGGCCGGCGCCGCGTGGGGCGTTACGCCGTGCCGAGCGCGCTGGCGCGGGCGGCACGGAAAGCGGTGTGCGGGTCGCGGTCCGGGTAGGACCACGGCTCCGGCGTCTGGTGCGGGCCGATGCGGTGGAACAGGGCGGCGGCCTCCGCGCCCCGGCCCTCGCAGAACTTGGCGTGGGCAAGGAAGTTGAGGTCGATCAGGCGGCGCGGGTGGTCGTCGCGCTCCCACTCCAGCCACCAGTCGAAGGCGGCCTTCATCACCTGGCGGGCCCGGCGTCCGACCCAGTGCCCGGAGGACGCGGGGTCGGTGGACTCCAGCCCGGCGGCGGCGAGAACGCGGTAGCGCTCGGCGTGCGCGACGACCGGCAGAATCGCCAGCGGCGAGTCGGCGGGGGCCTGTTCGACGGCCCAGTGGGCGAAGTCGTACACCTCGTGCAGCGGGTCGGGCCCGGCGGTGGCGCAGCGCTCGGCGAGGCGCGCGATCATCAGATGGTGGGCGTGGTGATGGTCCGGGGAGCGATGCCGGACCTCGTCGAACAGTTGCACGACGGCGTCCTCGGCCCCCATGTTCCGCTCCAGCTGGAGCAGCCCGAGCCAGGGTGTGGGGTCGTCGGGCACGAGCGCGGCGGCGGCGTGGCAGGCGTCGCGGGCCTGGTCCGGCTTGTCCTTGCCGGCGAGGGTCCGCTGGACGGTGGCCGCGGCGAGCAGGACGGCGGCGTCGGCGGACTCCGGTTCGGCCAGGAGCCAGTCCCGGGTCCAGGCGGCGGTACCGGACTCCAGGGCGAGGACGGTGACCCGGTGTCCCCGGCGGTCCCAGTCGTCGCCGGTGGTGGCGAGCAGCGCGCGGACGGCCTGCCAGCGCCCCTGGGCCAGCGCGGTGCGCGCGGCGACGAGTTCGGTGTCGTCGAGCGCGGCGTCGAAGGCCTGGGCGGCACGCTTGCGGCCACGGCCCAGAGGTGGTGGAGGTGGAGACACCGCGGGGAACTTCCTCACACGACGCGGTTTACTGACGGCGGTCGAACGACGGCCGACGGTTGATCACCGACAGCAAACCTCGACGACTACTTCACGTCAAGGCCGGTTATCGATACGACACGTGTCAATTACCCATGGGTAAGGGACAGTTGACATGACGGCCGACATAGCCTGGCACACCCCGCAATCCCCGGCGATATCACGTTGAGTCGCGACAGAGTCACCCCCGGAACGTGGACGTGACCGGGGCGCACACGATTCCGTCACATCTCCGGGGCGGGACCGACCGGGGGCGGCTACAGTCGGCTATTACCAGACCCCACAATCTGCCCCGTCTTCGAGGTACCCCGCGTGTCCGTTCTGGTTCTGACTCTCGCCGTGTGCGCCGCGTGCTGCCTGGGCCTGGGATTCGTCCTCCAGCAGAACGCGGCCCGGCAGGCGCCCCTGAGCGACTTCCTCTCCCCCCGGCTGCTCCTGGACCTGATGCGGATGCCCCGCTGGCTCGGTGGCATCGGTCTGATGGTGGCGGGCATGGTGCTGGGCGCCATCGCGCTGAGCCAGGGCGAGGTGTCCCTGGTGGAGCCACTGCTCGCGACGAACCTGCTGTTCGCGCTCGCGCTCGCCCGACGGCAGACCAAGCAGCCGCTGGGCCGCCAGGGCTGGGCCGGCCTCGCGCTCCTCGCGGGCGGGGTGACCGCGTTCATCGTGGCGGGCGAACCGCGCGGCGGCACGGCCGTCACGAACCCCTGGCGCCACTGGCTGATCATCGGCACCATGCTGGGCCTCGCCCTGCTCCTGACGACGTACGCGAAACGCTCCCGGCTCAGCGCCGGCCCCGTACTGCTGGCCCTTGCGGCGGGCCTCCTCTACGGCGTCCAGGACGCCCTGACGCGGGTCAGCGGCGAGCGCTTCTCGGACGGCGGCCTGCCCCACCTCCTCACCGGCTGGCAGCCGTACGCCGTACTGCTCCTCGGGCTCACCGGCCTGGTCCTGGTCCAGAGCGCCTTCGAGACCGCCCCCCTGCGCATGTCCCTCCCCGCCCTCACGGCCGCCCAGCCCCTGGCGGGCATCGTCTGCGGCGTCGGCTTCCTCGGCGACCGGCTGCGTACGGACACCGGGGCACTGGCGTGGGAGGCGGCGGGCCTCGCGGCGGTGGTCGTGGGCATCATCCTCCTGGGCCTCCACCCGGCGATGCCGAGCGGCACCACACCGAGCAGGCCCGGCCGTGACCTCCAGCCACGCTGACCGCACTGGACCGCGCTGGACCGGAGAGGAGCGGGTGGCGCGGGATGGGCTTGGATGGACGGCATGAACACTCCCGCTGACGAGATCCTCGACATCGTCGACGAGAACGACGAGGTCATCGGCCAGTCCCCCCGGGGTGAGGCGTACGCGCGCGGTCTGCGCCACCGTTGCGTCTTCATCCAGGCCAGGGACACCGAAGGCCGGATCTTCGTCCACCGCCGCACCCCCACCAAGCTGGTCTTTCCCTCCCTGTACGACATGTTCGTCGGCGGCGTCGTGGGCGCGGGCGAGTCGTACGACGGCGCGGCCCTGCGGGAGGCCGAGGAGGAACTCGGCGTCACGGGCCTGCCCCGCCCCGAGCGCCTCTTCACCTTCCTGTACGACGACGGCGCCGGCCGGAGCTGGTGGTCGGCGGTGTACGAGGTCCGCTGCGAACTGCCCGTCCACCCGCAGGTGGAGGAGGTCGCCTGGCACGAGTTCCTGCCGGAGGACGAGGTGGAACGGCGGCTGGGCGAGTGGGAGTGGGTGCCGGACGGCCTGGCGGCGTACGAGCGCCTCAGGGCCTACCGCTCACCCGGAAACCCGTAAGGTCCCTACACGTGATCGATTTCGCGCGGAACGTCCGCCTGTGGTTCGCCCCCCAGGAGATCGGCGAGGAGGGCCGCACCCCCGACTACCGCTTCTCCCTGGCCAACGAACGCACCTTCCTGGCCTGGCTGCGTACCGCGCTGGCGCTGATCGGCGGCGGCTTCGCCGTGGACCAGTTCCTGCCCGACCTGCGCTGGGCCTGGCGCGTGGGGCTGGCCCTCGCGCTGCTGGCGGCCGGTGTGCTGTGCTCGCTGCGCGCCGTCAACCACTGGGTGCGGTGCGAGCGGGCGATGCGGCGGGGCGAGGACCTGCCGGTGTCCCGCTTCCCGGCGCTGCTGAGTCTCGCGGTCGCCGTGGTCGCGGTCGCCATGGTGGTCGTCGTGCTGGCCCGGGGGAACGGGTGAGCGGGGCCGGGGTGAGCGCGGCGGGGGCACGGGATCCCGGGCTGCAGCCGGAGCGGACCCGGCTGGCGTGGCGGCGTACGACGCTGTCGGGCACCGTCGCCGCCCTGCTCGCCGGGAAGACCGCGCTGCACGGGGGGCCGTCGGCGGTCGGGGTCAGCGTCTGCGCGGTGTGCTGCGCGCTGTGGCTGTCCTTCCTGGCCGTCGCCCACCACCGGATCCGCACACTCTCGGAGGCGGACGACGCCGGTCCGCCGCCGCTCGCCGCCCGGTACGCCGCCGCGGCGGCCCTGTGCACGGTCGCCCTGGCGGTGTGCGGGACGCTGCTTGTCCTCTGAGGCCCAGGGCTGCTCCCCTGGCTCCCAGGACTGATCCCTATCGGCTTACTGGGCCTCCTCGGCCCAGTCCACGGTGACGACGATCTTGCCCTTCGTACGGCCCTCCGAGTTGAGCCTGTGCGCCTCCGCCGCGCGTTCCAGGGGGAACGTGTCGGAGACATGCAGCGAGAACACCTGCTGTTCGGCCAGGTCGGCGAGGTGCGCGAGGTCCGCGGCGTCGGGGCGTACGAAGTAGTAGCGCCCGCCGAAGCCGACGACCTCCGGATCCGCGATCGACACCAGGCGGCCCCCGGGAGCGAGCAGCTCCACGGAGTCCCTCAGTGTGTCGCCGCCGACGGTGTCGAACACCGCGTCGATACCTCCCGGCGCCAGTTTCCGGATGCGGTCGGCCATCCCCTCGCCGTATGTCACCGGTTCGCCGCCCAGTTCGCGCACGAAGTCGTGGTTGCGCGTGCTCGCCGTGCCGATGACGTGCGCCGCGCCCAGATGGCGGCGAGCCAGCTGGACGGCGACGGAGCCGACCCCGCCCGCCGCCGCGTGCACGAGGACGGTCTCGCCCGTGCGGACGCCGAGCGCCTTGGCGAGCACCTGATAGGCGGTGAGCCCGACCAGCGGCAGCCCGGCCGCCTCCTCGAAGGAGAGGTTGCGGGGCTTGCGGGCGAGGGTGCGCACCGGGGCGGCGACGTACTCCGCGAAGGTGCCGCGCGAGAGGAAGTCCTCGCGTACGTAGCCCATGACCTCGTCGCCCACGGCGAACTCGGAGACGGAGATGCCCGGGCGGACCACGACCCCGGAGACGTCCCAGCCCGGTGTCACCGGGAAGACGGCGTCCAGGAGGCCGGCGAGGTAACCCTCGCGGCACTTCCAGTCCACCGGGTTGACCGACGCCGCCCGCACCTTGATCAGCACGGAGTCGGGCCCGACCGTGGGATCCGGCGCTTCCGGCGTGTACTCCAGGACGTCGGGACCGCCGAACCGGCTGTAGGTGATGGCCTTCATATGTCTGGTCCTCCGGTTTCCTCATGCCCGACCCTCCGGCGTGCGGGGCCGCCACGCAAGTCGAATGGCCCGATATCGGTGGATTGCGTGGCAGCCTGTCCCCTTGTCAACATCCGCACTCGCACTGTTCCCTACCCGCGAATGTCCGAAGGCGAGCACCATGAGCAACCCCACTGTTCACCAGGAACACTCGACCCACGAGCACACCCACGGCGCGGACTGCGGCCACACCGAGGTGCCGCACGGTGACCACGTGGACTACGCGCACGACGGCCATCTGCACCGCGCGCACAGCGACCACTGGGACGAGTGCGAGCCCGCCGAGCACGTGGAGCACGACAGCCACAGCCACGTGCACGGGGACGGCTGCGGACATTCGAGCGTCCCGCACGGCGGCCACGTCGACCATCTGCACGACGGGCACCGGCACGCCGCGCACGACGGCCACTGGGACGACCACTGACCGGGCCCGGCCACTGAGGCCCACACCCCCCGCCACCCCCTCGCCCACCCGGCCGGCGTCTCCTTCCGTACACAGGAAGCGAGACGCCGGTCACTTTTCGCTCACCCACTGGACGACATACCGACCGGTCGGCATCATGAGGCAGGCCCTGTTTCCGCACGCGTAGGAGCAATGATGCCCCCGGACGACCTGCCAGGTCTCGATCTCGGCCGGCTGCGCGGCCTGCTCGACGGCGAACGCCCCGGACTCGTGCACGGCCCGCTGACCGGCCGGCTGATCGAGGGCGGCCGGTCGAACCTCACCTACGCGGTCACCGACGGCACCACCCAGTGGGTCGTACGACGCCCTCCGCTCGGCCATGTCCTGGCCACCGCGCACGACATGCGGCGCGAGCACCGGGTGATCAGCGCCCTGTACCCGACCGCGGTACCGGTCCCGCGTCCCGTGCTGCTGTGCGAGGACGACACGGTGCTCGGAGCCCCGTTCTATGTCATGGAGTTCGTGCCGGGCACGCCGTACCGTACGGCCGGGGAGCTCGCCCCGATCGGCGCCGCGCGCACCCGCGAGGTGGTGCTGTCGCTGGTGGACACGCTCGTCGAGCTCCACGCGGTCGACCCCGCCGAGGTGGGCCTCGCCGACTTCGGCCGGCCCGAGGGTTTCCTCGACCGGCAACTGCGGCGCTGGGGCAAGCAGTTGGACGCCTCCCGCAACCGCGAGCTGACCGGCATCGACGAACTGCAGGCAGCGCTGGGCCGGGCCCTCCCCCACTCCGGTGCCCCGGCGATCGTGCACGGCGACTACCGGCTGGACAACGTCCTGATCGGCGCGGACGACAGGATCAACGCGATCCTCGACTGGGAGATGTCGACGCTCGGCGACCCGCTCACCGACCTGGGCCTGCTGGTGATGTACAGCATGCCCCTGGGCGCGCCCGGCTCCCCCGTCTCCACGACCGCCGAGGCCGCCGGACACCCCACCCCGGCCGAGCTGATCGAACGGTACGCGGCGCGCTCGGGGCGGGACGTCTCGGCGGTCTCCTGGTACACGGCGTTCGCCTGGTTCAAGCTGGCCGTGATCCTGGAGGGCATCCACTACCGCTACACGCTGGGCCAGACGGTCGGCGCGGGCTTCGACCGCATCGGGGGCCTGGTTCCCGTCTTCATCGAGCACGGCCTGACCACACTTCACTCAGGTCTCCAGGAAGGCTGATCCGTCATGGACTTCGCGTTCGACGCGCGCACCGAGGAACTGCGCGCCAAGCTTCTCGCCTTCATGGACGAGTACGTCTATCCGGCGGAGGCCGTCGCCGAGGAACAGCGGGCCGCGCTGGCCTCGCCGTGGGACACCCCGGCCGTGGTCGAGGAGCTGAAGGCCGAGGCCCGCAGCCAGGGCCTGTGGAACCTCTTCCTGCCCGACGCCCACCACGGCGCCGGCCTCACCAACCTCCAGTACGCCCCCCTCGCCGAGATCACCGGCCGCTCCCCGCAGTTGGCGCCGACCGCGCTGAACTGCGCGGCACCGGACACCGGCAACATGGAGGTACTGGCGCAGTTCGGCGACGAGCAGCAGAAGAAGCAGTGGCTGGAGCCGTTGCTGGCCGGCGAGATCCGCTCGGCGTTCGCGATGACCGAGCCGGAGGTCGCCTCGTCCGACGCGACGAACATCGAGACGCGGATCCGGCGGGAGGGCGATGAATACGTCATCTCCGGGCGCAAGTGGTACATCTCCGGCGCGATGAACCCCCACTGCAAGATCTTCATCGTGATGGGCAAGACCGACCCCGACGGCGCCGACATCCGCTGCCAGCAGTCGATGATCCTGGTCCCCCGGGACACCCCCGGGGTCACCGTCAAGCGGGCGATGCAGGTGTTCGGCTACGAGGACCACTCCCACGGCGGCCACGCCGAGGTGGTCTTCGACGAGGCACGGGTGCCCGCGGCGAACCTCATCGGCGAGGAGGGCAGCGGCTTCGCCATCGCGCAGGCCCGGCTCGGCCCCGGCCGGATCCACCACTGCATGCGGCTGATCGGGATGGCCGAGCGGGCCATCGAGCTGATGTGCCGCCGGGCCGTCTCCCGCACGGCCTTCGGCAAGGCGCTGGCCCAGCAGGGCGTGGTCCACAACTGGATCGCGGACGCCCGGGTCACGGTGGAGCAGCTGCGGCTGCTGGTGCTGAAGACGGCCTGGATGATGGACACGGTGGGCAACAAGGGGGCGCACGCGGAGATCCAGGCGATCAAGATCGCTACGCCGCGTGCGGTGGTGGACATCATCGACAAGGCGATTCAGCTGCACGGGGCGGGTGGAGTGAGCCAGGACTTCCCGCTGGCGGAGCTGTGGGCGAGTGCGCGGACGCTGAAGCTGGCGGACGGGCCGGACGAGGTCCATCAGCGGTCGCTGGCCCGGCGTGAGCTGAAGCGGTACGTGTAGCTGTTGGGGGCGCTGCCCCCAAACCCCCGCTCCTCAAACGCCGGAGGGCTGAATAGTTCAGCCCTCCGGCGTTTGAGGACGAGGCCCTCTACGGGCGCAGAGCGCGGAGCAGCAGGTCCGCCAGTTGCTCCGCCACCTCCGTCGGGCTCAGGGGGCCCTCCGGGCTGTACCACGTCGACAGGTGGTGGATGGAGCCGAAGTGGTAGTCGACGACCAGGTCCGCCGAGGTCGCCCGGGAGAACACCCCCGTCTCCTGCCCCTCCTCGATCAGCGCCCGGAACCGCTCGTGGTACCGGCGTCTCTCCGCCCGCACCTGCTTGTTCTTCTCCGGGCTCAGATGATGCATCGAACGGAAGAAGATCATCGCGTCGTCGAGGTTCTCGATCGTCGTGACCACGACATCCGCCGCGGCCCGCCGCAACCGCTCCTCCACCGGCGCGTCCGCGTTCGCGAACGCGTCCAGCCGCTCCTGCTGAACTCGCAGCACGCGCGCGTACACCTCGTGCAGCAGATCGTCCTTGGACCCGAAGTAGTGGTACAGCGCCCCCTTGGTGACCCCGGCCGCCTCGACGATTTCCTGGACAGACGTACGGTCGTACCCCTGATCCGCGAAGAGCCGGGTGGCGGCGGCCAGCAGCCGCTGCGGGACGGGCGTACCGTCGCCGTCCGTCGTCCTGGGCACCACCGCCACCAGCCTTCCCATACGTTGCACCGAGAGTTGCCTACTGAGAGTCCCCGGACCGGGTACGCAGTTCCCGACGGAGGATCTTTCCCGTCGCCGTCTTCGGCAGGTCGGGCAGGATCTCCACCTGCCGCGGGTACTTGTATGCGGCCAGTCTCTCCTTGCAGTACGCCGCGAGCGCGTCCGGGTCCCCCTCGGCGCCCGGACGCAGGCTGATGTACGCCTTCACGGTCTCCCCGCGATACTTGTCGGGTACCCCGACGACGGCCGCCTCGCGTACCGCCGGATGGGTGTACAGAACGTCCTCGACCTCGCGCGGCCACACCTTGAAGCCGGACGCGTTGATCATGTCCTTCTTCCGGTCGACGACGTACAGCCATCCTTCGGCGTCCATGAACCCGATGTCACCGGTGCGCAGCTCCCCGTCCGGGAAGGTCTCCGCGGTGGCCTCCGGGAGCCGCCAGTAGCCGGGGACGACCTGCGGTCCCCGTACGAGGATCTCGCCCTGTTCCCCGAAGGGAACCTCGGCGCCCTGTTCGTCGACGACGCGTACGACGGTGTCGGGGCCCGGCACGCCCACGGCGAGGGTGCCGGAGGCCGGGTCGACGGGGGCCTCCCGGGCGGGCGGTACGGAGGCGCAGGGGGCGGTGCACTCGGTGAGGCCGTAGCCGTTGCGGATGTACGGGCCGAAGCCTGCGCGGAACCTCTCCACGAGGGCGGGCGGCAACGGGGCGCCGCCGGAGGAGATGTGCCGGAAGGAGGAGAAGTGGTCGGGGGTGGCGTCCGGGTGCGCGGCCAGGGCCATGAAGGCCGTCGACGGGCCGACCGTGTAGTGCGGGCGGTGCTCGGCGAACGCGTCCAGGACCGCCCCGGGTTCGAAGCGGTACGCGAGGACGAGCGTGCCGGCGCCGGCCAGGCTCGCGCCGAGCTGGCACACCATGCCGGTGATGTGGAACAGGGGCGCCAACGCGAAGTAGACGGGCGCCTCGGGCAGCGGCAGACCGGTCCGCTGCCGCTCCGCGTTGTACATGATGTTCGCGTGCGTGTTGGTGGCCCCCTTGGGGGCGCCGCTGGTGCCGGAGGTGTAGCTGATCAGGGCGATGTCGCCGGGGCGGGGAGCGCGCCCGTCGGGGGCCTGGTGCCCGTACCGGGCGACGGCGGTCAGGTCCTCGGCGTCCGGGGCCTGCGGCAGCCGCTCGAACGCGAGCACGCGCGCGTCGCCGCGCGTCTGGAAGTCCAGCTCGCACCCGGTGAGCACGATCCTCACCGGGGAGTCCGCGGCCGTCTCCCTCAGGTACGACTCCCAGGCCCGGTCGGAGCAGATCAGCGCGGCCACCTCACCGTCCCGCAGGACGTGCGTGACCTCCCCCGACTTGTACATCGGGTTGACGGGGACGACGGTCGCGCCCGCCTTCCAGGCCCCCAGCACGGCGAGGACGAAGAGCGGGGAGTTCTGGAGGAGGACGGCGACCCGGTCGCCGCGCTCCAGCCCCCGGGTGACCAGGTACCCGGCGACGGAGTCGCTCAGCTCGTCGACCTCACGGTGGCTGAGCCGCCCGTCGAAGTAGGCGAGGAAGGTGCGGTCCGGGACCTCGGCGGCGGTCCGGCGCAGCGCGTGGACGAGTGAGTCTTCCGGGCTGACGGGCCCGCGCTGGACGTCGTCGAGGAGGTCCAGCCAGGGCTGCGCGGCGTACCGGGAGCCGGAGTCCGGGGTGGGCTCGGGGTCGGTCACCGGGTGGCCTCCCACTTCTGCTGGATGTGGTTCATGCTGGTCAGCCAGCGGTCGGGGGCGGCGGCCCGCGCCTGATAGTAGTCGGCGACCTCGGGGTGCGGCAGGATCAGGAAGCGGTCCTCCTCGATCCCCTCGAACAGCGCCTGGACGACCGCCTCGGGCTCGATCGCGGTCGGCGCGAGCACCAGGTCGCCCACGCTGCCGGTCCCGGCCAGCATGTCCGTGCGTACGCCCTGCGGGCAGATGGCGTGCACCTTGAGCCCGCGGTGGCGGTACGTCAGTGACAGCCACTCCGCGAAGGCGTAGGCGCCGTGCTTGGTCACGCTGTAGGGCGCCGCGCCGATCATCGTGAGCAGTCCGGCGGCGGACACGGTGGACACGAATCGCCCGCTGCCCCGCTCCAGCCACTCCGGCAGCAGCTCGTTGGCCGCCCTGACGTGCGCCATCACGTTCACGTCCCAGGCGAGCGCCCAGACCTTCTCGTCGGCCGCCTCGGACCCGCCCGAGGCGAGCCCGGCGTTGGCACAGTAGACGTCCACGGTGCCCCCGAGGGCGTCACGGGCGTCGGCGACGATGACGGAGGCGTCCCCGGGCACCGCGATCCCGCCTATCTCACCGGCGACGGCTTCGGCCCGCGCGGCATCCAGGTCGTTCACCACAACCCGGGCCCCTTCGGCGGCGAACCGCCGGGCGAGCGCGGCGCCAATGCCACCCCCGGCTCCCGTGACGACGACTCCGGCACCTTCCACGACACCCACGATCGGTCTCCTTCGACACGACACGGCCCCAACGTCCGACCAGACTAACCGGTCGGTATGTAGCAGGAAAGGGTGACCGCGGCCGCCCCAGGGGCGCGGGGCTGTATCAATCCGCGGCTCCACCGCGGGGCGCGACAGGCCACGACGAACCCGCACCCTACGAACTACAGGCGGGAGTGCCTACGGTTCAGGGACAACTGGATCGGCAAGCTGACCGGATCCACGCGGGTGCGCACGATGATCGACGCGGGCGCGGACACCGGCGAGGTCGTGGCGGGCCGGCAGGAGGAGCTGGCGGCGTTCCGGCCACCCGGAACCGGCCCGGACGGTGCCGGCGGCCGGCCGTGTGCGGTGGCCCGCCGCCGTGGTGCCCCGGTGGTTACCGGTGTGACGTGAACTCGACGACCTGCTGGTAGGTCGGCCGGTTCTGCCAGCTGATGTTGTTGTGCTTGATGCCTCCCAGGGTGCGCTGGACGATCGAGTCGGCGCACCACTGGTTGCCCGCCGCACAGAGCTTGTCGCCGGGGTAGACCTCGGCGGCCGTCTTGCCCGCCGCGGTCTTCAGGGTGCTGATCAGGATGTCCCGGCAACCGCTGAGCGTGCCGCCGCCGCAGTACTTCTGCGTCAGCCCGCCCTGCACCTGGTCACCGAGAACCGCCCGGATGTCCTTGTCGACGTAGCTCCACCAGCCGTACTGGAAGGAACTTCCCGCGTGCGACCCGGTCGGGCCGTGTGCGGCCGAGGGTGCCTCGTCGATGGGGAGGTTGGCGGTGATGGCGGTGTAGAGGTCGGTGCCGAGGCCCGGCTGGAACTCGGCCTGCACCAGCTGTGGCCACCAGGCGTCGAGGATGCGGATCGCGTCGGCGTCGGCGTACTTCTTCGAACCCGCCGCTGTCTCCGTGCGCTTGGCGCCCGCCGCCAGCCACGCGGACAGTTTGCTGACGGCCGCGGCGGCCGTGGAGTCGGTGACCGTCGAGCTGTTGACGACCCGCAGCAGCTTCGGCAGGACGTCCTCGGCCCGCAGGTCGATGAGCGCGGCGTCGGCCATCGCCTTCACCAGCTGCGCCCGTGTCACTCCGCCCGCCGCGACGAGCTTCTTGACCCGGTCCTCCAGGAGGTTGCCCCGGTGGACGGAACCGTCACCCCAGGAGGCGGTGGAGTAGTCCTTGGCCTGTTTGTTGTTCCAGGAGATGTAGTACTCCTGGTCGATCGAGTTGGGGTGGGCGGAGGGCGGCGTGTAGTCGGCCGTGTTGGTCGTCGGGTTCCAGTTCCGCCACTCGTACGCGGACTGCGCCCAGACCGGGAACTCGGCGTCGACGCCGTTCGCGCGCACCGGGTTGTCACCGCTGTTGTAGTACGCGGTGTGGGTGGAGTCGGCGTAGAACCAGTTGAAGGTGTAGTTGATGTGCTGTACGGCGGACTGGAAGGTCGCCGGGCTCTTCACGTAGTCCGGGTCGTTGAGCATCTGGAAGCCGATGATCGAGTCGGCCTCGTGCATGTAGGAGGAACGCAGGGTGGTGTAGGCGATCTTCTTCCCGCCGACCGTCGCCCGGTGGCTCACCGGGCCGTACTTGGTGCGGTAGACCTGCATCCGGTAGGAGCCGGCGGCCGTGGCGTCGGCCGTGGTGGGCTTCCAGGCGTTGGTCTGCTCGAGCTTCTCCATGGCCGTGCAGGTGCCGTGGTAGAGGTAGTGGGCGTCGTCCTGGCACAGCTCGACCGCGTACGAGTCGATGATGTCCTGCCCGGAGGTCGTCGCGCTCCACGCGTAGTCCTGGCCGCGCCCGAGTTCGACGTACATGCTCAGCCCCGCGAAGGAGGCGCCGCGCGCGCTGATGCCCGGGCCCTGGATCTCCTGGAGCATGAGCAGCTGGGGGGCGAAGTAGCCGGTCTGCGGGCCGAAGACCGCGACCGGGTGGCCGCTGGCCGTCTTGGCGCCGCTCACCACCAGGGCGTTGGACATTCCGCGCTTGGCCGAGGTGAGGGCGGTGGCCGTCGCCTTGCTGGAGGTGCGGGTCGCGGTCGCGGTGCCGGCGCTGCCCGTGCGGTCGTACACCAGCGGTTCCTCGGCGACCGTGCCGGCGTCGGGCAGGGCCTCGCCCTGCGGGTCTGCGGGCGCGCTCGCGTAGGGGAAGCTCTCGCCGTTGTGGACGGTGAGGACGGCCTCGGGGTCGTTCCGCTCGCGGAAGGCCTCCCACGCCTTGGTGCCCTCGGTGACGCCGTACTTGGACTGGGCCGCCATCAGCGAGATCGCGTTGTTGACCTCACCGCCGCCGCCGGAGCCGAAGAGCGCGCCGATCACGGAGGCCAGCGCGACCAGGTCCGTGGTCTTGAACTTCTGGATGGTGCCCGCGTTGGTGATGGAGTCCTTCCAGCCGGTGAGGACGTACTCGCCGGGGAAGTAGCGGCCGCTGTCGGAGGCGTCGATGTAGGCGTTGATGCCGGCGACGTAGGCGTTGACGTCGGCGAGGGCCTGCTGGCCACGGGCGCCGTTGGTGGCGACCGCGTTGTCTATCTGGGCCTGGAGGTCGGCCTCGGTGTACGGGGCATGGCGCCAGAACTCCTGCTCGAGGCCCTGGTTGGAGGGGTCGCCGCCCGCGAAGGGCGTCAGCTGACCGCGCCCGACGTGGCGGAAGACGTCCATCAGCCAGAGGCGGTCCTGCGCGGCGGCGTAGCCGGCGCCGAACTCGGTGCCGTAACGGGTGGTGCCTGTGATGTGCGGCACACCCGTCTTCTTGTCGCGGACGATCGTCACGTCGGTGCGGCCGGCCGGCGCGAGGGTGGAGGCGACCTGGTCGGAAGCGACCCCGAACGAGGCGTCGTTGAAGAAGTTGTTGATCGTCGCGTTGGTGAGGCCGGGGTGGCCCGTGGCCAGGTTGGCATAGGGCGCGAGCTGGTCGTCAGCGTGCTCGGGCTGTACGCCGAAGGCCTGGTTCAGCAGGACCTGGGCGAGGGTCGCGTTGCCGCTCTGGCCGGGCGGCAGGATGTCGGAACACTGGGCTCCGCAGTAGTCGTTGGCCTCGGCGGCGTGCGCCTCGGTCGCCGGCGAGATCGGGGAAAGCGGCGACAAAAGGCCCGCAATGAGTGTGCATACAGCCGCCGTCTTCAGGAACCCGAAGACTCCGCGGGGAGTTCTCAGTCTGTCGAAGGTTCGATCGACGGTGTTGCCTGGGGTGCGCCGTGACATGGCAGCTCCTCCGGACCGGGGGTGGGCGACTCCGAATGGAGTGGCCAGAGGTTACCGCCGGTAGCCCCGAGATTGAAGATGAACATGCGTCACTTTTGAACAACGTGGTACCGGGATTGCGTTGGTGGGAGTGCGGGGGCACTTCGAGGCGCTGGAAGCACACGCTGTCCGGCGCCGTGCCCAACAGGTGTTGCACAGAAGACCGACAGGTGCGGGAGGTAGTCGTGAAGGGTGGTCCGGCGGACGGCTTAGAGCCGTTGACGTCGGTCCCAACGGGGCCCGGCGAACGGCTGATGGCCGTCATCGGAAAACAGATGGAGCCGAATCGCTTGTCGATACGTCTATTCGGCGACGTCCGTTCGACGACGCCGAAGTGACCGAAGTACAGGTGCAGATGTGACGGAGGTGCAAGGCGATGGCCGGTTTCCGGAGTCTGGCGAGACAGGTGCGGGACCCGCGGTGCGATCTGGCACTGCGGCGGTACTCGCTCCGTAAGTGCCTTGAGAGGTTCGCCCCTTACGGGCACAGGGCAACCTGGGACCACCTGTGCTCGCGGGCCGGGTTCGGACCGGAGGACCGCTCTCCCGATCCAGCGCGGCTCGTGGCCGCACTGGACGAGCTGGAGGAAGCGCGCTCGGTCTGGCTGGGCTACGAGGTGGAGTTCGCGAAGCGCCGCAAGAAGGAGAAGTTCGACGGGCTGCGCCGGCCCGGAAGCGTGGACGACTGGCATCGGCTGACCTGGGGTGGGTTCGGGGTGGCCTGGTGCGACGACCCGGGGGTGCACCCCCATGAACCGCTGGCCGAGGTGCTGCGACGGCTGATCGCCGCCCTGGAACGCGAACCGGGCTCGGTATGCCCGGTGTGCGACGGGGAGCTCCTCACCTGGAAGTACGACCTGGCCCATGAGCCGTCGTCGGGTCCCGTCTGCACGGAGTGCGGCATAGTGGTGCCGCGGCCCGTACTGACCCCCGAGGCGCTGGCGGAATCCAGGCGCGGCCGGCTGCTGCTCGCGTCGGCCTGAGCACGACGGGGGTGCGCCGGGGATGCCGCACCCCCTGTCGAAACCGGCCGGCACACGCCTGTTGTCCGTGGTGACTGGCACCATCGGGGCATGATGCAGGTGTGTCTCAACGGGCCCCGGGGCGCTGCGGACGGCGCGTCGGTACCGCTGTCGCCGGGAGCGATGGCCGGCTCCGCCGCCGATGCCGTCCTGGCCGGGGCGAGTGACGTCCACGTCCATCCCAAGTCCCCCTGCGGACAGGACACTTTGTCGCCGCGCGCGGTCGCGGCGACGCTGACGGAGATACGGGCGCGGGTCACCATGCCGGTCGGCGTGACCACGGGCGCCTGGGCCGAGCCGGATCCGGCGCTACGGCTGGAGCAGGTCCGGGGCTGGACCGTGCTGCCCGACCACGCCTCCGTCAACTGGCATGAGCCCGGCGCCGAGGAACTGGCGGCCCTCCTCATCGACCTCGGGGTGGGCGTCGAGGCCGGCATCTGGTCCGGCACGGACGGGGCCGCCCGGTTCGCGGCCTCGCGCCTCGCCCCCAAGGTACTGCGCGTCCTGGCGGAGGTGACGGACACCGACCCGGCCACGGCCGAGGCGAGCGCGCTCATCCTTCTCGCCGACCTCGGCACGTCGCCTCACGGACGCCCGGTCCTCCTGCACGGCGAGGACGGCGGCGCCTGGCCGGTGCTCCGCCTCGCGGGCCGACTGGGCCTGGCGACCCGGATCGGCCTGGAGGACACCCTGCACCTGCCGGACGGCGAACGGGCTTCGTCCAACGCCGAGTTGGTGAGGGCGGGGCTGGCGGAGCACGCGCGACCCTGAGGTGGCCGCGTGGGCTCGGCAACCCCCAGGGCGTCAGTCCGGCGTACCCGGCACGCAAGTGGTGGACGGAGACGGCGTACGAGCGGCCGGGCCGGCGCCCTTCCTCTCCACCATCAGGCGGGATCCCGCCTGGCGTTCACCGAACACGTCGTCCGGGTTGGACAGGACACAGCCCTCCAGGGACAGGCAGCCGCAGCCGATGCAGTCGGTGAGATGGTCCCGGAGCCGGTTCAACTGCTTGATGCGCTCGTCGAGTTCGGAGCGCCAGCGCTCGGAGAGGCGGGCCCAGTCCTCCCGGGTGGGGGTGCGTTCCTCGGGGAGCTCGGCGAGCGCTTCACGGATCGTGGCGAGCGGGATGCCGACGCGCTGCGCGGCCCGGACGAACGCCACCCGGCGCAGCGCGTCCCGGGTGTAGCGGCGCTGGTTGCCCGAGGTGCGGCGGCTGACGATGAGGCCCTTGGACTCGTAGAAGTGCAGGGCGGAGACAGCGGCGCCGCTTCGGGCGGCGAGCTGGCCGACCGTGAGTTCGTGGATCTTCTCGGGAATCTGGGGCACCCCTCGAACCCTACCCACCCGGCTCGGACGCGGTCCGTTGACAGGGAGTCCGCAGCCCACCATGCTAAGCAGTTGCTTAGGTGCATGCGACGACACATGTGCGACGACATGCGCGATGACGCAGGGGCGAGGAGGCCGGGACATGGCAGAGCCGAGGATCTTCACGGGCGCGGACGACCTGAAGGCGGCGGTCGGCGAGCAACTGGGGTACACCGAGTGGCTGGAGGTCGACCAGAAGCGCGTCGACCTCTTCGCGGACGCCACCGGCGACCACCAGTGGATCCACGTCGACCCGGAGAAGGCCGCGGCCGGCCCCTTCGGGACCACCATCGCGCACGGCTACCTCACCCTGTCGCTGCTGCCCCTGTTCGGGCCGCAGCTGATCAAGGTCGAGGGCGTGAAGATGGGCGTCAACTACGGGACGAACAAGGTGCGTTTCCCCGCACCCGTCCCGGTCGGCTCCCGGCTGCGCGCGACCGCCACGATCAACGGCGTCGACGATGTCCCCGGGGGCGTCCAGGTCACCGTCGGCTTCAGCGTGGAGCGCGAGGGCGGCGAGAAGCCGGTGTGTGTCGCCGAGTCGGTGTCGCGGTACTACCTGTGAGCCGCTGAGCGCGAACTGCCCGGCCCCACCATCCGCAGCACGAGGTCGGCGTAGAGCGCGCCGACCTCGTCCGGCGTACGCGGACCTTTGACGTTGAACCAGCGGGCCACGTCGACGCACAGCGACAGCACGGCGAGTGTCGTGCCCGGCACGTCGGCCACGTCGAACTCCCCCGTCTCCATCCCGTCCTCGATGATCCCGCGCACCTCGGCGTCGCACTGGCGGCGCAGCGCGAGGATCTCGGCGCGGGCGTCGGGGCCGAGGGAGTCGAGTTCGTACTGCACGACCCGTGCGGTGGTGCGTCCCCCCGCGTGCCAGCGGACGAAGGAGCTGACGGCCTCGGCCAGCCGCTCGGTCGCGGTGCCCTCGGTTCGTGCCGCCGTGCGCAGGATGTCGACGGCCTTCTCGTGGCCGATCCTGCTGATCCGGTGGAGCAGCTCTTCCTTGGTCTTGTAGTGGATGTAGAGCGCGGCCGGGCTCATCCCCGCGCGGCCCGCGATGTCACGGGTCGTCGTCGCGTGGTAGCCGCGCTCGGCGAATGCCTCCACCGCGGCGACGAGCAGCCGCCGGGCCGCGTCAGGGGTCACCTCACCCCACGACGCCGCCTCGCCGCCGCCGGTCGTCTCCTCCGCCGCACTCATCGCCCGTTCGCCCCTTCCACCGACAGTGAACCCCACTGTACCGCCGCGGGTGAGCGGGCGCTTAGCGCACCCGGTCAGGGGCCTCGGGATCAGGGGATCAGCGGCTCTCGAAGGGGTCGTGTTCGGCGAGCAGCTTGTCCAGCCGGGCCTGGTCGACCCGGCTGACGATCTGGCCGGCCTCCTGACGGTCCCGGATGACCTTGGCCAGGGTGAAGGCGGAGGTCACCAGGTAGAGGACGGCGATTCCGAGGAAGCCGCGCACCCAGGCGTCGGCGTTCAGCCGGAAGATACCGATGGCCGTCGCCCCCATGGCGATACCGAAGGACGCGACGGCCTGGCCGTAGAAGGCCGCCGTGCTCTGCTGCTGGACGGGTCTCTCACTCATGGGGACATCGTCTGCGGGCGTGGTCCGCGCCACATCCGTCAACGTACTCAGAAACGTACTCAGAACGCCGACACACCCGTCAGCGCCCGGCCGATCAGCAGTTTCTGGATCTGGCTCGTGCCCTCGTAAAGGGTCATCACGCGGGCGTCGCGCAGGAGCTTGCCCGCCGGGTACTCGTCGATGTAGCCGTAGCCGCCGAAGACCTGGAGGGCGTTGTTCGCGGCGCGGACGGCGGCCTCGGAGGCGAAGAGCTTGGCCTTGGAGGACTCGGTGGCGAAGGGCAGGCCCCGGTCGATCAGGTCGGCGACCCGCCAGGTCAGCAGCCTGGCCGCGTCGACGTCCACGGCGATGTCACTGATCAGCTCCTGCACCAGCTGATGCCGCGCGATCGGCCCGCCGAACTGCTCACGCTCGCCCGCGTACCGGACGGCCGCGTCCAGGGCGGCCTGGGCTATCCCCACGCACCCGGCGGCGACCGACATCCGCCCTTTCGCGAGCGCCGACATGGCCACGGAGAAGCCCTTGCCCTCGGGGGCCAGCATCGCGGAGGCGGGCACCCGCACGTCCTCGAAGACGAGTTCGGCGGTGGCCTGGCCGCGCAGACCGAGCTTGCCGTGGAGGGTACGGCGGGTCAGTCCGGGGGTGTCCGTCGGCACGAGGAAGGCCGTGACGCCCTTGTGGCCGGGGGCGTCGGTGGAGCGGGCGAAGAGCAGGACCACGTCGGCCCAGGTGCCGTTGGTGATGAACATCTTGGTGCCGTTGACGACGTACTCGTCGCCTTCCCGCACCGCCCGCGTGGAGAGGTTGCCCGCGTCGGACCCGGTGCCCGGCTCGGTCAGACCGAAGCAGCCGACGTACTCCCCGGAGGTGAGCCCCGGCAGCCAGCGGCGTTTCTGCTCCTCGCTCCCCCAGTGCGCGACGCTCTTGGCCACCAGCCCCAGGGACACGGAGACGATTCCGCGCACGGAGGAGTCCCCACGGCCGAGTTCCTCCGTGACCAGGCAGTACGTGAGGTGGTCGCCGCCCGAGCCGCCGTACTCCTCGTCGACGGTCAGCCCCAGGAAGCCGACCTCGCCGAGCTTCTTCACGATCGACCGGTCGACGTCCTCGGCACGGTCCCAGGCGACGACGTTCGGGGCGATCTCGCGGTCGACGAAGTCCCGGGCGAGCCGCTGGACGGCCGTCTGCTCCTCGCTCAGCTCCAGGTTCATGACGAGCTCCACCTCACCATTAAATTAGCACTGCTAGTTTACAGTCGCAGCCCTACTATGTGCGCCATGGCCCGACCGCGCAAGCCCCTCCTCAGCACCGGCCTGATCGTCGAGACGGCGCGGGCGCTGGTGGACGCGGAAGGACTCGCCGCCCTGTCGACGCGCCGACTCGCCGCCGAGCTGGGGGTCAGCGGGCCGTCCCTCTACAACCACTTCCGGACGAAGGACCAGATCCTGGAAGCGGTCGCGGACTCGGTCAGCGTGCAGGTCGACCTGTCGATGTTCGAGCGGGGCGAAGGGGCCCGCGACTGGCGTACCGCACTGCGCGACTGGGCCATGTCCTACCGGGCCGCCCTGCGCGACCACCCGAACATCGTCCCGGTCCTCGCCCGTGGCCCCGGGCGCCGTCCGGCGGGCCTGCGCGTCGCCGACGCCGTCTACGGCTGCATGGTCGAGGCGGGCTGGCCGCCCGCCCAGGCCACGTCGATCGGCGCGCTGATGCGGTACTTCATCATGGGCTCCGCGCTCGGCTCCTTCGCCGGGGGCTTCGTCGACGACGAGAGCGCGTACGACCCGGCCGACTATCCCCACCTCGGACAGGCCCACCTCCTGTCCGAACAGCAGGAGAAGATCGACGAGCGGGCCTTCGAGACCGGCCTGACGGCACTGCTGGACGGGCTGACCCAGCAGTACGAGCGGTTGCGGCGACCCGAGCGGACCTGAGCCGACCTGAGCGGAGCTCCCGTCGCGCGCACACTTCGGTGGGCGCCGAAGTGTCCGTGCCCCATGCTGAGCCCATGACGACGAGGAACGCGCGGACACCGGGCCGCGCGTCCGGTCTCGCGGCGCTGGCCGGGCTGCTGGCGGACGAGACCAGGGCCGGATTTCTGCTGGCGCTGCTGGACGGGCGGGCGTCGACCGCCGGGGAGCTGGCGCGGCACGCCGGGGTCGCCGCGTCGACGACCAGTGAGCACCTGGGCAAGCTCGTCGCCGGTGGGCTGCTCGCCGAGGAGCGGCAGGGGCGGCATCGTTACGTGCGGCTGGCCGACGCCGGGGTGGCCCAGCTCGTCGAGGACCTGGCCGCCCGGGTCGGGCCTGTCGCTGCCCCGCGCACGCTGCGGGAGTCCGGCGCCGGGTCCGCGATGGCACGCGGCCGTACCTGCTACGACCACCTCGCCGGACGGCTCGGCATCGCCGTCACCGACGCCCTGACCGGGCGGGGGCTGCTCCGCCAGGACACGGGCTTCGCGCTCACGGACGCCGGGCTGCGCTGGTTCGCCGCCACGGGCATCGACCTCGACCGCACCGGCCGCCGCCCCCTCACCCGCGCCTGCCTCGACTGGACCGAACGGCGCCCCCACCTCGCGGGCACGGCGGGCGCGGCCCTGTGCCGGCACGCCCTGGACGCGCGCTGGTGCGTACGCGTCGGCTCGGAACGGGCGGTCCGGGTGACCCCGGAAGGGGAACGCGCGTTCACCCAGTTCCTCGGCATCGAGGCGACGGCGCTGCGCTGAGCCGCCGCACGGCCGTCACGTCGGAAAATCGCGAGCCCTCTCCACCCTTCCTGCCTAGCCTCTGGAGCATGATGTCCTCCGCTGTGTCCTCCCGTCCGGCCCCGCGTGCGGGGGTGCTCGCCGGCGTCGCGGCCTGCGTGACCGTGGTGCTGTGGGCGTCCGCGTTCGTCTCGATCCGCAGCGCGGGAGCCGCGTACTCGCCGGGCGCGCTGGCGCTCGGGCGGATGCTCGCCGGGTTCGTGACGCTGGGGGCCCTGGCCCGGACGACGGCCAGCCGCATGGGCGCGACCACGTACGCCGTACCGGCTCTGGTGGTGCTGATGTCATGGCTGGCCCTGGGTGAGGTGCCGGGGCTGCTCACGCTGGCGGGCGGCGGGCTGTGCCTCGCGGGGGTTGCGGTGTCGCGGTCCCGGGCGCGGGTGGTACTGGAAGCGCTGCCCCCGGACGGCCCTTCACGCTGACCGCGCCAGGGCCTGCCGTCACATTCCCGTCGTCCGCCTGCGGGGCGGTCCTGGTGCCCGCGCGGCAGCGGCTGATGTCCGCGGTGCGTGCTCTCGGTTTGCCGGAGTGCCCGCCGCGGCAGCGGCCGATGTCCGCGCTGGTGCGTGCTCCCGGTGCGCCGGGCGCAGGCCCTCGTACTGGCTGTACGTGGGTCTGTGTCCGGTGCGGCGAGTGGGGGACCTCCCACGGGGAGCGTGCGTGGCGTCGCCGGGCAGACGGGAATGTGACGACCGGCCCTGGCCCCCAACTGCCGGGCGGGCTAAGCGGATCGCGTCGCCGTCAGGTGCGCGTACACCACGATGTTGCCGGAGTACCCGGTCCGTCGGTCGTAGCCGCCGCCGCAGGTGATGAGCCGCAGCTCGGGGCGGGCGCGGGCGCCGTACACCTCGCGGCTCGGGAAGTGCGCCTTGTCGTACGTCTTCACGGCGTCCACGGTGTAGACGGCCATGCGCCCGTCCGCGCGCCGGAGTTCGACTCGTCGTCCGGGCGTGACCGCGTCGAGGCCGATGAACACGGCGGGCCCGGCGCGCGTGTCGCGATGCCCTACGACGACCACCGTGCCGTTCTCCCCGGGGGACGGCCCGTCCGCGTACCAGCCGACCAGGTTGGAGTTGTTGTCCGGGGGCGTGGTGAGCTGCCCGTGGCGGTCGAGGCGCAGATCCACGACCGGCGCCTCGATACCGAGGTAGGGAAGGGTGAACCTGGTGGGGCGGGAGCGTGGGAGGAACGCGGGCGGGCGGGGCGGGGCCGGTGTTTTCGGGTGGGCGGCCGGTGGTGTCGGCCCGGCGGGCCCCGGCAGTCCCCGCACGGGCCCGGCCGTCCGGGTCGGTGCGGTGGGGCGGTGCCGTTCGGTGGCGGGCGCCGGTCGCGGCTCCCGTACCGCCCTCTCCCGTACCGCCCTCTTCCGTACCGCCGTCTCCGGTACCGCCGTCTCGGGTACCGGCCCTCCGTCGTCGGCGTTCTCGTCGCTGCCGGCGGCCGGTGTGACCGGCGTGTGGTCGGTGGCGGTGACGGGTGCCGGGGCGGGCTCGTCGACCCGGGCCCACCAGACGCCGCCCACCGCCAGGGTCACGGTCAGGACGACCGTGCGGGTCAGGCGGTAGGCGCGCGTCCGGTGCCACGGCCGGGGCCGGCGGGCGTGGTCAGGCCGCGCCATCGGCACGTCGGCGCGTGCGCAGATACACGACTCCCCCGACCACGACCAGGCCCACGGACGAGGCCCATCACTCCGCTCCACGCGGCCATCACACCAAGGGAGTTGGCGCTCGCCCCGAGAGCGCAGCCGCCGCAGACCAGGAGGGCGCCGGCGGTCAGCAGGGGAGCGCAGCGGCCGTGGTCGGTGCGGCGGCCCACGGTACGGCGGCGAAGAGCGGGAGCAGGGCGTACGCGGCGGCGATCACGCCGATCGCCCACTCGTCCGCGCCCAGCGCGAGGGCCCGGTAGGAGACGGCGGGCCGGGCCATCGACACCGCCCCCTGCGTGAAGCTGAAGGCGATGACGAGGCGGAGCAGCCAGCCGCGGTTCCCACCGGGCCTCATGGTCGGGTCCTCCAACGAACAGTCGGACAGGGACGGGCAGTTGAGCGAGGAGTTGAGCGGACGGTCAGATGATGCCGAACAGGATTCCCGCCCCGAGGATCGCCAGGGAGGTCAGCACGGCCCACTTGACCACGAACTTCGTGTGGTCGCCGAACTCGACCTTCGCCATGCCGACGAGGACGTAGACGGCTGGGACGAGCGGGCTGGACATGTGCAGGGGCTGGGCGATGAGGGAGGCGCGGGCGATCTCCAGGGGGGAGACGCCGTGGGCCGCGCCGGCTTCGGCGAGGACCGGCAGGACACCGAAGTAGAAGCCGTCGTTCGACATGAAGTAGGTGAGCGGGATGCTCAGCAGGCCGGTGACGAAGGCCATGTGCGGGCCCATGCCGTCGGGGATGTTGTCGACGAGCCAGCGGGCCATGTGGTCGACCATGCCGGTGCCGGTGAGCACGCCGGTGAAGACGGCGGCGGCGAAGACCATGCCGGAGACGTTGAGGACGTTCTCGGCGTGGGCGCCGAGCCGGGCCTTCTGGTCGGGCATGTGCGGGAAGTTGACCGTCAGGGCGAGCGCGGCGCCGAGCAGGAACAGCACCGGGATCGGCAGCCACTCCATGATCATGGAGGTGAGCAGCGCGACCGTGAGGAGCGCGTTGAACCAGTAGAGCTTGGGGCGCAGGGTGGCCCGGTTCGGGTCGAGGACCTTCAGCATCCGGTCGTCGTCATCGTCGGTGCCGCCGGTGATGGGGCCCTCGGCACCCGAACCGCCGGTGGGCGCCGCCGAGTTGCCCGCACCGGATCCGGCGGCCGACTTGGCGCCCGAACCGGCGCCGACGAGGACGGTCTGCGACTCCTGCTCCGGCTCCTCCACCAGGACCGCGTCCAGCGTGAGCACGCCGAGCCGCTTGCGCTCGCGGCGGCCGAGGACGTAGGAGAGCGCGATGACGAAGGCCAGGCCGACGGCGAGTGCCGGGATCATCGGGACGAAGATGTCGCTCGCGTCCAGCTTCAGGGCCGTCGCCGCACGGGCCGTCGGGCCGCCCCAGGGCAGGGTGTTCATCACACCGTTGGCCATCGCGGCGACGCCGGTCATCACGACGAGGCTCATCTTGAGGCGCTTGTACAGGGGGTA
>Ga0136846_1232920_pt1 | contig 36378 bp, 28 predicted proteins | sample HopSoiMetagenom2_FD_96841 | JGI IMG/M metagenome (GOLD analysis project Ga0136846, IMG submission 96841) | Grasslands soil microbial communities from Hopland, California, USA - 2 Assembly 2016 (version 4) | ecosystem: Environmental > Terrestrial > Soil > Grasslands | place: USA: Hopland...
CGTGGATCAGTCGGCTGCTGAGCGGGTTGGGGCATGAAGTGATCGTGGCGCATGCACGCAACGTGCGTCTGATCGGGGAGAGCCGGCGCAAAGACGATCGGTTGGATGCGCAGACGTTGGCGCGGCTGGCCCGCATCGATCCGCCGTCGGCGAACAGGTGGCCTAGTCGCCTGCTCCGAACAACGCTAGGGGAACCGCCTCTCCCATGGCCCGGTATCCCGCCGGATTCGGATGGAGATGATCGCCGCAATCGTAGGCCGGCAGCAATCGCTCCGGGTGCTGGGGATCTCGCGTGACTTTGTCGAAGTCAACGACGGCATCGAAGTGTCCCGCCGCGCGGATCCAGTCATTGATCGTTTGCCGGTCCGCTTCAGTTGCCGCCGGAGGATGGTAATAGTCGGAGCCGACAAATGGCAGGATTGTTGCCCCATACACGCGAACCCCATGCGCATGTGCCCGCAGGATGATCTGCTCGTACGCGCCTAGAATTCGATGCACCAGCGCACCGTGAGCAGCGGCGGATGCGTCGCTTTCACGAGTCAGTCCACCCAGGTCGTTCACGCCTTCCAGAACGATCACGTAACGTACACCGGTCTGCGCCAATACATCGCGGTCGAATCGAGCCAGTGCATTTGGACCGAGCCCATCTGTCAGCAAGTGGTTTCCGCCGATTCCGTGATTGAGCACACTAATGCCGCGCGTGGATCCAGTTGCCTGAAGGCGCTCGGACAGAACATCCGTCCAGCGATCGTTGCCGTTGGTCGTCGCGCCATGACCGTCGGTGATCGAGTCGCCGAACGCAACGATCGCAGCCGAGTTCGAGCTGCCGCGCACATCAATGGCCGAGACCTGATACCAGTGATCGACGCGTTTTGCATTCGGAAGATCGGGCGCAGAAGTGAAATCGCCATGCACATAGTACGAAGTCTCCCGTGATCCCGGATGTCCGGTTTCTCCGCTCGGCGGCGCATCCAGGTGGAAGGTCACTGCGAGATTCGATAGGGGCGTCACTGAGTAGTCCAGCGGGTCGGAAAGGTATTCCGCACCGGCGGGCACTATCACATCAGCCTTACCCGAGAACGTAAGAGCCCGGTCCGATGCCGCATTTGTCTGCGGCGATGCAGCGGAAAGAGGCCGCGCGATGTGCACCGAAGTGAAATGCAAGGGTTCTATGCCGAATGCATTCGACACGTGAACTCGCACCGTACTCCCGCCCAGCGACAGATGGACGATCTGCCGCACCGTGCTATCGCGCAGGTCGTCCGGTGGAATCGCGTTCTGCGGTTCCGGAATCTGCTGCGAAGCAGCCCAGCTTCCGACCCAATTTTCGGGTGATGCTGTCTGTGACCAGGCACTGCTAACCGCCAACGCAATCAGCACAACCAGAATGCCTGCTTTCTGTTGCACGATTCTCATGCTCTCGCCTTTATCATGATTGCGATTCTGAAGCTGCCTACATCTTATCGTCGGAGTAACCTGTGAATCATGCTTCGCATTGCTGTGCTCGATGTCTTCTCGTGACCGCGGCGCTGCTCGCAAGCGCAATGATTAGCCGTGGGCAAACCAACGCCTCCGCTCCGCCCGTCACGTTCACCGACGAGCAGGACCAGCAAAACATGATGCAGCAGCTCGGCATCCGCGCCCTGCGCCCCGGCCCAAGCGGAGATGAAAAGGCTCCAAATCACGCCAACTACGACGAGAGCAAGGCGAATCCGTACCACAACATCCCCGATGCGCTAACACTCAATAACGGCCAGAAGGTCACCACTCCCGGAATGTGGGAAAAACGCCGCACCGAGATCATTGAAGGCTTCGAATGTTGCGTCTATGGCCGTGTTCCCGGGAATGTCCCGAAGGTGAGATGGTCGGTCAAAACCGTCGATCACGAACACATTGGGTTTACTCCCATCGTCGCTAAAGAACTCATTGGGCAGGTCGATAACTCTTCCTATCCTCAGATTGATGTCAACATCCGCATGATCCTCGTCACGCCTGCGAACGCGAAGAAGCCGGTGCCCGTGCTCATCATGTTCGGACCCGCAGCGTTCCCCGCGCCGAACGAGCCAAGCCAGGAACAACTCGGCCGCATCGACGCCGCTTTGAAAAGGCTTCTGATCCAGCAAGATCCTTCGCTAAAAGAAGTCTTCGAGCAGCATCCGGCCTACGAATTGCACAAGCCCACGCCGTTTCAATTTCCGCAGATGAACGCCGACGGTGATCCTCCGAACACGTGGGAACTCATCGCGGACGGTTGGGGATTCGCCCTGCTCGATCCTGCCAGCATTCAGGCGGACAACGGCGCAGGACTCACGCGCGGCATCATCGGTCTGACCAACCACGGGCAGGTTCGTAGGCCCGAAGACTGGGGCGCACTTCGCGCATGGGCGTGGGGGGCAGGACGCGCCCTAGACTATCTGGAAACCGACTCGTCTGTCGATGCAAAGCATGTCGGCATTGACGGCGTGTCTCGCTACGGAAAAGCCGCACTGGTCACCATGGCGTTCGATCCGCGTTTCAACTCAGTGCTTGTAGCTTCCTCAGGAAAGGGCGGCGCAACTTTGCTGCGGCGCAATTTCGGCGAAGCCGTCGAGAGTCTCACGGGTGGCGAATACTACTGGATGGCCGGCAATTTCATGAAGTATGGAGCCTCCGATGCAACCTTCGGAAGCAAGAATCCCGGAGACATCCCCGTCGATTCCAACGAGTTAATTGCGCTATGTGCGCCCCGCTTAACTTTCATCAGCTACGGCATTCCCGAGAAGGGCGACGCCAGATGGCTCGACCAGCAGGGAAGTTGGATGGCGACAGTCATGGCGAGCCCCGTCTGGCCTTTACTCGGCGCAAAGGGACTCACGCCCATGCCAAACCCGACTGACATGCCTCCCGTGAACACCGGCCTGCTCCAAGGTCAACTCGCATGGCGTCAACACGACGGCGGCCACACCGATGCCCCCAACGTGAAGTATTTCCTGGGCTGGGTGGATAAACAGATCGGCAGGCCGTCGGTTTTCGAGTCAGCCCTTCGCTGATAGGATCGACATCGCAAACGCCCTCCCCTGCTTCACTACAGACCAGAGCTTGACTAACCGTCGGAAATGCGAGACTCTCAGCGACACCTCCTTGCTAATTGGGGAGTTTCCGTTTGGAGCCCACACTATCTGCGTTGATCAAGGCTGCCGAAGCTGGCGACGGTTCGGCGACCGAGCCATTGTTCAGCGCTCTTTATTCCGAATTGCACCGCTTGGCGCGCCGTGAGTTGGCCCGCCGTGGCTCAGCTTTCAGCTTAAGCGTCACCACTCTTTTGCATGAGGCTTATCTCGACATGGCAGGCCGGGCGGATGCCAGCTTTCCCGACCGCGCTCGCTTCATGGGATACGCCGCCCGCGTCATGCGCGGCCTCATTATCGACCATGCACGTAACCAGCAGGCTCAGAAGCGCGGTGGGCAGTTTGAAATCACCACGTTGGAAAATAAGAATATCGCCCAACCAGCAAACGAACGTGAACTGACGCGTATCAGCGAAGCTCTAGACAAGCTCGCGGATGTAGACCGCGACCTGGCCGAATTAGTCGATCTCAAGTTTTTCTGCGGATTCTCGTTCGCGGAGATTGCGGCCATGCGTAACTTGTCGGAACGGACCGTGCAACGAAAGTGGGAGAAGGCACGAATCTACCTGCATCACGAGTTGCGCACCGATCTGGAAATCTGAGGTCAGATGTCAACCTTGAGCCCGGAAAGATGGAGTGCATTGAGTCCTTATCTGGACAAAGCGCTCACCCTCACGGCCGAAGATCGCACCCACTGGCTCGAAGCACTTCGCGCCGAGAACCCCGATCTCGCGGTTCAACTCAAGGCACTCCTCGCTGAACATCAGGCTGCGCAAGAAGAAGCCTTCCTGGACAACAGCGCGACGCTGCCACAAACGATGTCCGGAATGGCCGGTCAGAGCCTCGGAGCATACCGCCTGGTTCGCCCCATTGGGCATGGCGGCATGGGGACCGTCTGGCTGGCGGAGCGTTGCGACGGACGCTTCGAGCGCAAGGCCGCTGTCAAGTTCCTTAGCACTGCTCTTATCGGCGCCGGCGAAGGACGCTTTCGACGAGAAGGCGCAATCCTCGGTAGGCTCTCCCACCCTAACATCGCCGAGTTGCTCGATGCGGGCGTGACTTCTACGGGACATCCTTACCTCGTCCTTGACTACGTCGAGGGCGAGCCCATTGACGTCTACTGTGACGCGCGCACGCTCGATTTGCGGACCAGGATCCGCCTCTTCCTTGACGTGCTGGGAGCCGTCGCTCACGCGCATGCGAACCTCATCGTGCACCGGGATATCAAGCCGTCAAACGTCCTGGTCAGCAAAGACGGTCTTGTAAAGTTGCTGGATTTCGGAATCGCAAAGCTGCTGGAGGGTGAGGGGCAGCACGGCGCTGCGACCCTCCTGACGCACGAAGCTGGATCGGCTTTTACGCCTGAGTTTGCCGCTCCGGAACAGCTTACTGGCGGCCCTGTTACCACTGCCACAGACGTGTACGAGCTGGCCGTTCTCCTATTCCTGCTACTCACCGGACAACATCCCGTCGGAGCGGACGTACATTCTCCTGCCGACCTGGTGAAGGCTATTGTGGAGACAGAACCGCGGCGCGCATCGAGCGTGATTGCTTCCGACGCAGGCACCATCGCCGCCCCGAGGCGCGGCACCAGCGCGGACAAGCTGCGTCGTCAATTGCGCGGCGACCTCGACGCGATCTTACTCAAGGGGCTGCGAAAGCACCCAGGGGAGCGCTACATCTCCGCCGACGCCTTCGCTGAGGATCTACGCCGCTACCTTGCCGGTGATCCGGTCACGGCGCAGCCTGAGAGCACATGGTATCGGACCAAAAAGTTCCTCCTCCGCCGGCGTTGGGCGGTGGCCTCGATTGCCGCCATCGTATTCGCGTTAGCGGCAGGATTGACCATCGCATTGTGGCAGGCTCACATCGCAAAGCGCCAGACCCGGGTCGCCATCGCTATGGAAAAATTCCTGGAAGACATTTTCCGCGCCAACAGCTCTTACCAGGACGACCCCGAGAAAGCTCGGAAAACGACCGCCCGCGAACTGCTCGATATCGGCGTACGGAAAATCGATGACGAACTGGCTGACGTCCCAGAGGCGAAGCTCAGCATTCTGAATACCCTCGGTGGCATGTACTTCGATCTTGGAATGAGCGACCAGAGCGTCGCCCTGCGGCGCAAGCGTGTCGATATTGCCCGGAAGCTTTACGGAAATAACTCCATCGAACTGGCAGCTGCGCTTACCGATCTTGGGGCATCGTTGCACGAGTCCAAATCCGTGGGTGAGAGAGAAACTGTACTGCTCGAAGCCAAACGCATTTTGGACCAGCGCCGCGACTTCCGTTCCCTACAACGTGGATCTCTCGGAATTAATCTCGCGCAGCATTATGAAAGCTCCGATCTGCAGCGGGCGTTGGACTATGCCCGGCAGGCAGTTGACGTCTACCGGAAATATCCCGGCGAACCGATGTTGTCTGAAGCACTCTACGAGCAGGCTGTTATTCTTTCCGTTCTTGGCCAGCCACGCCAGTCCGAACCGTTGCTGAAACAGGCGGTTCAAGTATCAGCCAAGCTCGAAGGAGACACGAACGCGAGCTTACCGCGCTTTTACGCCTACCTCGGCGAAACTCAAGAGCAGTTAACCGAGTTCGCGGGCGCCGAGGAGAGTCTTCGTCGCGCGCTCGCTGCTGCTCGCAAAATCAACGGCGAAGACCACATCGATACGCTCGAGACAGAAATGCGGCTGGGGGTATTCCTGGGCGCGACATCGCGCACCGCCGAAGGTCTGGAGCACATCGACCGCGCGAAGCAGATCCTGCTCCGTACGCGGGGCGCCGACGACCCCTTCTTCGCTCCTCAGATTTTTCTTGAATACGGACGATCTTTGGCCAATGCTGGCCGATGGGAAGAAGGTTTGGATTACGTCACAAAAGCAGTAGAAAATCGTCGCAAGAATCGTCCCGGCACGCGTTATCTCGCGCAGATGCTTCTAGCCCAGGCATCGATTTTGATAGATCTGGGGCGATACTCAGACGCACAGCGTGCCTTGGACGAAGCCGGCGAGATCGCTAAGAAAGTCAACTATCCGACCACTTATATGGCCGCGGACGAAAGAGCCAGGCTGCTGATCGCGACCGGGCGTGCTCGAGAAGCGGACTCTGCCCTCGACGCGTTCCATCCTCCGACTGCGGTGCCCGGCGCTGTGGAAATGGACTCATTGAAGGTGCACCTGTCGAGAGCGGAAAATGCGCTTGCGCGCGGCGAGAACGAACTCGCCGCGAGGTTGGCTCACGAGGTGCTGCTGGAGCTCTCAACCACCAATGCCCGAGATTACTTGAAATGGCTCGAAGCTCGTGGCGCGCTCGTCGAGGGCCGCGCGAAGTTGCAACTGGGACGCCCGCGTGACGCTCTGCCCTTGCTGCAACGAGCAGTTGAACTGCGCAAAAGCACAGTGGAGGCGGTCAGTCCTGTGTTGGCCATGGCTCAGATTGGATTGGCTGATTGTTACCTCACGCTCGGCGACAGCACGAAGGCCATTGACTTGGTGGGAGCCGCGAAGAAGGCACTAGGCTCCCATCCCCAGCTGGGCCGGGAGTATTTGGAACCGTTGCAGAACGTTGAAAGGCGCCTAAGGCAATTAAGTCTCGCCGCAAACCACGGGTAAGTGCAAGCGGCGAGGCAACATTTTTTGTTTCTTGCTGTCGTGTTTTCCTCTCCTTTTCCGATCTCCCTTACTAGAAGCCGGAAACTGCTCATGGGGGCAGGCTCGGGGCTTTTCGCTGTACGAGTCCCATTCGAGCAAAGGAGACGACTATGAAGTTCTTGGGGAACCTTCTCGCGCTGACTGGAAGTGCGTTGTTGCTGGCGACAAATGTCCATTCCCAGATGATTGACAACACGCAAGCCACAAACACCGCCGCCGCTGGCATCAATAAGTCGCTCACAGACGAGGTCGGTCCCGGGCGCGGAAACATCCGGATACCTGGTTCATCGATGTACCTCATCAAACGTGACCCGTATCGCGCGGTCCGCCGCGGACGCCAACTCTTTCAGCGCAAATTCACTGTGGCCCAGGGACTTGGGCCGATCGAAAACGATGGCATCGGCGACATCAACACCGATCTCGCCATTGGCGCCGGCGTCTCCGACAGCTGTGCTGGATGCCACAGTCATCCCCGCGGATCTGCCGGCGCTGGCGGCAATGTCGTCACACGTCCGGATAGCCGCGATGCTCCCCATCTCTTCGGTCTCGGAATCAAAGAAATGCTCGCCGACGAGATGACTACCGATCTACGCGCCATCCGCGGTGCCTCCATCGCGAAGGCGCAGAAGACCAAGGCACCCGTTACGCTCACCCTGTTCACCAAAGGTGTGCAGTTCGGGACGATTACTGGCAATCCCGACGGTACCGTGGATACATCGAAGGTCGTCGGTGTTGATTCCGACTTGCGCATCAAGCCCTTCTTCGCCGAAGGCTCCGCCATCTCTATGCGCGAGTTCATCGTCGGTGCACTGCACAAAGAGATGGGACTCGAAGCCTCCTCCGATCCCGACCTCCTCACCGCCAGCAAGGGAGGGCGCGTGGTGACGCCCTCGGGCATGGTGCTCGACGGATCGAAAGACACCATCAGCCCACCGCCCGCTCCCGACGCAAACAATGGAAACGAGATCGATCCCGCAGTTGTCGATGATCTCGAGTTTTATCTGCTGAACTACTTCAAGCCCGGGCACTATCAACAAACCGCAATCACGCAGCGCGGACGCGCGCTCTTCGACAAGATCGGCTGCGGCTCCTGTCACCTCGACAACATGACCATTAAGCATGACCGCCGCGTTGCCGACGTGGAAACCGTCTACGATCCGGTGAATGGCATCTTCAACTCACTGTTCGCCACCGCATCGACCCTCTACTACACGAAAGACGATGGCAGCGGATATCCGGTGCTCAAACTGCCGCTTGGTAATCGTTTCGTGGTGCAAGATATTTACACCGACTTCAAGCGCCACGACCTCGGAGCGAACTTCTACGAGCGCAACTGGGATGGCAGCATGCAAACCCAGTTCCTCACGCGCCCGTTGTGGGGCGTGGGCACAAGCGGCCCATATGGGCATGATGGCCGCAGCATCAACCTGAACGACGTAATTCTGCGCCACGGTGGAGAATCGCTCAGCTCCCGCAACAGCTACGCAGCTCTGAGACCCGCGGATCAGGATGCATTGGTCGCGTTCCTGAATTCTCTGGTTCTGTTTCCACCAGACGATACCGCCTCCACCCTGGACCCGGGGGATCGCACCAAAACGAATTTCCCCCAATTCGGTCACGGCAGCATCAAGCTCACCCTGTTGTTCAACGACGCAACTGATCTCGAGTGATCCGCGGAGTGCGGGGCATTCGCATGTCGAGGCACACAGTTCGAAATCGACATATCGTCATTCCGAACCGGGCGAAAGCCCGGTGAGGAATCTGCTTCACCGCCGGGCCGGCTTCGGAAAAAGGAGCCGGCCCGTACGGTTTTTCCAACCACCTCTTCTTCTCGGGGCACTCCGCGCACGTGGATCTCGGTTACGTCCGTAATCGTTTAGGAACCTCCGCCGCTTGGCGGCTCTGCCTCGCCCTTCCATAATCTTCTGAAGCTAGAAATCCACTTTCAACGCAGACACCTCAGGCCTCGCTGTCACAATTGCGATGCTGCATCTTGAACGGAACTTGCGGATGAGCAAAACGATGCATCAATCCCGAGCAAGCCGCACGGAACAGCCGCAGCCCTGGATCTATAACCCATGGCTCGATCTGATCGTAGGTTGCGGTGCGTGGTCCGCGCCGCTGCTGCTCGTGTCGTACGTTTCGCTCTCTGCCAGCACGCGCATTTGGTCTGTCGCGTTCTACGCCCTAGCCCTATTTTTCAACTATCCCCACTACATGGCGACGCTGTATCGCGCCTACCATCGATCCGAAGAGTTCGAGAAGTACAAGGTCTTCACCGTCCACATCACCGCGTTAGTGGTGCTGACGCTCTTCCTGGCGCATTTTTGGGCGCGACTTTTACCTTGGATCTTCACCATCTATTTGACGTGGAGCCCATGGCACTACAGTGGGCAGAACTATGGTTTGTTCATGATGTTCGCCCGGCGCGCAGGCGCCGATGCGGACAAGAAGACCCGTGGCGCGTTGTATGGCGCGTTCGTCGTCTCGTATCTGGTGCTATTCCTCAGCTTCCATTCCGGACCGTCGAGCGATCCGCTGTTCCTGTCCCTGAAAATTCCGCCAATCGTAAGCCGAACTGAGCAGATCGTGTTGCTGGTTGCCTTTGTCGTGCTCTGTGTGTACGGCTTCCGGCGACTGGCTCGACAAACCGGTTGGCGGCGCCTGACCCCATCGCTCACGCTTTTCTCTTCGCAGATCTTATGGTTTCTGGTGCCTGCTGGCGTGTCGCTGATCAAGGGTCTGGAGGTCCCGCAGACCCGGTATAGCACAGGCATCCTGGCCGTAATGCACTCGGCTCAGTATCTATGGATCACCAGCTACTACGCTCGTCGTGAAGCTACGAGCGACACTCAGAGTCGAACCTGGAGGCCGCTTGCATACTTCGGAGTTCTCATCCTCGGTGGAATCGCTTTGTTTGTGCCGGGTCCATGGCTAGCCAGCCGTGCCTTTCATCATGACTTCACGGCCAGCTTCCTGATCTTCACCGCCCTGATCAACATTCACCACTTCATCCTTGACGGCGCGATCTGGAAGCTGCGCGATGGGCGCATTGCAGCGTTGCTGCTTAATTCGCGCGGACACGTTGCCGCTGCTGCCTCTCGCACCGGTGATCGCCTCGAAGTGATCTGGCAATGGTTGATCGGGAACAGCGTTCCAAGTCGCGTTCTTCGCGTAGGCAGTGTGGTGCTCTTGCTGCTTTGGGGTACTGTCGATCAGGCTCGGTACTATTTGTCTCTACACAGCGATGATTTGCGCGACCTGCAGCGAGCTGCATCGCTAAATTCATTCGACAGCGCTCTGCAACTGCGCCTCGCCCGCAAAGAGGTCAACGATGGCGACACGAAACAGGCCGAAGCGGCCCTGCGCCGCGCAGTACAGATCAACCCCGTCGATCCGGTCGCCCGGCAGACTCTGCTCCGGTTCCTCATCGAGCAAAAGCATTTCGATCAGGCCTTCACGGTAACGGAAGAGTCGCTGAAGTATTTCCCCAAAGATGCCAATCTGCTCGTCGATCGAGGTGTTCTGGAAGCACAGCGAGGCGACGCGAACGCCGCGCGGGCTGATTGGGATCGCGCCCTTATCCTCGATCCCAAACAGTGGCTGCCGCACCTGTATCTCGCGCAAGAGTTGGATCGCGAGGGGGAATCCAGGGCCGCGGCGACGCACTATGCGATGTTCCTGGACAGGATCCGGCAGCAGAGAGACTCCGATCGTCCGGCCGCCGCGCTGGTCATCGGAATCGTCATGCGAATGGCAGATTGCCAGGCTCGTTCGGCGCAACCAGACCTGGCGATCAAGTCCTATCAACTTGCGTCCAAACTTGCCGCACAAAATACCAACCCCAAACTTCAGAGTGTTGCCCACTTAAATGAAGGAGAGCTGCAGGCCAAAGCAGGCGATACCGGCGCGGCCTTGCGTCTGTATCAGCACGCGTTGCAACTGGATGAAATGGTTGGTGACGATGAGGCAAGTTCTCAGGATTGGTTTGCTTACGGCCGCCTGCTTGATCAGGCTGGCTTCCCTCCGAGGTTGGCCTATGCGTGCATGGCAAAATCGGAGTTCCTCGAGCACGCGCTGAAGAGATCTGTCCTTCCGCCCGCAGCGGATACCACTCGCAAGCAACTGGAAGATCGCCTGGGCGCATCCGAGGCCGCCGATATCCGCCAGAACATGGAAGCAGTCCTCCAAGAAGCCATGAAAGTTGAGCGCTAAAGGTAACTTCTGGAAGACACTTCCGCATCTTACGTGGTAATTGACACTCTTGTACTCCTGCTGAACAATTAACTATTCCTGCAATCAATTCTTTTTGCTTCCTGAGGAGGAAGACTGTATGGCCGATGAAGGCGGACAGATACACATGGAAACTCAATCGAATGCCGGCAAATGGATTCTGATCATTGTCGCAATTCTCGCGATTGCCGGATTTGGGTATGCGCAGTACTTGACCCACACGCAACTGGAAAAGCTGAATGGCGATTTGAGCGCCAGCCAGGCGCAGGTCAAAGAACTGCAGAACCGTATGCAGACAACCGAGGCCCAGGAAGAGACCCTGGCTCAGCAGGCCGGCATGACCAAGAAAGAGCTGTCGCGGCGCACGGCTGAGTTGCTATCCGCACAGAAAGCGGCTGAGGCTCGGCTCGTAGAGCAGCAGAAACAGCAGATCGGCGCCGTCACAACCGATATCGCTGGCGTGAAGACCGATGTCGGCGGCGTGAAGACCGATGTGGCGTCCACGAAAGCAGATCTCGAAGCCACCAAGGCTAAGCTTCAAGGCGCGGTCGGCGATCTCGGCGTGCAAAGCGGCTTAATCGCCAATACCCGCTCAGATCTGGAAATCCTGAAGCACAAAGGCGACCGAAACTATTACGAGTTCACCCTGCTCAAAGGTGCCAAGCCACAGCCGGTGTCCACCGTGAGCCTGCAACTCAAGAAGTCCGATCCTAAGAAAGGCAAGTTCACCCTTGCCGTCACGTCGGACGATAAAACGATCGAGAAGAAGGATCGAAATGTTTCCGAGCCCATCCAGTTCTATTCCGGACGCGAGCATATGCTTTTCGAACTCGTGATCTGGACGGTGGACAAGGGCAAGGCCACAGGCTACCTGAGCACACCGAAGGGTGCGCCTATGCCGGTGACTGCCGGACCTGCTTCAGGAACCGGGAATTGAGAGGTGTGATCTTTCCGGGCAACCACATTCTTCTGCAGATTGTGGTGCGCACCGCTGCGATCTACCTGCTCGTGCTGTTTGGTGTACGTCTCAGTGGCAAACGTGAGGTTGGACAGATGACCCCGTTCGACCTCACGCTGCTGCTTCTGCTTTCCAATTCCGTACAAAATGCGATGACCGGGCCGGATACATCGCTGGCAGGTGGCGCTATCGCGGCTTGCACGCTGCTCGTCTTGAATTACCTTGTGGCGGAAGTGTCAGGAACAAATCGCCGATTCCGGCGGCTGATTCAGGGACAGCCGACGTTGCTGATTCACGATGGCAAAACGATCGAGTCACACATGGCGAAGGAGCACGTAAGCGTTGATGAATTGCAGCGCGCGCTGCGCGAGCACGGGATCAATAGCGTCGCTCAAACGGCCCTCGCAGTGCTTGAAGTCGATGGCTCGATCAGCTGCCTGAAGTACGACGAAATCCAGCAAGACGCCGCCACTCATCTGACTCGTCGGCGATTCATTCAGAAGAAAGCCTAGAACCTCCAGCCCTTTTTCTTGTCACAAACATGCGATAAGCTGCGGGCAGAAACGTACCCAGCTACGTCTCTATGGGAATCACTTTTCTTTTAGGAACTTGATGTCCACCGGGGACGGTACTTCAATGGTCTTGCCCGTCGGTTTGAGGCGACCGGTGTTTTCGTCTATGTGGAAGATCACGATGTTATCGGAGCTCTGATTCTCCGCGAATAGGAACTTGCCGGTCGGATCGATCTCGAAATTGCGAGGAGTCTTGCCCTGCGTCGAAACGTGTTCGATTGGGGTCAGTGTGCCTTTCTTTGGATCAATCGCGAAGACGGCGATGCTGTCGTGACCGCGATTGGAGGTGTAGAGGAATTTTCCGTTCGGATGAATGTGGATTTCGGCATCGTCGTTCTCGTCTTTGAAATCTTTCGGCAGTGCGGAGACGGTCTGCAGCCGATTCAAAGTCCCTGCTTTCAAATCGATCGAGAAAGCGGTCACGGAGGATGCCATCTCGGCCACGACATAAGCGAACTTGCCGGAAGGCGCGAGCGCGAAGTGGCGGGGGCCGGCACCCGCATCGAGTTTCACGAACGGCGGGTCGTTGGGCGTGAGAGTGCCCTTCGCAGCGTCGTATTTGTACACCAGGAGTTCGTCGAGTCCGAGATCGTCAACGAAGGCGAAGCGCTCGTCGGGCGAGAGGTCGATCGAGTGCGCGTGCGGACCTTCCTGGCGCTTGGGATTCGTTCCGTGTCCGGTATGCTGCACGAAAGCAGTTGCTTCGCCGAGTTTTCCATCCGCGAGCACGGGGAACACGGCGATGCTTCCGCTGGTGTAGTTGGCGACCAGAACGTGCTTACCCCCTTTGTCGACCATGATGTAGCAAGGGTCGGCGCCGCGAGACGGGACCTCGTTGATGAAGGTCAGTTTGCCCGTTGCGCGATCGATCGAGAACGCGCTCACTCCGCCGCTGTTGGGTCCCTGGTAGTTCTGTAGCTCGTTCACAGCGTAGACATACTTGCCTGCGGGATCGATGGCGACGAACGACGGGTTCGCAGTTTCAGCGGCGACTCCGAGGTCTGTGACTTTTCCGGAAGCGGGGTCGAAACGGTAAGCGTAGATGCCTTTACTCTTTGTGTCTTGCGTGTAGGTACCGACATAGAGGATGTATTTCTCGGCTGTGGCGGACAAAGCCTGCGAAGTGAGAGATGCAAGTGCTACCAGGCAAGCCATTTGAAAAAGTCGGCAATTATTCATGGTCGTAATGGAACGCTATTTTGGCGGAACGCGCAAGGCGGTCGAGCTTTGCGCGACCGTACAGCCGACGCAGCTGTCCCGACAGGGGCATCGGATGTCATTTCGTGAGTACGACGGGGACAGTTTCGTTGTAGGGCCAGATGACGACGCCCACCGACTTGCGTTGGTTGAATGCGTCGATGGCGATAGGGAAGCCGACGAGAATTGTGCGGGTTACAGACTGGTTCGGCGGGACTTCGCCTTCGGGCGCGAGTGCCTGTTGCGCACCAGCTTTCAGGGCGGGGAAGGCTTGGAAGTAGCGATCAAAATCTACTGAGGAGACCGCGTCAGCTTTCACTTCGCCGTTGTTGGTATTCACGGACGCACCAATGGTCCGTACGTAAAAGGCTTTGTCGCTACTGTTGCGGAGAGTGAAGGTGAGGGCGACCATGGTTGTGGTTTGTCCCGGAACTTCGACCGCGACAACGTTGTCCAGGGAACCGCCCCCTTGGGGTTTCGCGCGCTTCAGGAACGACGCAACAAGCACCACGAGCAGCACGGCTCCCACTGCAATCAGCACGATCTTTACCGGGGGAAGATTCTTTTTTGCGGTTCCGTATTCTTCGCCGATGTTGATCGTGGGTCCTTTGGGTGCAGTTGGAGGCGGTGGTGTCGCGGGCGATGGCGGAGTTGGCGTTTGGTCTGGCATGGACTTATCTCTCCGCGATTTTACGCCTGCCTGTGCTTGGGCAGGAAAAGCGAAAGGCATTCACCACTAAAGGCACGAAGGTTCACGAAGGAAATCCCTATTCGCAATGGGCTGTCAGGTGCGGTCTTTTTCGGGCCCCTGTCCAGACGCATCATCAGCCACGACTTTCAGATCGCGATCGCCACTTTTGCAAACTTCCTCGCGGACTGCCCTGGGAACAATGATGCAACCTTCGGACGATGTGCCCGGGTGTTCCTTCGAGTCTCCGTGCATGAGAAAGCCGCTGCGGCCGAAGGTTTCTGTCTCTGGTTCAGGGGTGAGTCGCAACACGTACGGACCGTGAGTTTTCGTATCAACGGGCGGGCCGGTGATACTCCAGTCGCCGCGTGGGATCGGGCCTACGTTGTGGACATTTTGCATCTCGGGATTGTTCTTGCCTTTGCCTGCTCCGGAATATCCGGTGGCGACTTTGTGGCCGTCCTGGTCGAGATCGCCGGACTTTTGAGAGTAGGTCCAGGCAAACGCTTCCAGATCGATCGTTTGCAGGGTTGTGGTGCCATGAGCATTGGGCTCGCGATTTGGTGTAGAGGAAATGAGCTCTGTGATTTTTTTCATATCGAAGTTCGTAAAATATTGCATCTGCAAGACTTAGCTTAAGTTAATATGCAGTTACGCTCGCAAAATATTGGAAGCAATGGGTTTACAGGCAAAATATTAAAAACGAAGGACTTACGCGAGGCTTTCCCGAGTGGCACCGAGCGCTCTTGGATTGCGGAACCCGCGTTCATGGATGCCAGTCTGAGCTTCTGAAAGGCGAGAGTAAAGGTCACATGTCACAACTTTGACGAATTCGCTGTGGAAAACTGCGAATCAGGGACTCGGTTTGGAGGGCGCTGAACGGCGCCACTCTTACGCTATAATCGCGCGACACAATGGCTCTTACCTCTGGCACCAGACTGGGTCCATACGAAATTCAATCGCCTCTCGGGGCTGGCGGCATGGGTGAGGTCTACCGGGCGCGGGATTCGCGGCTGAATCGCGACGTCGCCATCAAGATTCTTCCCGGGTCCTTCTCGGCGGATCCTGATCGCCTGCAGCGCTTTGCGCAGGAGTGCCGCGCCGCAGCGGCTCTGAACGACCCTAACATCCTTGCGATTTACGACATCGGCGAGGACGGGGGTGTCCCTTACGTCGTTTCTGAACTGCTGGAAGGGGAGACCCTGCGTGACCGGCTGCGCAATGGCGCAGTTGCTTCGCGGAAAGTGATCGAGTGGGCGCAGCAGATCGCCCGCGGGCTGGCGGCGGCGCACGAAAAGGGTATCGTGCATCGCGACCTCAAGCCCGAAAACCTTTTTGTTACCCATTCCGGACACGTCAAGATCCTCGATTTCGGGCTTGCCAAGTTCACTCGTCCCGAAGCCGATCTGTCCGACGAAGCGCCAACGCTGCAGGTCGCGACCGAGGCGGGCACTGTGCTGGGAACGGCGGGCTATATGTCTCCGGAGCAGGTCCGGGGGAAATCCGCTGATGCTCGATCGGACATTTTTTCTTTTGGGGCGATTCTCTACGAGATGCTCTCGGGGAAGCGCGCTTTCCATGGCGACTCAGCGGCGGACACCATGAGTGCCATCCTGAAGGAGGAGCCTCCCGACCTGGTTGAGACCAACCGAAATGTCTCTCCCGCTCTGGAACGCGTCGTCCGCCACTGTCTTGAGAAAAATCCAGCCGAGCGTTTTCAGTCGGCGCGCGACTTATCCTTCAACCTGGAAGCACTAACGGACGTATCGAGTTCATCGCGCGGTAGTTTGCGCGCTGTTCCGGAAGAAAGATCGAACCGGCGTTGGTTGGTGCCGCTCCTAGCCGGCATACTTCTGATCGCGTCGTGGGCTGGTGTTTACCGTTTGGCGGGTAAAGGGAAGGTCGCGTCGAATCCGACATTCCACGAAATCACGTTCCAAAACGGCAGCATCTGGGACGCTCGTTTCGCTCCCGACGGCCAAACCATCGTTTACGGTGCAGCCTGGGATGGAAAGCCGCAGGAAGTTTTCTCGACCCGTTTCGACAGTTCGGACTCCCGCCCGCTGGGGCTGCCGCCCGCGCAGATCCTCGCCATCTCGTCGAAGGGAGAAATGGCAGTCGCGCTGCACCCGGCGAACTCCGGCCCCTTCGCGCAAGCGGGAACTCTGGCACGCGTGCCATTAGCCGGCGGCGCGCCGCGCGAGGTCTTCGAAAATGTTATGTGGGCAGACTGGACGCCAGACGGCCAGTCTTTGGCGCTCGTCCGCCCCAGCAGCGGAGGGAACGCCCATCTGGAGTTTCCCCCGGACAACGTGATTTACGAGCCGAAGGCATGGGTGAGCCAAGTACGTTTTTCCCCGAACGGCGAGTTCCTCGCGATCGCGGATCACGTGGCTGGTGGCGACGACGGCCGGGTGGTGATTCTCGACACCCGCGGCAACTCGAAGGCGACTTCCTCTTATTACTCGAGCGTGGAAGGACTGGCCTGGGCTGCTGAGGGAAAAGAAGTATGGTTCTCCGCCGTTCCGTCGGGCTCAGCTCGTTCGGTCTATGGGTTGGATTTCTCGGGCAAAGAGCGTCTGATCTATCGCTCGCCGGGTGGGTTGACGATCCATGACATAAGCAAGACTGGGCTGGTTCTGTTGACAACGGAGAAGGCTCGCGTGCGTATCTCCGCGCTTCCACCGGGTGAGAGCCAGGAGCGAAGCCTTTCCTGGTTTGACTGGTCGCTTCTTCTGGATATGTCTGGCGACGGAAAGACCATCGTGTTCTCTGAAAGCGGCGAAGCTGTGGGGTCGAACTATAGTATTTTTCTGCGCAAGACCGATGGGTCCCCTGCTGTCCGGCTGGGAGATGGGAATTTTGGAGCTCTGTCCCCCAATGGCAAGTGGGTTGTCGCGGCTGTCGGTGCACCAATCAAACTGATGTTGCTGCCGACTGGCGTTGGAGAACCCAAGCAACTCACGAACGATAAGGCCGAGCCCTTTTCTTACGGCTGGATGCCGGACAGCAAGGCAGTCGTGTACTCCCATGCCGAACCCAACCATGAGGCACGGACGTACTTGCTGGATATACAAGGTGGCAGCCCTCGAGCGATTACTCCTGTGGGCACGGTGGGGGCGCTGGTTTCTCCCGATGGCAGTTTCCTGTTGTGTCGCGACGGCAAGGGTCAGCGTTGGCTGTATCCGATCAGCGGCGGAGAGTCGCAAAGATTGAATTTAGTGCTCAATCCGAACGAACGCATCATGAGCTTTTTCCCGGACGGGAAGAGCTTGCGCGTGCGCACGAACGGCATCCCCGTTCAGATCACACGCGTAGAGATCGCGAGCGGGCATCGCGAGTTTGTCCGGGAGATCGCTCCGGCGGACCCGGCCGGCGTGGTATCCATTCCTGTCATCAAATTCAGCGGGGACGGAAAATCGTACGCCTATTCCGTCGGTCGCACCCTATCGGATCTTTATGTGGTTGAGGGGCTGAAGTGATCCCGTTGACCAGAGTCGGATGCTCTGCCGTGGAGCGCAGGTCTAAATCCCTGCCGATCCCCTCGTGCTTGGTAGTTCAGTTACCAGCCGTACTTCATCGACCGGGACGATAGCGGAAGCGGTGATCGCGGTCCGAGCCTGCAGCAGGTCTATTCCTCTTTCTGAGGCTGCAGGTACCTCGTGCGGGCCTGGTGATCAGTCGACAAGAGATTCCTATGGGCCTCGGTGTCTCATCACCGTTGCTCGCCAGCAGCCGCAGATCCTTTTGTCTTCACTATCCGTCATCACGAGCGATTCGCGAGTTTCAGGCTCGTGTGAGCTTGGCTTCCTTCGGAACGTCAGCGAGGGCGGCGGATGGGCGTTTTTTGAGGAGAGCATGGATCATGCTCAGCTCCCAGAAAATCGAAATAAGAACAATCGTAATCACGAAGAGCAGGAATGGCACGTACATTCGTTTGGCTCTTTTCTGATGGGATTGAAATTTGTTGGCATTCTACTACCTGTTGAGCCATTCAGAGATGACGGAAATTGTTCACCGCTTGCGCCCTTGCTGGCGGGTGAGAGGCGGTATTTACCAGCCGTGCTTCATGGACTTGCCGAAGTGGTCTGGAGGGAGGGTGTTCAGCACGTCTTCTTTTGACAGCCAGGCACGGCGGGCCTGGAGGATGCCGAAGCGGATTTTGTCCATGTGGGAGGTGTGGTGCGCGTCGGTGTTGATGACGATCTTCACTCCGTGCTGCTTGGCCTGGCGGAGGTTTGTATCGTTTAGATCGAGGCGATCCGGATAGGCATTCAGCTCCATGGCGACTTTGCGTTTTGCGGCCGCTGTGAGGACCGCGTGCATGTCGAAGGGATAAGAGTCGCGGCGGAGCTGGATGCGTCCTGTCGGGTGGCCGATGAGCGAGGTGTTGGGATTCTCGATGGCTTTGATGAGGCGGTCGGTCATTTTGGCGGATTCCTGGTTGAAGACCGAGTGGACGCTGGCGATGACGATATCCATTTGCGCGAGGACGTCATTGGAAAGATCGAGATCGCCGTCCGGGAGGATGTCCACTTCGATGCCGGCGAAGATTTTGATGCCATCGATTTTTTTGTTGGTCTCGCGAATGCGGTTGATGTGCTCGACGGCGCGCTTGTCGTCAAGTCCGTTGGCAAAGGCGAGGTTCTTGGAGTGATCGGTGATGGCCATGTATTGGTAGCCGCGTTCCCTGGCGGCTTCGGCCATCTCTTCAATAGTGTTGCGTCCATCGGTCTCGACAGTGTGCATGTGAACGTCACCTTGCAGATCCGATTGCGTGATCAGTTGGGGCATGGAATGGTTCTGAGCAAGGTCGATTTCGCCGAGGTTCTCGCGCATCTCGGGCGGAATGTAATCGAGGTTCAGCTTCGAGTAGATTTCCTCTTCGGTTTTTCCGGCGACCGGCTTCTCACCGTCGAGTGTTGCGAGGCTGTATTCGTTGAGCGTGTAGCCCATCTTCAGCGCGCGCTGCCGAAGAGCGACGTTGTGGGCTTTGGAGCCGGTGAAGTACTGCATGGCTGCGCCGAAGGAGTCTGGGGGAAGAAGCCGGACATCCACCTGCATTCCGTTACGGACGTGGAAGCTGATCTTATTATCACCGCTGGCGATCACGTCCATAAGGGGGGGATATTTGGCGACATAGGCGATGGCTTCCAGACGTCCAGTTTCCGTCGTGCAGGCTGCGCCTGTGACCAGAATGTCGAGGTCTCCGACGGTATCGCGCCCGCGGCGAAGAGAACCAGCGGGAGTGATCTTGTCTATGCCGGGGAAATTCTCTACGTATGCTGTGATCTTCTGGCATTCGAGTTCGGCGGCGTCGATGAGGAAGCGGCCGCCGATGCGCCGGTAATCCTGAATAGCTTTCAACAGCTTGGCTTCGTGCTTCTCGCCCATGCGCGGCAGTTCACGGATTTTGCCTTCCTTGGCAAGTTTCTCGACGCCGTCAACATCCGATACTTTGTATGCGCTCCAGATCAGAGCAATCGTTTTGGGACCGAGACCTTGAATCTTGAGCAACTGCAGCATCGACGGGTGGTATTTCTTTAGCAGTTCGGCCTGCACTTCCAGCTTGCCCGTGTTGATGAGTTCCTCGAGATTCTTGAGCATGCCCTTACCGACGCCGGAAATGGCTAGAACTTGCTTGGGATCGCTGATGATATTGCTGATCTGATGAGCGTGGGCTTCGATGGCCTGCGCGGCGTTGCGATAAGACCGGATGCGGAAGGAGTCCTGTCCGTCGATTTCGAGCAGGTCAGCGGTTTCGTAGAGAACGTTGGCGAGGGCTTTGTTGTCCATGCGAAGGACAAGGGTAAATCAGAGGGGTGGGACAGAGCTAGGAAGGTGGGTACTCGCGGGCTATTGGCAAAAGACAGGACGGGCGCCGAGGAACACGTTCGGTGTGAAGTCGCGGCGGTTCATCCTCTCGATGATGCTCCGCGAAGGGGGCGGAAACCCGGCGCTCGCCGGTTCTTCAAGTTCTGACGTTGCCTTCTACGAGGCTTTTATTACATTTGCAGCCTGCGGACCTTTCTGACCTTCGGTGATTTCGAACTCCACCTGATCGCCTTCCTGCAGGCTCTTGTACCCTTCCGAGTTGATGGCACTGTAATGTACGAAGACATCAGGACCATCGTTGCGACCGATAAACCCGTACCCCTTAGCGTTGTTGAACCACTTGACGGTTCCTTTCAATCGTTCCACTGAACCCCCTTCTTTCTGCACGTCCTCAGAGGGGGCAAGGACGTGCCCGCAGTCAAATACTGAGATGCATTTTGCTGCGGGAGAGGTGGACTGCCAAAATGGAGTTCCCGGAGATGCATACAGGATTTCCCTAGTAATAAGGGCCTTCGGCGGTAGATCGTCAGCTAAGGTTCAGGGCTTTGTCAGGGCTGCTTTTCCCTGTGTGCGGACAGTGTGATCGAGCCAGAGAACGGATGAAATGGTCTTGCCATCCTGGATCGTTCCTTTCATCACCATGCTGACAATTTTGGGAAGGGGCACGAGACGCTTCTGGATAACCTCGTCGTCTTCGGGTTCAGCTTTGCCGCGGCGGAGACCGGAGGCGAGAAAGACAGACATAGTTTCTGCCATGAATCCGGGGCTGGCGTAGAACTTCAGAATGCGACGCCAATGCTGCGCGCGATATCCGGTTTCTTCGATGAGCTCACGCCTGGCGGCATCGAGTTCGTTCTCGCCCGGATCGATGCGTCCGGCGGGCAGTTCCCAAAGATAATCGTTTGCGGCGTGGCGATACTGGCGCTCGAGCAAGACGCGCGGTGCCGCGTCTTTGTCGTCGACTGCGAGGACTACGACGGATCCGGAGTGGTGGATGAGATCGCGGCGGACTTTGACGCCGCCGGGTTCGTGGACCTGATCGGTGGTGATCCAGAAGACCGGGCCGCGGTAAACCGTTCGGGAAGAGATGAGGCGGGCGGAGGGCTTCTTCGAAGATGCTTTCTTCTTGGAGGATTTTGGCATGCAAACAATATAAAGCAGGGGACAGCAGCCGTCGGATCATGACGTTCAGACCATCAGATCTAGATTTACGGTGTCGCGACTAGGACCGGCCATTTCGGACAGTTCGGCTCAGTTCTGAGCCACCGTGCCCGCACAGTGGCCATCCGGTCAGTCCGTCTAGCGCCAACGTTTGAGTTGCCTTCTGCTATGCTCCCGGCATGAGAGGGAAGCCGCGGATCGCCATCGTTGGACCAGGGAATATGGGAAGAGCGCTGGCTCTCGGGCTGCATCGAGCTGGGTATGAGATTGAAGTGATTGTCGCCCATGGACGAGGAGAGTCACTGTTTCATGCGCGCAGGCTTGCCAGGCAGGTAAATGCAAGAGTCTTTCTCAGCATGGCAGGTTCCAACGCCGACTTGGTCTGGTTTTGTGTACCCGATTCCGAGATTGGCGATGCGGCCCGGGAAGCTGCTAAGAAGGCTGGATGGGGTGGGAGAATCGCCTTACACTCGAGCGGTGCGCTGACCAGCGATGAACTCGATGTGCTTCGAAGCCGGGGAGCAGCGATCGCTTCGGCGCATCCGCTGATGACATTTGTACGAGGATCGAAGCCAATGCTGGGCGGAGTGCCGTTCGCCATCGAGGGGGATATGGCTGCGACTCGGCTTGCACGAGCTATAGTGCGCACCCTCGGAGGACAATCATTCGCGATCCGGAAGGCAGACAAAGCCCTGTATCACGCCTGGGGCACCTTCGCCTCTCCGCTGCTCACCGCACTGCTGGCGACGACTGAACAGGTGGGAGTGGCTGCGGGGCTTTCCCGCAAATCCACGAGAACAAGAATAATGCCGATCCTCGAACAAACACTGGAGAACTATTCGCGGCTCGGAGCTTCGAAAGGGTTTAGCGGACCCATTGTGCGCGGAGACGCGGAAACTGTCCGGCTGCATCTCCACGCGTTGCATCTAATTCCTCCCGCTCGCGAGGTGTACCTGGCGCTAGCCAAGGCTGCAATCGAGTATCTGCCCGCCAGGAACAAATCATCTCTTATGCGAGCTCTGAATTCGACTCGAGACTGAATTTCCAAAGAAAAGCCAGCAATGCCAGCACCACAAATGGGAGCGAGGCAGCGGTGCGTACTGGCAGGGAGAATATCGCGGTGGAGTTGAATGTTGACGCGGCAAAGAATGGACGTAGTGCGATGAGGGCGAAGGCGGACATCCAAGGCCAGAGGAGAATCAGGATTCCTACAACGGCGAGCACGCGAGGGATACGAGTTGTGCCGAGCGCAATGTTGCGTCTGCGGAATAGCAACAGGATTGCGGGGATGAGGATGAGATGGTCATAGACCGCGAGTCCCTGAAGGATCGTGATTGTCGTGATTGCGAGGAGAGTAGTCAGGGTGAGCCAGAACTTGAATGAGTGCGGGTCGGCGGCGCGGTTGCGCCAGGAGAGGATAATCGCGATGAGTAGCGACAGCGCGATTAATACGAGGGAAGCGGGGCCGGAGAATCGCGGGCCAAGAGGTGAGGTCAGGACTTCGGTGACGAGCGGCGGTGGGGTGTAATGACGATACGCGAGAACGGTGTGGGTCCAAGACTGAATCCAATTTGGGAGAACAGCCAGCGATGTTGCGAGCAGGAGGAGCATCGTCGAGAAGAATCCGATCAGTAGAGCGCGGCGGGCGCGCCACTGATGAAGACTCCAGAGCAGGAGATAGAAAATCGCGAGTCCGGTGACCTGCGGTTTCATCGTGGTAAGGGCCAGGAGGACTCCGGCGAGCAGGAAGCGGCCTCGCTGGAGTGAGAGCACAGAGGCGGCGAGCAGGAAGGCGACGAGCAATCCGAGTTGTCCTGCGAAGAGGCCTTCGAGCGCAGGGTAGCTGCAGAGCGTTAGCAGAACCGCGACCGCGAGCCATTTCCAATTGAGAGTCCAGCCGAGAGCTTGGAGCCAGATGGGTACGCTCGCGATGCTCAACGTGAGTAACGCGCAGAGAACGAGTATGCGGACGGTTTCGAAGGGGAGCGCGGCTGTCGGCAAGAGCAACAGGTCTGTGTAGGCGGGATAGGGAAATGCGCGCTGGTCGATTGGGTCTCCCGTGAGATTTCGGTCTAGAAGCCTTCCGTAGAGTCCCTCTTGGATTTCTTGCGTCATCTCACGGCTGTATGGATCGCGGTGGTTGCGGAGCAGTTCGCGGCAACTGAGCCAGACTTGGTAGAAGTCGTTCCCGAACGAATACGCCCCGGCGACACCTCTCGATGACCGAGCGGCTTCCGCCCGAGGGACGAAAAGAGCCTGGTGATAGAAGAGGAAGGACGCGGCGCCGATGAGGGCGAGGCAGAGCGCGAGAGTCGACGAAAAGGCGCGAGTTCCCGGACCGGGTGCGGGCATTTTAGGCTAGCAGCGAATTACAGCACGGGGGAATCGGGCGCGCAAGCTAGGTGGAGGAAAAGAGGTGACCGAGCTTCTCTTTCTTTGTGCGAAGGTACTCCTCGGCATGGGGACTCGGGGTAACTTCGCAGGGAACGCGTTCGACGACGTGCACGCCGGAGCGCTCGAGGGCTTCGACCTTGTCGGGATTGTTGGAGAGCAGACGTACGGAGCGGACTCCGAGGCATTTCAGAATCTCAGCGGGTAATGCGAAGTCGCGGTGGTCGGCTTTGAATCCGAGGCGCTCGTTGGCCTCCACGGTGTCCAAGCCTGCGTCTTGCAGTTCGTAGGCCTGGAGCTTGGCCATAAGCCCGATACCACGGCCTTCCTGCTGCTCGTAAATGAGGATCCCCGCACCTTCGTCGGTGATCATGGCGAGCGAAAGTTCGAGCTGCTGCCGGCAATCGCACCGCAGGGAATGGAATACATCGCCGGTCAGACATTGAGAGTGAACGCGAACCAGCGGCGGGGCGGAGGTCACGTCGCCCATGACTAAAGCGACGGCTTCCTCGACGCGACGATCGCCATCATTACTTTGTCGACGAAAACCGTAGATGCGGAACTGGCCCCAGCGGGTAGGGAAATCCGCGGAAGCGATCTGCTGTACGTCGTTTTCACTCACGCAGCCATTATAGCGGCTGGCGCGGAGCCGACGTGACTGACAGGGTCACGCTTATGTAACTTTCGTGATTGTGGTGAGATGCTAGCCGCGAGCGCGGAACGGAAAGACGGCATCCTGCTTCGACGGAATGGGCGTGCCGTTCCGGGTGGCGGGACTGAAATGCCAATTCTCGAGTGCGGCGAGGCACTTGCTGTCGATGTCCGCTCCGAGACTCTGCAGGACAGTTTTATTTACGATCTCGCCGCGCTCGTCGATGGTGATCTCGATGATCTCATTGCCTGGAGAGAGCGGCAGTTGCCAGGGGTACACCGTGGGATCGGACGTAGCGGTCGGAAGAGCAGGGCGGATCTCGTCGCCGGAAAGGGATGCGGAGTTGAGAGCGCCATAGGGAAGTCCGGCTTGGGCGCCGTGGCCGAGAGCAGACAGCGTTTGCGTCTGCGAGTTGTCCTGTGTTTCGGCGCGGGCGACCGCGTGTTGCGATTGCTTTGCTGATTTCGGAGCCGCCTTCCACGTCAGCTTGTGGCTGAAGCGTTCGTGGCGATAACGTTGGGTGGCGGCTTCAGCGGAGCTTTGGGTGCTATCGTCAGGGTTCTTGCTGGACCAGTAAAGGCGGGTTACGGACGTTCCGTTTTGTCCCAGAGCTACCGATGAGGGGGTTAGGAGGCGAGGGGTAGGTGCGCGGAGGAGCCAAGCGAGGACCAGTCCGTGGAAGACGAGGGAGCCGAGGCGGATCCAGCGCTGATCGCGTCCGACTGTGGGATTGAATTGCGTAAACATGCTGATTCTAAGTCGTGCCAGTGTCAGTTAGACGCGGTGAGATGAACTTCGTCAAGGTAGTTTTTTGAGTCTCCGGGAACATGGTTTAAAGTAGAAAGGGCGTGGTCCGGAATCGCTGCTAAAATAGTCGCTGCATCGTAAGAAGTACCCTTCCGCAAGGGGCTATAGCTCAGCTGGGAGAGCGCATCGTTCGCAACGATGAGGTCGTCGGTTCGATCCCGACTAGCTCCACCATATTTTTCAATCACTTGAGAATTGCCGTTGCCGCCTTGCAAGAATTTGCAGGCTCGCGCCGAGTTTCGCATGGGCCAATTCGGCAATTGTTAGCAGCGCAACACGCTATAGAGGAAAAGGTGAGGTTGTACCTCAACTTCAGTTGTTATAAATTGTTCGCACTTGTGGAAGGGGATTCGAAATGGAATGCAAGTCGGCAAAATGGGGTCTGCCGATCCTGTCAGCACTGTTTTTTGCGTATGTTCTAGCACCTAGCGCCATTAGTGCGCAGGCTGAGTTGCGCCCGGTAATGACTAGCCATCTACCGGAGGCTGTGGCCAGCGGAGTGGCTCCGATGGTGGGGCATCTGCAGGCGCAGCAGCGTTTGAGTTTGGCGCTATCGCTGCCTCTCCGGAACCAGCAACAACTCGAACTGTTTTTGCAGGATCTCTATAACCCGGACAGCCCCAGCTACCATCGCTATCTGACTGTGGCGCAGTTTGCGGAGCGTTATGGCGCGACGGAGCAGGATTACAACTCCGTGATTCAGTTTGCCGAAGCTAACCATCTGAAGGTGATGGGCAGAGGCGAAAACCGTCTGGTAGTGGACGTTGAGGGATCGGTGGCCGACGTTGAAGCTGCCTTTCATACCTCGCTTGCGGTTTTCCAACATCCCACCGAAGCGCGGACCTTCTATGCCCCTGAACGTGAACCGCTCGCGGCCGCAAACGTTTCGTTGTTACACATCAGCGGGCTCGACAATTTCGCGTTGCCGGTATCGAAGAACACCGTTTCACCGGCGTTAGTAGCGAAAGCTAGTGGCTCCGGGCCCAGTGGCTCATTCCTGGGAAGCGATCTTCGCATGGCCTACTACGGCTCAGGATCGCTGAATGGGGCAGGCCAGACTGTCGCGCTGTACGAATACAAGGGCTATAACCCGAGAGACATTAATACCTATTTTGCGAATGCGGGACAGCCGCAGAATGTTCCGATCAAATCGATATCGGTGAACGGAGCGAGTACCACGTGTGGATCCGGCTGCAACGATGCCGAACAGGCGCTCGATATTGAGCAGGCAATCTCAATGGCGCCTGGACTGAAGCAGCTACGGGTCTATATCGGCAAGAACAATGTATCGATATTCAATCAGATGGCTTTGGATAACGTGGCCAGCAGCATCAGCTGCTCTTATGGGTGGGCAAAAGATCAAAGCAGCTTAGATCCCATCTTCCAGGAGATGGCGGCGCAGGGACAAACAGTTTTCGTCGCCACAGGAGACCAGGGTTCCAGCACGGCGGCGAATGTGGTTTGGCCATCGGATGATCCGTGGGTCACCGCCGTGGGCGGAACTGTGCTGACGACCAACGGACCTGGGGGATCGTGGAAGTCCGAAACCGGCTGGGTGAACAGTACCGGAATGCCATCGAAGAACAATATTCCTATTCCGAGTTACCAGCAGCTAGCGGGTGTCGTGACCAGTAGCAACCACGCGTCCTCGACGTTGCGCAATATCCCGGATGTCGCTTCGGAGTCTGCGGCCCAACAATACATGTGCGCTAACGGGACCTGCCGCAACTTTGGCGGCGGCACGAGCTACGCTGCGCCGCTCTGGGCCAGCCTGATCGCAATGGCCAACCAGCAAGCGGCAAGTCGGGGCGATGCGCGGGTCGGTTTTCTAAATCCTACGTTGTATGGAATCGCGACGGGTTCAGGATTTGGCAGCGATTTCCATGACATCACGACTGGGAATAACGGCGCGTACCTCGCTGTCAGAGGTTACGATCTCGTGACGGGCTGGGGCAGTCCGATTGGCGTGAGCCTGATCAACGCTCTCGCGCCGTAAAGGCTGGCTCAAATCGTTTTCATGCTTGTAGCGTGCGCGCAGCACCGCAGCCGCACGCGTGGGTCGCACGACATTCACACGTCGATTCAAAGCAGTGTGAATGGAAGATCGTCCACTTGCTGCGGCTCAGTGGCCTTGGAAGAACTCTGTCATATCTGGGGCAGTAGCGGCCATTCCGGGGAATGTTTTGATGCCCAGGCTCGCGAGAATCAAGCGTAGTGTGCTCTGGTGTTGATAGAGGGTCTGGGACTGATATCCCTTCTTCGACTGCGAGCTGGCAATCAGGGTAGCGACATGGCCGCCGCCGTGATCGACATCGGACTGCAGTGCCTCGTCGAACGTGATGATCAGCAGGCCCGTGCTTTGAAACGCAGAGTTCGCCAGCAGAGGCGCTATGTTGGCTTGCAACCAGGAGTCGGCCTGGGCAAGGGTGCCGTCGTGCCCATCGTTGTCCACATCGGGAACAATGAGCGAATACTGGGGCAGTGCATTGTTAGCGAGGTCGTCAGCAAACTGCGTAAAGGGCACGATGTTCGCCGCCTGCGTGCTGTCATTCTGCACGTCGCTGAGGTACGTGAATGGATTGTGATGGCGCAGATACGGGCCGGAGTCTCCACCCATGTATCCGGAAGAGGGAATTGACTCAATGTAAGACTTCCAGCTCTTGCCGGCTTTTATCAGCTCGCGAACGATATTGTCATCGCTGATGCTTCCCGCAAAGTTGTCATCGGAAGTTTCTGTGGCACCAGTCGTGAGCACCAGATAGTTGGGCAGTGAGGGATGTGCATTCGCGAAGTATTGCGCTGCGACTCCGTTTTTAGAGGCGAGGCTGTTGAAGTACGGCATGGAAGAATTGCCGATGACTTCGGAGTAGCTGTGATTCTCCTCCACGACGAGGACGACATGGGAGAAAGTGGGCTGATCGGCTGGTGGCGGCGTTTGCGGCGTCGAGGCGCCGGAACCCCCGCCGCAACCGAGCTGTGAGAGACACAAGATAGAAAAACAGGTCGCGGAGCAAATGGCCCTAAGGAGCGTTCTGGCCGGAAACACTTGTGAGTCCTTCACGTGGGGCTTGGATGTGCGGGTTCTGCAAAGTGTTTGCGGAAATCTACCGCAAGTTTCAAAGCTACTTCTGCTGATTGTTGACATCCAGGCCGAAGTTGGGCTTCTCGTATGTGCCGAGAATGTGAACTGGCACGATTTCTCCCTTTTTCTTCTTCTTGAAGATTGGGTCCATCACTTTGAGGAGCAGTGACTTGAAGCCGGTCGTAGTCTTTGAGATTCTCGTCTCGACCCGCATTTCGCCATGAAGGTTCACCTTATGAGTTTCCAGGCCATAGGTTCCGCGCAACTGGGCGTGGGCTCCTGGAATCCCGAACTGCAGATTGGAGAAATGCGCGATGCCCTGGATGAGTTCGACCGTGCCCTTCAGGTCGGTGAGGACGCTGTCAGGATCGTCCTTGTTTTGGCCACGCGCACCCGCGCTTAGCTTTTCGACGTTCGTCTGCGTTTCATTGCTGGTGAAAGAGCCTTTTTCGATATTGAACTGCCCGTCCATTCTTAACTTCTGCAGAAAAGGAGCATCACCGGAAGGAAATTGTGCAGTTGAGGTCAGTGAAGCCTCTCCGGACATCGGCGGGTGCGGAGCGCTGACGAACAGCCTAAGAATGTCTTCGATGCGTCCGCGGTTTACGTCGAGACGCAACTGGGTGAACTTGCCTTTCTTCCCTTGAGCGCGCGCCACGCTGCCTGCGGCTGTAACGACCGTTCGCCCGAAGCGGCCTTCGACGCGTTTCAGGTAGGTGTCCCCGTGCATGCCATCGACGTAAGCGTCGAACTGAGTCTCGAGCTTCACCTTGTGCCCTCCGGACGCAACCTCGAAATCAGGGGTCTCGGTTTCTCCTGTGACATCGATGTGCTTGAGCACGCCATCAAACTTCCCATGCGAAGAGAGAAAGCCGGCGATGCCGCCGTAAATGCCGAGATTTGCATGTTCGAAGGAGTACTGGCCGGAGATCGGGGTCTCTTCAGCGTGGCCGTGCTTCCATGAACCGAAGTTGCCGGCGACGGAGATTTCCCCCGGAGGATCGGGATTGAAGAACTTCAGGCGGTATTGGATGGGGGTTTCCCAGCGAATGTTCGAGAGCAAGGCTTCGTGCACGTCGAAAACGAACGGCTTGTCGCCGGCTTTTTCGGGAGCAAACTCGACGAGAGCGCCGTTAGCTACCAGCCGTTCTACGACGTTATTGGAATGATGCGTGTGAAAAGTAAGGTCGGTGCCAAATGGCGGGATAAAAATGTGTGCGTGGATCGCGTTGATGTGATGCACGTGGTGCCGCAGAAGACCGAGGTACGTTCCTTTAATCACCAGCTTGTCAATGCTGACGAGAAGGAATCTGTTCGGGCCTTTGCGAAACTCCACGCGCTCGAGCACGCAACCGGGGGAGGGGAAGTGCGTGCGATGGTATCCGCGAGCGGTGACATCGCTGTCTCCGGCTTCTGCCAGTTCGCGGAGGATCGCCTGCTCTGAAAAGGGAAGTATGCGGATGTAAACGAATCCAAGAATGCCCAGTGCGAGGACGACCGCGGAGGCAAGGATGATGAGCTGGTGGTGGCGTTTGAGAGAGGAGCGGACCTCGGGTACGTGTGACTGCGGTTCTGCAGCAACCCTCGACACCATGAACCTTGGAGTCTGGATTGTCGCGAAATGTTGGACGGCTCGTTTTCCACGGGCTGAAAACTAATCCCTATTGATTTTTTCGGGGAAGTTGAGGAGTACTCCCGTGCTATTTCGAAGGCGCGCACTGGATGTTATGATTCCCGGTGAAGTTGCTTCGACTCGATCTTCGCCGCTACATTTGTGAGCGGATTGCTCCCGCCGGACTCTAGTCCTTCCTTCTGATTTTCCTCCGACAAATACTTTCCTGATAACGGCAGGCTCTTCGCTCGGTGATGTGCGCCCCGGTCGAACCTGCACTTCATAAAGGAGACTCTCGTGAAATTACTGGTGATTGGTTCGGGCATGATGGGTTCGGCTGCCGCGTTTGATATGGCGCGAACGCCGCAGGTGGAATCGGTAACGCTTGCCGACAGCGATGCGAAGCGCGCGCATGAAGTGGCGAAGCGGGTGAATCGGATTACGGCAAGCAGGAAGGTTCGGGCGGTTGCGCTGGAGGCGAGTGACGAAGGTGCTGCCGCGAAGGTGATGCGAGGGCATGACGCGGCTTTGTCGGCGGTGCCGTATTTCTTGAATCTTGGACTCGCGCGCGCAGCGGTTGAGGCACGGTGTCACTTTGCGGATCTGGGAGGCAACAACACGGTCGTCCGGCAGGAACTCGCGTTGTCAGGGAGGGCGGAGAAGCGCGGGGTGGCAGTAGCACCGGATTGCGGCTTATCGCCGGGAATGGCGTCGATTCTGGGCGGCGAACTGGTGCGGCGGCTGGGAGGTCGGGCCGATGCGTTGCGCCTGTATGTCGGAGGACTGCCGGGACGGCCTACGCCACCATTTCATTACCAGCTCGTGTTTTCAGTGGAAGGACTGATCAATGAGTATGTCGAGCCGGCGCGCATTTTGAGGAAGGGAAAGCTGACCATGATTGATCCGCTGACCGAGCCGGAGGATTTTCACATCCCGGGATTCTCGACTCTGGTGGCGTTTCATACGTCAGGCGGGACTTCCACGCTGCCGGAGACTTTTGAGGGGCGAGTGGGCGAGTGCTTTGAGAAGACACTTCGGTATCCGGGGCACTACGACTTGCTTTGCGAGTTGAAGGAACTTGGACTTTTCTCGAGCGAAAAGATGAAGTTCGGAAAGGCGGAGATTTCGCCGCGCGCGATGATGTCGAAAATCTTTGAAGGGAAGTTCGCGTCCAAGGGGCCTGACGTTTGCATCATGCGGCTGGAGGCACATGAGTCGGTGAACCGGGCGGGGACGCGGGGCCTGCTGGGCGGGCGGCTCAAGGGGCGTGTGGCATCGTTCACCATGGTCGATCATTACGATCCGAAGACGGACATGAGCGCCATGATGCGGACGACGGCGTTTCCGGCGTCTATTGTCGTGCAGATGCTGGCCTCAGGCGCTATCGGGAAGCGCGGGGGCGTGCTGCAGGAACTGGATGTGCCGGCGGATCTGTTCCTGGATGAGATTGAAAAGCGGGGGATCCGGGTCGAGTACGCGATGGAATAGTGCAGCGTTTGGGTCGGCTTTGCCGGTGTTGCACGCAAGGCGCTGCAAGCAACTTCTCTGCGGCGATTTGCGTTGTTCTATTTGTTTCGGTAGCCTTCTGGCTCTGTGCCAGGAGGCTTTCTTGCGTTCTGCTTCGCGGGCGTGTGTCATCTTCACGTTGATTGCGGCGTTTGTTCCTGCTGTTTCCGCGCAGGTCACCCGGCTAGACGTGGACTTGAGTGATGCGCCGCGGAATATTTATCACGCGCATTTGCAGATTCCTGTGCACGCGGGCGAGACGGCGCTGGTATTTCCGAAGTGGATTCCGGGGAACCATCGGCCTAGCGGACCTCTGGCTAGCCTGACGGGAATTCACATGGAGGCCGGTGGGCGGACGCTCGCATGGCAGCGGGATGACGTGGATATGTACCTGTTTCACGTGACGGTGCCGGCCGGCGTGCAGACGATTGATGTATCCCTGGACGCGCTCACCTTCCTCGAAAACGCAGGAGCCAGTGGACCGGGGGCATCTTCTAACGTGCTGGACTTGAACTGGAATGCGGTGTTGCTGTATCCGAAAGATTCCCGCTCCGACGATGCCATGTTTGAATCGTCGATCACACTGCCGCAGGGCTGGAAGTTCGGCACTGCGCTCCCGGTGAAGAGTGTCTCTGGCGATAAGGTCGAGTTCTCCCCGGTTTCATTGACTACGCTGATCGACTCGCCGGTGATTGCGGGCGTCCACTATCGCCGGGTTGAACTGACGGAGCCGGGCGAGAGTCCCGCTCACGTAATGGACCTGGTCGCGGAAGCGGATAACGATCTCGCGATGTCGCCGCAGGATCTCGCTTCGTATCAGAAATTGGTTGCGGAAACCGGCGCCTTGTTCGGGGCGCGGCACTATAAGAATTATCACTTTCTGCTTACGTTGAGTGATCAGGTCGGGGAACACGGGCTGGAGCACCACGAGTCGAACGACAGCGTGACGGCCGAGAGGACGTTTCTTGATCCCAGCATGCATATGCTGTTTGCCTCTCTGACACCGCACGAATTCACGCATTCGTGGAATGGGAAATATCGGCGTCCGGTTGGGCTGGCCACGCCGAACTATCAGGAGCCGATGATCGGCGATCTGTTGTGGGTGTACGAAGGGATGACCGATTACTGGGGAGGTGTACTGGCGGAGCGAAGCGGGTTCCTGACGGACGAACAGTACCGTGAGTCGCTGGCGGAGACGGCGGCGGCGCTCGATCACCGTGCGGGCCGTTCGTGGCGTCCGCTGGAGGATACAGCGCGTTCGGTGCAGACGCTGCGGATGCTGACGGCTCCGCAGTGGTACAACTGGCGGCGTGGTCTCGACTACTATCCCGAGGGCGAACTGATCTGGCTCGAGGTGGACACGATCATCCGCCAGCAAACGCATGGGCGTCGATCTCTGAACGATTTCTGCCGGAGTTTTGAGGGCGGCGAGAGCGGGCCGCCGAAGGTGGTTCCGTACACATTTGACGATGTGGTGCATGCTCTGAATGAGATTGCGCCATACGATTGGGCCGGACACTTCAAGGAACGAGTGAATGCCACCAGCACGCACGCGCCTCTCGGCGGAATCGAGAGAGGAGGATGGAAGCTGGTCTATAGCGAAAAGCCGAACGGGTTTGAGCAGGCGCTTGAGAAGCTCACGAAGTCGGCGGATTTCACTTATTCATTGGGAATCACACTTGCGCCTGACGGGTTGCTAAGGGACGTGATCGTTGGGTCGCCGGCATATCAGTCGGGAATTGGTCCGGGTATGCGGCTTGTGGCGGTGAACGGCCGCAAGTGGTCGCCGGAGATCCTGCGGGACGCGCTGGGGGCGGCCAAGGGAAGTGATCGGCCGATCGATCTGCTGGTCGAGAATGCGCAGTTTTTTAAGACGTATTCGGTGGCCTATCACGAAGGGGAGAAGAACCCGCATCTCCAGCGAGTGCAGTCGCAGCCGGACCTGTTGGGCGAGATCCTAAAATCGCTGTCCCGATAGCGAACTCCGGCCCGGTTCTAGTACCAAAGTAAGTTACTGGGACCCCAATCACTGCTACAATTTTGTATAGATCGAAAGAATATCTAGACGCAGGTCTTTCATGGACAGATTTTCGCGAATCATTGCGAATCGGCTGCTTGCAGCCAGTCTCTGTGCCGGTCTGTCCGCCGTTTCCGCAATGGCGCAGATTTCGGTGCGATCCCTCAAAGTGCTAGGCAGCAAAGATGTGGTGGAAGTAGAAGTTGAATCTAGTGACCGCATCATACCTGAAACACAGGTGTTAACTGGTCCAGATCGGCTCGTTATTGACTTCCCGAATTCGCGTCCTGCCGGCGATGTGCGGAGCCAGTCGGTGGATCGCGGCGATGTCAAAGATGTCCGTATCGGACTGTTTCAATCGAAGCCTCCAGTGACGCGGGTCGTCATCGACCTGAAGAGCGCACGGTCGTACCAGGTGTTTCCGTATGGGCGCACTGTAATGATCAAGGTGATCGGCGGTGCCGCAAGCGCGGTGGCTCAAACGGAATCGAGCGGAGGAAACCCAAAGCTGGTAACGGCGAATTTTGCAACGCGCTCGGAACCTGTGCACATTGAAGCTGTGCCGGAGCCTCCGCTGCAGGTTTCGTACCTGCACGGAATGTTGAGCATCCGGTCGAACAAGGCAACCTTGTCTGAAGTGCTGTACGCGGTGCAGCAAAAGACAGGTGCTGACATCGCGATCCCTGCCGGTGCAGAGCAGGAGAAGGTTGTTGCATCTGTCGAACCGGCACCGGCTCCAGAGGTGCTGGCGCGCTTGCTAAACGGCTCTCGGTTCAATTTTCTGATTCTGAGCGCGCCAGATGATCCGAATAAGCTTGATCGCGTGATCCTCAGCACGCGTACGGAAGGCAACTTCGTTTCGCCTTTGCCACAGATGCAAAACGATGACAACGCTGGCGAGGACGACGAGCCAGCAGTTGTGCGGAACAATCAACAACAGCAGCCCGACAATCCAGTTCCTTCCGTTGAGAATCAGATGCCTCAACAGAGCAGGCCCCCGGAGGAACCACAAGAGGGCGTGGACCCGCCTCAGCAGCAGTGAGAAGCCTTACAAAACTGAAAATGGAATGCGCTTCTAAGGGGGCGTAATCAAGCGGATTGGGACTGGCGAGGAGCCAGTCACAGGATTACTGGTGGTTGCATTTCCGCAACCGGCAACGTTCAGGACGGTGACGTTAATGCTTCCATCCGCCAGCACCTGGTTTACGAATACCTGCAGAAAGCCGACAATCGTCACACTTGCTCGACCGCCTGCAAATGTAAGCGGCACGCTCGTATCATAAATCGGAAGAGACACAATCGAATTGCTGGATGTAACTACGTTTCCGCTCAATCCCGTGGGATTAGCTGCTCCAGCCCTGATTCTGTAGGGATAGGAACTTGTATCCAGGGTGTCTTGCCCCGACACTGGGTTGGTCGTGGCATCGTTTGCGATTAGGCAAGCTATGGCCGCCGCGCTATCACCGGCTGGAGCGGGTCCTCCAGGATTTTCAGCTAGATCAATTTGCGGCAACACCGCGGCTGCGCCGCATCGGTACTGCGTGCTCAGGTCACATCCAGCCACGGCCGGAGAGTACTCGGGAACTCCACCGCCACCTGAGGACGCACAGGAAGGTACTGCTCTCACGGAAGCTCCAGTAACTGCAGCCGGAAGGTATTGCAGATTAGGAGTTGCGGGAGCGGCGCCAGCGGTAAAGGAAGTGCCCGTTGCGTTCGCCTGGGGCTGTAGCGTCGGCATAGAGCAGGGGGTGCCGGGTCCACAATCAGCGAAAAGCGTGAAGGTTTCCCCAATTACTCCGGAAGCTGCGTTCGGCTGTACGCCTGGACTAACAATGGCTCCGTTTGCGGTTGATACGAAGGGCTGGCACGTACCTGCACCGCAGGTTATCGCGGGTTGCAGTGGATTTTGGTTCGGAACTATCCAGGGCTTGACGCAACTCGGCTGGACGGGAGTGACTGTGCCGGTGGGGCCATTTCCGTTTACATCGGAAGCCGAGGGATTGAATGCTTCAGCTGTTGCAGTTGCGCTTACAGTGTTGGATGTCGTACCCCAAATTCTCGAAAAGAAAGTAGGCAGGTTAGCGCGGCGCACCTGCACCGTCACCATTGGGTTCACTCCGAAAGCCGCCGGGAGAGTGGAGCAATCGGTCGCACCGGTCTGGCCACCGGCCGCATAGGTGACAGTGGGAGTGCTTGGCACATTGCTGCCTACCGCGTTTTGTGTCCCCACAGCGGCGGCCGCCAACGATGCTGGACTGTTCACCCCGCCACAGACTGCGCCCCAAGACGACGTGTCGCCCGTGCCCGTCATGCCGGAAACTGAGAGTACTCGTGCCGCAGCCAATGCTGCGGCATCTGCCGAGCGTTGCGCCTCCTGGCGCGCAAGGTAGAGAGTGATGACATCAATGGAGAGCGCGGCCATGGCGATGATGGCAACCATGGCCGTGGCGACAATTACCATCGTGATGCCATGCTCCTGATTCCTACCAAGAGGATTGCGGCGCGGGAACATCGGTTTCTTCATGGGTTAGTGCTCGTTCATTGCTACTGCGGTGGCTGTGATTGTCGTCGGCAATGCAAAGCTGGAGCCGAGAAGGCTCGCGGCGCGGCCGAATTTCCACTGGTAAGCATAGGAGATGTTCACGCAGGTGCCGATCACTGCGGTCTGGCCGGTCAAAGCCGCTGGAGTACAGTTGCCCGCAGGAGTCGTCGCTGCAACTGAAGGAAAGTAGTATCCGCGATTGATAACAATGGTCAACCCGCCTGGGGGACAACCGTTGCTGTTCGCCGTGAAAGTCCAGGTGAGAGCCGATGGGGTAGCCGTCGAAGTGATTCCGCAGTCGTTCATGTTGTTTGCCGCAAAGTACTGATCGACTACGGAGAAGGCATTAATCACGGAGGTCGGTAGCGGGA
>Ga0136846_1239333_pt1 | contig 36378 bp, 29 predicted proteins | sample HopSoiMetagenom2_FD_96841 | JGI IMG/M metagenome (GOLD analysis project Ga0136846, IMG submission 96841) | Grasslands soil microbial communities from Hopland, California, USA - 2 Assembly 2016 (version 4) | ecosystem: Environmental > Terrestrial > Soil > Grasslands | place: USA: Hopland...
CGTGAACTGAACGCACACAAGTTCATCGTGCCAGGGCTCGGCGACTTCGGCGATCGGCTGTACGGCACCTTCTGAGGCCTGCGTATGGCGAAAACCAGACATGACGGCGAAACGGCGGAGGCCCAGGCGGAACGGCGCCTCGCGCCACGTGTAGCGGCCGACAGGTGGGAGACGTCGCTGACCTGCATGGAGCCGAACCAGATTCTCGTCCGCGGGTATGCGCTCGACGAGATGATGGGACGGATCACATTCGGCGAGGCGATCTATCTCCTGCTGATGGGCGACGTGCCGTCGCCGGCGATCGGCAGCATGATGGAAGCGGTCCTGGTGTCGTTCATCGATCATGGCGCGACGCCGCCGTCCACGCTCGCGGCGCGCAACACCGCAACCACCGGCGCGCCGTTGCGGGCGTGCGTCGCTGCCGGCGTGCTGGGGTTCGGCCGGTATCACGGCGGCGACATCGAGAGCTGCATGCAGTTCCTCGACCGCGGCCTCGAGCTGGTTCGCAAGGGATCGACGTACAAGGAAGCCGCCGCGACCGTCGTCGAGAAGCTTCACGACGCCGGTGAACCGATTCCCGGCTTCGGCCATCGATTCCACACGCGCGATCCGCGCGCCGCACGGCTGTTCCAGATGGCGCTCGAACTGGAGCTCGAAGGGGAGCACATCCAGATGATCCGCGCGGTGGAACTCGTCGTCAGCGAGCTGCCGGGAGGACGCGCGCAGCCGGTCAACATCGACGGCGCGATTGCAGCCGTGTGCGGCGACATCGGCATGCCGCCGGAAATCGCGAACGCGCTGTTCATCATCTCGCGCGTGCCCGGCATCACCGCGCATGCCCAGGAAGAACGCCAGCGCGAGAAACCGATGCGGCAGATCGATCCGAAGGATCACGTGTACGACGGCGCAGGAAAGCGTCGTCTGCCCGAGAAGCGCCGGTAGTGCGTTGGGTAGAAGGTGGAACTGGCTTGCCAATCTCGCCCCTGTGAGGGCGAAAATCAGCTGGCCACCCGTTGCTCGCTCGTGATCTGGCGAGCGAAGAGTGGTGGGCGCTGCTGGAATCGAACCAGCGACCCCCGCCGTGTGAAGGCGATGCTCTACCGCTGAGCCAAGCGCCCAATTCCAGCCACGGATTACACCGAGTACGCCGATCTGATCGACCCGGTGGTCGTGCGCATCCGGAGAAGAGAGGATCAGTCTAACTCATTCGCGCGCGCGGCGGCAACGGTGCGAACGGAACCGAGCGAGCTGGCGTTGCGACCGTGACCGCCTACTGCGTCCCGAGCACCTTCACTTGCGCGATTAACAGTTGCAGCGCGTGGGCGTACACCTCGTCCGCTTCCGTGAACGCCTTCAGGTAGTCTGCCTCGGTCATCTTCGCTTTCTTCCAGTCGCCATCGAAGGTGATCGCCTTGCCTCCGAGATCGATGCTGTCGGTGCCCTGGTTCTCGGCGGGCTTCGCGATCAGGCCGTCGGCGTTCAGATCCATGACCAGGACCTTCGACCCTGCGACAGATGCGGAGTTCAGGTCGATGTAAACGTCCCGGTACTCTTTCTTGGCGATCTTCTCGTTGAGCAGCGGCGGCGCCGCGTACTTGCCGGATACCACGAGCAATTGCGTGCCGGCGAAATAGAGCGCGGCGACGTAGGTGCCGAGGTTCTTCGAGTCTGCGCTCGCGATTGCCTCGAGCTTCTTCTGATCGAGTATCTGCGTGAGCTGCTTGACGAGTTCGATCGACTTGGCGTCCTGCGCCGGTGGAGTGATCGGCGCGGCGAGCATGGCAGCACTGAGAATGGCGGCGACGCAGGTGTTCACCATGGCAACTCCCCCGAAGGCCCGAAGCCTGACGATGGCTGAACCGTGTGGATGTGTGCCGCAGTTTACCCTATAAACAGCGCATCCTCATCCTCGACGCGTCCCGGACGGCCCCGCAGGTCGCGAAAGCTGCGCAAGGCGCCGAGGCCCGCCTTCACCGCCGCCACGATCGCAAGCCCCTCGCGGGCGGGCGTGATGACTGCCTCCTGGATGACTAGCGAGGTTTCGTCGACGCGGCGCGTCAAATCTGTAACCAGACGGTCTATCTTCTGGGCCTGCGCGGTGGCAATCGTGGCGGTCCTCGAGGCCTCTTCGGCAATCGCGTTTGCGCGCGCGATCAGGGGCTGAATGTCGTGCTGCACCGTGGAGGCGAGCTGCTGCACCTGGGCGCCAATCCGCGCGGCGAACACGACGGCGCCGATCTGGATCAGCGCCATCACCAGCGTCGCGATCGCGATAATCCCGAGGAACAGCGGGTTCCAATCCGTCACAGGGGTTCCCCCGGAGGCGTCCGCGGCGCCTCGGCGCCTCGCGCCTGCTGATACGCGTCGCGCCCGCGCTCGACAGCATTCGCAAACGTTTCGCGCTGGCGATTCCACAACTCGCGACCCTGCCCGGCGACGTCGCGCGCCCGGTCGGCACTCTCCCGCGCCCGGTCCGCGAGCCGGCGCCGGGTTTCCTCGCCGGTCGCCGGCGCCATCAGCAACGCCACCGCTGCACCCGTCACGGCGCCGAGGACGAACGCCAGAATGACGGTTCCCGCCGCCTCTCCACCATTGTCACGTGCCATCTCTTTGCTCCTTGTCGGTGCCCGTGCCGCGTGCGCGGTTGACGCTCGATTGCCTCCGGCGGGTCCGCTGTGCAGCGGGCAGCCAGCATCGTGCGGCTCAGAAAATACTGACCCTGACGTTCAGATATTTCTTCGGATCTTTCCTGATGTCCGAGACGAGGCCGCGCAGTTCGTTCGCAGCGGCATTCATATTGTCATACAACTGCTTGTCGTGCAGCAGTTGACCCGCCGTGCCCTGCCCCTGGTTCAAGTTCGACGTGAGCTGGTCGATGCGATTTGCAAGACTGTTGAAACGGTCGTACAGCTCCTTGTCGGTCAGCAGCCTGCCGACCGTGCCCTCGCCGCGATTGATGCGCGAGGAAATCTGATCGAGATTGCCGCTTGCCGAGCTCAGGGACCTGGCCAGCCTGTCGTCGTTCAGGAAATGCCCGAGGCTCCCCTGCCCCGCGTTGATGCGCGTCGTCATATCCTGCAGATTCGTGAGCGCCGCATTGAGCTGACGATACGCCGCCGGATCTCTCACCAGCATGCCCATCGTGCCCTGGCCCTTGGACAGATAGCCTGCAACGACCTGCGCTGAATCGACGAAGCTGTTCACGTCCCGATACAGCTGTTCGTCGGTGAAGAGCTTTCCAACGGTGCCCTTCCCGGCACGGATGTCCCTCAACAAGGCAGTCGCCTGATCGAGCCCCGCGCTGGCGCTGGCCGCGACGTCAGTGATCGCCGCTGCGCCTTTGCCCGACGGGATGAAGTCACCATTCTTCAACGACGTGCCCGTTGACGACGGGGAGATGTCGATGATGGGCTCTCCGAGCAGGCTCAGCGATCCGATTGAGGCGCGCGAATCGGTCGTAATCCGCTGCTGCATGTCGTTCTTCACCGCCAGCGTCACCTCCACGGCGGCGCCCGAGAACTGCACGTCGGTCACCTTGCCGACTTCGACCCCGGCGACGCGCACGATCGCGCCGCTTTTCAGCCCCTGCACGTTGTCGAACTTCGTCTTCAGTTCGTATCGCTGCCACGAGAAGCCGCTCTGGCCACCGACCGCGATGATGAGCGACGCCGCGAGGAACAACGCCACGACCGTCAGCAAACCAATCTTCAATTCCGACCAGGCAAGCGAACGCGTTCTCGGCATATAACCTCAGTACCAGCTACCAGCCACCAGCCGGCCTCTCTCTCCCAGCTGGCAGCTGGAAGCTGGCAGCTTCCCTTGAAGCTCTCTTACGAGAGAAACGCTTCTATATACGGATCCGCTTCGGAAATAGCGCGAAGCTCCTGCGCGTTCCCTTCGAACGCGATCCGTCCGTCCTTCAGCATGATGAACTCGGCCTCTGACGCCTTGTGTTGCTCGGCCTTCTTGAACGTCAGTTGCTGCGCCTGGCGAATCGCGGTGTGCTCCGCGACGTAGAACGCGTCGCGCAACTGGTGCGTGACCAGTACCGAGCTCACGTTCTCGAGATCCCGGAGCTTGATGATTTCCTCATCCACCGTGATGGACGTGATCGGATCGAGTCCGGTCGTTGGCTCGTCGTACAAGAGGATCCGCGGTTTGGCTGCCATCGCGCGCGCGATCGCCACGCGCCGCCGCTGCCCGCCCGACAATTCCGACGGCATCCGATCGATGAACTCGGCGAGCCCGATGAACCCGAGCACCTCCGCGACGCGCTTGTTCGCGGCATCCAGGGGCCACTGGAGCTCCTCGAAGAGCTTGTAGCCAACGTTTTCGCGCACGCTCAGCGAATCGAACAGCGCGCCTTCCTGGAACACCATCCCCAGATCCGCCCGCACGGCCATCAACTGCTCTTCCGACATGTTGTCGACGCGTTCGCCGTTGACGAAAATCGTTCCGGAGTCGGGCTTCAGCAGGCCGAGGATCAGGCGCAGGATCGTCGACTTGCCGGCACCGCTCGCCCCGAGAAAAATCTTCGTGTGCCCCGTCTGAAGCGTGAAGCTCACGTCGCGCAGGATCACCTTGTCGTCGAACGACAGGTTGATCTTGTCGAACACGACGATGGGACCGCCGTGCGCCAGCGCTTCGTCGAGAAGGTCGGGTCTCGCGGCGGGATGGCTGGACATCAATAAATCAGGACGATGAGGAGCTTGGTGACGAGAAAATCGACGGCAATCACCGCGACGGAGCTTGCGACGACAGCGTTGGTCGTCGCGCGTCCGACGCCCTGGGTGCCGCCGCGCGTGCGCAGGCCCACATGGCAGCCGATACTCACGATCGTAAAGCCGAGAAAGAACGGCTTGATGAGGCCCATCCAGACGTCCTGTATATAGAGCCCGGCGATGACGCTGTTCCAGTACACCGAGCCGGCGACGTGGAACTGCAGGACGGTGACGATCCAGCCGCCGACCATTCCGACGCCTCCCGAGAGCACCGTCAGCAGCGGCACCATCAGCAGGCCCGCGAGGATGCGCGGCACGACGAGCTTGCGGATCGGATCGGTTCCAAGCGCGCGCAGCGCTGCGATTTGATCCGTCACCATCATCGATCCGAGCTCAGCCGCGATGCCTGATCCGACGCGCCCCGCAACCATCAGCCCGGTCAGCACGGGCCCGAGCTCGCGGACCATCGACGCGCTCACGAGCCGGCCGATCATGGATCGCGCTCCGAATTGATCGAGCGTGAACCCCGAGTTGAGCGCGAGCACCATCCCGGTGAACATGCCCGTCAGCAGGACGACCGTCATGGACCCGATGCCGACCGCTTCGAATTGTTCGACGATGTCGCGCGGATACATCGGACGTGTGACCAGCGCGCGCCCGAACAGGGCGATCATGTGCACGTACTCCTGCACCTCGAGCAGCGCGGCCTTGGTCCATTCAAGGAGCTTCGGCTTCACGTTCAGCGACGGCTCCCCGCCAGCCCCAGCTCCCGGGCCTTCAGCTGCTTGATCCGATCCCGCAGGGCCGCCGCCTTTTCGAACTCGAGGTTTGCCGCCGCCGCTTTCATCTGCGCCTGCAGCACCCCGACATGGGCATCGAGATCCGCCTGCGTCTTGAACATGCCGCCTTCATCGGCGGTCGTCCCCACGGTGACGTAGTCGCGTTCGTACACGCTGGTCATCACCTCGTCGATACTCTTCACGATCGACGCCGGCGTGATGCCATGCTCGACGTTGTAGGCCTCCTGAATCGTGCGCCGCCGTTCGGTCTCCGAGATCGCGTGACGCATCGAGTCGGTCATCTTGTCGGCGTACATGATGGCGCGGCCGTTCACGTTGCGCGCCGCGCGGCCGACGGTCTGGATGAGCGATCCCCCCGACCTGAGAAAGCCTTCTTTGTCGGCGTCGAGAATGGCGACCAGCGAGACCTCCGGGAGATCGAGGCCTTCGCGCAGCAGGTTGATCCCCACCAGCACGTCGAACGCGCCGCGGCGCAGGTCGCGCAGGATCTCGATTCGTTCCAGCGTGTCGATGTCCGAATGGAGGTAGCGCACTTTGACGCCAAGCTCCTGGTAGTACTGCGTCAGGTCCTCGGCCATCCGCTTTGTAAGCGTGGTGACGAGCACGCGCTCACTGCGCGCCGCGCGGTCCCGGATCTCCGCCAGCAGGTCGTCCACCTGTCCGCGTACCGGGCGCACTTCGAGGACCGGGTCGAGAAGTCCCGTCGGACGGATGATCTGCTCGACCACGACGCCGCCCGAGTCGCGAAGCTCGTAGGGACCCGGCGTAGCGGAGACGAACATCAGCTGGCCGACGCGCGACTGCCATTCCTCGAAATTCAGGGGACGGTTGTCGAGCGCCGACGGCAGGCGGAACCCGTACGCCACGAGCACTTCCTTGCGGGATCGGTCGCCGTGATACATCCCCCGGATCTGCGGAATGGTCTGGTGGCTCTCGTCGACGATCGTCAGCGCGTCGGGCGGGAGGTAATCGAGCAGCGTCGGCGGCGGTGCGCCGGCCTCGCGCCCGGTGAGATGGCGCGCGTAATTCTCGATCCCGTGGCAGTAGCCGATCTCTTTGATCATCTCCAGGTCGAACATCGTCCGCTGGTGCAATCGATGGGCCTCGAGGACCTTGCCTTCCGCCTCGAGCTGACCGCGATACCACTCGAGCTCGGCCTTGATGCTCTCGACCGCGCGCTTGGTCTTCTCGCGCGGCGTGACGAAGTGCGTCTTCGGGTAGATCGCGACCTTGTCGTGCCGTTTTATCGACTTGCCGGTCAACGGGTCGAACGTGACGAGCTCGTCCACCTCGTCGCCGAACAGCTCGATGCGAAGCGCGGTGTCCTCGTACGAGGGGTACACTTCGACAATGTCGCCGCGGACGCGGAAGGCGCCGCGCGCGAACTCGTGATCATTCCGCTCGTACTGGATCTCGACGAGCTTACGCAGGATCTGCTCCCGGTCGATCCGCTGGCCGCGCTCGAGCGGCAGCATCATCCCGTAATACGCCTCGGGCGAGCCGAGGCCATAGATACATGAGACGCTCGCCACGATGATGACGTCCCGGCGCTCGAAGAGCGATCGGGTGGCCGACAGCCGCATCCGGTCGATCTCGTCGTTGATCGTGGCTTCTTTCTCGATGTACGAGTCGGTCGTGGGAACGTACGCCTCGGGCTGGTAATAGTCGTAGTAGCTGACGAAGTACTCGACGGCGTTCTCGGGGAAGAACCGCCGGAACTCCTGGTAGAGCTGCGCCGCGAGGGTCTTGTTGTGGGCCATCACCAGGCTCGGGCGATTCACCCGCGCGATGCACTGTGCCATGGTGAACGTCTTGCCGGACCCGGTGACGCCGAGCAGCACCTGCGACTTGTCGCCGCGGTTCAGGCCGTCGACAAGCTCGTCGATCGCGCGCGCCTGATCGCCGCGCAGCTCGAAATCGGTCACGAGCGAGAAGCGGTCGTACTTGGAGGCCATGCCAGGGCTAGACGGAGAGGGCGGAGCGGTACGACATCAACCCGTGATCGTACCACGGAATGGCTCAGGACTCAGGGCTCATGGTAGCTCAGGACCCTGAGCCGGCCTGAGTCGTGAGTCCTGAGTCCTGAGCCGGCGTGATCAGCGCGTCTCTTTGTAGGGGGCGTAATAGCCAGAGCGTGTCCGGAGGCGAATGCCTTTGAGATCCTGGCGCACAAGCTTGATTGCAACGCCGCGCCACGCGCCGTCGGTGCGCGGGTCCGTCGAAACATAGCCCAGCGAATAGCGCGCCGCAATCTCCTTCTCGATATTGTCGAACACACCGTCCAGATCCTTCGGGCCCGATGGGAAGTACGCGCGGCCGCCGGTCATCGCGGCGAAACGTTCGAGCTCGGTGCGCTGCTGGAATCGTCCGGTGCTCGACTGGTGCTCGAGATAGCCGATCGCGTAAACCGTGACATCGGATGCCTTCAACAAGTCGAGCGCGTCGGCGAACGTAAGCGAGCTGCGCGTATCGCCGCCATCCGTGTAGAGCACCAGGACTTTACGGCCTTCCTGCGCCTGCGCCCCGTTCAGATAGACACCCAGCGCATCGTACAGGGCCGTCCACCCATCTGCGGCACGCATACGAATCCGCTCGACCAGCCGCGGATAGTCTGTCGGGCTGAACCGCGCAACGCGTACCTCGGTGTCGAAGTCGACGACCGTGAAGTCGGCCGCGTGGTCCATCGCGTTCACGAACTTCACCGCCGACGCTCGCGCGTCCTTGAGGTCCTCGGCCATGCTGCCGCTGGTGTCGAGCAGCAGGCCAAGATGCATTGGCGATGCCTCGTCTGCAGCCTGTCCACCGCGCGGGGCGGAGCCGTCTCCTTCTCCCGCGGTGAAGAACTGGAGCGCCTGTTTCTTGCCGTTCTCCACGATCTCGAAGTCTTCCGGCTTCAGGCCGACGACCGGCTGCCCGTGCTTGTCGACGACGGTGACGTCGAAGTGCACGAGGTCGACTCCCGCGTGGAACGTCTGCTGCGCGGCGATACCGAAACTCGCCGCGACGATGAACAAGGTGATGCAGGCAGCGCGCATGACGGGGCCCTCCGAGGTCAGAGCATTTTACCGCCGTCAGAAAACTTTGTAGCCCGTGATTCGTACGACGTGGGTGCCGCGACCACCATCCGGATCCAGGCCCTGCACGCCGTAGCCCCACTCGACAGCGAGAAGCGTGCCGAAAGGCGCAGGAGCCTCGACGGCGGTACCGATTCCTGTGAAATTCCGCGTGCGCGTACCGAACCCGGGGTCGTGTACCTGGGCGGTATCGGCAAATCCGTCGAGGCGTATGGCTTTCGCGGGCGACCACGCGACCGCCGTACGCAGCACGGCGCCACGATCGTAACGCACGAGCGCCGACGGGTAACCGTGCAGACGATTGTCGAACGTGCCGAATGAATACCTGCTGAAGCGATCGAGATCGTGTCCGCCCATCCATGCGGCCTCGACGCGGGTCGCGACGCGAGGGCTGAACGCGATGGAGCGCAGCGCGCTGACACCATATCGTTGAAACGCATCGATGCTGCCTGGCTCCGACTCATCGACGTCGGCTCCTTCGAATCCCCATGGCTTCCATCCCACGCGATGCGCAACGTTTCCCCAGATGGAAACCTGCCAGCCCGCGCGCTGGAGATCGAGTCCCAGGCGTGCGCCGTGGACGACCTGGTTGGCGGGTACGACGAACAACGCATCGGTCACGTCGCTGCGGCCGAACTGCGTGTAATCCCAGTCGTACCCGAGTCGCAGGGTCACGCGCGCGGAAAGCGGCCGCAGCGCCCAGACAGACGCCTGCGCCGGACGCTGCCGGATATCCTGCGCGTATTGTTCCCTGCCCTGTTCGAACGCGCGATCGTTGTACGTCGTCGCGATGCCGAAGGCGCGTCCAGCGAGCTGCCAGTGGGATCCGGCGACCGACGGCGCCGAGAACGCGAGCTGCCCGAAGGCCCCACCGAAGAAGCCGCTGAACTGGGTCCCCGTACCGAACAGGTCGAAATCGACGTAGCTCACACCCGCGAAGGGCAGCGGCTGCGAGATGTTGGGATCCACGAGCACGCCGAACGCGAGCGTGCGCACGCGAGCGGCGCGACCTGCCACCACGCGCGTCGCCTCCGACGAGACGCTTCTGTGTTCAGATTTCGGGCTCTCGCTCCGCGTGAGGTAGCGAAAACCCTGCGCCGTGTCCCGCAGCATCACGTCTGGCGAGGCGTACGCTGCCGCGCGGCGCGCATCGAAGTCGGGCGCGTTGACGAGGTGATGGTCGAGAATCATGAGGCGGTGAATCGGCGTGCGGACGCCGGCGCCTTCGTACGTCTGCCTGACGTCGGTTCGCGCGAGCAGCCACCGTCCATTCCCCTCGTCCCGGAACTCGTCGGTCTGCTCCGACATGGTAATCGGCCCGCGGAGGCCGGTCTGCACGGCCGAGACGCGGACGATCGCGAAGGAGTCCACGGCAATCCACGCGCGCCCTTCGTACAGCGCGGCGCGGCGATCGCGTGGTGCGAACGCGATCACGTAACACGCGTGTCCATCGATCGTGTCGCGCCCGTCAAGACGATAGCGATACAGATTGTTGAGCGTTATCGCGAGCGGCGGCGCCGCGGCTCGCTCCGGCTCGATGATCGGCAGGCGTGGCACGCCGCCACCGGCGAATGCGACGCCGTTCACGCGGATGTCTTGCTGCTGAAGGTCCGTGCTGCCAGTCGCGGTAAAGATCGTCGTACGCGAGGTGATCGTCAACGGCGCGGCAAAGCCCGGTGCTTCGAACGTCAGCGTGAGCGATCCGGACGAAATCAGCGTTGAAACCTGCGCGGCTTGCGTTGCCGCCTGCGCCTGATGGCGGCCGACGATCTCGTCAGCCGTCAACTCGGCAGGCGCAGTCACACCAACACTCTCAACCAGCGCGTCGTGCGACGAGTTGGTGATGCGGAACACCGACAAGTCCCCAAGGTCGAGGCGTTCAACGGCGGCCCCCGGCGCGGCCGGCGCGATCACAGCCGACCGAGGACACGAGCTGCTCAACCCCACCAGTCGTTGCGTTGCGGGATCCGCGTATAACGGCACCTGCACGCTCCCGCAGGCCATCGTCCCACGCGGCAGCATCCGGGGCGGCAGCCACGGCATCACCCGCAGGAGATCGGCAACGGTCTGATTCGCAGACACCGGATCCGCGGGAAGAAGCCAGAGCCTCCCGTCCGACGCAAAGAGCAGATCCGAGAGTCGCGCTGGCGTTGTTGTGATCGGCATCGACCCAATCGTGATGCCAAAGCCGATGTCTTTGAGCGGTTGCAATGCGCCCTCGAGCGCCGGAGGACACACGATCTCAGCGGAGACGCGGGATTGCGCGCCAGACACCACCGCAACCGCGCGCTTCAGGCGAAACACGAGCTGCTCAGTGGCCGCAGCGTCGCTGGATGGTTCGTTCCGCACATCAATCGTGAACTGCGCGACTGTGAGACGCAGGACCGGATCGCCCGCGTCCGGGATCCCGACGATGTGCAGGCCGACCCTCGCGCCGCGCTCGCGAAGGTCCTGCAGGGTGGGTTCCCAGTCCGTTGCCGCGGCACCGGCGGCCACCCGCAGCATCACGATGAGGCCGTCGAGCCGGCGCGGTAACGCCAGGGCTTCGGCCGCCGACACACTGAAGCGGACACATTGCGCGCACGGGGCCGCCGCCGAGCTGATCTGCCCCTGCGCGGGGGCCGCGGCGAGCAGCGCTGCCGCAAACGCCGGCCACCTCAACCCGGCGTATAATGCACGTTTGGCATGGCTATGCTCCGCAGACGCGGCGCTTTCGTGACCAGCGGATACAGGAACTGACGTGCGCGTTCTGGCCATCTGTCAGGATGAGCTGGTCATTCGATCACTCGACGAGGTTCTGCTCCCGAGTTTCGAAGTTGAATTTCTAGTGGAGAGCAAGCCGCTCGCGCGGCGTCTCCACGACGCTGGCGTCGAGGTCTTCGCGGCGGACCCCCGTCGAGTCGACACCTATCTCAAAGAAGACGTCTCCCCCAACACTTGCTTCATTGTCGAAGACACCGGCCGCCGAAGCATCAAGAAAATCCTCGATGCGGTGCGGGATGCGGGGGGCACGCTCATCTACGTGCTGCACACCTGCAAGCGTCACGCGAACGGCAAAAGTGACGGGCTGAAGCCGGACGCCGCTGAAGTCACCCACTTCGATCTCGCAGAACTGGTCCGGCCGACGCTCGTCACCGAGCTAAGCCGATCGATGACGCGCGCGCGTGTGCAGCAGTACCAGCGCTACTTCGCTGACGCGGACCGCGTACTTATTCTCCTCCACAACGACCCCGACCCAGACGCGCTCGCCAGCGGCCTCGCGTTGCGCAACCTGCTGCGGCGCACGAAGACCACGGCAATCATCGGCGCCATGCAGGGGGTCACGCGGCCGGAGAACCTGCGGATGGCGAACATGCTCGACATTCACGTCGAGCAGATTACGCCCGGTTCGTTTACCGGATTCGACCGCGTCGCGACCGTGGACGTGCAGCCGCACTACTTCGGGGGCCTCCTGGACCGCGCCGACCTCGTCATCGATCATCACCCGGAGCAGCCAGGCTACAGCGCGGTGTTCAAGGACATCCGCGCCGACTACGGATCGACGTCGACGATACTCACCGAGCACCTGCGCGCCGTCGACGTCAACATTTCAGAACGCACGGCGACCGCGATGCTGTACGCGATCAAGTCCGATACGCTGTTCTTCGCACGCCACACAAATCGCGTCGACCTCGAGGCGTTCACATTCCTCTATCCACTCGCGGACGCGGCGTTGATCCGGAAGATGGAAGGGGCGGAAATCACGCTCGAGCGGCTCGAATACGTGACGCGCGCGAGCCGGAGCGGGACGCTGCGCGAGCAGGTCTTCACGGCATTCATCGGTGAAGCGCCGCGGGAGGATTTCATCCCGTACACGGCGGACTTTTTCCTGCAGCTCGAAGACGTCAAGTGGACGATCGTCTCGGGGATCGTCGGGCAGATGCTGATCGTCAGCGTGCGCAACCTGGGCTACTCGCGGAACGCCGGAGAGTTCGTGAAGCGGTGGTTCGCGGAGCTCGGCTCCGCCGGCGGTCACCGGGCGATGGCGAAGGCGGTCGTCCCGATCGATCGCTTCCGGGCGAAGTACGGAAATCTCGAAGGAGAAGCGGTGGCCGCGAAACTCGCCGAAATGGCCGACCAGTTCCTGCACGAGCCGGCCGCCGAGAAGAAGCTCACCGCCGCGCGGTGAGCCAGCGCCCTCTTCGACACGTTGATCGTCACCGTCACCCGAGCGCCTGATCCAGGTCCTCGATCAGGTCCTGAGGATCCTCCAGACCCACCGACAGCCGCGCCATGCTCCGCGTGACGCCGGCGGCGGCGAGCTGTGCGTCCGTGTGCCCCCACTGCGAGGTCAGCACCGGAAGACTGCAGAGGCTCTCGACCCCACCGAGGCTCGCGGCGCGTTTGAAGACCTTCAAGCGATCGAAGAACCGCTCCGCGCGTTCCTGGCCTCCCCCGAGATCCACGCACACGACGCCGCCGAACCCGCTCATCTGACGTGCTGCACGCGCGTGGTCGGGATGAGATTCGAGTCCCGGATAGTAGACCTTCGTCACGCGGGACTCGCGCTCGAGCCAGCGCGCGATCGCGAGACCGCTGCTGTTGTGACGCTCCATGCGGACGCCGAGGGTCTTCAGGCCGCGGCCGATCGCATACGCGGCCTGCGGATCGATCACCGTGCCGAGCATCCTGCGGGTGTTGTCGATCTGCTGAAGCACCGCGCGGGCACCCGCGAGGGCGCCGGCCGTTACATCGCTGTGTCCGTTCAGGTATTTCGTCACGCTGTGCATGACGAGGTCGACGCCCAGCGCGATGGGCTGCTGGTTCACCGGGCTCGCGAAGGTGTTGTCGATGATCGAGATGACCTGGCCCGCGCGGCACGCGGAGGCAATTGCCGCGACGTCCACGCAGCGCAACGTTGGATTGATCGGCGACTCGAACCAGAAGACGCGCGTCGACGGACCGATAAGGGATGCTGGCCGCGCCAGTTCGTCGAGAGATGCGAATCGCGCATTGATCCCGTAATGCGGGAACAGGTCCGCGAGCAGGTGCAGCGTACCGCCGTAAATCGCGGAACTGCAGATCACCTCGTCGCCGGCTTTGAGCAGAGCAAGCAGTGCCGTTGCGGTCGCCGCCATTCCGCTCGAGAGCAGCATCGCCGCCTCCGCGCCTTCGAGCCCCGCAATCGTCGCCTCCACCGCGACAATCGTGGGGTTGCTGTAGCGCGAGTACAGGAAGCGCTGTGATCGGCCCTCGTTGTATGCCTTCACCTGCTCCGCGTTCTCGAACACGAAGGTCGTCGTCTCGTAGATCGGGAGTGTCAGGGGATCGGCGTCCCGGTTGGCCCCCTGCGCCCGGTGGATCATCTCGGTGGCAGCGCGCATGGCTTCAGAGAATCACCAATCGGCGAGTCGTGCAAATCACCAATTACGATTGGACCCGTTCGATACGGTCGCCGCTCGCGGCGATCACCGGATCGATGAACTGGCGATACGCGTCCTCGTAGCCGCGGTCGATGAGTTCCGCGAGGAAATACGGGCGATCCGAGCGCTCGTCGTAGGTGCCGCCGAAATCGAGCGGCCCGAGGGGGTTATGCGCCGGGCGAATCAGGAACAGCCCGGCAAATCGCCCTGCTGAATGTTCCATCGCATCGCGCAACGCCGCCGCGTCGAATGCACCGAGCTGCTCGCCGGCGCGCCCGCGGAGATCGGCACGGCCCGAGCTGAGTTCGTGCGGACGGGCGGGCGGTGGCGCAGCCGACAGCACGATCACCTGCTCGGCGCCCGCGACCGCCACTTCTTCGAGCAGCCGCTCGAGCGAGCCCGGGCGATCGCAGAGCCGATGGGTCTCGCCGCGCCAGGGTCCTTCGGCAGGAAATCGAACGAGGTGGGGATCGGTCGCGACCGGAATCGTGAGTGACGCGGCCAGCGCATCGAACATGTGCTCGCGCCCGACGCCCGCGAGATCGAAGGCCTCGGCCTGCCGCCTGCCGTCGAGGACCGGCCGGGCAAAGAACCGCGCGCGGTGGGTCTCGCCCAGCAGCGCAAAGACGACGTCGCGGCGCGCGTCCATGTCGTGCGCGAGCAGCATCACCTCGCGGAAGCCCGGCTGCCCCACGTTCTCGGCGAGCAGCTCGATGTACTTCCGCCCCAGCTCTGCGCGCGAGGGCGCGGCAATGGGCGCGGCGCCGCGAATGAGGTTCCACAACTCCACCGACGCCTGGTCGATGACGGTGACGGTCGACAGCGGCGCGCCCACGAGCCGCCAGATCCCGCCGTGCCGTACTCGTCGCCGAAGCGGGGTCCGAACCATCGCCGTCGCGAGCGACGCCGCCAGTGCCCCAATCGCCACCAGCACGGCCAACACGACCAGCCGCGGGATGACGGTCGGGAGCGCCGTTGGCGTGAACAGCGCATCGATCGAACGCGCGTATGCCGCCGTGAACGCCGTCGAGATGCCCGTGAGGTTCACGAGCCACAGGAGCGCGCCGAGCGCGGCCACGATCACGCCGATCGCGAGGAGCACGAGGGGAACGGCCATCAGCACGCAGGCGGCCACGAGCGCCCATCCGGCGATGCGGAGCGGTGTGCGCCATCCGTACGCGCCGCGGATGGCGTCGTGCTTCCATAACCCTTCGCTGCCCCACAGGCGCTGGCCGCCATCGACCGCGGCGAACATCGCCCCAAGCGCGCCGATGCCGCGGCCGGCGACGAGATCGATGCGGACACCGGCTTCGTGCAGGGCACGGAGTACGCCGGCATGGTAGGCGCCGGCGGTGCCCGTGCCGGTAATCACGAGCGCGGTGCGCAGGCGCGTCGAGTACTGGCGGTCCGGGGCGTCGGGTGTGATCACGGGCAGGCCGGGAGCGGCCTCATTCGTCGTAGATGGTGACGAGCTTGGTGACTTCGAAGTGCCGCACGCTGCCGTTGGGCGTCGTGACGGTCACCTCGTCACCCTCTTCTTTGTTCAACAGCGCGCGGCCGATCGGCGAGGCCGTCGAAATCAGTCCGTCCTCGACGTTCGCGTCTTCCGGCATGACGAGCTGATAGACCACGGTTTGCCCTGTTTCGTCGCGCAGCGTCACGGTTGATCCGAAACCCACCTTGTCTTTCGGAAGGCGATCGAGATTCATCAACGAGATCTCGCTGACGCGCTTCTGGAGGAGACTGATGCGCGATTCGACGAGCCGCTGGCGCTCTTTCGCGGCCTGGTATTCGGCGTTCTCGCGCAGGTCGCCCAGCTCGCGTGCCCGCTTGATTTCTCTCGGAAGTTCGGTCTTCAATTCGCGGTCGAGCTGATGGATTTCGTCTTCGAATTTCTTGAGGATTCTCGCCTTCACGCGGGTCATGGTAGCAGAATTCAGGAGACAGGAGGCAGGAGGCGGACGGCCGGAGACACGTTGCTGCCTCCCGTCTACACCTTTGCGAAATAATAGATTGCGGCACGCGTGCGGCCGCGAGCGCCATGGAGCGGAGTGGAGCGGCCGGCGAGGCGGCCGCGCAAGGAAGCGAGCCTAAGCGAGGGGCCGCAGGGAACCGCCGCGCAGCGGCGGCCTCGAGCGCCAAGAGTTCCGCGAGCGGAGTGGAGCGGCCGGCGACGCGGCCGCGCAAGGAAGCGAGCCTAAGCGAGGGGCCGGAGGGGACCGCCGCGCAGCAGCGGCCCCGAGCGCCAAGAGTTCCGCGAGCGGAGTGGAGCGGCCGACGACGCGGCCGCGCAAGGAAGCGAGCCTAAGCGAGGGGCCGGAGGGAACCGCCGCGCAGCGGCGGCCCCGAGCGCCAAGAGATGGACCGAATTACCAGTCGTCAGAACGCCATCGTCAAGCGATTTCGAGAGCTCGCGCGCGCGGCGCACGGCGCGAACGCGGGCGAAGTGCTGCTCGACGGCGCGCACCTGGTCTCGGAGGCGCTGGCGTGCGGTGTGGCCGTCGAGGTCGCCGCATTTTCCGACCGGCACGTCGGCATGATTCGGTCTCCGCTCGCGCGGATTGCAAAGGATGTGAAGAAGCACGGCGGCCGCGTGCTCTCGGTGAGCGACCACGTGCTCGCAGCGATGAGCCCGGTGCAGCACCCGTCGGGCGTCGTGGCGATCGCGCATGCACATCCATCCGATCTGCGGGCGGCCTTTGCCGATCCTCCTCAACTCGTGCTCGTCCTCGCGGGGCTCCAGGATCCCGGTAACGTCGGCGCCATCGTACGCACGGCTGCCGCGTACGGGGCGAGCGGCATCGTGACGATCGAAGGATCCGCGGACCCGTTCGGATGGAAGGCGCTGCGCGGCGCAATGGGCGGCACGTTCCGGATGCCGGTGGCCGCGCGCGGGACGCTGGGTGACGTTGCGAACGCCGCGCGCGACGCGAACGTGCGACTGATCGCCGCAGTGCCGCACGGCGGCACGCCGCTCCCGCGCGTCGACCTGCGCGGACCCACCGCGATCATTCTCGGCGGCGAAGGACCAGGCCTCTCTGAAACTGCCCTGGCGGCTGCCAGTGAACGGGTGACAATCCCGATGCGGCCGCCGGTCGAGTCGCTCAACGTGGCCATTGCGGCGGCGCTCATGCTCTACGAAGCGTCTCGCCAGCGGGAGGACGGCAACTGATGGATCTCTTCGCAGACGAAGAACCGCCGCCGCCACGCGTCGACGCGTCGGCCCCGCTCGCCGAACGCATGCGGCCCCGCACCCTCGATGAATTCGTCGGGCAGGAAGCGTTAATCGCGCCGGGGCGCCCGCTGCGCGAGGCCATCGAACACGATCGCCTGCGGTCGATCATCCTGTGGGGTCCGCCGGGAACCGGGAAGACCACGCTGGCGCGCGCGATTGCCAACGTGACGCGCGCGAACTTCATCATGTTCAGCGCGGTGCTCTCGGGGATCAAAGAGATCCGCGACGTCATGGCCGACGCCGAGCAGGCGCGCCGGCGATCCGGACGCCGCACGATCCTGTTCATCGACGAGATTCACCGCTTCAACAGGGCGCAGCAGGACGCGTTCCTCCCCCGCGTCGAGTCAGGCGACATCGTCCTGATCGGCGCCACAACGGAGAACCCGTCGTTCGAGGTGAACTCGGCCCTGCTGTCGCGGTCGAAGGTGTACGTGCTGCAGCCGCTCGGGCCCGACGCAATCGTCACGATCCTGCGCCGCGCGCTCGAGGATCCGGAGCGGGGGCTCGGTTCGCAACATCTCACGGCAACAGATGACGCCCTGGCCGGCATCGCGCGGTATGCGAACGGCGACGCTCGCGTTGCGCTCAACATGCTCGAGATGGCGGCCGGCGCGGCGAAGGGGCGGCCCATGGACGCGGTCCTGATCGCCGACCTCGCGCAGAACCGTGCGCTCCTCTATGACAAGTCGGGTGAAGAGCACTACAACCTGATCTCGGCACTGCACAAATCAATGCGCAACAGCGATCCCGACGCGTCCGTCTACTGGCTCGCGCGGATGCTCGAAGCCGGCGAAGACCCGATGTACGTGGCGCGGCGGCTCGTTCGGTTCGCGTCGGAGGACATCGGCAACGCGGATCCGCGCGCGCTGACCATCGCGGTGGCCGCAAAGGACGCATTGCATTTCATGGGTATGCCGGAAGGCAACACGGCGCTCGCGCAGGCGGCGATTTACATGGCGGCGGCGCCCAAGAGCAACGCCGTCTATCGTGCATACGGCGCGGCGGCGGAAGCCGCTCGGAACGAAGTCGCCGAGCCGGTGCCGCTGCACCTCCGTAACGCGCCCACCAGGTTGATGAAGTCGCTCGATTACGCGAAGGACTACCGTTACGCGCACGACGAGGCGGAAGGCGTCGCCTCCGACATGGAATGTCTGCCGCCGGCGCACCGCAATCGGCGTTTCTACGAACCCGTCAATCGCGGGCTGGAGATTGAGATCGGAAAGCGGCTGGAGGACTTGCGCAACCGGCGAACGGCGTCAGCCCCGCGCCCGAAATCTACCGAATAATCCGCAGGTTCGTCGGCGCACGCGGTACCCCGCGCACCAGTTTGTAGACGAAGCCTCCCGTGTGGTTGACGATGTACAACTCTCCGCCGGCGTCGACGCCGAAGGAGCTCACATGGAACGCGGGGACCTGCAAGGTACCGGTGTGCTCGATGAGGTCGGACATGATCCCTTCGCCGGTTCCAGCGACGCTGATTGCGAAGGACCAGATCCGACCCACCACATAGTCCGCGAACACGTAGCGCCCGTGCATCTCAGGGATCGTCGAGCCACGATACACATACCCGCCGGTGATCGAAAAGCCGACGGAATGATCGTATTCGTGGATTGGGTTGGTCAGCGGCAGAAACAGCGGCGCCCTGTCAACGCGCGCATCGTGCAGTCCCTCCTTGATGCTCCAGCCGTAATTGCGCGCGCCCCGTCCGCGCGGCTCGTAATCGACCTCTTCGAAGGCCCCCTGGCCGACGTCGCCGATCACGAGCGCACCGTTGCCGCCGTGGACGGTGTCGTCGAAACTGAATCGCCAAGGATTCCGCAAGCCGACGTCCCAGATCTCAGGACGGTAGCCCGGAGCGGTCCGGAATGGATTGTCAGGAGGTATGACGAATCCGTTTGGGTTGCTGTCCGGCACTCTCACTGCAGCCACGTCGACACGGAGCAGTTTGCCGAGCAGGCTGCCGGGGTTCTGCGCGTTGTTCTGAGGATCGCCGCCGCTGCCGCCGTCGCCCATCGCGATATAGAGATACCCGTCGGGACCGAACTGCAGGCAGCCCCCGTTATGGTTCGCGAACGGCTGCGGAATGTACGCAACGTTGCCGGCAACCGGATCCGTTGACCACCGCAAGTCGAAGCGGGACGCAGGGTTTGCCACGCGCGGGTTCGACGCCGACCGGGTGAATCGCGCCACAACGGTCCCGCCCGCCGGGTTGTTGGTCGTGAAGTTCACATAGAACCGTCGGCTCGCAGCCGCGTCGGGCGGAAACGCAAGCCCCAACAGCCCCTGCTCTCCGCCGCTGACGAGGGCGCCTCTCAGATCGAGGAAGTCGGCGGCTTGCACAACGCCGTCGACCAGAGTGCGAACGCGTCCGCCCTGCTCGATGACGAATTGCACGTGCGAATCGGTGGGATCCTGAACGAAGCCGAGCGGCGCACTGAGCCCCGAGACGTACGGAACGAGCCGCATCTGCGGCACGGCCGCCGCGCCTGGATGGTCGCCCCAGAGCAGGACGAGGGCCAAGGCTGCCGCCGCATATCGTGAACTGATGTGCATGAGGCTAGCAGACGAGCAATGGCGGTACCGGCACTGAGAGACCGTTGTACAAACTTACGCCCGTGACGCGAATGCGTCACGGGCGATTATTGTAACGCCGTTAAGAACCCGCTACTCAGCGAGCTGGGCAGTCTGCGGAACCTTCCGGAACATCTCGGGTCGAAGCGGCAGGATGAACGAGAAGCGATAGTCGCCCTGCATCCGGCCGATGGGAATCCCCACGAGGTGCCCGTCGCCGTTCAGCACGCCACCGCCCGACACGCCGGGATGCCCATCGGTGAGGCACGTCACGAGGTTGTTCGACGTGCGCTGGCCGACGTAGCCGGTCGAGAGGATGATGCCTTTCGAATAGTCGTTTCCAAGCCGGAAGATTGGCTCGGCAAAGTCGAATCCATACGCCGTGTCGACAGCGAGGGCCGGCAGATCGATTGAGTCCTTCACTTTCAAGATCGCCCAGTCGCCCGGATCGACCTCGACGCTCGCATCGCCGGTGTCCACCACCCGCGCCGGAATGCCGCGGCCGTCATACATGATCTTGATCGAGGTGATCCGCCTGCTCGCCGCGCCGTCGCCCAGCGCGATGACACCGTGCTTGACCGTGATGAAGTAACCGTTGCCGAGGTATCCGGCGGTTCCGTAGTTGCTGGCGCCGGTGCTGTCGTACGAGTACATCTCGACGAAGCTCGCGCGACGCTCGCGCAGCATGCTCACGGGCAGCAGCCCCATCTCGGACTTGAGCTGTCGTTTGATGTCCGCGACCAGGGCCGCACGGCTGTGGTCGTCGATCGGTGCGGCGGTGGCATGCGCGTCGGCGACCTTTCCGCTGGTCGCGGCCGCGCCGTCGGTGCGCTGACGCTTGAGCACGCCGACTTCGGCGCGGAGCGTCGCAATCTGCTCGTTCTCGTTTTCGGCGGCCTGGCGTGCCGCCAGGAAGCTGCCAAGGCCGAAGAACATGACGGCTGACAGCGCGAATAGCAGGGTCGGTAAAAAGCCGCGGGTCATGTGGCTACTCCAAGTTCGGCAGCTAAACCACTCCACACACCCCGTGCGGAGCTTACAGCTTTGCGCGCCCGAGCTGCGGGAGCGCCTTTATCGCTTGGACAAACTTGCTGGGATTGATGGCAGAGTAACCCCGTCTGGCCCGACAGTCAAGGACATTCGGTAATTTTCGTCATCGGGTGACACGGAATCGACCACGGCCTCAACATGTTCTCTAAATTCTCTGGAAATTCTTCTCGATCTCCCGCCGCGTCAGGCGCAGGACGACCGGACGACCGTGGGGACAGACGCTGGAATAGGCCGTACGCCTGAGTTCATCCAGGATGTAACGCATCTTCTCCAGCGTGAGCGGGTAATTCGCTTTGACAGCCGCATGGCAGGCCATGGTCGCGGCGATCCGGCGCAGGGCGTCCTCAACCGCCGAACCCCGGTCGAGCCCTTCGAGGTCCTCGGCAAGCGCCCGGACAGCGGCTTCGCAGTCGCGCGGCTCCAGGACGGCAGGAACGGCCGAGAGCCGGAGGCTGCCGCCGCCAAAATTCTCGATTTCCATCCCGAACCGTTCGAGCGTGGCCGCGTGCTGCGCCAGCGCCTCGCGCTGGCCGGGGGCCACCTCGAGCACGATGGGCGCCAGAAGCCGCTGGCTTTCGAGGCGCCCGCCGGTCAGCCGTTCCATGACCTGCTCGAACAGGACCCGCTCATGCGCGACGTGCTGGTCGATTATCGCAACCCCCTCGTCGTCAATCGCGATGATGAACGTGTCCCGGAACTGGCCAAGGGGAATCATCGGTCGAACGAGTGCCGGGTCCTGAACGGCGACCGCCGGGTCCTGGGTTGCGAGTCGCGCCGCCTCCATCCCCGATCCCGTCGTCTCCCCCGCCCACCGATTGCCCACGGCCGCCCCGGCAAGCACACCCGGAATCCCCATCGGGCGCGGCTCGGGCGTGAATGGCTGAACCGCGGCGAACTGGAACTCGGGCGCTCGCCCTTGTCCGAGCGCCTCCCCGAGGGCGCGGCGCAGCACCTCGTGGACGAGCGACCCCTCGAGGAATCGAACCTCCGCTTTCGTGGGGTGCACGTTGACGTCCACGCGGTCTGGTGCGATGCGCAGGAACAGGTGGACCTCGGGGCTCCGTTCCTTGATCGTCGCCACGCTATAGGCCGTCGAGATCGCGTGCGCAATCGTGCGGTCCTTGACGATGCGCCGGTTGACGAACACGTTCTGCGCACCGCGCACCGGCCCTTGATCGCCGAGCGCCGCGACGAAGCCTTCGATCGCGAGACCACCGGCTTCCTTCCTGACGTCGACGAGATCGGGACGGTCGCCAAACAGCTGGAAGAACCGGTCGCGGAGGGTGGCGGCCGGCGGACATTGCAGGAGGGTTCTGCCACCGCTCGTCACCGTAAACCCGACCTCCGGGTAGCCCAGCGCAAGCTGCGTCCCGAGCCTGGAGACCTGCGTCGCCTCGGCGGTGTCCGACTTCAGGAACTTGCGCCGTGCGGGCAGGTTGTAGAACAGGTCGGCGACCTCGATACACGTGCCCTCGGCGGCCCCCACTTCGCGGATCGACGCGATCGCACCGGCGTTGACTTTGATCTCGGTGCCGCTCTGTGCGCCGCGCGCACGCGTTCTCAAGGTGAAATGCGAAACGGACGCGATGCTGGGCAGGGCCTCGCCGCGGAACCCGAGCGTTCGAATCGCGCCAAGATCATCGGCGCGCGCGATCTTGCTCGTCGCATGCCGCTCGATCGCGAGCCGCGCATCTTCCGGGTCCATTCCCTCGCCATCGTCCTCGACGCGGATCAGTTTCTTGCCGCCCAGCTCCACGGCGATGCCGATGCGGCGCGCTCCCGCATCGAGCGCGTTCTCAACGAGCTCTTTGACGACCGAGGCGGGCCGTTCGACGACCTCACCGGCGGCGATCTGGTTGGCGAGATCGGAAGGTAACCTGTGGATGCGAGGCATGGAGAAGTTTCACTCGAAGGAATCGAAAAGTCGAATGTCCTTCGAGTTAGATCCACCCTCTCTTGTGAAAATACCCGAGCATCGCGAGGACGACACCCATCATCAGCGCCATCAACATCCAGAACATCCGCGTGCCGCCGAGGCCGAAGTGCGGGAGGTCGACGTTCATGCCGTACAGACCGGTGATGAACGTCAGGGGCATGAACACCGTGGCGATGACGGTCAGCACCTTCATGACGGTGTTCAACTGGTTCGACACGGTGGTCAGGTGCGCGTCCAGCAGGCTCGTGATGCGGTCCTGGAAGAACATCGATTCGTCGGCGAGCCGCACCAGGTGATCGTGCACGTCGCGGAAGCGATACGACACCTGCTCGTCGATGAATGAGAACTCGCGCCGCGCGAGGCGCCCGACCACGTCGCGCTGCGGCTGGACGACGCGTCGCAGCGACGAGACGTCCGCCTTGAAGTCGAGGATCTTCTTCGCGAGCAGCGGCGTGCTGTGCTCGAAGACTTCCCCTTCGAGCTCGTCGAGCCGCTCGCCGAGTTCCTCGATCTCCGGCCGATAGTTGTCGACCATCGCGTCGATGATGCGGTGCATCAGCGCCGCGGCGCCTTCGCCCAGCGCGAGCGAGTTGCGCGAGCAGATTTCCGAAATCTGCTCGATCGACCGCGAGTCGCCGCTGTGAATCGTGACGACGTAGTTCGGACCGAGGAAGAAGTCGACGTCGTACGTGCGGAAGCAGTGCTCCGGCGCCTTGAAGTCGATTCTGTGCAGGATCAGATACAGGTACTGGCCGTACGACTCGACCTTTGGAAAGTGCGTCGTGCCGAGCGCGTCTTCCACCGCCAGTTCGTGGAAGTGGAAGACATCGGTGAGGATACGTCCCTCCTCCGGCGAGGGATTCATGAGGTCTACCCACACGGAAACGCCGCTCTCGGGACGAAGCCAGGCGGGATCGATGCGATCCGCCCGCTTCGTCGTGCCGAGGGCGTGGGTGTGTGCGTAGACCTGGATCAATCGTCGACCTTGACCTGCAGCGCCGCCTGCGCGGCCGCCAGCCGCGCGACCGGCACGCGGTACGGGGAGCAGCTGACGTAGTCGAGCCCGACCTTCTCGAAGAAGAAAACCGACGCCGGGTCGCCGCCATGCTCACCGCAGATCCCGAGCTTGATGTTCGGCCGCGACGCGCGGCCTTTCTTGACCGCGATGTCGACGAGCTGGCCAACGCCTGTCGCGTCGATCGTCGCGAACGGGTTCTTCTTGACGATCTCGAGCTCCTGGTAGTGCGGCAGGAACGATCCCGAGTCGTCGCGCGACATGCCCAGGCCGGTCTGCGTCAGGTCGTTGGTGCCGAAGCTGAAGAACTCCGCCGACTGTGCGATCTCGTCAGCGGTGAGGGCGCCGCGCGGGACCTCGATCATCGTGCCGACCATGTAATTCAGCTTGACCTTGTGCTCGGCCTGCACCTCCTTCGCCACCTGGTGCACCAGCTCGATCTGCAGGTCGAACTCCTTCTTGAAACCGACGAGCGGGATCATGATCTCGGGCCGGACCTTGATGCCCTCCTTCTGAACCTCCGCCGCGGCCTCGAACACCGCCCTCGCTTGCATCGTCGAGATCTCCGGATAGCCGATCCCGAGACGGCAGCCCCGGAAGCCGAGCATCGGGTTGAACTCATGCAGCTGGTCGACCCGCTGCTGGATGCGTTCGGCCGGCACGCCGATCTTCTTCGCGAGCTCCTGCTGCTGCTCCTTCGTGTGCGGGAGGAACTCGTGCAGCGGCGGATCGAGGAAGCGGATCGTTGCCGGGTAACCATTCAGCGCGCGGAAGATGCCGGCGAAGTCCTCGCGCTGGTACGGCAGCAGTTTGGCGAGCGCCGCCTTACGCGCATTCTCCGTTTCCGCCAGAATCATCTCGCGCATCGCGTCGATGCGATCCCCCTCGAAGAACATGTGCTCGGTGCGCGTCAGGCCGATGCCGACGGCGCCGAACGCGACCGCGTTCTGAGCCTGTTCCGGCGTATCGGCGTTCGTCCGCACGCTCATGCGGCTGGCCTCCGAGCACCACTTCATCAGCTGCTCGAAGTGCTTGAACTTCTCGGTCTTCTTCGCGGCCTGGTCACCGTTGATGAGGCCGGCCACGATTTCCGACGGCGCCGTCTTCACCTGTCCCGCGTAGACCTTGCCGGCGGTGCCGTCGATGGACATCCACTCCCCTTCCTTGAAGGTCCGGCCGTTGGCCTTGACGGTGCGCGACTGGTAGTCCACTTCGACGGCCGCCGCGCCGCAGACGCAGACCTTCCCCATCTGCCGCGCGACCAGCGCCGCGTGCGACGACACGCCGCCGCGCGCGGTCAGGATCCCTTCAGCCGCGATCATCCCGCGCAGATCTTCAGGCGACGTTTCGATGCGGACGAGCAGCACCTTCTCCCCCTTCTCCGCCGCCGCCACCGCACGCTCGGCGTTCAGGTAGATCCGGCCGGACGCCGCGCCGGGACCCGCGGGCAGGCCCGTCGCAATCGCCTGTGCCTTCCCGACCTCCGCCGCGTCGAACACCGGCGCGAGGAGCTGTTCGAGCTGGTCGGCGGGATTGCGCAGCACGGCCGTCTTCCAGTCGATCAGCTTCTCCCGGTACATGTCCATCGAGAACTTGAGCGCGGCCATCGCGGTGCGCTTGCCGTTGCGCGTCTGCAGCATGTAGACGACACCGTCCTCGATCGTGAATTCGAAGTCCTGCACGTCCTTGAAGTGTTTCTCGAGCGTGGTGCGGATGCGCTCGAGCTCCGCATGCGCCTTCGGCAACTGCTTCTTCAGCTCGGATACCGGCTCCGGGGTGCGCACGCCGGCGACCACGTCCTCCCCCTGCGCATTGATGAGGAATTCGCCGTAGAACTCTTTCGCGCCATTCGCCGGGTTGCGCGTGAACGCCACACCCGACCCGGACTGGTCGCCGGTGTTGCCGTAAACCATCGCCTGGACGTTGACCGCGGTGCCCCACTCCGTCGGGATGTTGTACTTGCGCCGGTAGACCATTGCGCGATCGTTCATCCACGATCCGAAGACGGCGCCGACCGCCCCCGTCAGCTGATCCCATGGAGAATTCGGGAACTGCTTGCCAGCGCGCTCCTTGATCAGCGCCTTGAAGCGCGAGACGAGCTCCTTCAGATCGGCGACCGTCAGCTTCGTATCTTCGACGTCCTGGTGATAGCGCTCGTGCTTGAGGCCGTGAATGACGGTCTCGAATGGGTCGTGATCCTCCTCGGCGCGCTTCTGCACGCCGAGCACGACGTCGCCGTACATCTGCACGAAGCGGCGGTAGCAGTCCCACGCGAAGCGCGGGTTACCAGTCTTCGCAGACAACGCCTCGACGGTCTGGTCGTTGAGGCCGAGGTTCAGGATCGTGTCCATCATGCCCGGCATCGAGTCGCGGGCGCCCGAGCGCACCGAGACGAGCAGCGGGTTTTTCAGATCGCCGAACTTCTTGCCGGTCTGCTGTTCGATCGAGGCAATGCCCGCTTCCATCTGCGCGCGCAGCGCCGGCGGGTACGATCGCTTGTTGGCGTAGTAATAAGTGCAGACCTCGGTGGTGATGGTGAACCCGGACGGCACGGGAAGCCCGATGCGGCACATCTCGGCGAGGTTCGCGCCCTTCCCGCCGAGCAGCGGCTTCATCGTCCCGTTGCCGTCGGTTTTGCGGCCGAAGAGATAGACGTGCTTCCCCGCCGCCTGTTTGCCCGTTGGGGCCGCCTTCTTCGATACCGTCGGCTTCTTCGATGCGGCCTTCGCAGCCGACTTCTTCCGTGCGAGCGTCTTAGCCATTACGTCTGTCTACTCCGTTTGAGGAACAATCTCAGAAATATCCGCAAGTGTCAGAATCAGGTGCTCGAGACGCTTCATCAGCTGGAGGCGCGCACGCCTCAACGGCGGATCGTCGACCATCACGAACACGTCGGTAAAGAACCGGTCGACTGCAGGGCCGAATTTCGCCGCTTCCGCGAAGCCCCGGCGGAAATCGCGCGAGGCGACGGCGGATTCAATCGTGTGCTGGCGGCTTTCGAGCTCTTTGAACAGAGCAAGCTCCGCAGGTTCCTTCAGGGTCGTCGAGAGATCCGCACCGCCGTACGCGTCTTCCGGTGCAAGCTCACGCGCGATGTTTCGAACACGTTTGAACGCGATCGCGAGCTGCCGGAAATCGGGGGAGCCGGTGAATTCCGGCAGGACCTCGAGCTTGAGTCGCGCGATCAGTGGGCTGAGATCATCCGGGTTGCCGTGCGTGACCGCACGCACGTTGCGCGTGTCGAAGCCGCGCTGCTCGAGCAAGTAGCGCAGGCGCTCGAGCATGAACATTTGAAGCGCAGCGTCAGGGCTGCCCCCGTGCGTCAGGTGTCCCAGCACGGGCGCGAACGTCACCGCGGCATCCAGGCCGGTCAACTCCGGCAAGTCAGCCAGCACCCTCACGAGCCCCTGCGCCTGGCGCCGCAGAGCAAACGGATCCCTCGAACCCGTCGGCTTCTCGCCAACAGAGAACAGGGACACCAGCGTGTCCGCTTTGTCCGCGAGCGACACGGCCGCCCACGTGACCGCTGCGCTCCCGAGCTGCGCTTTCGTGGGAGGCGCGTCAGCCTCGACCCCGATTGGCAGGTACTGGTAATAGATCGCCTTCCACACCGGCTCGGGCAACCCCTCTTCGCGCGCGTAAATCCCGCCCATCGTCCCCTGCAGTTCGGTGAACTCGAACACCATGTCGCTGGTGAGATCGGCCTTCGCGAGGCGCGCAGCCTGTGCCGCGCTGTTCGCGTCCGCCGGCCGGCCGAACGCGTCTTCCGCGATCCGGCGTGCGAGCTTCTCGATGCGCTCGGCCTTGTCGCGATAGCTGCCCAGCTTCTTGTGAAAAACGACCGTGTGCAGCCGATCCAGGCGGCTCTCGAGCGTGGTGCGGCGATCGGCTTCCCAGAAGAACCGGGCATCGCGCAACCGGGCCGTCACGACCCGTTCGGCGTTCTTCGCGATCGGCCGCTCTTCGGCGGGCGAAGTGTTGACCACGGCGAGGAACGCTTCCTTCAGCTCGCCAGTGTCCGTCAGCACGGGGAAATAGTGCTGATGGTGCACGAGCGTTGTCGTCAGCACTTCGTGCGGCAGCGCGAGAAATGATCGCTCGAAAAAGCCGGCGACCACGCCTGGGTACTCAACGAGATCCGCCACTTCATCCACGAGCGCGGCATGCTCGCGCAGCGCCACGCGGCCGCCGAGCTTTCGCGCCTTCAGCTCGAGCTCGCGCGCGATGCGATCCCGACGCTCCGAGTGCTGCAGAATCACGAAATGTTCGCCGAGCCGGGCACGGTACTCCTCGAACGTGCGGACCTTGATGGAACGTCCTGCGCGACCGCTCGTCGCAAGGAAACGGTGGCCGTACGTTACCGCGCCGGTGGTGATCTCCTGAACCAGCGGCCCCGCCGCCCCGGGCATGCGTCCGATCGTGAAGGGCACCACCCGGCCGCCGTACAGGAACAGGAGCCATCGGATCGGCCGGCCGAACACGAGCTCGCCTCGCCCATCTTCGAGCATGGCGTCCCAGTGCATCTGCTTCGGAAAGGACATGTCGCGGAGAAGCCCGGTGAGCAGGTCCGGCAACGCGTCGACCGCACTCTTGCCGCGCTGCCGCCGTCGCGCGACGAGATACGTGCCCTTGGGCGTCTCGACCCGCTCGAGGGCCTCGAACGGCACCCCCTGTTTCTTCGCGAACCCGAGCGCGGCTGGGGTCGGTTCACCTGCAGCATTGAACGCCGCCGAGACCGGAGGGCCCGTGATCGCTTCGTCGAGATCTTCCTGGCGCTCAGGCATCCGGCTGACCACGGCGGTCAGGCGACGCGGCGTGCTGTAGCTCTCGACCGGTACGTCGGGCACCATACGCAGTTCGCGCAGACGTCCCTGGAGCTTTTCCGCGAGCTGCTTCGTGAGGCCGGGCAGCCATGCAGCCGGAAGCTCTTCCACACCGATTTCTACCAGGAGTTCACGGTCCATGTGTCTTTGTTTCGTTGTTCCGTGGCCTCCGTGGCCTGTGGTCGATCACTTTGTCTGCTCCGCCTTTCCGACCTTCTCGATCTCCTCCACGCCTGCCCACTTCTTCGCGATCCCGACGGCGAGTTGCCTGACCCGGAGGATGTACTTCATGCGCTCGGTCACGCCAATTCCGCCGCTCGAATCGAGCAGGTTGAACATGTGCGAGCACTTGAGGCAGTAGTCGAGCGCGGGCAGCACGAGGTTGGACCGCAGCAGCGTCTCCGACAGCAGATAGTACTGTTCGAACAGCTCACGATGGATGCGGTGCAGCTCCGCGGGCGGCATATCGATCTGGCCGAACGCGTACTTCGACTGCTCCACTTCGTCTCGATGACGGACGTCGCGATACTTCACGCCTGGCGCCCACTCGAGATCGAACACGTTGTCCACGTCCTGCAGCGCCATTGCAAAGCGTTCGATGCCGTAGGTGAGCTCGACGGAAATCGGGGACAGGTCGATTCCGCCTGCCTGCTGGAAGTAGGTGAACTGCGTGATCTCCTGGCCGTCGAACAGGATCTGCCAGCCGATTCCCCACGCGCCGAGGGTCGGCGACTCCCAGTTGTCTTCCTCGAAGCGGACGTCGTGCGCGCGCAGATCGATGCCGCATGCCTCGAGGCTCTGGAGATAGAGCTGCTGCACTTCGTCGGGCGCCGGCTTGAGGATGACTTGAAACTGCTGATGCTTGAACAGGCGATTCGGGTTGTCGCCGAACCGCCCGTCGGCCGGGCGCCGCGACGGCTGGACGTACGCGACGCTCCAGGGGTCCGGTCCCAGCACGCGCAGAAAGGTTTCGGGATGCATCGTCCCGGCGCCCATCTCGATGTCGAGAGGCTGCTGGAGGAGGCAGCCTCGCGAGGCCCAGAACTCCGACAGTTTGAAAATCAGCTGCTGCAGCGTGACCATTAATCAGTGAGCAAACAGTCCCGAGTCGCGACCCGTCATCCCTGTGATCCGTGGCTGATTTCGCGGAGGACGCGCGCGGACTTCAATTCCTTTTCGAGGTGCACGTGAATCAACCGTCGGTGCGCCGTCTCCAGTTCGCGCGCGGGCCCTGCCTCGAGGGGCACATCCTCCAGCGCTTCGGGCGCTGAGGCCGCCGCGCTCCGTAAAAATTTCAACGCGTCGATCGACAGCGCCGTGCCTCCGCCGGCTGACACGCAGCGGCGACAAAGATAATGCGCATCTCTTGGCGGCATGACGGCGCCGCCATCGAACCCGCCACCACAGCCGGGGCAGCTCGACAACTGCGGATAGACCCCCTGGAGACGCAGGAGCCAGAACTCGAAATACCGGGCCAGCCTGGATACTGGCGCGCCCGCCGCCAGCGCTGCGATCACCGATGCTCCAAGCCGATAGAGCCGCTCGTCCGCATGGGCTTCCGGGGCCCACTCGTCGATCAACTCGGCGAAGTACGCCGCGTGTCCCAGGGCCGCGGCGTCGGCATGCACCCGTCCAATGGCGGCCAGCGGGCTGCACTGCGGCTCGACGTAGTTGATTCGCACGAGATCGCGCAACTCGCGTTCGTAATACGCGACACCGGCGCGCGTCAAGGGCTCGAGCGTGCCAGTGAATCGCGAACGCGGGCGCCGCGCGCCCTTCGCCACGCCGCGTTTCTTGCCACGATCCCTGGTGAGGAACACCACAATCCGATCCGCCTCACCGAGCTTGTACGTGCGCAGGATCAACGCATCGGAGGTGTAAACCGGCATGGGATGACCAGTTATTCTACCCCGTCCCCTGCAGGAACCTCAGGAACAACGTCCCGAGTCCCAGGAACGACGCGAACCCGAACACGTCGGTCAGCGTCGTGATGAACACCGACGAGGCAAGCGCCGGATCGATCTTCAACGCGCGCAGCGACAGCGGGATCAGCGTGCCGGCCGTCGCCGCCACGAACATGTTGATCACCATCGCGGCGCCCAGGATCATCCCGAGCCACGGGTTACCCTTCCACGCCCAGACCACGAGCGCGCCGACGATGCCGCACGCGAAGCCGTTGCCGATCCCGACCACCGCTTCCTTGAACAACGCCTTTCGCGTGTTGGCCCACGTCAACTCGCCCAGGGCGATGCCGCGCACGATCACCGTGAGTGTCTGCGTTGCGGCGTTGCCTCCCATGCCGGCCACCACCGGCATGAAGACGGCAAGCGCCGGCGCCTGCTGAATCCGTCCCTCGAACAGCGCAACCACCGACGCGGCGATGAACGCCGTGACGAGATTGACCTGCAGCCACGGCACGCGCTTGCGGAGCGACTCGTTCGCGGAGGAAAACACGCGATCGTCGCCGGCCACGCCGGCCAGCCGGTAGACGTCCTCGGTCGCTTCGTCCTTGATGACGTCGATCACGTCGTCGACCGTGATGACGCCAACGAGCTTGTTCTCTTCGTCGACGACGGGGATCGCGAGGAGGTTGTACGACGCGACCTGACGGGCGACTTCTTCCTGGTCGGTTTCCGCCCGCACGCTGATCAGGTCGGTGGTCATGATCCGTTTCAACGGCGTGGACGGCGGGACCAGCAGCAGGCGGCGCAGGGAGGCAACCCCCACGAGGTGGCGCCGGCCATCCACCACGTACAGGTAGAACACCATCTCGACGTCGCGGGATCCCTGCAGTGCCGTGATCGCCTCGGCGACGGTCATGTCTTCCGAGAGCGCGAACACTTTCGGGTTCATGATCCGGCCGGCGGTCTGCTCGGCGTACTCGAGCAGCTCGCCGACTTCATCGCCCGGCCGCTTTTCGATCAGCTCGAGGACGGATGCGCGGAGTTCCTCGGGCAGGTAGTCGACAATGGCGGCGACGTCGTCGGAGGGCAATTCATGCAGAAGGCGTGCGATCTCTTCAGGAGATCGATCCGACAGGAGCGCGGCGCCGGCTTCCGGCCCGAGTTCGGAGAGCGCCTCCATCCCGAGTTTGCTGTTGCGCTCGACCAGCAGCGAGAAGGCGGTTGCGCGCTCTTTCTCATTGAGCTCGGAAAAGACCTGCGCGAGGTCGGCGGGATGCTGCTTCTGCAGCAGATTGACGAGATTCGCCGTTGCGCCGAGTCGAATCAGGCGCCGGACGGAATCAAGGACAACGTCAATCTTGCGCTGGGCCATGAGATCCGCCCATTTTACTTCGCGCAAGACGGAACACGGAAGAAAGAAGACGGAAATTCCGTTCTTTCCGTCTCCTGTCTTCTGTTCTTTTGGTTACTGCTTTTGCATCTCGCGGTCGATGCCCGTCTCCCTGATCGTGTAGCTGGCGGGCACCTGGAACAATTCAGGATCCGGTTCGCCGCGGACGATGTTCGTGAGGCGATAGCTCGACTCGCCCATGCGCGGATCGACGTGACGGGTCATCACCAGCACGTTGAGCTCGGGCGAGCGCCATTCTTCAGACGTGATCGTGATCGGCTGCTCGTTGCCGATCCGTCCAGGGGGAATCGTGCTCGTGTTCCTGCGTCCCTCGACGGCAATCCCTTCGATCGTCTTCTTCTCGAGCGGCACGACATTGCGCTCGTCGCCAGGCGCGGGCGGAGGTAGCGGTGGCGCGTTCGGATTGATGCGCGGGACGCCGGCAGGCGCGAGAGGGGGCGGCGGCGGCGCGGTCTGCGCCCCCTCCCCCGCCGATCGCTCACGCTCCATCTTGCGCCGCTCTTGGACGCGCTGCTCTTCCAGTTCCTTCATGACGGCAACGGTGGTCGCGGAGCTGGTTTTCCACGCGATACGGGTCTCCGGCTCGAGACGATACGAGACGCCGGCTACGCCATCGACGATCGAAACCGCAACCGTTCCATTCTGCCGGTCCTCTTCGCGCCGAATCCGTCCTTCGCTGTCGCGATAGACACGGCCGGTCGTCCGACGGGCGATGCGGTTCCCGTCAGCGAGTGTCTGATTCGTCTCGGTCACGATCTCGGCCGAATACGGCGCGCCCTTGACGCTCTTTTCGAGCGGGACGCGCTCGGCCATGACGAACTGCCGTTCGCCCGGCGCCTGACGTTCGGCGACCGCTTTGCGTTCGGCCAGCTGACGCTCGGCGAGATCCTCCGGGCTCTGTGCATTCAGCATGGCGCCCGCGAGCACGCAGGCACCTGCAATCATGAACCTACGCATGGTTGTCTCCTCAATGCAGTCGGATACATGGAACGTGCACTTAATCAGTCACCAGGCGAACGGCCCGCGCAAGGCCGTCCTGACCGACGATGAGGTCCGCTTTCACGGCCGTACCACGCGTCGCGGGAGGCATCATGCCCAGTGCCGGCAGCATCGACACGGGCAGTTCGATTCGCACGAGCTCTCCACTCTCGAGCGGCGGCAGATCGACAGCGCCCGGCCACGGCACGAACTCACCCACCACGATGGAATGCGAACGCAAGGTCCCGTTCCTGGTGACCTGCCGGCCCGGTCTGATTCCCACGGCAATCAGCAGCGCGGCGGCCGTTGCAAGACCCGCCATCCACCAGTGGACGATCCGTGAACGGGGCCGGTGCTGTCGCGCCCGATCGAACGCCGCCATCAGCGCGGCTTCCCGCAAGTAATCCGCCGGCGGCACGGCCGTCGCGCCGGCGAGCCGATGAAGCGCATCGAGCAGATCGCGATCCACGCGGTCCTGATGCCGATCCGTCATAAGACCCAATCTCGCGCGGGCCACCGCGCGAACGACCGCTGCTCGCCGCGCAGCCGTGATCCCAGCATCGCCCGCCCGCGATGAAGCCGGGATCGCACGGTGCCCAGCGCGCATCCCAGTGCGGCGGCGGCGTCCGCGTATGTCAGTTCCTGCAGATCGCACAGGATCACGGCCTCGCGATATGCCACCGGCAGGGCGCCGAGCGCCTGTCGCAGCGCCGTGATCTGCCGCTCACGCGCGAGCCCCGAAACCGGATCCGGGCTGACCGCGATCTCGCGAATAGCCGCCTCGGGCAGCGGACCGAGCGCGCGATCCTTCGACAGTTTCCGTCGCGCATGGTTCCTCGCAATTCCGAGCAACCAGCTGACCACGGCGGCGCGACGCGCATCGTACCGGCGAGCCTCGTGAATAACGGCCATGAACACGTCCTGCGTGACGTCCTCGGCGGCGGCCGGGTCGCCCGTCATGTGGGCGGCAAAGCGGTAGACGTCAGCGCGGCGCCGTCGATAAATCTCCGCAAAGGCCTCGCGGTCGCCGCCAGCCATCGCCACGATCAGCTCTTCATCCGACCTGGTCATCTCGTCGCCGATTTGACGCTGTCAGAGTGTATTCAGTTGAGGATGGTGAAAGGTTCCAGCAGCCGAGGTCGAGATCCGAGGTCCAGAGGTCCGAAGTCGACAGGTTCGAGGAGAGAGATCCGAGCTCCAGGGCGCTACGATCTGCGCGGCAGGCCAAGGTCGTCGAGCACGCGCTCGTTGTCTCTCCAGTCCGGCTGCACCTTCACCCGCAGGTCGAGGAAAACCTTCCCGCCGAGCGACTTTTCGAGATCCAGCCGCGCTTCCGTGCCGATCCGCTTGATCATGTCGCCGGCCCGGCCGATCACGATCGGCTTCTGGGATTCCTGCTCGACGAGGATCGTGCAGTAGATCCGCGTGAGGCCGCCGGGCTTCGCGGGCTCCTCATACTGATCGATGACGACGGCGGTCGAGAACGGCAGCTCCGCGCGCGTGTGCTGCAGCACCTTTTCGCGAACGGTCTCCGCGGCCAGCGTCCGCTGCGCCTGATCGGTGAGAAAGTCTTCAGGGTAAAGCGCAGCTCCCTCCGGCATCTTTTCGAGGAGCAATCGTTCGAGACGATCGACGCCGTCGCCCGTCGACGCTGAGACCGGAACGATGTCGGCGAACTCGTGCCACTGGCGCAACTGGTCGATCACCGGGAGCAGCTTCGGCTTGCTGACCAGATCAATCTTGTTCAGCGCGAGGATCACTGGAACCCTCGCACCCTTCAGGAGCTTCGACACGTACTCGTCGCCCTTGCCGGGGCGAGTCGATGCGTCGTGCACGAGAACCGCGGCATCCACTTCGTGCAGTGAATCGACCGCGGCGTCGACCATCCGCACGTTCATTCGATGCAACGGCCGATGAATCCCCGGTGTGTCGACGAACACGATCTGTCCGGCCTCCGCGCCTTCAGAGTGCTCCGGCGCAGCAGGCCGCTCAGGATAGTTCTTCACGCCGAGGATGCGCGTGCGGGTTGTCTGCGGCTTGTCCGACACGATCGCGATCTTCTCGCCGATGATGCGGTTGAGCAGCGTCGATTTACCGGCGTTGGGGCGGCCGATGATCGAAACGAATCCGGAGCGCATCTATCGGCTGACGGCCTGGCCGCCGTACCCGTTTCGTGGTGCGGGCGGGTTGTCGGATGTGGGTTGCCGGCCTGCCGCGGCGGGCACGGGCCGGCGGAACCGCACCTTGTGAATGCGTCGCCGCTCGGCTTCCAGCACGTCAACCGTCAGGCCATCGAGCTCGAACGTCTCGCCGATGGCTGGCACGCGCCCGAGACGGGTCAGGATGTAGCCTCCGACCGTCTCGAAGCCCTCGGGTTCGACGTCGATGCCGAGCCGTTCGCGCAGCTCGTCGAAGCTCACTTTCCCGCTGAAGACGAACGAGCCATTCCCTTCATCGACGATCGGCTCCGTTTCGACGTCGTACTCGTCGCGGATTTCTCCGACGATCTCTTCAAGCAGATCTTCAATCGTGACGAGTCCCGCGGTGCCGCCGTACTCGTCCACGACGATGGCAATCTGCACCTGCTTGCGCTGGAACTCCTTCAACAGCTCAGGGACCCGCTTGGTTTCCGGCACGAACGTCGCCGGACGGACGATCGTGGCGAGTGGGTCGCCGTCGCTGGCGGTCTCGAGGCGCTTGACGAGATCCTTGACGAACACCATGCCGACGATGTTGTCCAGGTTCTCGTGATAGACGGGAAAGCGCGAGTACTCCTGTTCGCGAAACAGCGCCCGCAGGTCGGCGAGCGTCGCCACCGCGGGAATGGCGACGATGTCGGGACGCGGCGTCATCACCTCGCGCGCGAGCGTGTCGCCGAAGTCGACGATCGATTGCAGGAGCCGCCGCTCGTCTCCCTCGATCAGCCCCTGTTCTTCACCCGCTTCGAGATACGCGTGCGCAACCTCTCCCGGCTCGTCCTCGGGCTGCGGCTGCGTCTGGTTGGTCCGCTCGGGTCGACCGGTCGTCAGCAGTCGCACGAGCCCGCCGCTGATCGGCGACAGCATCCGCGTCACGATGCTGAACGGCGGGAGCAGCACCGCCAGCACGGCTTCAGGATTCCGGCGGACGATTAAGGTCGGCAGCAGGTGCTCGCACAGGAGCATATACACGGTCACGCATGCCAGCAGGATTCCAACAGACGTGAAGGTGATGCCCAAGCGCCCAATCAGGACTGCAAGCAGCACCGTCGCGAGCGAGAAAATGATCCCGAGCAGCAGGCGGGCCGGGACGAAGAGCTGAACCGGATCGTCGAGATAGAACCCGAGACGGTCGTCACGCCCGCGTTCAGCCATCAGGCGGAGCGACAGCTTCATCAGCGCGCTGAACGCGGTTTCGATCGTACCGACATACACCGCGGCCACGCCGAGAAGAAACAGAAGAAGCGGAATCATTTCTGA
>Ga0136846_1213442_pt1 | contig 36362 bp, 32 predicted proteins | sample HopSoiMetagenom2_FD_96841 | JGI IMG/M metagenome (GOLD analysis project Ga0136846, IMG submission 96841) | Grasslands soil microbial communities from Hopland, California, USA - 2 Assembly 2016 (version 4) | ecosystem: Environmental > Terrestrial > Soil > Grasslands | place: USA: Hopland...
AACGGTGAACGGTGAACGGTGAACGGTGGACTGTGGACTGTGGACGGAGGAACTACGCGCGACGACGGACGAGCGTTAGGATCGTGTACACCGCCACCGGCTCGTCCGTTTGGTTTCGAACCTCGACGTCCCAGGCGACGACGCCCTGCGGGACCTGTCCCTCGCGATCCTCCTTCACCGTCTTCTGCTTGCACGTGAGGCGCGCCTGAATGGTGTCCCCGACGTACACCGGCTTCACGAAGCGCAGATTCTCGAGGCCATAGTTCGCCAGCACCGGACCGGGCGCCGGATCCACGAAGAGACCCGCCGCGGCGGAGAGAACGAAATAGCCGTGCGCCACGCGACGCTCGAAGAGCGACTCCTTCGCCGCAATGTCGTCCATGTGCGCGTAGAAGAAGTCGCCGCTGATGCCCGCGAAGTTCACGATGTCGGCTTCCGTGACCGTGCGCCGGTGCGTCACGAGCGTCTCGCCGATCTCGAGCTCGTCGAAGTATTTCCGGAAAGGATGCACGCGATCGGTCTTCTGCGCGGCGCCGGCGACGTACTCGTTCATGACGCGCGTCAGCGTCGTGGGTGAGCCCTGGAGCGCCGTCCGCTGCATGTAGTGCAGGACGCCACGCACGCCGCCCATCTCCTCGCCACCGCCCGCTCGGCCAGGGCCGCCGTGTACGAGATGCGGCATCGGCGAGCCGTGTCCCGTCGATTCCTTCGCGCTCTGCCGATTCACGAGCATCAATCGCCCATGGTGGGAGGCCGTGCCGAGCACCACCTGCTTTGCGATGGCGTCATCGGCGGTGAAGAGCGACCCAACGAGTGAACCTTTGCCCCGCTTCGCGAGCTCGATCGCGTCGTCGACGGTCTTGTAGGGCATGACGGTGTTCACGGGCCCGAACGCCTCGACGTCGTGAGGCGCGGTACTCCTGAACGGCTCGCTGGCGTAGAAGAGCAGCGTCGGGAAAAAGGCGCCGCGTCCGCGATCCGCACCAAGCACGTCGAACTCGTCGGGGTTGCCGAAGACGCGCTCCGTTTGCCGCGCAATCGCGTCGACGCTCTTGCGCACCTCCCGAACCTGCGGCTGCGCGGCGAGTGGCCCCATGCGGACTCCCTCGATCGCCGGGTCGCCGACCTTTACTCCCGCGAGGCGCTTGACCAGTGCCTGCATCAGCGGCTCGATCATCCCTTCCGGAACAAGCGTGCGGCGAATCGCGGTGCACTTCTGGCCGGCCTTCACCGTCATCTCCTTCGCGACTTCCTTCACGAAGAGATTGAATTCCTCACTCCCTGGCGACGCGTCGGGGCCGAGCATCGAAAAGTTGAGCGAGTCCGCCTCCGTGTTGAAGCGAACGTTCTGGTCGAGGATCGAGGGTTTCGCGCGAAGCATCCGCGCCGTGTCGGCCGATCCGGTGAACGCGACCGCGCACTGCGCATCGAGATGATCGAGGAGATCACCGGCGCTCCCGCAGAGCAGTTGAATCGCTCCCTCGGGGAAGATCCGGGATTCGATCATCGCGCGAAAGACGGCTTCGGTGAGGTATGATGTGATCGTCGCCGGTTTGACTATGGCCGGAACGCCCGCGAGCAGCGTGGGCGCGAGCTTCTCCATCATCCCCCAGACGGGGAAGTTGAAGGCGTTGATGTGGACGGCGACGCCTTCGAGGGGCACGCAGATGTGCCGCCCGACGAACGTTCCGCCTTTCGACAGCGACTCCGTCGCGCCGTCGACGTAGAACGTCTCGTTAGGCATCTCGCGCCGCCCCTTCGAAGAGTAGACGAAGAAGGTCCCGATCCCGCCGTCGATGTCGATCCACGAGTCGGTCTTCGTCGCGCCCGTCGCCGCCGAGACGGCGTAGAAGCCGTCCTTGCGGGCAGTGAGATACTGCGCCATCGCCTTGAGCATCAGCGCGCGCTCGTGGAAGGTCATCTTCCGGAGCGCCGGCCCGCCGATGCGCCGTGCGTACTCCACCATCCGCGCGAAGTCGATTCCCTCGGTCGACGCTTCGGCCACTGGTGCACCAGTGACGGCGTGATGCAGCGTCGCGAACTTTCCGGCGCCGTCCACCCACTCGCCCGCAACGTAATTCTGGAGGCGGCGCGGATGCTCACCCGTGAGATCCAGCGGCGACGCCGTCAATATGCTCGTCATCAAAACTCCAATTGCTCTGATCCTGAGACCATGCTCACACGCGCTCGATCACCATTGCCATCCCCTGCCCCACCCCGATGCACATCGTCGCCAACGCATAACGATTTCCCGTTCGCTCGAGCTCCCGAGTCGCCGTGAGCACCAGCCGCGCGCCCGACATGCCTAACGGGTGACCGAGCGCGATCGCGCCCCCGTTCGGGTTCACGCGCGCGTCATCATCCGCGATGCCCAGCTCACGCAGACACGCCAGCGACTGCGCCGCGAACGCTTCATTGAGCTCGATCACGTCCATGTCGTCGAGCGAGAGCCCCGCCTGCGACAGCGCCTTTCGGGACGCCGGCACCGGACCCATCCCCATCAACCGTGGCTCAACGCCCGCGACGGCACTCGCCACGATTCTCGCCGCCGGCTTCAGCCGATGCCGGGCGAGCGCCTCCTCCGATGCGAGCAGCAACGCCGCGGCACCGTCGTTGAGGCCGGACGAGTTCCCCGCCGTCACCGAGCCCTTGCCGTCCGTTCGAAACGCCGGTTTCAACTTTGCTAACACATCCAGAGTCGACTCCGGCCTGATGAATTCGTCGCTCTCGAACCGCTTCGGCTCACCCTTCCGCTGTGGGATCGTCACCGCAGTGATCTCGCACTCGAACCGCCCAGCCGAGCGCGCGCGCGTGGCCTTCTGCTGGGAGTTGAGCGCGAAGCAGTCCTGATCGCCGCGCGAGACATCGTACTTCTCCGCGACATTCTCCGCCGTCTGGCCCATCGAGTCGACGCCATACTGCTCGCGCATCTTCGCATTGACGAATCGCCAGCCAAGGCTCGTATCGAACACCTCGATGTCCCGAGACCACGGCTTGCTCGCCTTCGCCATCACGAACGGAGCACGCGTCATGTTCTCGACGCCACCGGCAACGTACAGATCGCCTTCGCCCACCTTGATGGCGCGCGCGACACTGGCGATCGCGCTCATTCCCGACGCGCACAGTCGGTTCACCGTCTCGCCCGGCACGCTGTGCGGCAGCCCCGCGAGCAGCGCCGCCATGCGTGCGACGTTCCGGTTGTCCTCGCCCGCCTGATTCGCGCAGCCGAGCACCACGTCGGCGATTTCGGCCGGGTCGACATCCGGATGGCGCCGCATCAGCTCCGCGATGACGTGCGCGGCCAGGTCGTCGGCGCGCACCTCGGAAAGCCCGCCGCCCATGTTGCCGACCGGCGTCCGAACACCATCCACTATGAACGCGTCTCTCATTTCGTCTCGAAGAAATCCGTCTTCGTCTTGTACACCGTTCCGCGAAAGAGCGCGACAATCTCGCCCGATGCGCGGCGTACGGTCACCCGGTAATAGCCAAGCCGATTGCTCGCGCTCTCCTCCTCCGCTTGCGCGACCAGCTCGTCGCCAACGTGCACGGGCAGCGGATACGTGATCGAGTTCTCGACGGCGACCGTCACGCGGCCGTGCGTGTTCGCCGCGAACGCGAGCGCGCTGTCGGCCAGGGAGTACACGATGCCACCATGCGCCACGCCGAAGCCATTCACCATCTCGTCCCGGACCGTCATGCTCACGGTCGCCTGGCGTGGACGCACAGCCTGAACTTTAATACCCAGCCAACGGCTGAACGCGTCGCGAGCCATCATCCCGCTGACCACTTCCTCGGCCAGCCGCTGCTCTGGGCTCGACGCCGTCATCCGGAGAATCGCCTCCCGTCGGCCACCATTCGCCGTAGCAGCGGACTCGGCCTGTATCGATCCTCGCCATATTCGGCTTGCAGCGCGGTCATCCTGTCGAGTACCCAATCCAGGCCGCGCTCGTCGCCCCAGGCGAGAAGACCCTTCGGGTAGTTCACGCCTCGTGTCATCGCGAGCTCGATGTCTTCCACGGAAGCGACGCGGAGCATGACCGCGTCGACTGCGTCGTTGATGAGCATTGCCAGCACGCGATCGAGGATCGCCTTGCCGAGCGACGCATCCTTGTTCGGCACCGGCGGCGCGGCGCCGTCGCGATAGTCGTAGTAGCCGCGGCCGCTCTTCTTGCCAAGAAACCCGGCTTCGACCAATCGACGCTGGGTAAGCGACGGCCGGTAGCGTGGGTCGTAGAAGAACGCCTCGAAAACGGAGCGCGTCACGGCGTAATTCACGTCGTTCCCGATGAAATCCATCAGCTCGAACGGCCCCATCCGAAAGCCGCCCAGCTCTCGCAGCGCCCAGTCGATCGTCACGGCGTCGGCGATGCCTTCCTCGAGGATCCGAATCGCCTCGCCATAGAATGGCCGCGCAATCCGATTCACGATGAAGCCGGGTGTATCCGACGCGAGGACTGGCGTCTTCTTCCACGATCGCATCAGCTCGACGCTCCGCGTCACGACCCGCTGATCGCTCCCGAGCCACGGAACGACCTCGACGAGCGGGAGCACGGGCGCGGGATTGAAGAAATGAATCCCGAGCACGCGCTCCGGATGCCTCACCACGGAAGCGATCGACGCAACCGAGAGCGAGGACGTGTTGGTGCCGAGTATTGCCTTGGGCGCCACCACGGCCGCGAGCTGAGCGAAGAGCGCCTGCTTCGCCCCGAGGTCCTCTACGATCGCTTCGATGATCAGGTCGCAGTCGCGGTAGGCATCCACTCCAGCGAGCGGCTCGTCGACGAAACGAATGCGGCCGATCGTGGCGTCCCGAGCTGACGCATCAAGCTTTCCCTTCTCCACCAGGCGGTCGAGCGACGTTGTGAGATTGGCGTGGGCGCGAGCGGTGGCGTTCGGCATCGCGTCGCCGAGAACGACCTGATGGCCGGCCTGGGCCGCAACCTGGGCGATACCGGTGCCCATGGCGCCCGCTCCCACTATGCCGACGGCGATCTCCGCGCCCGCGGCGGAGCTCACTACAGCTCTCCGAGGAAAGCGCGCATGCCTAACGACCCTGGAAGCGGGGCTTCCGCTTCTCGAGAAAGGCGCGGACACCTTCGGCGTAGTCCGCGGTGCGCCCCGCCTCGCGCTGCAGCTCCTCCTCGTAATCGAGCTGCGCCTCGAGATCGATGCCGAGCGACCGGTTGAACGCGCGCTTGATGAGTCCGAGGCCTCGCGTCGGCTGCGTCGCGAGGTACGTCGCCGTGGCCAACGCAGCCTCCGCGAGCCCTCCCGGCTCTACGACGCGATAGACCATTCCCCACTCGAGCGCCTGCTCGGCAGTGATCTTTTCGGCGAGCATGGTGAGCGCCGTCGCGCGCTGCAGTCCGACGATGCGCGGGAGAATGAAGGTGCCACCGCTGTCGGGGATGACGCCGATCTTCGCGAACGACTGGATGAACGACGCGTCGCGCGACGCGAGCACGATGTCGCAGGCGAGCGCGAGGTTCGCTCCCGCTCCGGCCGCGACGCCATTCACGGCGCAGACGACTGGCTTCTCGAGAGTTCGGATCGCACGAATGATCGGGTTGTAGCCCTCCCGCACGAAGTCGCCGAGATCAGGCAGGGAGCCGTCGGGCCGTGGAGACGCCTCGGCGAGATCCTGGCCCGCGCAGAAGCCGCGTCCCGCACCAGTGAGCAACACGGCACGCAGCGCCTCGTCATTGGCGACGGAGGCGAGCGCCTCGCACAGCTCGCGCGCCATGGCGCGGTTGAAGCTGTTCAGAACCTCGGGCCGGTTGAGCGCGATCCGCGCCACGCCCTGCTCGGCCTCGAAAAGAAGATGTGTATACGCCATGCACCGCCACGTTACGGACCGCTGGAAAATAGGCGGGCTCAGAAGCGGGCGAGAAGAGCCATCCCGCCGTGTATCTGATAATTTTGTCCTCGCTGACACTGCACTGAAAGCACTGACCTGTTGCCTTGTTGGACCCGAGCTAGTCGCACTCCCCGCATACAGTCGCGTCACCCAGATTTCATCCAATGGCAACCAACGCCGCGCCGAAGCAGAGCCGTTCGCGCCCCGCCACGTCCGACCCGACCTTCGACTGGCGGCGCATCGCCTACACGGCGATGGTGTCGCGCGCGCTCGACGACGTCGAGGAGGCGACGAACCGGAACAAGACCTCCGTGCCGCGCGAGCATCTCGTGCTCTACCAATTCTCGGCGCGAGGGCACGAGGTGGCGCAGGTGATCCTTGGGTCGCTCCTCACGCACCCGCGCGACGCGGCGAGCGCCTACTACCGGTCTCGCCCGCTCCTTCTCTCGTTAGGCCTGTCGATCGACGACGCGCTGGCGAGTCCGCTGGGGCGCTCCGGGGGCTTCAGCGATGGCCGCGACATTGGCGTGGTTTGCAACCTGCCGCGGCGGGACGGCCCAATCGTGCTGCCGATGTCCGGCGACGTCGGATCGCAGTACACGCCGTGCGCCGGCTGGGCCCAGTCGATCCTCTACCATCGTGACGTCCTCGATGACGCGTCCTACAAGGGCGCGATCGCCGTCGTCCTCGGCGGCGAGGGCTCGGTGGCGACGAACGGATTCTGGTCCGCACTGACGATGGCGACGACGCTGTCGCTGCCCATGGTGTTCTATATCGAAGACAATGGCCTCGGGATCTCCGTGCGTGGAGAGATGCAGACGCCGGGAGGAAACATCGCCAGGAATCTCGCCTCGTTCGGAAACCTCCTCGTGCGCGATGGCGACGGCACAGACCCGGCCGAAGCGGCGCGGCTGCTCGCGGAATGCGTGGAGCACGCGCGCGGCGGAAATGGACCGGCGCTCGTTCACCTCACCGTGCCGCGGCTCTGCAGCCACTCGGGGCCTGACAACCAGCGCGGGTACCGTACGGACGACGAGATCGCCGCGGACTTTACTCGTGACCCGCTGCCGAAGCTGAAGCGCTACCTCGTGCCACGCACGATCTCCGCCGCGGCATGGCGGGAGGTCGAGGCCGAGGTGCAGCGCGACGTCGATGAGGGTTTGCGAAAGGCGCGCGCTCGTCCGCCGGCTGATCCGGACACCGTCCGGCGCTTCGTGTTCGAGGAGCTGGATGCGCCGGCAATGCTCGGTGGCCTCACCCTCGAGGAGCGCGCGGCGCTCGACGGCAGCGAGGACGCGCGCGACGAGGGCGAAGTAGTGCGTTTCGCCGAGGCGGTACGCCGGACCCTTCGTCGCGAGCTCGAGGTGAATCCCAAGTGTGTCGTCTTCGGCGAGGACGTCGGGCGGAAGGGCGGCGTCCATCTCGTCACGGAAGGGCTGCAGCGGCAATTCAGCGAGCGACGCGTGTTCGACACGAGCCTCTCCGAGGAGGGGATCATTGGTCGAGCCGTGGGGATGGCCATCGCCGGCTTGATGCCCGTCGCCGAGATCCAGTTTCGGAAGTATGCGGATCCAGCGACGGAGCAGTTGAACAATTGTGGAACGCTGCGCTGGCGCACGGCGAATCGGTTCGCGGCGCCGATCGTGGTGCGGATGCCGGGCGGCTTCGGAAAGGATGTCGGCGATCCGTGGCACAGCCTGAGCGACGAGGTGCGCTTCACCCACTCGTTAGGTTGGCAGGTCCTCGTCCCGTCCAACGCGGCCGATGCGGTGGGGCTGCTCAGGGCGGCGATGCGCAGTGGCAACCCGACGGTCTTCTTCGAGCACCGGTCGCTGCTCATGACGAGCGACGGCAGCGCACGCTATCCCGGCGACGACTACGTGCTTCCGCTCGGCAAGGCCAACCGGCTGCGCGAAGGCACCGATCTGACGTTGATCACTTGGGGCGCCATGGTCCATCGCTGCGTGGAAGCAGCCGAGCGGTTCGCTGGCCGCGTCGATCTACTCGATCTGCGCACCGTGATGCCCTGGGATCGGGAGCAGGTGCTGGCGTCTGTCGGGCGCACCGGGCGCTGCCTCATCGTGCATGAGGATACGCTGACCGCTGGCTTCGGCGCGGAGATCGCTGCCACGGTCGCGAAGGAGTCGTTCTGGGTGCTCGACGCACCGGTCGATCGGCTCGCGGTCGAGGACGTGCCGATGCCCTATCATCCCGTGCTGCTCGACGCGGTTCTCCCGAGTGCCGAGCGCATCGCGGAGCGCATCGACGCACTGCTTGCAGTGTGATTCATATCACAAGACAAAGGTCTGCTTGATGGCGCGTGCCCCGAGCGATAGCGTTCGCCGAACAGCGGGACTGGCCGCGTGCAGCGCAAAGGGGCGTGGGCGTGCACAACGAACGACGGCGTTCGATCATTCTCTGGGGGCCGCCGGGCTCCGGTAAGTCGCTCTATCTCGCGTCACTGGTGATGTGGCTGACGCGGGAGCCTAACGAGCGGCCGTTTGCCGTCCTGCCCGCGTCCGATGCGACGGCGGCGTGGGTCGCCCGACGCAGCATCCCGCATCCCGACGGCGTCGCCCTCGTCGGCGGCGTGGCGCCTCCCACGGACTCGCTCTTTCGCATCTACTCAATTTCGGGCACGCCCGGCGAGCTTGGCCGCCGATCGGCGCTCGTGGCCGATCTCGCCCCCAGCGAGGCCACGGCCGGCGATCCGTCACCGACACGTCTCGCGGACGCGTCGGGCGTCATCCTCCTCCTGCCTGCCGCGACGATGGCCGCGAGCGCCGAAGCACGCGACGCCTGCGTGAGCTGGTTCACGACGACGCTCGCGCGGCTCCCCGAGCAGGCCGGCGCGGCGCCCCCGGCCGTGTCCGTTCCGGTCGCCGTGTGCCTCACGCAGACCGACGAGGTGCCGGATGCGGTCCGTCGCGACGCAACGGAGTGGCTCGAGAGCTTCGGCGCCGAAACGCTGCGCGCACTGCGCGCGCACTGCGCGCGATTCGCGGTGTTCAAGGTGTCGTCGACGGGCCGGGCACCTCGGCCGCGCGGCGGTCTCGACGTCGTGATCGGTACGCCGGAGCCGCGCGGTGTTCTCGCCCCGCTTCGCTGGATCCTCGCGAACCAGGCGGCGGAGATGGCCGCGTGAGGCGCCTGACGAGTAGCGGATCACGCCGTGCCGTGTCGCCCGGCGGGGACGAGCGGCGTCGAACGATCCTCCTCTGGGGCGCGGCGGAGAGCGGGAAGAGCGGCTTGGTCGGCGCGCTGCGGAGTGAGGGAACGAAGACCGTCGGCGACCGCTGGACCGTCGATCTCGGCGAGGCGTCGCCGGACGTCGTCGCGTACGCCGACAGCGCCTCGCTGGCGCTGCGCCTTCGGGGCGTGAAGGAGACGGCAATCCGCCGGCCGGAGCGCGCGTTCACCATTCCCGTTAGGCGTTATGCGGGACGCGCGCTGACCGCCGCCGCCGATCTCACCGTCCTCGACCCCTGCGGCGAGCTCGCGGCCGAGCCGACGACACCCGCCGCGCGACGCGCGATTGCCGCCGCCCGTACCGCCGACGGGATCCTCTGGCTCCTGGAAACACCGCTCCCCGGCGGACGCCCGCTCGATCGGTTCGCCATCCTCAGGCAGCTCGTCGCGATCCTCGACGCCGCATCCGCGACGGAGATCGCGGTGCCAGTCGCCGTGGCGCTCACGAAGGTCGATCGGCTGCCGAGCGCCGACATGAAGCAACTGTTCGACGCGCCCGAGCAGGGCCTTCGCGCAATTCTCGGCGATGCCGCGTTCGGTTGGCTGCTCGCGGCCTTTCCGCGGTTGCGGTGCTTCGCGCTCAGCGCCGCGGGAACCGTGCGCAACGTGGCGCGTCCCGTCGGCCTAACGACCCTCGTCGACTGGTTTGCCGACGAATGGCGTCGCGAAGAAGAGGCTGCCGACACCGCTCGGACGCGAGCCCGCCGCTCCGCGCGCGTCGCCCGTGTACGTCGCCGTGCTCCGCTCGCCGCCACATTGACGGCGGCTGCGGCGGTCGTCGCGTTCGCGGGCGTTGCGGCGGCGCGCCTGCTCTCGCAGCGAAGCCCGACGTGGACGTCATCGGCAGGTACCGTGGTGCCGCAAGCCACTCCGACGTCGCCCGTCGTACGCGTCGACAGCAGCCAGGCGGTCAGCACGAGAACGGACAGCACCAAGGCAGACAGCGCGAAGACCGACAGCGTTCACGTTCCCTCCATAGCCTCCGCCGCGGCGGCGCTCGAGCGCGGCGACGCGATCGCCGCGATGCGTGATCTCAGCGCGCTGCGGCTGTCGGACAGCAGCGCGCAGCGATACGCGGCCGACAGTATTCTCGCCGCGGCCGCGCTCCGCGGCGCCGAGGACATCCTGACGCTGCCCAATCCGTCGATCGACGTCCTGGAATCGATCGTTGCCGCGGCGACGGCCGCGATCGCGCGGGCGCATCCTGGTACGCCCGTGCTCGCGCCCCTCTCGCTTGCGCGCGCGGCCGCGTGCATCGGCGGACATCTGAGCTGCCCCGCGGATCAGGTTCGCGAGGACCTGGCGTGGGCGCTCTTGTTAGGCACGCCCGCCGAGCAGGATCAGGCCCGCCGCTTCCGCGCGGCGCTCGTCGGCGACCCGGTGCGCGTGCCATGACGCGGAAGCGGATCGTCCTCCTGCTCGTCGCCGCGGCGGCGTGCGCAGAATCGCATGGCGCGAGCGTGAGCGACAGCGCCGCGGGCGAGGCGATGATCCTGCGCCTGCGCAACGCCGCGCTCGACGAATCCCTGCGCGTGGTCCGCGGTGTTACCGAGCGCCAGAATGTCGAGAAGGATTTGCTCGTGCGCGAGGTGCACAGCTTCGACTACTTCATGGAGCAGCTGCAGGGCGAGTTCAAGAGGATTCGCTTGCTGCAGCGCCAAGCGGGCTCACTCGATCCGCGCGAAGACCCGCTCGCGAGCGTCGAGTCGGAACGCTCACAGATCCTGCGCGAGGCGCGCGCGGCGCGGCAGCGCCTGTCTCGACTCGAGGCCGCGGCCGAACAGCAGGGCCGGCAGCTCGCGGCGCTCCGCGACAGCGTTCGCGCCAGCGCCGACAGCGCACTCTCCAGCGGCTCGGAGCGGGATTCGAGCCGGATGGCGCTCGCCAGCGTTCGCGTGCTCGTGGCGGACCTCCGCATGCGCCTCGACGACCTCCAGCACCAGGTCGATTCGCTCACTGCCTACTCCCGCACGCTGCACGACGAGAACGAACGCCTCACGGCGGTCATCGCGGCCAACGCGGCGCGCGACAGCACGGTCTACTACGTCGTCGGTACGCGCAAGCAGCTCGTGGACTGGCGTCTCGCGCGCGAAACGGGCGGTGTTCCGGTCACTGGCTGGGGGCGCGTGCTCCAACCCGCCGAGATCCGCGACAGCACGCACTTCACGGTCGGCCACATGCACACGCGTGTGATCAAGCTCGAGGAGAATCGCGACTATCAGCTGCTCTCAGCCCAGAACACGAGCGCGCTCGAGTCTCGTCTCTCGCCCGATGGCACGTTCCACGGCAGCCTGCGCATCCGCGATCCCGAAGCCTTCTGGCGACCAGGGAAATGGATGATCATTGTCTCGAAATGATGTCAGTTAGAGCGCCTTGAACATCTCGAACGGCTGGCTACAAGCATTGCAGAAGCAGATGCTCTTGCAGGCTGTCGAGCCGAACTCGCTCTTGACCACCGTGTCCCGCGAGTGGCAGTAGGGACAGCGCGGCGAGGCGGCGGCGGATGGCGCTCTCGTTAGGCTGACGAGCGTCGTTTCCTTTGAGGCGCGGCCCGGGGGCGCAATGCCGTAGGCTTCGAGCTTCCGCTTCGCCTCGTCGCTCAGCCAATCGGTTGTCCACGCCGGTGCGTACACCGTCTCGATGCGCACGGGACCGAGGCCGTGCTCCACGAGCGCGGCGGTGATGTCGTCCTCGATCACGCGCATCGCCGGGCAGCCCGAGTACGTCGGCGTCAACGTGACCGTTACGGCTCCCGCGTCCACCGACACGTCGCGCACGATGCCGAGCTCCACGACGCTCAGCACCGGCACCTCGGGATCCTTCACGGTATCGAGGATCTCGAAGACCTCGTCGCGCGTTGCCGACGCGGCGCTCACCACGACGCTCCCGGATGCGAGCGGGCGAGGATCTGCATCTCGCCCAGGAGGTGGCCGAGGTGCTCGGTGTGCCGCCCCGTGCGTCCACCGCGCTGCATGTACGACACGTCGGGAATCGTTAGGCCGGCGCGAGCGAGGACGTCGCGCACCGTCTCGCTCCAGGCATTCTCCAGCGTGGACGGATCGACGCCAAATCCGGAGGCGGCGGCCGCGCGGTCGACATCGTCGGCCAGAAAGAGCTCACCCGTGTACCGCCAGAGATCATCCACGGCGCGCTGCGCCCGGTTCTGGCTCTCGGTCGTGCCGCCGCCGAGCTTGAGCACCCAATCCGCGCTGTGCCTGACATGATACCGGAACTCCTTCACGGCTTTCGCGGCGATGCCGGCGAGCTCCTGATCGCTGCTCCTCTCCAGGGCCTCGGCCTGGAGCAGCGCGAAAACGCTGAAGAAGAGCTGCCTGACGATAGTTACGGCGAAGTCGCCCTTCGGGAGCTCGAGGAGCAGCGCATTTCTGAACTCCACGGCGTCGCGCAGGTATGCGAGAGCGTCGCCGTCGCGCCCCTGTCCCTCGATCTTCCCGGCGAGCCCCAGCAGCAGCGACGCTTGGCCGATGAGATCGAGTGCGATGTTCGCCAGCGCGATGTCTTCCTCGAGGATCGGCGCATGGCCACACCACTCGGAGAGACGATGGCCGAGAATGATCCGATCGTCGCCGAGGCGAAGCAAATACTCGAAAGGCGCGTTCACATGCGAATCCCGCGGGGCACCTTATAGAACTGCGGATGCCGATACGGCTTGTCGTTCCCCGGATCGAAGAACGGGCCCATGTCATCGGGCGTCGACGCCGTGATCGCGATGGAGCGCACGACCCAGATGCTGACTCCCTCGCCGCGGCGGGCGTAGACGTCGCGCGCGTTCTGGAGGGCCGATTCCGCGTCCACTGCGTGGACGCTCCCCGCGTGCTCGTGCGGCGCACCGCCCGGCGGCTGCACGAACACCTCCCAGAGCGGCCACTGGGTGTCAGAGGGCGTCGTCACCGCGTCCGCGTCTCGCGTCGTGCTGTCGTTGGCCATGGTCGTCACGAGAAGGCGGCCTCGTTAGGCCGCCTCGGATGTGGATTCAGCGCGAGCCTGCTTCGCCGCATACGCCGCCGCGGCGACGCGCACCCATTCGCCGTCGTCGTGCGCCTGCCGGCGCGCCGCGAGCCGCTCCTGGTTGCACGGGCCGTTGCCGCGCACCACGCGCCAGAACTCGTCCCAGTCGATCGGGCCGATGAGCCAGTTCTGTGTCTTCTCATCGAACGCGAGCTGCGGATCTGGTATCACCAGGTCGATCGCCTTCGCCTGCGCGACGGTGAGATTGATGAAGCGCTGTCGAAGCTCATCGTTGCTCTTCCGCTTCACGCCCCAGCGCAGCAGCTCGTCGCTGTTCGGAGAATCGGTGTCGTGCGGCCCGAACATCATCAGCGACGGCCACCACCAGCGGTCGAGCGCGTCCTGCGCCATGCGCTTCTGCGCCGGCGTCCCGGCCGAGAGCGTGGCCATGATCTCGTAGCCCTGGCGCTTGTGGAAGTTCTCTTCCTTGCAGATCCGGACCATGGCACGTGCATACGGCCCGTACGACGCCTTGGCGAGCATCGTCTGGTTCACGATCGCCGCGCCGTCAACGAGCCAGCCGATCGCGCCGATGTCCGCCCAGCTGAGCGTGGGATAGTTGAAGATGCTCGAGTACTTCGCCGTGCCGTTCAGCAGCTGCTGAATGAGCTCGTGGCGATCGACGCCGAGCGTCTCGGTGCCGCAGTAGATGTAGAGCCCGTGCCCGGCCTCGTCCTGCACTTTCGCGAGGAGCGACATCTTGCGCCGGAGCGTCGGCGCGCGGGTGATCCAGTTCCCCTCCGGCAGCATGCCGACGACCTCGGAGTGCGCGTGCTGCGACATCATGCGCACGAGCTGCCGCCGATAGCGCTCGGGCATCCAGTCTTTGGGCTCGATGGTCTCGCCCGCCGCGATGCGCGCCTCGAAACCCGCGATGCGGGCCGGATCCTCGGTGTTCGTCTCAGGCTTGTTCGGGGTCATTGTCGTATTATATAGCCGCGTCGCCTCTCAGACATCATCGCAGCCATGGCACAAGCCGATCCACACGCTCACGCCGCCGCGCCACATTCCGACTCCGGCACGGTGCTCGTCACCGCCGCCGAGGGTGTCGCGAGCGTCCGGTTCACTCATCCGAAGGGCAACTCCCTGCCAGCCGCGCTCCTCGCTCGCCTCGCCGACGAGATCCGGCGACTCGGCACACGTGAGGACGTGCACGTCGTGGTACTGCGGAGCAGTGATGGCGGTCCTTTCTGTGCCGGCGCCTCGTTCGACGAGTTGAAGGCGATTCGGGACGCCGCCGCCGGAAAGGAGTTCTTCATGGGCTTCGCCCGCGTGATCCTCGCCATGACGCGATGCCCGAAGCTCATCATCGCGCGCGTGCACGGGAAGACGGTGGGGGGCGGCGTCGGCCTCGTGTCAGCCTCCGACTACGCGATGGCAGTCGAGTCGGCCTCACTGCGGCTGAGCGAGCTTGCCGTTGGCATTGGTCCCTTCGTCGTCGGGCCGGCGATCGAGCGGAAGATCGGGCTCGGCGGCTTCAGCGCCATGGCGATCGACACGGACTGGCGTACGGCGAGGTGGGCGGAGGAGTTCGGGCTCTACTCTCGCGTCTTCGACAGCGTCAATGCGCTCGATAGCGCCCTGGATCTGTTCGCGCGCAAGCTCGCGCGCACGAATCCGGAAGCGATGGCGAAGATGAAGGCGGTCTTCTGGCAGGGCACGGAGCACTGGGAGCGGTTACTCGAGGAGCGTGCCGAAATGAGCGGCGCGCTCGTGACGTCGGAGTACACGCGCAACGCAATCGCCGCGTTTGGCGCCTGACGCGTCCCGCGTCCCGCAACCCGCGTCCCTCACTCGGCCACACCGCCCGATATTGCATAACGCGAAGCCGTGACTCGCTCGTGAATTGAACCGTCGTGAAGGCATGACGACACGCGTCCTCCTCAAGCCGTATTCCGTGAATGGCACCGGAATCCGGCTTCTCGATTATCTGCGCGTTTCCGCGGACAGCTACGAAGCGACGCGCTGGTTCACGCTCTTCTTCATCCCACTGATTCCCATCGGCACCTGGCTCATACGCCCCGGGACGGCCGAGGGTGTTGGAACCAGCATGCAGTACAACTTCCAGATCCTCGGCAAGCGGCCGCTGCGCTGGAACCGGGTCGGGCGGCTCTGGCTCATCAACATCATCGCCGCGCTTCCGGTGACGCTCTGCGGAATCTTCGAGACGCCAGGGGAGAACACGAACATGTGGCTCACCCTGTTCATCTTCTCGACGATCTGGGCCATCGCGGCACTCGTCTACGGTCAACGCGGCGGCAGCGAGCCGTATCATGCTCCCGCGGCGCAGCCCATGCCCTCAGGGGGCGCGGGCCCACGGCGCGCCGCATAACGCCACGTCACCCATGCACACCCCACTCGCGCTCCCAGCCCAGCGCACCGTACGCTCCGACCTGCGTGGCCTCTCGACGGAGATCGTCACGACGATTGCCGGTATCATCGCGGCGATCGCGATGGTGGCGCTCAACGTCGCGTCTCAGCGCGCTCTCGACCTCGATATTCTCGGGCTGACCTATGCGTTCGTCCTGCCGGCGGGCGCGATTCTCGGCGGACTGGGTGCCGCCGGCGGCTACTATGTCGCGGCGCGCATAACGAGTACGCTGCCCAGCCGCCGGACGCTTTTCGAGATGCTCGCAATCGGAGTCTCCACATGGCTCCTCATGCACTGGGTCGACTACGTGACGCTGCGCTTCGACAACGGCACGCTGATCCGGGACGCGGTGCCATTTGCCGACTATCTGCGTCTCCGCGCCGAGCATCTCCAGCTCACGATCCAGGGCCCCAGCGGCACCAACGGGACCACGACGCCGGAACTCGGGCTGCTCGGCTACGTGCACGAGCTGCTTCAGGTCGCGGGGTTCCTGGTCGGTGGTTTGATGACTTGGATCTTCCTCAAGCGACGCGAGGCATGCACGCCGTGCAGCCGCTACGCCCACACGCTGCCGCTGCTGCAGCGCGCGCCATCCGCTGCCTTCGACGAAGTGCTGCGTCGCGCGAACGTTCAGCTCGACGGGCTCGCGGAGCGCGTCGCGCGGGTTGTGGGCGCGAAACAACTCGTGGGGTTGAATCTGAGCATCGCCACCTGCCCGTCATGCCGTCGGAGTTGGCTCCGCCCCGGAGCCGTGGTGATGGAGGGGAGATACGCCGCGGAGCGGCGAATCGAGCACGCCTACGCGATCACGGCGGCTCAGGCGGCGGCGCTCCGGCTCGCCTCGCCAGTCCGCGCCCGCGCCGCCTAACGCCTAACTAGGCAGCGAGCTCGCGGATCGCATCCTCGAACGACATCGCGAAGCCGCGGTCGCGAACCTGTTTCGTCGCCGCGAAGCAGATCGGCTCGAGCTGCCGCGCGGCGTCGAGCAGTGTTTCGATGCGGAATGGCTCACCAGCCACGTACGCGAGGTATTCCTCGACCGCGGTGAGATAGCCCATCATCCCCCCGAATTCGGTCGGCGCGAAGACCTTGTGCGCGTGCTGCAGGGCCGGCGCGCGGGTCGGGTCGGGCATGACGAGATTCTCCGACCCGCAGATCACGGACAAGCGCTCGTTGCGCGTGCATCGCTCGATGGTGTCCGGGTCGAGGGAGCCACCGGCGGCATTGAGCACGAGCGCGTCCATGGGCTCGCGGAGGAAATCGCCCTTCCCTTCGGGACTCCAGACGCGCACACCGCGCGCGGCGATCTCGGCCCGCTTGGCGCTGCGCGGCTCGACCGCGAGCATGCGCGCTCCGTCGCCGCAGAGCGCATCGAGAATGCGCTGGCCGATGTGCCCGACGCCGATCAGGCCGACCGTCGCTCGCGATAGCACGATGTCGAACGCGCGGAGCATCCCACGGAGCACCTGATAATTGCCCGCCGCGGTCGGCATCGAAGTGTCGGCGACGACGCTCCCGGGGAACCCCGCGTTCAGGTACTGCAACGACTGAGTCTTGCCGTCGGACATCACGCCGTGGCCGAGGTCCTGGCCCGTGGTGACGTGTATGCCGGCAGTCGCCGCGCAATCGTTCAGGCAGTCGATGGCGAAATCCAGGAGAGCGAAGTCTCTGGGACAGCCGATCCGTGCGTCCGGCGTCGGCTCGAGCACGCACTTTCCGCCGACGATGCGACCGAAATCGCGCTGCGTCAGCGGGCCCCCGACGCGAATCAGCCGCGACCAGTAGACCTTCTCTTCCATCCCGACCGCGAGCTCGATCGCCTCGCGGTCCGGACGGAAGGACGGTAGCTCCGTGCGCTCCTCGGGCGCGATGCGGAAACCGCCTAACGAGAGCTGGTCCGAGCCGGGCGTGGCGTGCGTCGCGATGGCGAGCGTCCACGGCTCGGCCGCGTGACGATACAGATACACCCAGACCTTGCTTGCGCCACTCGTCTCGGGCGCGATGGTCGCGGACGCCGCTGGCTCGACGACTGTTTTCCTGAACGACTTCCCCACGTTCAGGTCGTCGGCGGGTTGAAGCTCGCGTGCTGCTGCTCGATCCAGCTCTTCTGGTAGCTCGGATCCTCGATTGCGAGCGCCTGCCTGGCGACGTGCAGTGGACGGAACGAATCCATCATCACCGCCAGCTCGTCCGTGCGCTTGGCGCCGATCGACGCCTCGGCGCGTCCGGGATGGGGGCCGTGGGGGATGCCGTCAGGGTGATGGGTGATGCTCCCGAACTCGATCCCCTTCCGGCTCATGAACTCACTGGAGGCGTAGTACAGCACTTCGTCCGAATCCACGTTGCTGTGATTATAGGGCGCGGGCACCGCCTCGGGGTCGAAATCGTACGGCCGCGGGCAGAATGAGCAGATGACAAACCCGTCACCCTCGAACGTCTGATGCACCGGTGGCGGCTGGTGCACGCGTCCAACGATCGGCTCGAAGTCGTAGATGTTGAACGCCCACGGATAGAAGTAACCGTCCCAGCCGACGACGTCGAATGGATGATGGTCGAGAATGAACTCGTTGAGCCCATCGTACTGCTTCACGAGGAGACGGAAATCGCCCATCTCGTCGTGCGTCTTGAGCTCGATTGGCCGGCGAATGTCGCGCTCGGAGTACGGCGCGCCCTCCTTGAGCTGACCGAACTCGTTGCGGTAGCGCTTCGGCCACCGCACGTGTCCCCGGCTCTCCATGATGAGGAACTTTGGATGATCCCCTTTCATGTCGAGCTTGTAGCGATGGAGAATGCCGCGGTGGATGATGAGGTAGTCGCCCTCGCGGAACGGCAGATCGCCGAAGACTGATTCGAGGGTCCCGCTTCCCTTGGCGACGTAGACGACTTCGTCGCCCTGGGCATTGCGGTAGAAGTGCGCGTCCTGCTCGTCCGGCTCGACGTAGAGCATCGCGACGTCACTATTGAAGAGCAGCGGCAGGCGATCGAGTGTCGGGCTGCCACCACTCTTCGTCTTCGACGTGCGGAAATGCCGGTGCCGGAGCGCGTTGTCCTTGTCGGGCTCGTACGCGAGCTCCTTCATCCGCTTCACGGACTTCACGGTCGTCGGCGGATGCACGTGATAGAGCAGCGACGACGTGCCGGTGAACCCCTCGTGGCCCATCAGCTCTTCCGCGTAGATCCCGCCCTGCGGCCTGCGAAACGCGATGTGCCGCTTGCGAGGAATGCTGCCTAACGTGTGGTAGATGGGCATAAGGACAGGTGCTAGGTGTTTGGTGCTAGGTGCTAGGTGCTAGGGTGCTGGTGTTAGGTCCTAGCACCTAGCACCTAGCACCTAGCACCTAGCTCCTCAGAGGTTTCCTCTCTCCGCCTGCTCTCTCTCGATCGCCTCGAACAGCGCCCGGAAATTTCCTTTCCCGAATCCGCGCGCGCCCTTTCGCTGAATGATCTCGTAGAACACCGTCGGGCGGTCCTGCACGTTGCGGGAGAAGATCTGCAACAAATAGCCCTCGGGATCGCGATCCACGAGAATGCCGAGGTCCTGCAGCACGTCCACGGGCTCGTCGATCTTGCCGACGCGACCCTGCAGCTCGGCGTAGTACGACGTCGGCGTCTTCAGAAACTCGATGCCGCGATCACGGAGCGCCGTCACGGTCTGGATGATGTCGTTCGTGGCCAGCGCGAGATGCTGCACGCCAGGGCCGCGATAGAAATCCAGGTACTCTGCGATCTGTGACTTCTTCTTCCCTTCGGCGGGCTCGTTGATCGGGAACTTGATCCGCTCGTTCCCGTTCGCCATCACCTTCGACATCAGCGCACTGTACTCGGTGGAGATGTCGGCATCGTCGAAGGTGATGAGATTCTTGAAGCCCATCACCTTCTCGTAGAAGCCGACCCAGACGTTCATCTTCCCGAGCTCCACGTTGCCGACGCAATGGTCGACGTGGAGAAGACCAACCTCCGCCGCCTGATAATACGGCGAGCGCTTCGCGAAGCCCGGCATGAAGAGCCCGCGGTAATTCTTCCGCTCGACGAGCGAATGGATCGTGTCGCCGTAGATCCGGATCGCGGCGACGACGACCTCGCCATTGTCGTCCTTCAGCACCTTTGGCTCGTGCAGCGCCACGGCGCCCCGAGCAGTCGCCTTCGCGAACGCATCGCGCGCATCGTCGACCCAGAGCGCGATGTCCCGAACGCCGTCGCCGTGCTTGTTCACGTGCTGCGCGATCTCTCCCTCGGGACCGAGCGCCGAGGTGAGTACGAGGCGGATCTTGTTCTGCTGGAGCAGATAGCTCACCCGGTCCCGTGTTCCCGTCTCGGGTCCGCGATAGCCAACGAGCTGGAAACCGAAGCCAGCCTGATAGTAGTGCGCCGCCTGCTTCGCGTTTCCGACCCAGAACTCGACGTAGTCGGTTCCATTGATCGGGAAGATGTCTTGCGTCGCTGAAGATGTCGGTAGCGTCGCCGTCGCCATGGGTGCTCCGCGCTGAGATGTGTCTTGGCGGAATATAGGTGAGGTGCTAGGTGCTAGGTGATGGGTGCTAGAACGGCATACCACCGAACTCCTAGCACCTAGCACCTCAGCTCTGCAGTTCCGCAATATTCCTGTACAGTTCCAGCGCGTCCGGATTCGCGAGCGCGTCGCGATTCTTCACGGGTCGGCCGTGGACGATCTCGCGGACTGCCAGCTCCGTGATCTTGCCGCTGATGGTGCGCGGGATATCGGCGACCTGAATGATCTTCTTCGGCACGTGATGCGGGCTCGTGTTCTGACGGACCTGCGTCCGGATACGATCCCTGAGCTCCTCCGTCAGCGTGAGGCCGTCGGCGAGCCGCACGAAGAGCACGATTCGGACATCGTCGCTCCCGTCCGGCAATTCCTGGCCAATGACGAGACTCTCGATCACTTCGGGCAGCTGCTCGACCTGACGGTAGATCTCGGCCGTGCCGATGCGCACCCCGCCGGGATTGAGCGTCGCGTCGCTCCGGCCGTAGATCACGACGCCGTCGTGCTCGGTGAGCTCCGCCCAGTCGCCATGCCGCCACACGCCAGGAAAGTCATCGAAATACGCGGCGCGGTATTTCTCGGACGCGGGATCGTTCCAGAAGTAGATCGGCATGCTCGGAAAGGGCGCCGTGCAGACGAGCTCACCCGGCGTGCCGCGGATCGCGCGTCCCTCGTGGTCGAAGATCTCGACGGCCATGCCGAGCCCGCGTGCCTGAATCTCGCCGCGCCATACGGGGCCAATCGGATTGCCGAGGGCGAAGCAGGAGATGAGGTCCGTGCCGCCACTGATGCTGCTGAGACGAACGTCGGGCTTCACTCTCTCGTAGACGTAGTCGAAGCTGTGCGCAGCGAGCGGACTCCCGGTGGACAGAATCGACCGGAGCGGTGACAGGTCGTGCGTGGCCCGCGGCTCGAGCCCTTCCTTCTCCGCGAGGGCGAGCCATTTCGCGCTCGTTCCGAACGTCGTTAGGCGCTCGGCGTCAGACATCTCCCAGAGGATTGGCCGGCGACGGAGCAGCGGAGCGCCGTCGTAGAGGACAACCGTGGAGCCCACGGCGAGCGCCGAGACGAGCCAGTTCCACATCATCCAGCCGCACGTCGTGAAGTAGAAGACGCGGTCGTCGCGCCCAAGGTCGCAGTGCAGCACGTGTTCCTTCTGATGCTGCAGCAGCGTGCCGCCGGCGCCGTGGACCATGCACTTCGGCAGCCCGGTCGTGCCTGACGAGTACATGATGAAGAGCGGATGGTCGAACGGCAGGCGCGCGAATGCCGGCGAGCGCCCCGCGCCCTCCTCCACGAACGCCTCGTAAAGCGTCGCGCGTGGGACGGAACCGATCTGCGGCGAGGCACTGCGATACGGCACGACGACGACCCGTTCGATGCTCGTTATGCGCTCGGCAATGCCCGCGACCGTGGGAAGACTGTCTATCTCCTTGCCCGAATACTGGTAGCCGTCCGCGCAGAAAAGGATTCGCGGTGCGATCTGGCCGAAGCGGTCAAAGACGCCCTGCACACCAAAATCGGGCGAGCACGACGACCAGATCGCGCCGATGGTGGCAGCGGCGAGCATCGCGATCACCGTCTCGGGGATGTTGGGCATGAAGGCCGCAACGCGATCGCCGGGGCCAATACCATTGGCCTCGAGCGCGGCGACGAGGCGCATCACCTCGCGATACAGCTCGGCGAACGACCATCGCCGCTGAGCACCGAGCTCGTTCCACGCCACGAGCGCGTCGCGGTCGTCACGAAAACGCAACAGGTTCTCGGCGTAGTTCAGCCTCGCCCCATCGAACCATCGCGGTCCACGCGTCGGGTCAGGCGGCGTCATGCGATCGCCACCGACGAGAACCGAGCGCCATTGCGCGCCTGTCGCGTCTCGATCGGCGAGGATGCCGCAGAAGTCCCAGACGCCGCTCCAGAACGCGTCCGGTTCGTTTATCGACCAGGCGTACAGAGATGCGTAGTCGGCGACATCGGCCGCGCCATGCGCGCGCGCCGCGTTCATGAAGCGCGTGAGATTCGCCCGCGTCAGATCCTCGGGCGACGGCGTCCAGAGCGGCGCTGTCACCGCGCTCAGATCACAATCAGGGATTGATCGCCAGCAGCTCGATCTCGTAGACGAGCGTGGTGTTCGGCGGAATAGGACCCTTCCCGCAGGGGCCGAGCGCAAGATCCGACGGCACGACGAGTCGGCGGCGTCCGCCTACGTTCATCCCCAACATGCCGTCGAGGATGCCGAAGGCGGTTATCGTCCGCAGATCGAACTCGAACGGGCGCTGCAGCTGCTGATCGACGACAGTGCCGTTAGGCAGGTATGCGACGTAATACACCGACACGTTGGTCGCCGTCGACAGCGTCTCGCCGGGCCCGACGACGACGTCCTGCTCGTAGACGCCGGCTGCTGTCTTCGTCCACTGGGCGAGATTGATGTTCAGACTCGGATCGAAGGTCTCGGTCGCCGGGTTGCTCGGGTTTATCGTCGCGCATCGGTCCGGGCTGGTGCAGGCGGCAAGGGCGAGGCTCAGTACCAGACAGGCCAGATAGCGCATGAGATTGCAGGAGAGCGTGAGGGCGCCGGTTCAGTTGATCGCGAGGAGCTCGACCTTGTACACGATGGTCGAGTTCCCGGGAACGGGTCCGTTCTCGCACGCGCCGAGGCCGAGCTGGGAGGGGACGACGATGAGCCGCTGGCCGCCGACCTGCATCCCCAGCATGCCGTCCGCGAGACCAACGGTGGCGCGCACGTTCAGGTCGAGCGGGAAGGGCTGGTCAATGACCTGATCGATGAGCGTTCCATTGGTCAGGTACGCCGAGTAGTGAATCTGAACGGTGGCGAGCGTCGTGAGCGCCGCACCGGTCCCCGCGACGAGATCCTTCCGATAGTCGCCGAGCTCCGTCCGCTCCATGGTAGCGAGGTTGACGCCCAGTTCGGGCGCGAACGTCTCGTGCGTGGGATCGCTCGGGTTGACGGGGCATCGATCCGGCGTCGTGAAGCACGCCGCGAGCAAAAAGCAGGGAAGCACTGTGAGGACAAGGCGCATCGTCGCGGCAGGTCTGGGTGTCGTGAGGCGAATTGGCATAAAGAGGAAACTGCGTCAGGAATCCGCGGGACGCGAGGGGGATTCCCCGGTACCGCGAAAACAGCTATAACCCGGCCGCGTCGCACGCGGTCACCCGCTGCGTCGCCGCTCCCTCGCCTCGCGTTTCCGGCCTTCCTTCACGCCTACGACATATGACACGCAGCCGCGTTCGTTCCCCCTTCCACATGGGCATAGCATCGCTGCCCTTCCTCGCGGGAGCCCTGCTCGTCCTCGCCACCGCGGCTGGCGCCCAGCGCCCGCTCAAGGTCTACATCTCCGTCGACATGGAGGGAATCGCGGGCGTGGTCACGGCCGACCAGCTCGGCCCCACGGGCTTCGAGTACGCGCGCTTCCGCGAGTTCATGACGGGTGAAGCCCTCGCGGCGATCGCGGGCGCCCGCGACGCTGGCGCGACGCAGATCGTCGTCAGCGACTCGCACGGCAATGGTGAGAATTTGCTCATCGAGCGCTTCCCGCTGGACGTGACGATCATCCGCTCCTGGCCACGGCCGCTGATGATGATGCAGGGCATCGACTCGACGTTCGACGCGGCCGTCTTCATCGGCTACCACGCGTCGACGACGAATCCGGCCGGTGTGCGCGCGCACACGATCTCGAGCGCGCATCTGGCGGAAGTGTCGCTCAACGGCACCGCTATGCCAGAGTCGGGAATCAACGCCGCGATCGCGGGCTATTATGGGGTTCCGATCGTCGCGATCTCGGGCGACAACGTCGCGGTGAGCGAAGCGCAATCATTGATCGGGAACATGGAGGGCGCGGTGGTGAAGCAGGCCATCAGCTTCCACTCGGCGGCGACGATGACCCCGGAGGCGGCGCAGCTCCTCGTCCGGCAGAAGGTGAAAGCCGGCGTTCAGCGGCGCGCGTCGCTGAAGGCGTATGTCGTGCGTACACCCGTCCGCCTCGATGTGACGTTCAAGAACTACACGCCTGCGGAGATGCTGACCTTCCTGCCTAACGTGACGCGCACGACGTCGCACGGCATCCGCTTTGAGGGCCGGGACATTCTCCAGGTGTCGCGCTTCCTGGAGTTCATCAACACGTACAATCCCGATATGACGCCTTAAGGGCAGCTATCAGTCCTCGCTACGCTCGGACCGAATCTATTTGGAGTCGCGCGCGCTGCTCGCGCGCGCTTCTGCTCCTCTCACCAAATCAACGCTTCGTTCCGGACTCCCTGATAACTATGGACTGATAACTATGGACTGAAAGTTATGGACTGTAGTTAAGCGTCCTCTCATCACGATCACTCGGCCGTTGCGCAGGGTCTCGACGACACAGAGACCGGCGGCGGCATCCTCGATGACAACGCGCGTCACTTCGTCTTCCTCGTCGCCATCGGTCGTCGAGACGACGAGTTTGGCGCCTGCTTTCAGCTCCTTCGCTTCCATGGCACCTCCGGCCGTCTGAAGGTGCCAATTTTCTTGCGGCGCGCGGTGATGGCCCTCACACGCGTCGCTGCCGGCGACAAACTTTGTCAGACCCGCTCGCGCACCTTCGCACCTGGCGAAGCCAACGCGTCTGCCGGCGCCTTGGCGGGGCGGCCTCGCCACATGTAGTACGCCGGTACGCCGAGCACCATCAGCCCGATCGCGAACATCACATTTCGCGGTTGCGTCACCACCGTGTTGATGACGATCGCCGCGGCCGAGAGCACGAACAGAATCGGCGTCACGGGATAGCCGGGGGTACGGAAGGGACGGTGGAGCTCCGGCTCACGGCGGCGATAGACGAAGATGGCGAGCGCTGCCAGGGCGAAGAAGATCCAGCCCACGAACACAACGTACGTCAGGAGTTGCTCGAAGGTGCTGCCCGGCAGCGCGACCAGCACCATCGCCCATACCGAGCTCGCGATGATCGCAGTCGCCGGCGTATTGAAGCGGGGATTCACCTCGGCGAGCTTCGAGAAGAAGACGCCATCGCGCGCCATCGAGTAGTACAGCCGCGGTGCCGTGAGAGTGAGTCCGTTCGTGGCGCTGAACATCGAGACGAGGATGATCGCGGCGATGAGCTTGCCGGCGGCGGGGCCGAAGAGCGCACTCACGGCGTCCGCCGCGACGCGCTGACTCGCCATCACGCCGTCGGGCCCGATCGCCGCGACATAGGCGATGTTGGCGATTACATAGATCGCGATCACCAGCGCCGTGCCGGCGACGATACCGCGGGGAAAGATCCGCTGCGGATCCTTCGTTTCGCCCGCGGAGAAGGTCACGTACTGCCAACCTTCGTACGCCCAGAGCACCGAGATCATCGCGAGGCCCACGCCGGTGAGCAGCGAGACATTCCACTGCGCCGGCCAGAAGCCGGCCGCGCCCGACGAACCGTGCCCGAAAATCAGCAGGCAGGCGCTCATCACGACAATGGCCAATACCTTGATCGCGGTCGCAACACCTTGAACGTTCGCGCCCTGCCGCGCCCCGCGCACGTTGATCACCATCACGACGGCGATCATGGCGATCGCGACGGCTTTGCCGCCGAGCGGTGGAAGCGTCACGAACGCCCCGAGGTAATCCTTGAACGCGACGGCGAGCGTCGCGGCCGAGCCGCTGGCGATCACCAGAAACATCGTCCAGCCGTACAAGAATGCGGGCAGCGGTCCCAGTGCGTCCCGAATGAACACGTACAGTCCACCCGCATCCGGCTTCGCCGCTCCCATTTCCGCGAAGGTGAGCGCGCCTAACAGCGACAGGATGCCCGCCGCGAACCAGACGAGGAGCGAGAGGCCTACCGAGCCGCCGGTCTGCTGGAGCACGGCGCTGGGAACACGAAAGATTCCCGAGCCTATCACTGTGCCGACGACAATCAGCACGAGGTCGGTGAGCCCGAGAGTGCGACGAAGGGTGGTCATTTGCGGGACGCGGGAACGAGGGGCGCGGGACGCGGGGCGGGAACGCGCCAAGTTAACTACCGGTCGGAGCAATGCTAGCAGTTGGCGACCCTCGTCCCGCTACCCGCGCCCCGCATCCCGCGCCAGAGCTTCCGACGCGACACGCGCCGCCTGGGCCAGTACCGCCGCACCGACGAAGATGCTCTCCTCCGCGGCGTAGAACTTCGGGGCGTGTGCCGGGATGGCCACCCCGCCCGGCTCCCGCGCGCCGATCCGTAAAAAGCAGCCGGGAATTCGTTCCATGTAGTGCGCGAAGTCCTCGCCCGCGAGGTTGAGAAAGCCGAGGGGGACGACGTTCTCCTCGCCGACGATCGACACGGCCGCGCGACGCGCCCACGCGGTCGCGTTAGGCGGGTTGACGATCGGCGGTGTCCCGAGGTCCAACGACACCCTCGCCGACAGTCGATAGGCAGCGGCCACGCTCTCGGCGAGTCGACGCACCTCGTCCAGCATCAGCGTGCGGGACGAAGCATCGACGGCGCGCACCGTGCCTTTCAGCGTCGCGCGATCCGGAATGACGTTCGACGCCGTGCCTGCGTGCACGGCACCGATCGTCACCACACCAGGATTCGCGGGATTCAGCCGCCGCGACACGATCGTTTGCATCGCCCCGATGAGCGCCCCGAGGCCGACGATCGGGTCCGCGGACTCGTGCGGCCGCGCGGCATGTGCGCCCTGTCCCAGGAGCTCGATCTCGAACATGTCGGCTGACGCCGCAAGCGGACCGTCGTCAGCCACGACCTGGCCAACGGCGAAGCGCCGGTCCACGTGTCCACCGAAGATCGCGCGCACCTCGTCGAGGGCGCCGCTCTCGATGATGGCGGGCGCGCCATGTCCCGTCTCCTCCGCGGGCTGCAGTACGACGAGCACGTCTCCCGCCGCGGGAGCACGCGCGAGCAGCGCCGCCGCCGCTACCGCCCACGTGGCGTGGACGTCGTGGCCACAGGCGTGCATCACGCCGTCGTTATGCGACGCGTATGGCAGGCCAGTCTCCTCCCGAACCGGCAGCGCGTCGATGTCGCCGCGGACCGCGACTACCGGAGCATCGCGACGTCGACCCGGAACGCGCGCGACGACCCCAGTCTTTGCGACGCGTCGCACGTCGCGCGCGCCGATCTCACCGAGCGCGCGCTCGAGCTTCTGCGCCGTGCGCTCCTCCTGAAACGAGAGCTCGGGATCCGCGTGGATCGCCCGCCGCAGCGCGACGAGTTGGTTGCGCAACTTCTCATCAAAGAGCCGCGCGACCTCGACGAGCACTTCCAGGGCGGCGGGCGCCGCCGTCATCGCGTGGCCATCGACTGGCTCTCGAGCCCCTCGCGCTTCACGGTGAGATCATCAACTCGCCCGGTGTCGATGGTGATCCCGATGCCCGGCTCGTCGCGCGGGACGCGCACCATTCCCTCGGCATCCATCGTCCACTCGGGAATCACGACATCGCGCTCCCAGTAGCGGGCGCTCGGACTGAGGTCGCCCGGCAGACTGAAGTTCGGCAGCGACGCGAGCGCCACATTGTAGGCGCGGCCGACGCCGCTCTCGAGCATGCCGCCACACCAGACGGGAATCTGGTGTCGCTCGCAGAGATCGTGAATCGCCTTCGAGACGGCAAAGCCGCCGACCCGTCCGGGCTTGATGTTGATGATCTTCCCTGCCCCGAGCTCGATCATATCCTCGGCGCGATCCGCGTCGGTGATCGACTCGTCGAGACAGAGGCGCGTCTTGAGCCGCTTTTGCAGCTTCGCGTGGCGAACGAGATCATCGCGGCCCAGCGGCTGCTCGATCATGATCAGATCGAACGCGTCGAGCTGCGCGAGGTGATCGGCGTCGCTGAGGGTGTACGCCGAGTTGGCATCCGCCATGAGATGGACCTCGGTGCCGAGCGCGGCGCGCACCGCGCGCACGTACTCGACGTCCTGCCCAGGCTGGATCTTGAGCTTGATCTTGCGATATCCCTGCGCGAACGCGGCGCGGGCGCGCTGCACGAGCGCGTCGGGGGAGCTCTGGATGCCTAACGAGATACCGGTCGGGATCCGCTCGCGCGTCCCGCCGAGACGCTGCGAGAGCGACACCTCTTCCTTGGTCGCCGCCAGCGCCCACATGCCCATCTCGAGCGCGGCTTTCGCCATGTTGTGCCCGCGCACGTTCTGATCGAGCACACCGCGAATCACTTCCGGCCCATCGAAGCTCCGGCCAAGAAGACGCGGCGCCAGCCACTCACGAATCGCGAACCAGGCGGTGTCGATGGTCTCGGGGCTGTAGTTCGGCATCTCGCCCGCAACACACTCCGCCCACGTCATCGCGCCGTCGACGTCGTAAAGCTCGAGCAGGAAGATGCGGCGCTCAGTGACGATGCCGGACGAGATGCGGAATGGTTCCTTCAGCGCGAGACGAATCTCGCGGAGCACGAGGCGGTCGAGGCGGAGCATGCGGGACGCGGGGTGCGGGACGAGGGATGCGGGACGCGGGTTGCGGGACGCGGGATCGATTTAATATGGCGAGAGGAGCGGGAGCGCGCGCGGGCAGCGCGCGCGACTCCATATTGATCAGCTCCGAGCGAAGCGAGGAGCGGGAGCGCGCGCGACCAGCGCGCGCGACTCCATATAAAACTTCTGCGAGCGCGAGCGAGCAGGCGCAAGCGCGGGTACTATCTGCTCGCTTTCGCGAGCAGATAGTACCCGCGCGCGTCGCAGTCGTCGATTACGAAGCCTTGCACAGTGAGGCCCGCATCCAGCGCACGCCGGAAGGCCGCGCGGGTGGACTGCCGCCAGCGGATTGCTTGATCGCGATCCGCCTCCTGCATGCCGTTGATGTCCGCTGGCACCTCGACACGTGCGGCTGCTCCCACGTTCCCGGTCGGCAGCGAGTTGCCCGCATTCAGGATCGGAGCCGTGGTGAGCTCGCGATCCACGCCGGCAGCGTGCGTCTCCTCGAGGCGGTTATGCATCTCCGCGTCGGGCACCGGCCAGGCGACGATGAAGCGATCGGTGCCGATGCCACGGTGAAGCGGACTCTCCGTGTCACCGTACATGTCCTCCACGTACTCGTGAATCCGCACCCCGAAGATGTTGAAGTTGAGGTGTGCGTTGCGAGCCACGAGCGGATCGTACGTCCAGTAGATCACGACGCCGCCGAGGCGCTGCACCTCGCGTCGCTGGAATTCCTTGAGCCGGCGGCCGAGTCCGAGGTTTCGCGCTTCGGGTCGCACTGCGAGCATGTCCGACCAGTGTACGATGCGGCCATTCTCGACGCCGGTGAGCCCGTACACGAAGCCGAGGAGCGCGTTCTCGTCATCGAACGCGCCGGCGGCGACACCGCCGACGCGCTGTGAGACCTTGAGAATGCTCGTCGGCACGACGTCGGTGAACTCGTTGCCCCAGGTCTCGCGTTGCAGCGAGACGCAGGCGCGGAGCTCATCGAGAGTGCGCAGTGGGCGGATATCTATCTGAGCCATCGCCGGAAGCTAGCCGCGCAGTGAGTGCCTCTCAATCTCGTGTCGGCAGCGATCCGGACAACGTGCCCTACCCGGAACGCGCGTCCGGTTCGCGTTCTTTGAAACGGCGCAAGGGACACTGTTACCGCGCTTCGAGTCGCCGCGTCTGCTTTGCGCAGGCGCTTCCCTCATGCGTTGTCATCGCGTCGCGCAGCGGCGACGCAGCTCTCCTCCCTCAACACGGTCATTCGGATGCGCACATTCACAGCACGGGCTGTCACGACGAGCCTCATCGCTCCCACCAGGACTGACATTCCGCGCACGCCACGCCTCAATCGCGAGCAGCGCGAGGCCTGGGTGATGGCGCTCTATCTCGGAGGCGCGACGGTGGAGGAGATCGCGTTCGTGCTCGGCAGCGCGCGGACGGCGATCCGCCAGTGTGTGATGGACTGCGGCGTGGCGCGGCACCGCGGCGCCCGCAACATCGACGTGCTCGCGATCATGCGCGAGGTGCGCATGACGGGCACGCTGACGCTCAAGGAAGTGGCCGTGCGGCTCGCGTATTCCGAGGAGACGATCCGGCACAGCATCGCCGCGCTGGGAATGACCGAATCGGTTCGCCGGCTGTTCCGTCTACGCCGGCGCGCGGCACGCCGCGCCGCCGCCGCGAATGCCGACCTTGCCATCACCACAGTCGCCATCCGCGCGCTCGCGACGCAACGCACTCCCGCCGTCCGCGTCGCCTAGCGAACGGTGAACGGTGAACGGTGAACGGTGAACGGTCCACGGTCCACGGTCCACGGGTTCAGTTCCGCGCTCGCTCGAGGGTGAACACCGTCAGCTCCGGCACCGCATTGAGACGGAGCGGAAAGTAGCTGAAGCCGACGCCGCGATTGACGTAGATGTGATTGCCCGGCTTTCCGTTGGGCGCCGAGACCCAACCCTCGAGGCCGGAGCCGCTGTCGCTGAAGTAGTGCCGCCACGCCCAGTCTGACAGCCAGGGTACCACGATCTGCATCGCGTGCGTGTGCGCCGCGACCACCAGCGGGCCCTGATTCGCCGGCACCTTCGTGTACGAATCCGGGTCGTGCATGAAGATCAGCCGCGGTGCATCGGCCGGCACCGCGGCCAGCGCGCGATCCACGAGATCGTTCTTGGCCCACTTGTCGCCGACGCCGACGACGTAGAGCACTGACGCCGCGCTGTCCGTCGCGCCGGGAGCCGGCACCGGCACCGCGCGATTGTCGATCATGTGAACGCCGACGCTGTCGAGGGCGACGCGGATTAGATGCGCATAACGGTTCTCCTGATCCGAATGCTCGTTCATCAAGTTGTAATCATGATTCCCGAGCACGCTATAGGTGCGAATATGATTGTCGATGAGCGGCTTGACGATCGACAACACCGTGGTGATCTGCCCATCGACGTTCCCGTCGTCGGGATTGTAGAGGTAGTCGCCAGCGAGGAGGACGAGCGCGGGATGCATGTCGACGACGCGATCCACCATTCGCCGCGCCGCATCGGTATTCGACCACCACATTCCCACCTGCAGGTCGGCGAAGACTGCGACCTGCTTCTGCTCCCACGCCGCCGGGAGGTTGGGAATGGTGCCGCGTTCGTCGAGCCGATCGACGAGACGCGGCTCGATGGCGGCGCCATAGAAGACAATCGCCGCGATGATCTTGAGAGCGAGGAGCATTCGTTAGGTATCCAGGGTGGCATCAATCCGGGCGCTGGACGCCGCGCGACGCGGCGCCCGTTGTACCAGCCTGCACAGCCGGTGCCCGCGCGCCGTCACTCCCCTTGTTGTATGCCTTGAGCATTCGCTGGCGCGCGAGATACGACTCCCCATGGGTGATCCACTCCGCGGCTGGCTCGCCCTTGAGATAGTGCGCGAACCACTCGAGCTGCCGCCGGTGATAGTCGATCTGGCTCTCCGGGCGCGCGACACCATGATTCTCGTCGTTGTAGATCAGGAATACGACCTCCTTTCCGAGACGGCGGCCGAAGTTGTACAGCTCCATGCTCTGCCAGTAGTTCACGTTGCCATCGGCATCGCCCTCCTCGAGCAGGAGAGGTGTCTGCAGTGAGTCGACGGCGAAGACGGTCGAGTTGCGGATGTACGCTTGCGGGTCCTCCCACAGCGGCACCTCCATGCGCTCCTGACCCGTTTCGTAGTGGCCCGTTTCCGGCTGCCCGGTATTGAAGGACGTGTAGCCGTACATGCTGATGAGATCCGTGAGTGGCGCGCCGGCGATCGTCGCCGCGAACATGCCATGGCCATGCACGGCATAGAAAGCCGACTGGTACCCGCCCCACGAGTGACCCATGTTGCCGACGCGCTTCGGGTCGATCATCCCGGTCGCGAGTGCTGCCTTCACCGCAGAGGTCACGCAATCGAGTCCGGAGTAGCCCGGCTCCCGGAATCGGAAGACAACGTCCGGCCGGAGCACGAAGTAGCCGTTCTGGCTGAACACGGAGGTGTTGTACGTCGACCGCTCCGTCGGTGCGACCCATTGGTGGAAGCCCTGCGACAGCTTCTCGTAGTAGTAGACGACCATCGGATACTGCTTTCCGGGCTCGTAGTTCGCCGGATAGGTCAGCATCATCTGCAGCTTGTCGCCGTGGCCATTGGTGTAGTCCATCAGCACCTGTTTGCCCCACGCGTGGTCGCTCAGGAAGGCGTTGGTATGCGACACCTGCTGGGCGGCGGCGAGACTCGCCGTCGTCACGAAGACGTTCGGCGGCTCCTCGGCGCTCTGTGCGACGTAGGCGAGCACGTTGGGGGCGTTCTTCGCCTGCACGAGCCGCGTAAAGCTCCTGTCCGCCCACAAGAGCCGCTGCACTGGCTGGCCAATCGTTAGGCGCGCGTAGCCGCTCTTCTTGTTCCACTCCCCTGTGGTCGCCAGCATCAACGGCTTCGTCGGATCGATCACGCGCGCGTCGGGATCGAGCACCTCGATGCGGTACACGGTGGAGTCCTCGCGGCCCTGTGTCAGCCGGACGGGCTTCGAGCCGTCGGGCGCCACCTGCCAGAGGTCGTAGCGGTCATAGAGGATGACGCTGCGGTCGCCCGTGGTCCACCCACCAACACCGTAGGGGCGGCGTTCGTGGATCGGATGATCGTCCTCCATGTTCACGAAGGCGGTCGGAATCTTCCCGGTGAGATCGGCGCGCGCCTTCGTCGTGAGGTCGTACGTCCACCAATGGCCGCCCTGCGGATAAAGCACATACCGCCCGCCGGGACTGACCGCCGCCGGATACACCGCCTTCGTCGCGACACGTTCGCGCTGGCCGGTCGCCGGATCGATGCGATAGACGTCGCGGTATTGGCGGCCGGAGATCACCTCACTGAAGTACGGCCGCTCGTCACTCGTTAGGGCGACGCCCTGATTCTCGGACAGCTGCACGGCATCCGTCGAGTCGTCACCGAGGCGCACGACGCGATTGTCGGCGAGGTGCCAGGCAACGAGCTGCGTCTTCTGTCGGTCCTGCGGTGCCTGACGATCCTGCTGGTGATACTCGCGCAGATCTTTCCAATGCCACACCTCGACGCGCGCCGGCGGCGCTCCGTTCCACGTTCCGGTCTCCCTCGGCTCGCGCGGCGCGATCCCGAAGAAAAGTGACCCGCCGCCGTCCGCCCACAGAGGTCGGCGATACGGTGCCACGCGCATCCCGCTCGGAAAGGAGCGATCTGCCGCGAGATCGTACTCTGTCTTCACGGGACGTGCGCCGACCAGGCCTCGCCAAGCCAATACCGTATAGGCCGTGTCGACGAAGGCACTGTCCACGCGGCTGCGTAGTACCGCGAGATCGTCGCCGCGCTTCCGCCAGGCGATTCCAACGTACTGGTGATCGCTGGCGTCCAGCCCGCGCAGCGTGCCGGAGGCAGCATTGAGCAGTTGCACTCCACTCCCGGCGGATCCCTCGACGTCGATAACGAGGGCGAGGAGTGGGCCCTCGTCGCTCCACGCGTATTCGGCAACGTTGCCGAGCGTGAGGTCAGTGCCCTGCTCCAGATCCCGGATCACGAGATCGGCGCCACGAGCGCGCCCCGCGGCCGGTGCATAACGGCGGAGCGCGGCGTGTGTTCCATCCTTGCTCAATGCGAAGGACTGCACGTCCTCGAGGATCGTTGTCTTGCCGGAGCGGAGATCGACAATCCCGACCTTGTTGTGGCTCGCTTCCGGTACGGCCGCAGCGCTCGCCCCAGGCCGGCCACCGCGCCCCGCGCCGCCACCCCGAGCGAGGTTCGCCGTATCCGGCGTGAGCGTGAACAACAGCCACTGGCTGGTCGAGCCGAACACCGGCGTGTGACCCAGCGGCACGCTCGATTCCGGACCACCACCGACAGCGCGGTAATGGAGCTCCGTCGGTCCCGATCCACCACGACGGAAGTCATATGCGATCCATTTCCCGTCCGGGGACAGCGCAGTCGCGCCTAACGTCTCGATGCGCGCGAAGTCGGCTTCGGTGAGGAGCGGCTTCGTCGTGGAGACGGCCGCCGCTGCGGTGTTCCGAGGCTCTTGCGCCACCAGTGGCACGGCACATACGGCGATCGCGAGTGCGGCAATACGCGTGGGCGATGACATCGTCTCTCCGGATGGGTTGCGGCTCAGGAGTATTCTAAGCACGAAGGACACAGAGAATTGACAGCGTTCTCCGTGTCCTTCGCTCGACGGTACTGCGAAACTAGCCCTCGGTGTTAGGCATTGCGGTCGATGCAGCCGTGGAACTGCGGGTTGACGAGCTCCGCATCCGGCACTGGAAAGTTGACGTCGGATCCGTAATTGCCACCCTTGTAATGCTGCCCACTGGGAAAGACTGTGTTCTGCGCCCGGCTGTACTGACGCACCTGACGTCGCAGATCATTGAGCCGCTGGCCACGGCCAAAGGTCCAGAACGCCTTCTCGCGGAAGAACAGCGTGATTGCATCGGCCTGGTTCGCCGGTGTCGCCAACGGGGTCATTACGCCGGGCTGGAAAATGCCAATCTTCGGCGGCGCGGCGCGTAACCCGTTCAGGATGGTCATCATCCCTGGAATGTCACTCGCGTTGAGCGCCGCCTCGGCCTCGATGAGCCGCGCATCGAGGCCTGAGACCATCGGTTGCGGATCGTCGCGGCCCTTCCAGATCTGCTGCAGGAAGAATGGGGTCAGTCCGTCCTCGGACGAGAGCCCGGCGGATTTGCCGACGAGGACCGGAACGCGCGGATCGTTCGCCGACGCGAAGGGCACGGCGTTCAACGTTTGATATGTCGTGCCGGAGATCGTGATCGCGCTGTCGCCAACGGTCATGCGGCCGACGGAGTTGTTGAAGCGCCAGATTCCCAGATCGTCGCTGTTCGTTGAAGATGACGTCGACCACAAGTACTGATAGCTGGTCGGCACGGCAGTCGCCGACACGAGGGCGGCGGCGGCACCAGCGTTATTGAGACCTTGATCGAGCATGATGCGCGCCTTGGTAACGAGCGCCGCACGACGGACGTACACGATCGAGTCGTCAGTCGAGGTCCCGAGCAGCGTCAGCGCGCTGTCGATATGCTGCCGGGCGATCGCATACACTTCCGTATTGGTAAACGGCTTGAACTCCGGCTTGCTATAGTCGATCACGCCATTGCTCTGACTGCCGAGCGGTATGCCATTGCAGAAGTTTTCGGCGAGCGTCATCTCGTCGAAGGCGAGCGCCACATAGAGCTCACCCAGATTCATCGTCTGCAGCGGCTCGAATTGCTTTTCCGCAACGATGGCGTCGCGAATGTAGCCACGGATCTGGGTGAGGTTGCCGTAGTCGCTCGCGCCATTGTCGGGGCTCATCGTGCGCTGATCGATGTCGTTCTGTGAATTCTGAAAATCAGAATTCGAGAACTCGTCGGTCATGAGACCCGACGCCACCCAGATCGACGAGTAGGCAAAGCCGGCGCTCGGGCTCGGGTCGCTGCCGATGAGCTTGAGCTTCCCCATCGCGCCCACCTTGAGCGCTGCCGCCGCCGCTGGCGACCCGGCTGCTCCCTGATCGACAATGCCCGGATTCTGGGGCTTGAGAAATTCATCCTTCAAGTGGTCGCACGCCGAGAGACCGAGGACGCTGACCGCGAGTAATGTCGCGGTCACGCCCACGATTCTCCTGCCGTGGCTCATCTCGTTCCGCATTGAATATTGTCCTCGCATCTCAGTATCTCAGGTTCAGGCGGAAGGTGAAGTACGTGGGAGCGCCCGCCGTCTGGAATTCATTCTGGGTCTCCGACTGCGTCGTGCCGTAATTGGCTTCAGGATCGATGCCGGTCCACGAGCTCCACGTGTGGATGTTGCGGACGCCGAACACGAGCGACGAGCCTTGCTGCGCACGAATGCGCGACAGCGCGGCGTTAGGCAGCTGCCACACCGCCGAGAAATCCCGGAACTTCCAGAACTGGTTGCTACGGAAGTAGCCGAGCGACGACTTGTAGCTCGTGCCGGCGATTGTCGTACCGAATCGCTTCGCGATCGCTGCCGCCTGCCGGTCCAGCGGCGCCGTCGGATCCTGCGTGTCGCGGCAGGCGAACGGCCCCGTGTTGCACTGGAAATTGTTCGCGCCGTCGAGAATGCTCGCACCGCCCTTGTAATCGATCGACGCCGCTAGGCGGAGCGCACCACCGAACAGATCGAAGCCGTTCTGCACGGAGAAGATGTCGCGCGGCACGCGATAGCCGAAGTACTGAAACGACGAGTCGACGTGCACCTCGTTGATCTGGAGAATGCCATCCCCGTTCGCGTCAGCGTAGGTGTAAGGGTGGTACCACTGCGAGTTGATCGGAAAGCCGACCTTCTCGAGGACCTGGCCGCCAGTCCCGCCAGAGGTCACGTTCAGAACGCGCGATTTACCCGTGGTTGGGTCGACTCCGAGATCGACCACCTTGTTGCTGAAGTGCGAGCCGGTGACGTTGACGTCCCAGCCGAAGC
>Ga0136846_1233026_pt1 | contig 36315 bp, 29 predicted proteins | sample HopSoiMetagenom2_FD_96841 | JGI IMG/M metagenome (GOLD analysis project Ga0136846, IMG submission 96841) | Grasslands soil microbial communities from Hopland, California, USA - 2 Assembly 2016 (version 4) | ecosystem: Environmental > Terrestrial > Soil > Grasslands | place: USA: Hopland...
CTCGGGCGCAATTGCAGTGAGTTGTTGAAGACCAAGTATTCGATTCCCCTCGCGAAAATCAATAAGCGATTGATGCATAGCGGATATTGGGAAGGGGAACTCATCCATACGCGCAAAGATGGACAGGAGATTCAGGTCGAGAGCCGTTGGTCCCTTCACCGCGAAGGCGATCCACCGACCATCCTCGAACTGAATACTGACATTACTGAGCGAAAGCGCTATCAGCAACAGCTGCAGACCCTTTCTGGCAAACTCATGCAGGTGCAGGACGAAGAGCGCCGCCGGATCGCCCGCGATCTGCACGATTCCACCGGGCAAAAGCTTGTGGCACTCAAGCTGAACCTCGCGCGACACAATGGAGCGAAAGGTGAGAGTACCCCTGAAATCAGCCTCGTGGACGACATTCTTCAAGACATCCGCACGCTATCCCAGCTGCTGCATCCCCCTCTGTTGGAAGAGGCCGGCCTGGTCTCGGCGACCCGGTGGCTCGTTGAGGGATTCAGCAATCGCTCGGGAATCCAGCTGAATCTGAATGTGGCCGATCGAATCGGGCGCCTGTCCTCAGATGTAGAACTGGCATTGTTTCGAGTGATTCAGGAAGCGCTCAACAACATTCATCGCCATTCGGGTGCTTCGGGTGCGGAGGTTGGAATCGCCAAGAGAGAAGATTCCCTCGTTCTAACAATCACTGATAACGGTCGTGGCATGCCCGCATCGGAGCGAGGATCGTTTACCACTCTTGGTGTCGGACTGCTTGGAATGCGAGAACGCCTTGCCCAGCTCGGGGGGCGCCTGAAGATCAGTTCTAACCCTTCGGGGACCAGCATCGAGGCGGAGGTCCCGATGCTGCCCGTTGATGCTCCGCTCTAGGCGTGGAACTCACGTGCTGGCGAGGAGCCGAGCTCTCCTTCGATCAACTCACGATTCTCGGCCAGCATTTTCCTCAGAGTCGCCGCATGCACATCAAAACCCGCGGCCTCCTGCTCGTATCGCGCGTTCATCCGCGGGCCTGCCTTCTGCGCCACCCGACGAAGCAGCGCCGCTTTTTCCTCAACCGCCCTCAATGCCACCCACAGTGAGTTTTCAGCGCTTTCCGAAAGCGAAACTCTCAACGTATCCGCCGTGTACGCATGGCCGACACGGCACCGGTAGCGAAGAAGTTCTCCTTGCTCAATTTCCCAAAGTACCCCATGGCAATCCGGGCAGGCGAATGCAGATGGCTTCTTTGTTCCTGTAGCTTCCTCCTCATCGTCAGCGTAAGGTTCCACTTTGGCCTCCTTGGATTCGCCTTGTATGAGTTTCCCCCTGACCTCCGGCAGAGCACGATCGTGTGCTGAGAGCGAGATCAGCAGTTCTGCAATTTGCTGCAGCGGAAGAACAAAATCCGGCTCAGCGTATCGGATCGCATTGCGCGGCATGTCCGGTGCCAGTGCTTCGCTCGGATCCTGCACAATGGTGAGGCCCCTCGCCATTTTCACCGCCATCAGACCTGCGGAACCATCATCCAGCTGGCCCGATAGAACGATTGCCGCGACTCTCGGCCCGTAAGCCCGTGCCGCTGACCGGAACATGACATCGATGGCAGGGCGGTGCCGGTTCTCGTGCGGTCCAGATCCGAGAAGGATCCGCGATGGCTTGATGATCAGGTGCTTATCGGGTGGAGCCACGAAGATCTGTCCGGGACCGAACTCCTCATCGTTCGAGGGATGCCGCACCGCTCGCCCATTTTTCGAAAGCAGTTCCGGCATGACGCTCGGAAAATCAGCGGCAACGTGAATGGTCACAAAAATCGTGCCAGGAAAGTTTGGGGGCAGGAAATCGAGGAGCTCTCGAAGTGCTCGCATTCCTCCTGCCGACCCTCCGATAACAATGATGTCTCGGCGCCACTCGGCTTGCATGGCGAATAGATGCTGTCCGTTCCGCATGGTTAGGTTCGCAAAATCAGGATATAACCGCCGTGTTACGAAGAAAATTAGGTACTTCACTGTATTGCCGGTCCGAACTCGCTGTAGTCTACTGCGACTGTCTGCGAGTCCCCCTTGTACGAGCCCTCTCCTGCGCGACAGCTAAGTTGCCGAGCGGAAGCTTCCGAGGGCTCCGATGAGAAAAAGAGAGTTTGTATGCACGTTAACGCACTAAATCCCCCACTTCCCACCGCTGTTCCTCCGACTCCCGCTGTCCCCGCCGCGTACCGGACACAGCCTTGGTATACGGCCTATATGGACGCCTTGTTCGAGACCGACCGCAAACGAGTTGGCGAGCGCATCAAACGGGCCGAGCGCCTAATCGTTTATCGCGAGCGCGAGTTGCTCGGTGAAAAGCCCGGCTCGCAGGAACAACGAGCGCTCTCGAACGCACTCCATGCTTTGCGCGCGCTCCGGTCTTGTTTCGGCGTCTAGAGTTTCCATCGCTAAGGCACTCCAAATTATTCGAGGTTGAACTATGAGAACTCACGCGGAGACGTCTCTGAAATCGCGCCAGAATCCTGATTTTCATCCAGCGTACGTCCAGAGTCTGACTGCTCTGCTGAAGCGAAATCCTGCACTCACCAAACCGTTTACTCGAAGAATCCTCAGGTCGGAGCACGACTCCACCTTCCGCTTGCACATTTCTCGCAGAGCGTCGCTCGTTGATTCATCCATGTGGATGGACGCGACCTAAGACTCCTCCCGGCCATTGTCGTTCCGACCTGGCCATTGTCATTCCGAGGAGCGAAGCGACGAGAAATCTGCTGGTCCTCCCGCTGGCGCATGCTTGACCCCTCCAAACACGAGTGTTAGCTTCGGTTCACACGTGACTTTGCGGGGGACATTACTCTGAGTCGGGCCGGCAAGCCGCTCAACGCTGTCGATTTTCGCCGGCGCGAATTCCTCGTTCGCTTCTGCCAGGGAGCCGGAGCTACTCTCATTCCCTCTAGCCTGTGGGCTTGGAGTCCGTCGCTGCGTGCACCCGATCTTCCGACCGGTAGCGGATTCTATCTGCGCCCACACTATCGAACGGACCGCCCGCTCGACGCCACGCTGCTCAAAGTTGATCCGGCCTTGGATCGTTTCCCCAACGAGAAGTACGCCGGCGAAATCGCCGCAATCCTGAACTCCTGGAGCGCGGGTCTCTCCACACAAGACACCAATTCGATCGCAAAGAATTTAGCTGCCGACTTTGCCGCAAACACTCCGCAGCCCACAGCCTTGCGCATTGTCCGTTCCAGCCCCGGCTTGCTCGTGCAACGTGCCCAGTTCTCTGACGCCGCCAGTCTGAACCGCGACGCATTCCTGCGAGCGTGGCGCGCTGAACTCGCGGTGCTCTCGAAAATCGACACTGCTGAGTTCCAGATCACCGCCATCGACTCTCAGGCAATGGCCGCGAATTCAAATCCGAGCTCTCTCGAAACCCGCGTCCGCTACGAGATTGTCGGGAGCGGCAACAGTTTTCACCACGAACAGCGTATCGGCAATTGGCAGATGACCTGGGTGCGCGCAACTTCCGGCGAATTCTTTCTCAAAAATTGGCGCACCATCGACGAAACAAGAGCGACCGCATCGAAACCGTTTTATGTAGACATTACTGCCGCCGCGCTTGGCCAAAATCCGTCATGTGCAGCCCAGTTACAGCGCGGCATCGATTACTGGCGCACTGTGCTCGATGGAGCAACCGGTATCGATGTGTATGGTCATAACGGCGTCTCGGTCGCGGACATCGACAACGACGGGCTCGACGATCTCTATGTCTGCCAGCCTGCAGGATTGCCCAATCGGCTCTACCGAAATCGCGGTGACGGCACGTTCGAAGACATCACAGAATCCTCGGGACTCGGTGTGCTCGAAAATACTGCATGCGCGCTCTTCGCCGATTTCACGAACAGCGGCAGGCAAGACGCGGTCATCGTCTGCACGAGTGGCCCATTACTGTTTGTCAACGAGGGCCGCGGCAAGTTCCGACCGGTGCCGAATGCGTTCAAGTTTGAAAATGCCCCGCAGGGAACCTTCACCGGCGCAGCCGTGGCGGATTACGATCATGACGGATACCTCGACATCTATTTCTGCCTCTACACCTACTACCAAGGCACGGGCCAATACCGCTATCCGCTGCCGTATCACGAAGCCGAGAACGGCCCGCCGAATTTCCTCATGCGCAACAGTCGCGACGGCACGTTTCGCGATGTTACTGCCGAGTCGGGCATGAACAACAACAACACGCGCTACAGCTTCTGCTGCGCTTGGAACGACTACGACAAAGACGGCTGGCCCGATCTCTACGTGGTCAACGATTTCGGTCGCAAGAACCTCTACCGCAACAATGGCGATGGCACGTTCACCGATGTGACCCCCCAGTCAGGAGCCGAAGACGTGGGCGCTGGCATGAGCGTCTCGTGGCTGGATTATGACAACGACGGTCGCGACGACATCTACATCGCCAATATGTGGACTGCCGCCGGCCTGCGCGTCTCCATGCAGAACAACTTCAAAGCGGCTTCCGCCCCGGCAGTTCGTGCTCTGTACCAGAAGCATGCGATGGGAAACTCCCTGCTTCGGAACGCCGCAGGCAAATTCAATGACGCTACCGAGCACGCCGACGTCGGCATTGGACGCTGGGCCTGGTCGAGTGATGCCTTCGATTTCGATCACGATGGATATCCCGACCTCTACGTCACCACTGGCATGGTCAGCGGTCCGTCTCGTTCGGACCTGAACAGCTTCTTCTGGCGTCAGGTTGTCGCTAGTTCCCCCGACGACGCGGTTGCGACCCATAACTACGAACAGGGATGGAATGCCATCAACGAACTGATACGCTCGGATGGAACCTGGAGCGGCTACGAGCGCAACATCTTCTACGCGAATAATCGCGACGGAACATTCTCCGACATCTCCGCAGCCGTGGGCCTCGACTTTATTGAAGACGGACGCTCCTTCGCTCTGGCCGACTTCGATCGCGACGGACGCCTCGAAGTTGTTGTGAAGAACCGCAATGCGCCGCAATTGCGCTTGCTGAAGAATGTAGTTGAAGATCTTCCACCCTCAATCTCCTTCCGCCTTCAAGGCACAAAAAGCAATCGCGACGCGATCGGCGCAGTCGTGACGGTCGAAACCGAAGTGGGACGCCAGACCCGCTCCGTACAGGCCGGATCAGGTTTCCTCTCGCAACACAGTAAAGAGATCTTGATCGGTCTCGGCAAAGCCAAAGGACCGATCCGCACCAAGGTCCGGTGGCCAAGTGGAGTAGTGCAGGAGTTCCAGAACCTTCCCATCAATCACCGCATTTGGATCGTTGAGGGGTCCACTTCAACTAGAGCCGAGCCCAACAAACCCGCTACCACGCAGAAATCAGAACAAGCGCATTCTGGAATGCCAGAGCGCCTTCCTGCTGTAGCCGAAACCTGGCTGCTTTCGCCGCTCCAAGCTCCAGGCTTCTCCCTCCCCAATTTGTCAGGAGATGCTCAGACCCTTACCGCGACCCGCGGAAAGCCACTTCTTCTTAATTTCTGGACCGAGCAGTCCCCGGCCTGTATGGCCGATCTCAAGACGTTCGGAGCGCGTCACCGCAGTTGGGCATCGCAGGGCCTTCAATTGATCACAATCAATGTGGACGACGTAACCATCGCACCCGAAGGCAGCGATGTCGAAAAGAAGAAGATCACACTCGCATCCGCCCGTTTCAGCTTTCCCGTCCTTCGCTGCAGCGAAGACATCGCCGCTGTCTACAACATCCTCTATCGTCAGCTTTTCGACCGCCATCGGGACCTAAGCCTGCCTACGTCTTTTCTCATCGACGAGCAAGGCGATATCGTGAAGGTCTATCAAGGCCCGGTTGTCCCTGAGCACGTCGAAAACGACTTTCGCCACACTCCCCGATCTGAGGCCGAAAGGTTCGCTGCAGGCCTCCCCTTCCCGAGCCCAGGTCACACGCTCAATATTGGACGCAACTATCTCTCTTCCGGATCTCTCTTCTATCAGCGTGGATACCTCGACCAAGCCGAGGCCTATTTCCAGCGCGCCCTAACCGACGATCCTTCCTCTGCCGAAGCCCTCTACGGAATCGGTAGCGTCTACTTGAATCAGAACAAGAATGTTCCGGCGCGCGACGCCTTCGAGCGCTGCGTGAAGCTCAAGGCCAGCTATCCCAACACACTCCCCGACGCTTGGAACAACCTCGGCGTGCTTGCCACGCGCGAAGGCCGTGTCGCCGACTCAATCCGATATTTTCAGGAAGCGCTGAAGATCAGCCCGCATCACCTGCTGTCGCTCGACAATTTAGGCAATGCCTACCGTGCCCAAAAACAGTGGGAGGAAGCACGCAAAATTTTGGAGCTTGCAGTCGATGTCGCTCCCGACGACCCCGAATCCAACTACAGCCTGGGAATGGTTTACGCCCAGACAAAGGACACGCAAAGAGCGGAAGAACACCTGCAGCGCGCCCTCAAGGCGAAGCCAGTTTATCCCGAAGCGCTGAATAACTTGGGGATTCTCTATCTGCTGACGCAGCGCCGCGACCAGGCAATTGCCACATTGGAACAGTGCATCCAAGTCGCTCCAGCCTTCGACCAGGCATATTTGAATCTTGCGCGAGTGTACGCGATTGAACAGCAGCGGGACAAAGCCCGCGGAGTCCTGCTTGCTCTGCTTAAGCAGCGGCCTGACCATGAGCCCGCCAAACAAATGCTGGACAGCCTGCAACAGTAATCGCTACGGCTTCGGGGTAGGGGCCGAGAGCAGGTCCACGAATTCCTTGTAGAACCTCTGCGTATCCAGATCCACCTGGATCTCTACCGGCGGCCCCACAATCTTCGGCTTGTCCTGCTCTGTCCAGCTCAGCGTGTCGCCATACGCCGCTCCGTGATTCAGATCGATATCGAGATAGCGCGTCTCCTTCGCCGTGATCAAACTCGGGTCAAGCCATGCCAGTGATGCCAACTCATCCCACAAATAGTTGTACTGTCCGCGGAGCCGGGAATATGTTCCCACATATTGCGCCGCCGGGGACTTGCTACTCTTCACCCGATCGATGAGTTCCTGCGTCATCCGCGTCTTCACCGAGATGTCGACCGTCGTACATATGATTTTCTTCCACGGCGCAGTCAACACCGCATGCGCGGCCTCCGGATCGAACCACAAATTGAACTCGTGACGTGGTGTATTCACGAATTCAGGATCGTCCGTCACGGGATTCAAGCTTGCCCCCATCAGCACCAATTCCTTCGCAAGGGTCGGGAACTCCGGATCGATGGCGATCGACAGCGCGAGATTGGTCATCGGCCCACCCGCATAAATTGTGATCTCGTGGGGATACTTCCGCACCATCCTAACGAGAAAATGCGCCGCATCTTCGTCCAGCGGCTTGGTCGTAGGCTTGCCTTCGGGCATCTCGCCCAACTGATCAGGAGGGTGATAGAGGCGCGGCGTCCACGCACCCAGCCATGGCACAGAGCCAAACTGCTGCTGCCACAGTTCAGTCTCTGCTTTGCGCCGAATCAGCGGATACTCTGCCCCCGGCACAACAGGAATGTCCGTCCGTCCGACAATCTCCAGCATCCGCAACGTGTGCGCTACCTCGTCCTTCAGCCAAGCATCCCCCGTCACCACCGTGACTCCGAGAACCTGTGCCTGTGGCGACTGAATCAGCAGCAGGATCGATTGCTGATCCGTGCCTGCGGGTCCCGCGGCGTCCTGATCAATGATGATCTTGCGTTGGACTGAGGGTTGACCGAGAGAGGGAATCGACAACAGGAAAGAACACAGGAGCAGCCATCGCCACAGCATCCGTTGAGTTCGCATGGTTTGAGACCGACACAAAGTACAGCATTCTATTTTGATGGGACAGAGAGCGCCAGCACTTTCCCGGACGTGCGAAATGCCATTGTCGCCACGGGCCCGGGCGACTAAAATTCGACATTGGCCGAAAGCAGCAATCCCAAGACTTCCATGAGCAGTTCCCATGTGTTCACTTGCCTCTCGCGTCGCGTGCTCCAATACTGTTCGACTTCCGCACTCATTCTGCTCATCGCGCTCAATTTGGTCGTACTCAGCGCAGCCAGCGAGCAGGCCTCGGGACCTTCCTCGCTCAGCGGCGCGGTTCACGACTCTCGAGGTGCTTCTGTCCCCGGTGTGAATCTTCGTCTCGCATCAAAAGATCCAGACCGTGAGTATGCGGCTCGTACGGACCCGGCGGGACACTACCAGTTCCCGGCCCTCCCTGCGGGCGTTTACGTTCTTCATGCTGACGCGGAGAGCTACTCTCCGATGGACCTGCCGCCGGTTTTCATCGGTGCCGAAGAAGCCAAGACGGTGGATCTTACGCTTCAGGCAAGCAATTCATCTTCATCTAGCCCGCAATTTTTTGACGAACCGCAATTCTCCGTCGCCGGCGTTACCGACACCACGAACCTGGGTGGACACGGTTCCGATGTCATTGTGCGGACGCGCGATAGCCTCGCCCACGAGACTGCATCTCTCGGAGACGCTCCCAAGACACCTCTATCGCCGGAGTTGTTGGCGGCTGAAAACAAGCGCAGGGAAACCGTCAATCGCGATCCCTCCAACTTTGACGCGAACCATCAACTAGGCGACTTGCTCCTCAAGAATGGGAAGCCCCGCGATGCCCTGGTCTATCTTGAACGCGCCGAGCGGATCAACTCTGGGAACTATCAGAATAGTTACGACCTTGCGCTTGCCAACGCGGACGGAGGCAACTACGAGCAGGCTCGAACCACTGCGCAAACGTTGTTGAGATCTCAGGACACGGCCGAACTTCATCATCTGCTGGCCGATATTGCCGAGAAATTAGGGGACCCTCTCGAGTCCGTGCGGCACTATCAGCGCGCCGCCGATCTCGAGCCCAGGGAACACTATCTGTTCGATTGGGGAGCCGAACTTCTTCTGCACCATGCTCCCGAGCCGGCTTTGCAGGTCTTCGCCAAAGGCAGCCATCTTTTTCCCCGCTCTGAAAGGATGCTGATTGGGATGGGAGCCGCCGCATACGCCCACGGATCCTATGACGACGCAGTGCGCTACATTTGCGCGGCTTCCGACCTGAATCCGCAATATCCCGCTCCTTACCTGTTTCTCGGGAGGATGCAGCATGCGGAGAGGAAAATGTCAGAACAAGTCATCGAGAAGCTGCATCGGTTCGTGACGCTTCACCCCGATAGCGCCGAGGCCAACTACTACTATGCCGTGGCGGTTCACAAGTCGGGCCAGCCATCGGACGAGAAGTCGCTCGCGGAGCCCCAATCGTTGTTGACGAAAGCTGTGAGCCTGAACCCCCGGTTCTCGGCTGCGCATCTTCAACTCGGCATCCTGCACGCGGATAGAGGCAACTATGCGTCCGCGGCTTCGGAATACGAACAAGCCCTTAAGCTCGACCCCCAAATGGAAGAAGGTCATTACCGCTTGGCTCAAGCCTACCGTCAACTCGGAAAGCCGGAGTTGGCCCGAGAAGAACTACGCCTTTACGACCAATGCGTGAAAGAGTCGGCGAAAAGAATTGAGCAGGAACGGCACGAAATCCGCCAGTTCGTGTACACGCTCCGCGATCAACCGGCAGCCCAACCCCATTAGTTACAGCCCTGCACCTCACATAACGATGCTGCCAAACCGCGATCGCAGTGTATAATCCCGCCCCAGAGTTCTGCGTCGCTCTTCATTTCAACCACTTCTGTCCTGGGGAGAGAACATGTCCGAGATTCGTGAAGATCGTTCAGCCAGCCGTGTGGCCACTTACTTTGTTTTCATTTTCCTCTTTGCGGCCATCGTCGAAACCGCAATTGCCACCTTTGGCCGGTAGTCGGCTGAATCTCCGCTGCAAAGTTTCCGCACATGGTGCAACCGCAGACTGAGGCAGTTTCGGCTGCGCACGCCGCCTTCGTGTGCTAGAATTTCAAATTCATACCAACAGATTTGAGTCGCACCCGACCACTCCATACATGCTTTTTTCCAAGGAATATGTGGGGTACCTGGCCCGCGAAGTCACTAAGAGACTGATCGCCGGCAAGTTCATCGAAGCGCCGGCGGTCCCCCCGGTCACAGAGCGCGTCAATGCCGCCCTGGTCGATGAGCTGTCACTCGAAGACCGCATCAACGACGAAGTCCGGGTCATCCTCGAGGCTTATTCCGACGAAATGCGCAACAGCGGCGCAAATTACCAGGAGATGTTCCGCAAAGTGAAGAACGAACTCGTGCGCAAGTACAAGGCGGTGCTGTGAGACTGAGCCGCGACAAGGTGAACGTACTGGCTCGCGCCGTCTCCGACGTTCTCAAGCAGATGGACGAGGTCGAGTTCATCGAAGATCCGAACACGATCCGCCAGGAAACTCGCAAGATCCTCGAGGATCTGCTGAACCAGGAGGCCAAGATCGATCTCGCTGCCCGCCAGAAGATTGATACCCAGAAGCGCACGATCCTCGAAGGTTCGCAGGAGTGGGACATCCTTTATCGCAAGTACTACAACGAAGAAGTGAAGAAGCTTGGCTTGTAGCAGTTCCTTCCCCGCAGCTTCTTTCGAGGTCCCGTGACACCTCCGAATTTCGGTTTTGAATCCATCATTAAGCGTGCCGCTGGCGACGCCGGATTTGACCTCGCCGGAATCGCTCCCGCGAGCGACGCCAGAGAACTCGAACATTTCCCCACCTGGATCGCGGCCGGACACGCGGGCGAAATGAAGTACATGGAAGCTCGGGACGAGCGCGGTGATCTGAAGCGTGCCTCGCTCTCGCGCATCGCGCCGTGGGCCAGAAGCGTCATCGTCTGTGCCATCAACTACAACACGGACCAGCCCTACTCCACACAAGCAAAAGCCATTGGCCGGGGCTGGATCTCGAGATACGCGTGGAGTCGTGAAGACTATCACGATGCGGTCTTGCGCCGTTTAAGAAGAGTCGAAGCCGCCCTGCACGACGCAGTTCCAAATCTGACCAGTCGTGCATACGTCGATACCGGGCCAGTTGTCGAACGAGTCTTCGCCAAGTACGCCGGTATTGGATGGCTCGGGAAAAATACTTGCCTCATCAATCAGTCAAAGGGATCTTGGCTCTTCCTTGGCGTGATCCTCACGTCCCTTGAACTTCAGCCCGATTTGCCCGCACCGGACCGTTGCGGCACCTGCACGCGCTGCATCGACGCCTGCCCCACCAATGCGATTCTCGCTCCTCACCAACTTGACTCCAACCGCTGCATCTCGTATCTGACAATCGAGAAGCGTGGCCCGATAACTGAAGGATTGCGAGAGCTCATAGGGAATCATGTCTTCGGCTGCGACATTTGTCAGGACGTCTGCCCGTGGAACCGTAAAGCGCCCGTGTCAACTGCATCCGAATTCTCGCCCCGACCGGATCTAGTAAATCCAGCTCTCGAGTGGCTCGCCGAGATGTCGGCTAAAGAATTTCGTGAGACCTTTCACGGCTCGCCTGTCCGCCGGACCAAACTATCTGGCCTGCAACGCAATGCGGCAATTGCAATAGGGAACAGCGGCCAGCCTGAGTTCGTACCAGTGTTGGAGCGCATGACTAAGGATCCCGATGAGGTAGTTGCGGAGGCAGCACGTTGGGCCTCCAAGCAGCTGAAAAAACGACGAGAAGACGGCACAGCAGGGACGTCCTGAGTGGCATGAAGTCCGTGCTTCGTTCGCGCTGTGCCATTCTCGATTCTGGTGCACTTCGGTAACTGGTTTTTTGGGTACGCAGCAACTATTCTTTGGCTAAGGGGTTCTTAACTAAGCTGTTTACAGTAGGTGTTGAGTACATGGGGAGCATATGCGAACGCCAGGTGCAACTCGCGCGACGGCTCTTCGTTAGCTTAGCCGTCCTGGCATTTTCTTGTTCCGGAATCGCCCACGCATCCGCGACACTGCTCCTCGAAGAACCTTACGGCAAGTTAGGTTTTTTCACCGCAACAGGCCACGCCGCCGTTTATCTTTCCGGCGTATGCGCAGAAACCCCGCTGGTGCTCCGCCGATGTAATCCGGGTGAAACCGGGGTCGTTATAAGCCGTTATGACGGCGTCGCTGGCTACGACTGGATCGCCATCCCTCTCATCCCCTACCTATATGCCGTCGATCGCGCTGAAGATGTGCCGCTCTTCGCAGATGCGAAGATGACTGCGTTCCTGCGCGACCGATATCGACGGCAGTATCTGGAAGACATCGCTCCCGATACCGAGAAGGGCGGTCCTCCGGGGGGCAACTGGTACGAACTTGTCGGCTCGTCCTATGACCGGACGATGTATGGTTTCGATATCGAAACCACGCGGGAGCAGGATGACGCACTCATTCGCAAATTGAACTCTTCGGCGAATGAGTCACACTTCCGCACTGTGCGCAGGAACTGCGCCGACTTCGCCAAAGATGTTATGAACTTTTACTACCCGAAATCCCTGCATCGCAGCATCATCGCTGACGTGGGCATCACCACGCCGAAGCAGATGGCGAAGATGCTGGTGAGGTACAGCGCTCGCCATCCTGAGCTGCAATTCTCGCGCATCGTAATTCCGCAGGTGCCGGGCAGCATGCCTCGAAGCACCGCCGTACATGGAGTGGTAGAGGCCTTCTTCAAAGCGAAGAAGTACATTGTGCCCAGCGCGGTTGTGAGCCCGATATTCGCAGGCTGCGTTGCAGCCGTTTACGTCGGCACGGGCGCCGGACATTTCGAGCCTGCACGCGGCGCGATGGTGTTCGTTGTCGGGGGCACGCCGGAACCGGCTCTTGATCGTGAAGACCTGCGTGCGTATCGCGAGCAGCTCAAGCATCTTCTGGCCGGCACGTATCCGGAGAGATCGGGTCACGGAATCGATAAAGCGTGGGAGAAAGTCCAGGCCAAATCGAAGAAGACCGTGGATGCCGACGGACATCCCGTCCTGCAGATGCAGGTGGGAGAGCATCTTGTACAACTCGGCGCCTCAGCCGACAACGTGCTCGGTGGACAAGCACCGCCGCAACTGGTGCGCCAGCTCCTTGAAGCGCGCCTACATTCGGAGCTCTATCACCGCTCGGAGCGCGGTCTCACCGAAGCTGAGGTGTCTCGCGACTGGAAACTGCTGGAGGAATCCATGTCCAGCGGAAGGTCGCATATCGCAGCGCGCCTGACTACACGGTCAGAAAACACGCGCGGGAACCAGCCATAATCCGCGGCTAAACTAAATTTCCTTTGAATGAAACGCCGCCCGAAGGCGGCATTTGACCCACTGGCTTCTTACTGTTGCTGAGGTGGATGCGGGGGCATGCCCGATCCGGGCTGTCCTTGCTGCATCATCTGGCGTTGCTGCATTTCCTGCAGCATCTGTTGCGGAGTCTTTATGTTCTGCTGCTGGTCTGGAGAATTGGCGGGCTGCTCCGCTTCTGCCGCGGGCTGCTCGGCAGTTTCGTCCGGAGCGCTCTCTTCAGCGGAGCTCTCGTCGACTGCTTCCGCAGACGAATCGTCTTGAGGCGGCTGAGGCGGAGGTTGTACATCGGGCTGAGGCTCAGGATTATTCGCAGCCACGGCGGGCTGAGTCTGCTTCCGGACAAGAACAACGCGCGTCAGAATTGCCTCGTTACCAGGGGATTCTAGCAACACGTAGTTGAAACGGGAACCGTTGAGTAGATCCGCGAGCACGTCACGAGCCGGCCCCGGGCCTAGACGAGTGACGACGCGTTCCGGCGCTGCAGGCACCTCGATCTCCGCTCCAGTCTGCTTTCGGATGGCACGCAGGATGTCTGAAAGCGTGGAGTTCTGGGCGACGATCGTCAGTTCGTTGTTTTGAAAGCTGACCTGTGGCGGAACCGCTGCTATTGAATCCAACGGAATCTGCTGCACTGGCCCTGTTGGACCGGATGGCAACGGAGGCGGTGGAGTCTTTTTCTTCAGCTTGCTGGTCTTGCGATGAGCTTGCGTCTGCTCCGCGTGAGCTGTGTTGCCGGGCCCGCCGATGCACAGGAACGCGGTCGCCAATAACAGCGCACCGCTGAGTTGTCTGCACTTCGATCCCGTGCTCATAAAATGCTCCTTGCCTATTGCTTTTCGGGGGACACCGCAGGACACCTTACTTTGCAAATTCTAGCACCCCTGCTTCGACGCGAACGCCCCGCAATTCTCTCATCCAAAGAACGTTCCAAGCTTACTCTCTTGCATGGGATGCGGCCATGGCACCGATGGTGACTTCAAGGCAAGCCGATTGCAGTCAACCATTTCCGGCAACTTAAAATCTTAAGCGGAGTACGGGGCAGGCGTAAACTGTCCCTTGGCCTCCATCTTCCTGAAAGTAAAGGCGGAATCACGATGAAGCTGACGCCACGCAGTGTCCGGGCATTCGCCTTTTGGGCTGTCGCAGTCGCACTTACCTATGCGCCCGTGCGCGCCAATGCGCAGAATTGCCAACTGGGCAACGAGATCGACGAGGCGACTCGCAATGCCATCGCATCCGCCGCGCAGCGGTACTTCGCTTTGACTGCTACGGGAGATGCCGCGTCGCTGAAGCAGAATTCGATTCCAAGTCTTGCCGCCGACTTCGCCGGAATCGAAGGCACGATAAAGGACAATCAGCAGATCCTTGCGGGAGGGCAGGGCGCGGTCTCGAAATCTTTTCTGCTGGATGCATCGGGAACGGCGCCAATTGCGCAGGCGGAGTTTTATTGTGGCGTGTTCGGCAAGAACGGGCAGACAGCGAACAGTGCGGCGTTCTATCTGAACAATCTGCCTCCCGGAAAATATGCAGTGGCACTCCTCGATGCGACTTCCGCGAAGGGAAAGACGATGTTCTCGGAGATCCTGCAGCAGACGGGAACTGACTGGAAACTGGCAGGCCTTTACATCAAGCCGGCGCAGATTGCGGGGCATGACAGCAATTGGTTCTTAACCCGCGCGCGCGAATTCAAAGCTAAAGGCCAGTTGCACAATGCGTTCTTCTACTTCGAGGAGGGGCGCAGCCTTATTTCTCCGCTGCCCTTCATGAGCACGCTGCAAACGGACACGCTCTTTGACGAATCGCAGAGCGTGCAGCCGACCGACATTCCCGCGGGAGGCAAGACCGCGGATCTTCCCTCGGCAACGGGGAAGTACACGATGACGGCGGTCTTTCCGCAAGCGGTGGGCGACGATTTCGACCTGATCGTGAAGTACCAATCGACGAATGTGGCGAACACGGCCTTGGCATACCAGGACAATGTGTCGGTCATGAAGGCCTTCGTCACGAAGTTCCCCGAGGTTCGAGACGCGTTTGCCGGAGTCGTAGCCCGTGCTGTGGCCGGCAACGGGCAAGACTATGGAACCCTGCTCGCGATGAAGGACATCAAGTAGGCGGAGTTTTTTCCGCATCACCTTGCATTTGGTTCGGACTCAGCCAGTTCTGCGAGTGATCCGGTCGTCGTTTTGTTTTCGGATCGACTCCGTAAAATATTGCTTCCAAAGTACTTACGAGCAGAGGCGTGGACTTTCGGATCGCAAAGTATTGCATCTAAAGCGCTACAGGTAAAATATTGCAAAGCAAAGACTTAGCCGTGGAGCTCGGATTTGCCTAGTAGCCTCGGTCCGCTGATAGACTCCACAAGCTGTCCGCTGCAATCGTTCAAACTGCCCTGACGTTCACCGCTTCGCGCGTTTTTGGACCGCGATTCTCAAAATAGAGATTTCAAAGAGCTTACATAGCGCGAATGCTGTTTGTGCCGGTAAAATCTTGAGCCCCTGAGACTTACACGCAAAATATTGCGAAATAAGCACTTAGCTGCTGGCCTGCAGATCCGTGCCACTGCCGTGTGGCTACCGCGATGATCGGACGTCAGGGCTGTGGAACGCAAGGGCAGATGTCACAAGCCGCTCGGCCATGCCTGTGGATATCTGCGGGTGTGCCCAGGTTGCGGAAGCATTTGAATAGAAGGAAGAGGGATTTGGAAAATCTCTCCCCGAGAAGGCAAGTTCACTGGCAAGAGTGTCGGGCGACGATGAACGTCGTGCTTAGCGCGGCCAAATAAGACTTCGTGAAAAGTTACTCCACTTAGGTGGCGGATTGGGTGGATGGCTGGGCGTTGGAACGTCCGCTGAGCATGAGTCCGATCCAGCAGCTGATTGGCCATGTGAGCAGCCATGAGAGCCAGTACCAATGCGGCCAACCTTTACTCCAATTGGGAACGGTCGCGGCAAGGCCAAGGACCTCTCCGAGGATGAAGAACCAGAGAACGTGGCGACCGGGGCGAGACGGAGCGATGCGGGCGCAGAGCCAGGCGCAGAAGATCGAGACGACCACAAAGAATGCCGTGCTTGCTAAGAGAGCGTTACTCGAAGGGATGTGCCCCTTCACGAAATCACCCGGGAAAAGTCGCGACAGTAACGGATCGCTACAGATCACAAGAAGAATCGAGAGCACATAGCTGCCAATCACGGCGCCAATCGACTTAAGCATGACAGACCTCGCGCATCGCAGGAGAAAGCGACGGGCACACTATACACAAGTTTTGTGGGCATTGGCAGCGTAAAGCATGATTGCGCGAGCTAGGAAGACTGCCATGCCGCGCCAAAAAAAGGCCGGTCCCGAAGAAAGCGAGACCGGCCTTCGATGCTCAACTTCTTTACTTACGCGGCGAGTGCGCCGCCATTCGCCCACGGATCCAGAACAACTTTCGTGCAGTTATCCTGCTTATCGCGGAAGGTTTTGTACATCTGCGGCGCCTGATCAATCGGCACGCGATGGCTGATCACAAAGCTAGGATCGATGTCTCCATTCTGGATTTTCTCGAGCAACGGTTGCATGTAGCGCATCATGTGGGTCTGACCTGTTTTCATGGTAAGAGCCTTGTTCATGAATGCACCCATGGGGATCTTGTCATCGAAACCCGAGTAAACGCCCGGGACGGAGACAGTCCCACCCTTGCGACAGGCCTGAATCGCCTGACGAAGCGCGATGGGCCGATCGTTTTCGATCTTCGCCATCTGTTTGACGCGATCCATCATGTACAGAATGCCGTGATCGTGTGCTTCCATGCCGACGGCCTCGATGCATCGATCGGGGCCGATGTTTCCGGTCATGTCCTTGAGCGTTTGTACGACATCATCGACTTGCTCGTAGTTGATGGTTTCGGCGCCGCCCGCCTCAGCCATGCGCAGGCGGTAGTCGAAGCGGTCGATGGCGATGACGCGCTCCGCGCCTAGCGACAAGGCCGCGCGAATGGCAAACTGCGCGACGGGACCGCATCCCCAGACCGCGACCGTATCACCCGGTTCGATGTCGGCGTTTTCGGCACCCATGTAACCGGTGGGGTGGATATCCGAGAGGAAGATGACCTTGTCGTCGGGCATGCCTTCTGGAACTTTCAGAGGGCCGACGTCGGCGAAGGGAACGCGCGCATACTGAGCCTGGCCGCCTGCGTAGCCGCCCATCATGTGCGTGTATCCGAAGAGGCCGGACGGAGAAAATCCCATCATCTCTTCGGCGATCCAGTAGTTGGGGTTGGAGTTGTTGCAGCAAGACCAGAGCTGGCGTTTGCAGAAGAAACAGTTTCCGCAAGCGATGGTGAATGGAACGACGACGCGGTCGCCGACCTTGAGCTTGTCCGGCTTGATGCCTGCCCCGACTTCTACGACTTCACCCATGAACTCGTGGCCCATGATGTCGCCTTGCTCCATCGTGGGGATTAATCCGTCGTAGAGGTGAAGGTCCGAGCCGCAGATGCAGGTGCTGGTGATCTTTACGATGGCATCGCGAGGATTGAGGATAGTGGGATCGGGAACGGTCTCCACGCTCATTTTTTCTGCGCCCATATAGCAAACGGCTTTCATGCAATACTCCTTCTCGTGGTGAATGCGTCTTTGATAGTTTCCCGAGGAGCCCTTGGGCGCGTGGGATCGGCGAGTCTGAGCACGCCGGTGACAATATCGCGAGGGCCGTGACTCTGGCCTTCGATGGTAGGGATTTCCCCGGCTTCGAGGAGTGCTTCCAAGCGCCGGAGGTCCTGCCGGATGGCAAAATTCGCTGCCTTGCTGAAGAATTTTGCGATAGCAGTGGAGCCTCCGGGTATGGACCGGTACTGGAGTTGTGCGCTGACGAGGGTTCCGCGTCCGGCGGGAGCCTCGCGAAATTCAACGCGGCCGTCGACCTGGAGGTCAGAGCCGGGCAGCGAGCGCCAAGCGATCATCTCGTTCTCGCGTTCTTCGGTGATCTCCGCTTCCCAGTGGATTTCGCGGCCCATGGGTCCAAGAGCAACCCAGCGGGAGCGGCGCTCGTCGAGCACGGAGACGTTCTGCAAGCGATTCATAATGCGCGGCAGGTTTTCGAAATCCCGCCAGAATTTGTAAGCGTCATACGGCGTGCAGTTGATCAGGAGAGTGGTGGATGTCGAAGTGTCCAATGATGTGTTGTTGCGCCTGGTGCCGAGAAGAGCGAGCGTACCGCCTCCGGCAGCAAGTGCGATACCCAATGGTGAGCGGCGTGATATTCCGTAAATTGCGAGTGCGCCGCCGCCGATCAGAGCCCCCCATCGCTGGGTTGACATCGATCGAGACCTGCCGCCCCCACCATCTCTGCTGCGTGTGCGTGTAATTTCAACCATAGAGCTAACGACCTTTGCGTGGAATTTTCGATCTGATGCCACGCAAGAGAAGGCCGTTGCCGCCAGAACGGCGTTTTGGACATACGAAACGGGGGAACTAGAGAATTACGCCGAGGTTGGCTGGATTTGCTCGAGGGTACATTCTTTTGGCGACTTGTCGTCGCGGAGACCGTGGAATACGGGCGCGCGCAGCTTAGGCCCGCTGCCGGGGCCTGCGCCATGGGTCCACTCAGAGTATTCGATTTCGGCGACCAGCTCTGGCTTGATCCAACTGACCTTGCGCAGGGCCTCGACGTCTCCATAGAACGGGTTCTTCTTGGTTTCGAGGTGCTTCAAGGTCTTCCACATCTCGGCGAGGGATTTCTGATTGAATCCGCTGCCCGCCTGGCCCACGTGAATCAGACGCCCTTCGCTATCGTAGAGTCCGAGGACGAGGGATCCGAAGTGGGCGCGGGAGCCTTCGGGTTCGGTGTAGCCGCCGACTACGCATTCGATCTGGTGGCGGATCTTGATCTTTAGCCATTCGCGGCTGCGGCGTTCCTCATAGCAACTGTTGCGGCGCTTGGCGATGATGCCTTCGAGCTTTCTGTTTTTGGCGATATCGAAGAGGGCGCGGCCTTGTTCGGGGTAGTGATCGGAATAGCGCAGCGAATCTCCGGGTTGGATGATCGCGGCGAGCTTGCGTTTGCGGTCTTCGAGATTCACCTTGCGCCAGTCTTCTCCGTCGAGGTAGATGAGATCGAAGGCGTAGTAGAGAATGGGCACGTCAGCGTTCACGGGACCGCGCTTGCCGCCCGGGCGAAATCCGGTGCGCTGCTGCATGAGGCTGAAGGAGGGCTTGCCTTCTGAGTCGAGCGCGACGACCTCTCCGTCGATAATGGCGTTCTTCGCTTTTACGACCATGGCGAGATCTTTCAATTCGGGGTAGCGCGCGGTGAGTTCGTTCTGATTGCGCGAGACCAGACGGACTTTGCCGTTTTCGATGAAGGCGATCGCGCGGTAGCCGTCCCATTTGATTTCGAAGAGCCAGTTCGGGTCGTCGAATGGATCGTCTGTGGATTCGGCCAGCATTGGAGAAATGCGGTCGGGAATGGGGCGCTTTACGGGGCCGGCGCCTGATTTGACCGGGGCAGCTTTTAGCGCCAAGTCCGCCGAGGATTTCTTCGAGCTGCTTCCGTTGCTAGATGGAGATGGTTTGGCGGACGTGCGCTCCGTGGCGCGTGTAGCCGCCTGGGTACTAGTTGCTATTTTCTTTTTTTCCGCTGCGTCTTGCTCGCCGTTTGGGTTGCTGGTTTGCGTTTGCTTTTTTTTTTGATCGAGCTTGCGAACGGCGTCGGCCAGCCATGCGGCTTTCAGCTTGCCGCGGGCGGCTGGGCGGCTGCTTTTCCACTCGCGTGAGCGCGCGTCTCCGGCAATGTCGTCCATGCTACGGTGGCTTAGGACAGATTCGTCGATGTCGCCTGCCTCGTATCCCTCGACGACGTGGTCGTCGTGCTTCTTGATCATCAGCCACTCGTTTCCTTTGCTTCCCGGTCGCCGTCCTTTCATTTTGATCAGGGCGAAGTCTCCCTTGAGGCGCTCGCCATCGAGGCGGAATTTCAAGTCGCCTTTGGCGATCATGGCGGCTGCGTCTTTCTCAGTGCCGGGGACGTACTTGCCATCGACGGGGACGGGAGAGAGTGGCGTCCATGTGCCTACGTCCCAGACCATGACGCTTCCTGCGCCGTAATTCCCTTCGGGGATGTTCCCTTCAAAATCGAAATACGAGACGGGATGATCCTCGACCTGCATGGAGAGACGCTTGTCGGCGGGATCGAGGGACGGACCCTTGGGGACTGCCCAGGACTTCAGGACACCTTCCATCTCCAGGCGGAAGTCATAGTGCAGGCGCGTGGCCTCGTGCTTCTGCACTACGAAGCGATTACCTTTCTTCTTCTCGAGTTTTGGCGGAGGCTCGGGCGTGTCTTGAAAGCGCCGCTTCCGCTTGTATTCTTCCAGGGCCATTGGCCGCTATTTTAGCAAGGGCGGATGCGGAGGGCTGTACATGGAGGACGGTAGATTAGCTCGGAGCAATGAGCCGTGAGCGCGCGATCACTCAGTGGTTATAGACCATCGTTCACGGCTGTCACGCGGCTATAATCCAGGCTTCCGAATGATCATTCAACGCGAGTTCCCCGAGGTGCCGCTGGTTGGCGTGGGGTCGATCATCATCGAAGGCGATCGGGTTGTGCTCGTAAAGAGAGCGCATCCACCGATTCAGGGGCAATGGTCGATTCCTGGTGGCGTGCTGGAAGTTGGAGAGATGGTGCGCGAGGCTGCGATTCGCGAGGCTCGCGAGGAAACTGGGCTGATTGTCGAACCGGGGGAACTGCTGGGTGTGTTCGATCGCATTCTGCGGGATGAATCCAAACGCGTGCAGTATCACTATGTGCTGATCGATTTTCTTTGCCGGTGTGTTGGAGGGGAGTTGCTGGCAGCGAGCGATGCGGCCGAGGTGCGGTGGTTCACGCGCGAGGAACTGCCAGGCTTAAGCTTGGCGGAAGATACCTTCGATGTGATTCAAAAAGGATTTGGAAAACTATGCCGGTGAGTCGGCCGGTCCTGGAATGCCATCGTCCTCCCACTCGACATCGCAGGAATGACAGCGCCACGCCCGTCGATAAACAGGAATCGGCACGTTAAGCCACATGGTCATGTATGAAACTGGGCGATTCAGTTCTTGGAAGGTTACGTCCAGCGACTGACAGTTAGGGCAGTGTGGTTGCTGATACGCACCGATACCAGCGACCTCGAATTTCTCGGGGATGGGCTGCGTCAAAAGTTCGTTAGCCGCGTCTGCATCGGAAGGCGCTACCTTCAACTGGACTCCTCCCATGGCATTGGACCAGAACCAGCCCAAGCGCACTACGTTGTCTCCAACCAGTGTGCACTCGATGTCTGCGGAATCGAGGCATCCCTTCGCGAGCAAAGCCTCAGGCAGATCGCGAAAGTGGCGAAGCGTCACCATTCCGGGATTCCAACTCTCCACCGTCAACGGGAATCTCCTGCGGTTCGGGTGGTGGAGGATCGCGCAACTGTGGGGTGAGGGGAGAGTCCTGAATCTGAGAATGCTGCTCAACGGATCTGCCAGTCAAACCGCGCTTTGCCAGTTCAACGCGGAGGGCCTCTTTGGCTACTTCAGCTAATTCGTGGGCTTGGGCAGCAATATGCTCCAGTTCACCGTCGAGTTGCCCAGCGTACAAGTCCGAGAGCCTGCGACGCTCCTGCTCGGGGTCGATCTTCGGCATGGCAGGAGATCATACTCCACGTGCTTTCGCACGGGTCACCGAAATAACTACCGTAAACGCGTAGTACAGACCCAGGGCGCGGCGCTATCGGTTACTGCGCGGGATTTTCTTCGTCTTCCCATTCGGCGTTGCAGTCGCGGCAGTGCCATCCTTTGCGCTGCAGTGGGACGGGGACCTTCAGGAATGCGCTCAGGTACGCGATCGGGCGATCCAGTTCACGAAAGTTTACGTCGAGGGACTGGCACTTGGGGCAGCGTGGTTGTTCATAAAGGCCGACGCCTTGTACATACAGACCTTCGAGGATCGGCTCGTTGAGCAACTTCAGGGCGTTCTGAACATCCTCAGGCTGCACGCAGAGTTTCACCCCACCAACGAAATTCGAGATGAACCAGTCGAGGCGGACGAGGTTGTCGTCGCGGAGGAAGCACTCGATTCCGGCGGATTCGAGGCTGCCTTTGGCCAGAAGCGCTTCGGGTAAATCGCGAAATTGCCGGATCATTACGAGTTTGCGGAGGTCGAGCGCATTCTCGGGCAGGGCTGGATCGTTAGGAATTTCCAAGCGACGGCGGTCGAGTTCGTCTTCGAGTGCCTCCCATGCGGGCTCAGTGAGGGATTCTGGGCTGCGGGCGAGCCTCTGCAGTTCACCATCGCTCATGGAGGCGTAGGTATTGGCTAGGCGTTGGCGCTCTTTGATGTCGTCGGAATTCGGCACTGGGCAAGGAATCCGGGTCGGAATAAATCCGTTGTTGCAATTTTACAACGGGTGCGGATGCCCGCCACCTTGGGGTTGGCGACCAAGCCGGTTGGGCTCGCTCGCAGTACCAGATTTCGCGGACGCACGAGGCTTCCGCATACACGGAAGACTCGGGGTGCCCGGAGCGGGAAGTACAGGGACTGCGTCACGCTTGCTGGTGACGTGCATCACAGCCCTGAAGCGCTCCAGAACGTAGATTCCAAGCGGGTGCAAGCCCGTGCAATCCAGTTTTCGGCTGAATCGTCGTGCATTCCTGCAAGCGGCCTTGGCGGCCACTGCCGCCGCAGGAACAGGTGTTGCCTGCAGCCGCAATCAGACTCCCTGGCGTTTCTTCAGGCTGGATGAGGCACGCTGCCTGGCGGCGATCTGCGATCAAATTGTTCCTCAGGATCAGGATGCAGGTGCGTCGTGGGCTGGGGTGGTGAACTTCATCGACCGACAGCTTTGCGGCCCTTACGAGAGCCTGAAGACGACGTATCGGCAGGGGCTGGCGGGCGTGGATGAGAGTAGCCGGGCGGTGTACGGCAACGTCTTTGCCGACCTCGATTCATTTCAGGAAATCGACCTTCTGCAGAAACTTGAACAGGGAAAGGCTTCCGGGGACGTGTGGAAGCAGATCTCGTCTTCGGAGTTCTTCGGCCATCTCGTTGACCACACGATGCAGGGGTACTACGGCGATCCGCGGCATGGCGGGAACCGTGAAGGTGTGAGTTGGAAGATGCTGGGGCTGCCGTATCCGCCGATTCGGGGCAGGATTCGTATCGACCATCCAGAGGACTGGCGACGCTGATGGGCCTCAAGCATGTCAATGCGGTCGTGGTTGGAAGCGGCGCCGGAGGCGGCATCGTGGCGAAGGAACTCGCGTCCGCTGGACTTAGGGTCGTGCTGCTTGAGAGAGGGAAGTGGTACACAGCGTTCGACGATCGTAAGGACGACCTTCGGAATCAGCGGACCTGCGTGCTCGGGAATTCGTTTGGGCCGGATGAACGAAATCCTCGTGTGTATGCGGATGCATCAGGCCAGGAGCACGTGATTCCATCCAATCACTGGGCCTACAGCAACAACGCGGCCTGCGTCGGCGGGGGCACGCTGAGCTATGGAGCGATGGCATGGCGCTTCATGGAAGATGACTTCCGGCTGCGCTCGAAATACGGGACGGTGGCCGGCAGCACACTGGATGATTGGCCGATCACGTATCGGGATCTTGAGCCGTACTACGAGAAGGCAGAGTGGGAGATCGGGGTCTCAGGGGATGACTCGAATAATGTCTTTCGCGCGCCGCGACGGCGTCCGCTGCCGATGCCGGCTCTGCCGCCGAATCGCGATTTTCAAGTTCTGGAGCCTGCGGCGAAACGAATGGGATTGCACCCGTTTCATATCCCAATGCTGCGCAACTCGATTCCGTATAACGGGCGAGGCGCGTGCATGCGGTGCCGCTGGTGCGTAGGGTACGCCTGCGAAGTGAGCGCGAAGTGCGGCACACAGAACACGTCGATCCCGAAGGCGATCGAAACCGGAAATTGCGAACTGCGCGCCGAGTGCATCGCGCGCGAGGTGATGACGGATGAGCGCGGGCGGGTACGAGGAGTCGCCTACTACGATGGCGGCGGCAAGCTGCGGGAGCAGACCTCGGACTTGGTAGTGGTTTCATGTTCGGCGGTGGAATCAGCGCGGTTGCTGTTGAACTCCAAGAGCCCGCTATTTCCAAACGGATTGGGAAATCGTTACGACTGGGTGGGACGCAATCTGCAGGGGCACTCCTATACGGGGGCCGCGGGCCTGTTCGAGCAAGAAACGTACGACGATCTGGGACCGGGCGCGTCCATCGCCATTTGCGATTTCAACCACAACAATCCCGGATTCGTTGCCGGGGGGTTACTGGCAAATGAGTTTCTGAGGTCTCCATATCAGATTGCGGCGCTGGGTGGGGAGGGAGTTCCCCGCTGGGGAGCGGCGCACAAGGATTTCATGCGGCGCTATTTCAAACGCAACATGACCGTGATGGGGCCGATGCAAGAGATGCCGCTTTTTGATTCTCGAGTGCAGGTGGATCCGAAAGTGAAAGATGCATGGGGAATTCCAGTGGCGCGAATCTCCGGCAAGCACCATGAGAACGATCTGAAGGGAACCGAGTACATGCGCTCCAAGGCTGAGGCATGGCTAAAGGAAGCGGGAGCGATCAAGACAATTCCGTTTCACTGGACCTATCTCGGGATACCTAGCGGTGGTCAGCATCAAGCCGGAACGTGCCGCATGGGCAACGACCCCCAGACCTCGGTAGTCGACAAGTCCTGTCGAGTGCATGACAGCGACAACCTCTACGTGATCGATGGCAGCGTGCACCCGAATAATGGCGGGTTCAATCCGGTGCTGACGATTATGGCCATTGCGTATTACGCCTCTGAGAACCTAGTGAATACCTGGAAGGGAACGCATGCTCGCGGCTAGGCCAATTCCCACGCGGAGTTCACGATGATCGGCCGAAAAGTCATTCGCTTTCGGATACTTGCACCCGTGCTCGTGATCTTGTTCGCGGTGTTGTTCCTGCCGGGCGCGAGCCTCTATTACCGCTACTCTGGAGGACAATCCTGCACACGCTGCCACGAAATCTGGCAACCCTATCGCGACTGGCACGAGTCGGCACACCGGAACATCGCCTGCTCGGAGTGCCACGGCGATGTGATGACCCTGGATGCGGGGTTTCACCTGAAGAATTTGCGGCAACTGGTGAAGCATGTGCGTGGTCAGGTACCCGAGCAGGTCCGGTTAAAGACGGACGATGTTCTCAAGATTGAGCAGCGCTGCGCGAAATGTCATCGCGAGGAGTACGCCTCGTGGGCTTCGGGACCACATGGCGCGAGCTATTCGAAGATCTTCCTGAATAAAGAGCACAACACGAACACGCTGTTGATGGACGATTGCCTGCGCTGCCACTCCATGCATTTTCAGGGAAGCATCCGCGATCTGATCACGCCTGTAAATCGGCAAGGTCCGTGGAAGCTGGTGGACTCTACCCTGGCCGATCGGCCTGCGATGCCGTGCCTGACGTGCCACCAAATGCACCGGCACGGAAATCCTCTGGATCGTCCACCGGCGGTGAAGCCGGATAGTGCCGGGCCCACAGAAGAAATCGTGCGGCCCTCGGTGGCGCTGTTTGATCGGCGTGAGCAGGAGTATGTGTCACTGGACCGATTGCCGCTTCCGCAGGTTTTTGAGGGAGCGCGCCTCGTCAAAATAAGTCCAGATCAGCGGCAAGCCCTTTGTTACCAGTGCCACGCGCCGTCGGCGACGGGGCAGGTGAGATCAGGGGACGACCGCACTCCTGTCGGTGTTCATGAAGGGCTCAGCTGCTTTGCCTGCCACGAAAAGCATGCGCAGACCACGCGTGCTTCCTGCACGACGTGCCATCCGCAGCTCTCGAACTGTGGAATCAACGTCGAGACGATGGACACCACATTCAAGTCCCTGAAAAGCCCTCACAACGTGCACACGGTAAAGTGCATCGACTGCCATACCAAAGGTGTTCCACAGAAAAAGAAACGCACCTAGGCAACTTGACTTCGCGGCTGGATGACTAATAACGGGGCGCTTGCGTCTGATTGCCTCTGCACAGTGTCTCTGGAAATTGCCCCTTCACCATGGCCCGGCGAGAATCCCAAAAAGTCGTCTACGCAGCGATCTTCGCCAATGTTGTCATAGCGATAAGCAAGTACGTTGCCGCGGCGGTGACAGGCAGTTCCGCCATGTGGGCCGAAGCCTTTCATTCTACGGCGGATTCCGGAAATGAAGTTCTGCTGCTGCTTGGAATCAAGCGCAGTGAGAGACCCGCCGACTCGCTGCATCCGTACGGCCACGGAAAGGTGCTGTACTTCTACTCTCTCCTTGTGGCTGTGTACATTTTCGGAGTGGGCGGCGGGCTTGCGGTGCATGAAGGCATTTCGCACCTGGCGCATCCTGAAATTCCGACCCGTGCGGTCTGGAACTATGTGGTGCTTGCGATCTCGTTCGCCTTCGACTTTTACTCATGGCGGATCTCGTACCGTGAGTTGCTGGCGCGCAAGGATCCCGACGAAAGCACCTGGGACGAGATTATCGGGGGAAAAGATCCAACGGTATTCACGGTGTTCCTGGAGGACTCGGCCGGGCTGCTTGGAACAGTTCTCGCGTTCCTGGCGATCTTGCTGGGGCAGATCTTTCACAATCCCTATTTCGATCCCGCAGCTTCGATCGTGATCGGAGCTGTGCTGGCGGTGCTTGCTATTTTCTTAGGACGAGAGAGCGGCGCTTTGTTAGTGGGCGAGCGCATGAGCCGGAAGAAGATTCAGCGCGTGAACGACATCATCATGGCGGATCCCGCAGTGGAGAGCGTGGGGGACCTCCTGACCATGCAACTTGGGCCCGAGCAGGGCCTGCTGAACGTGGATATCCAGTTCCGCAAAGGGCTCGATCTGGCACAACTTGAAGCTGCCATCGATCGAATTGAGGCGAACATTCGCAAAGCCGAGCCGACGGTCCAGCGGATCTTCATTGAGGCGGAATCGTTTCGGCAGAGTGGCACGCCGAAATCGCAGGCGGCCTGACAAATGCAAAAACAAACGTCCCGCAGGCTGTAACCTGCGGGACGTCCGGTGCACTGATTGGGATTGACCAAGAGGTGGTCACTCTACGTGGCCTCTACGGCAACTCCGGGGTCCTGACCGACCTGAGTCAGGCGGAAGCAATCCTTATTCACCGGTAGTGTGCGGGCTGTAGCCTCGAATGCGGTACACGCAAATTCCGCGTCCGAAGCCCCGCTTAGAGCGACCGCTCTAAGTCTCAGCCACCTCACCTGGTCTTTTGGTCTTTCTACTACTGCCTTCTGAACTTGTCATCCGACCACCTCCTTTCCGGTGTAAGCCCACATTAACGCGGAACGAGATGCCGCGTCAATCCTGGGATTTTGCTGTACCTGATCGATCATCGTCGGCGATTTTCGGGCGTGAGAGTCCAAGGCAGACCGGCCGAATGGTGCGACAGGGGTGCGCTCCAGGTTCGCGATCTCAGCAGACAAGGTGTTTGTCGCGGCTGGTCATGGCCGGGGGATATCTGCCACCTGCACTTTTGGGTATCTACACTGAAATCCTGCGGTCGTTATGCCGATTGCTGTACTAGGGGTCGGTGAATTTCTGATGCGGGTAAGTTGTTGAAGCTTCAGCCCTTCCAGCGGAAGGCCTGGGGCTGCGGAAGGCCCAGATGAGCGAGTACGCGATAGGCGAATTCGCGAGCCATTTCATCTAATGAAGCAGGACGGTAATAGAAGGCCGGGATGAGGGGAAAGATTGTGGCTCCGGCATCGGCCGCCCTGTACAGGTTGCGGATGTGAATTTTGTTGAGGGGCGTTTCGCGAACGCACAGAACAAGCGGACGCTTCTCTTTGAGTGAGACGTCAGAGGCGCGTTCGATCAATTGCGCGGCCACTCCGTTGGCGATACGAGCCAGAGTGCCCACGCTGCAGGGGATGACGACCATGGCATCGGCGGGATAAGAACCGCTGGCCACGTTGGCTCCGATATCGGAGTTGGATTGGACCTGGATCTTTTTGGAGTTCGCCGCAGAGCCGAGTAGCTGGCCGATCAGGTCCGACCGGCCTTTGAGGTCGAGCTCTTCGGCCATGACGCGGAGCGCACTGTCAGAGGCGATGAAGTTAACCGTCTCGATGCGATTGTCGGCTGCGACCGCGAGCAGGAAATGGCGGAGAAAGAGGGCTCCGCTAGCCCCGCTTGTGGCGACGGTCAGGTTTTTGGGCGGATGGTTCGGCAAGGTTCTCCGTGAACTGAACATCGGAGCATAGGGAGTTCGGGAAGTAGAAGTCAAGCGAGCGGGATTATGGCATCCACGGCAAATCTTAGACTACGGCGAAGTGCGGCAGAACTTCATGCCCTGGCTGGAGTGGAGCGCGAGATCCGCTTGCAGGATTCGCATGGACGCCGGAAGTATCTTCGCGAGTTCAACCAGGCTTATCGGGATTATCAGTGTGTGCTGGATGCCGAGCAGCTGCGGAAGACGGTGGCCGATGCAGAGATCGTTTTGATCGGCGACTATCATGCGTTACCGGCGTCGCAGAGACAGGCCGCGTCTCTCATCGAACAGCGTGCGTTAGCTGGCGACCGGCCGGTGGTGCTTGGAGTGGAAACGATCTTCGCTCGCGACCAGCACATTCTGGATGAATGGTGGCGGCGGGAGATCGAAGAATCCGAATTGCGGCAGCGCATTCGATTCGACCTGGATTGGGGATACGACTGGGCTCCGTTTTACGAACTGCTTGTGACCGCTCGCGAGAATGCTGACGCTCTGTATGGGCTGGATTGCATGCCGCGGGAGGACTTGCGCAAGATAGGAGCTCGCGACCGGCACGCGGCTATCAAGATTTCCGAGATACGGGAGAGGCATCCTGAGGCTGCGATTTTCGTGCTATTTGGCGAGTCGCATCTTGCGCCGGCGCACCTGCCCAGCCTTGTACGTGAGCAACTTCCTTCTGCGAAGATTCGGACCGTTTTGCAGAACAACGACGCGCTGTACTGGCGCGCGGCGGGAGAGAAGGCGGACCGGGTAGAGGCAGTTCGCGTGAACGACGATGTCATTTGCGTGTTCAACGCGACCCCGCTGGAGAAATACGAGAGTTATCGTTTGTTTCTGGATCAGTGGAGCCGGTGTGAGGATGCTCCGGATTTCGCGCCCACGATCTACAACTTGATCGACAGCCTGGTCAGTTTCTTGGGCATCAACCGCTACTCACCGCATAACAGCACGCAGCCGAAATTTCTCGTCGATATGTTGCCGGAAGTATATGGCGGATCGTCGGAAGCTACATTGAAACGGTTATTGTCGCGCAAGAGGATTGCGGAGCAGGATCTCGTATCGATGCTTGACTGCCTGGAACGGCGCGGGAGCGCCTACTTGCCCGCAGTGAATGCGTTCTGGGTGCGTGATTTTCAAATGGTGCATGCGGCGGAGGACGTAACCCGATTCCTGCACCAGGCTTGCCAGGGATTGCCTGCCCGAATAGTCCGAACCGGCAGCAGTTCGTCGGACGCGCGGGATGCGGATCGCTTCTATATTCGCGTGATGGAACATGCGGTGGCTTACTTTGGCTCGCGGGTGTTGTACCCGTCGCGGCCAGCTCCGGAGTCCGGCGCTTTACAGCTATCTCGCGCCGCTTGCGAGAAGGCCGCACTGAGAACTGCGGAGGCGAGTGCTTCCGAGTTCGACGCCTCAGCTCAGGAATGGGGTTACCGGATTGGGGCGCAAGTTTACGAAGGTTACCTGGCCGGGAAGATTACTCCGGCGAACGTGCGACGGCTGTTCTTGGCTCATCTCCACGAACCCGGGTTGGCGCGGAAACTGTGCGCGGCTGTGATTTCCAAGTTGCGGTCGATTTCTGGGTCGACCGGGCGGGCTGCTCACGCCTGAAAGTCAAAATCCTGAAACACAGAGGACACAGAGCGCTCACTGAGTAAGTCCAGAGTTTTGTCTCGTCCCAAGATGCTAAGCTAGAGTTCGCCTGTTGAACACCGCTTTAGAATACTGAGTGCCTCTTGAACGCCACCGCCATCCGGCAACTTTTTGATCAGGTGCGTAAGGGAATGCTGTCTCCCGACGATGCTGTGGATCGTTTGCGGCACCTTCCCTTCGAAGATCTGGGATTCGCCAAGGTCGATCACCATCGGGCGCTGCGCAATGGGATGCCTGAGATCATCCTTGGAGAAGGGAAGACTCCGGCGCAGGTCGCGGGGATCTTTGCGCGGCTTGCGAAGCATGGTGGAAACGTACTGGCGACCCGTGCGAATCCACAGCAATTTGCGGCGGTGAAGAAGAAGGTGCGCGGGGTGGAATATCGCGAGTTGGCGCGGGCCGTTGTGCTGCAGAAAGATCCTGCGAAGTATGGCAAGGGTATTGTCGCTGTAGTGTCAGCTGGAACCAGCGACATTCCTGTGGCCGAAGAGGCACTGGTTACGGCCGAGTTGATGGGGAATGAAGTGCAGCACTTTTACGATGTGGGAGTGGCGGGAATCCATCGGCTGCTGGCGAATCGCGAGGCACTGACCAAGGCACGGGTGGTGATTGTCTGCGCCGGCATGGAAGGGGCGTTGCCTAGCGTTGTCGGCGGGCTCGTGGGAGTTCCCGTGATTGCGGTGCCGACCAGCATCGGCTATGGGGCATCGTTCAAGGGAATGGCTGCGCTGCTGGGGATGCTGAATTCCTGTGCTTCGAATGTCAGTGTGGTGAACATTGATAACGGGTTTGGGGCGGGGTATGTTGCTTCGCTGATTAATCGGCTGTAATTTGTGCGTGCCGCCGAAGCCAGCGGCTGTTCCACTTCGAATAACCTAAGCGCTTCGGATCATCATAAGATTTGTGCGTGCCGACAGTTCTCCGACTGCGCGGGCTTAGGTTTGTGATCTACCCGAACGGTCATCGACCAGCGCACATTCACGTAATCGGAGCAGGTTGCGAGGCTGTGTTTCATCTGCGTTGTCCGGCTGGGCCAATTGAAGTGCGTGAGAACTACGGATAAAAAAAACGGAAACTGAGTCAGATTCAGAAGACCATGGGCAAGCAGGTTGCGGATTTATGGGAGGCATGGGAGAGGATTCATGGCATTGCCTGAGAATTCCGAACGAGCGAATGAGCAAGGTGAAAGCCTGAAGAAGGCGTTTCCTCATGCCGTATCGGCGCGTTTCGATCGCGCGAGCGGACGAGTAGTTATCGAACTCAGTTCGAAGTTGGCTGTCAGTTTTTCGCCCCAAGATGCGCAAGGATTGGAACACGCCCGGCCTTCCGAGCTCGATCGCATTGAGGTTACTCCATCGGGATTTGGCCTACATTTTCCAAAGCTCGATGCCGATCTATACCTGCCCGCATTGTTGGAAGGCTTCCTCGGATCGAAGCGCTGGATGGCGGCGCGTCTTGGTCAGGTTGGAGGCAAGTCACGAAGTCTGGATAAGAAAGCGGCTGCAAGAGCGAATGGGAAATTGGGCGGCAGACCGAGGAGGTAGGTTGCCGCGGGAAGATGAGATGCAGTCGGAAAGTTACCTCAGGATGCGCCGGGGAACTGTCCGGAACAGCACAAAGTGGTTAGGAAACAAAAGCCGCCAGCTTTCGCCGACGGCTCTTTTGTAAAAGTTAATTGCTGTTAGTTTTCGTACAGCAGCACTCCCTCCGCCTTTTCTGCGTCGACTGGGCGGTAGAAAAGTTTGTTGTCTTCGAGGAAGACTTCGATGAACGCGGGGCGCGTGGTGATGGTGCCCTGGATCAGCGCCTCGGACAGCGGGTCTTCGATGTACTTTTGCAGTGCGCGACGGAGCGGTCTTGCTCCGTAGCTGCGATCGGTCAGAGTCTGGTTGAGGATCCACTTCTTGGCTTCGTCCGCAACCGTAACCGTGATCGACTTCTGCGCCAGGTTTGCGTTGAGCTGCGTGACCATGAGTTCCAGAATCTGGATCAGGTCCGCCTCGTTCAGCGCCATGAAGATGATGATTTCATCCAGACGATTGAGGAACTCGGGATTGAATGTGCGCTTGACCTCATTCTTTACGAGTTCTTCCACTTTGTCGGCAATGGCCTCTTCTTTGGTTGATGCAAAACCCAAGCCTTCACGGCGCTGTAAGTGCCGTGCGCCGATGTTCGAGGTCATGATGATGATGGTGTTCTTAAAGTCAACCGTGTTGCCGAGTCCATCGGTCAACTGGCCATCTTCAAAAACCTGCAGCAGGATGTTGAAGACATCCGGATGGGCCTTCTCGATTTCGTCGAGCAGGACGACCGAGTAGGGCGCTCGCTTCACACGTTCGGTGAGCTGTCCACCTTCTTCGTAGCCGACGTATCCCGGAGGCGAACCGATCAGCTTCGAGACCGAGTGCTTTTCCATGAACTCGGACATATCGAAGCGGACGAGAGCCTTTTCGGTTCCGAACATGAATTGCGCCAGGGTGCGCGCGACTTCGGTCTTGCCGACGCCGGTTGGTCCGAGGAACAGGAACGAGCCGATGGGCCGGTTCGGGTTCTTCAGGCCAGCGCGCGAACGACGGATGGCGCGAGCCAGGGCGCTGATTGACTTGTCCTGGGAGATGATCCGCTTGTGCAGCTCTTCTTCGATGCGGAGCAGCTTCTGGGTTTCTTCTTCCTTGATCGAGGTGATGGGCACGCCGGTCCACCGCGAGACGACATCTTCGATGTCCTCGCGGTTGACCACGCCCGTCGAAGACTCGTCGAGATGATACTTCTCGCGCAGGGCGCGCAGGTTCTCGCGCTCCTTGCGTTCTTCGTCGGAGTAAAAACGTGCCTTCTCGAACTCGTGATTCGCAATGGCATTCTCCATGCGATGCACGATGAACTTGATGCGCTTTTGGACTTCGGTCAGCTCTTCCGGCAGGGAAGTCTGGCGGAGTTTCACTCGCGCTCCAGCTTCGTCGACCAAGTCGATCGCCTTGTCTGGAAGGAATCGATCCGGGATATAGCGGTTCGAATGCGACACGGCGAAGTTGATGGCTTCATCGGTGTAGGTAACCGCGTGGAACTTCTCGTAACGATCTTTGATCCCGAAGAGGATCTTAATGGCATCCGTCTCGTTCGGAGGCGGAACCTTTACGGCCTGAAAACGGCGCTCGAGCGATCGGTCTTTCTCGATGGACTTGCGGTATTCGCCGGGAGTGGTCGCGCCAATGCACTGAATCTCGCCGCGGGATAGCGCGGGCTTCAGGATGTTGGCAGCATCGAGCGAACCTTCCGCAGATCCGGCTCCGACCAGAGTGTGGAGCTCGTCAATGAAGATGATGGAATTCTGCGATTCCATCAGCTCCTTCATGATCGTCTTCAGGCGCTCTTCGAACTGGCCGCGGTACTTGGTGCCGGCGACGATCAGCGAGAGATCGAGAGCCAGGATTCGCTTGTCGGCCAGGAATGATGGAACTTCGCCGTCGGCGATGCGCTGGGCCAGACCTTCGACGATGGCAGTTTTTCCAACGCCGGGCTCGCCAATCAACACCGGATTGTTCTTGGTGCGGCGGCAGAGAATTTGGATGACGCGGTCGACTTCGCCCTCACGACCGACGAGCGGGTCAAGTTGGCTGTCCATGGCGGCTTGGGTCAGATCACGCGAAAATTCCGCAAGAAGCGAACTTTCACGCTGCCGCTGGGGCTGAGCCTTCTCCTGGGTGGTACGAGCAAGTTCTTCGCGGATGGTTGACAGTCGCAGACCGCGCTCGTGCAAGATCTCGGCCGCGAAGCACTTTTCTTCTCGCAACAGGCCCAACAACAGATGTTCTGTTCCGATATGACGATGCGACAGGCGCTCCGCTTCTTCGGCGGCGTATGCCAGAACTCTTTTGCATTCGTTACTAAGCGGGAGATCGACAGAAGTCGAAACTTTCTCCCGAATCGTCGTGTGTCCTTCGATCTGCTTGCGAATCGACTCGACGGACGCGTGAGAGCGCAGGAACCGGTTGGTCAGAGCTTTGTCTTCGCGCAGGAGGCCGAGTAGCAGGTGCTCCGTCTCAATGTAAGGAGACCCGAACTGGCTGGCTTCGTAGCGTGCGAAAAAGATGACGCGCCTGGCTTTCTCCGTATAGCGTTCAAACATAATGCTCTTCCCCCTGATGTTCCTGGCCGGGAGGACCCGACCCAGCGAACCGTGGCCCAATATCCTTATTCATTATGCAATCAAAGGGCCGGGAAACCCAAGCACTGAAACGACCCGCTATCCCTTTGATCACGTTACCGAAGGTATTCAAATTGCGATTCCTTCGAACCTGCTTACTGCCAGTTCCTTGCACTTTCACTTCACTTCACTTGCCTGGTCCCCAAATCCGAATCTCTACACCGGAAGTGACTCCGGCGAAACTTCCTCTGCATGCCCCCGTTGCAAACGCAACACCCGATGGCAACGTCGGGCAAAGGCCAAATTGTGCGTAGCGATGAGGGAGGTGAGTTGGTGCTCGCGATGGAGTCGCGCGATCAATGAGAAAACTGCTTCCGCCGTCTGTCCGTCCAGGTCGCCCGTGGGCTCGTCGGCGAGCAACAACTTGGGGCCGGTAATCAGCGCCCGGGCAAGAGCGACTCGCTGCTGCTCTCCGCCTGAGAGCTCTCCGGAGCGGTGATGCGCTCGCCGCTCCAGTCCGACCTCGCGAAGCCAGCGTAAAGCTTCCGATTCGACCTGCTGCCATGTCTTCCCCCGCATCAGCAGAGGCATGGCGACGTTTTCTGCTGCCGTGAACTCGGGCAGCAGGTAATGGAACTGCCAAACAAAGCCTGTCTCTCGATTGCGAAAGGCGGCGGCTTCGTCGTGAGACAACGAATTCACTCGCAAGTGGGCGCAGTATACGTCACCTGCAGAAGCACGATCAAGAGCGCTCAGGATGTGTAAAAGAGTACTCTTTCCGGCTCCGGATTCACCCACGATGGCGAGCATTTCTCCTCGCTTCACCTCAAACGACAGATTCTCAAAGAGCACCAGATCCGACTCGCCGGACCGAAAAACTTTCTTCAAGCCTTCGACTCGAAGCATTAAGTCTTCATTGCTTAGATGCACTTTGGGTCTCTTTCGTTCCACGCGACGGTTTGCTGCGGGTTGCAAGGTGAATCATTAAGGTCGGGACAGTACCCGTCGTGTCACCCGTTGCAGGGCTAGACACTGTATACATGAATTCATTCCCGCCATGTCGCTGAACTGACGGCATTAAGCGCGAAACGCTGGCCGTATCGGTGCAGAGATACCTACTCATACCGCAAAGCCTCGGCGGGGAGAATGCGAGAGGCGGACCAAGACGGGTACAGGGTGGCTACGAAGGAAACGATTACGGCGAACAGCGCGACCCATGCTCCGTCGACGGCACGCGGGGCGAAGGGGACATAGTCGATCGAGTAAACCTCCGGGGAAAGAGATATGACGTGGTAATGGCCTCCCGCATAGGAGATCGCATAACCGAGCACGAGGCCGATGGCCGTGCCGACGATTCCGATGAGGACTCCCTGGGCAATGAACAGGTTGCGAACCTGGGCTTTGCGAGTGCCCATCGACATGAGGACAGCGATGTCCTTGGTTTTCTCCATGACCATCATAATGAGGCTGATCAGAATGTTGAGGGCCGCCACCAGGACGATGAGGCCGATGGTGATAAAGGTGATGAGGCGCTCGGTTTTGAGAGCTTTGAAAAGCGCGCTGTTCTGCTTCAGGGTGTTCGTAGCCATGAAGCCTTTACCGGCAGCGTCTTCCAGTTCGCGGGAGAACTGGTCGGCCTTGTAGATGTCGTCAATCTTGAACTCGAGAACCGAGATCAGATTGCCGAGACCAAACAGACGCTGCGCATCCGAAAGCCGCACAAAGGCCCATCCGGAGTCGTAGTCGAAGAACCCGGAACTGAAAATCCCCACCACGCGAAAGCGGTTGTACTTCGGAACCATGCCGAAGGGTGTCAGTTCGCCTTGCGGGCTCGTGACTAGTACAGTGTCGCCAACCTTGGCTCCGAGGCTGTCGGCCATTTCCCTGCCGAGCACGATCGGCGGCATCGCGGCGATGCGCTGCTGCACGCCTTCAAGAGAATCCGGCGACTTCTCAGCCGGCTGCTTCGCTGGGGACGGCTGCTTAGGCGAAGATTCCCCGTGCGCTTCGGTTGAAGGCGATTCTGTCGGGGAGGGACTTTCGTCCAAAGCAGCCGCAGAGCCTTCCTTGACGGAGTCGAGCAAATCTCCCACCTGGCGCTCATATTTCGGGATCATGCCTTTTAGCACAGCGCCGCGAGC
>Ga0136846_1213489_pt1 | contig 36299 bp, 24 predicted proteins | sample HopSoiMetagenom2_FD_96841 | JGI IMG/M metagenome (GOLD analysis project Ga0136846, IMG submission 96841) | Grasslands soil microbial communities from Hopland, California, USA - 2 Assembly 2016 (version 4) | ecosystem: Environmental > Terrestrial > Soil > Grasslands | place: USA: Hopland...
GAGGCGCTCCGCGAGACGGGCCGCGCCGCGCTCGGCCAGTACTCTGCGCGCGGGCAGCAGTATCTCATCCTCCTCCGGCCGCTCAACAACTGCCTGGTGATGGAGCAGCTGCACTACTCCGACGAGGTGCGTTCGACGACCGAAGTGCCCGTGCCGCAGGGCGACGTCAAGCCGGCCGAGCTCGCGCTCGCGAAGCAGCTCATCGATCAGACGACGAACGACAACTTCGAGCCGCAGAAGTACAAGGACACCGTCCGCGAGCGCGTGCTCGAGACGATCCAGCGGAAGGTCGAGGGTCAGGACATCACGTCGTCCGACGTCGCGCCGGATACCGGCGGCAAGATCGTCGACCTCATGGAAGCGCTCAAGGCGAGTCTCGCGCGCACGGAGCCTGACGAGGACATCACGCCGAAGCGCATGGTGTCGTGAGGCTCCTCGCCGGCACCAGCGGCTACGCGTTCAAGGAGTGGAAGGGCGTCTTCTATCCGCCCGACGTGGGCGATGACGCGTGGCTCGGCTACTACGCTGGGAAGTTTCCGACGGTCGAGATCAACAACACGTTCTACCGCCTGCCCAAACAGCCCGTGCTCGAGCAGTGGGCCGAGCAGGTGCCGGGCACGTTTATGTTCGCGATCAAGGCGAGCATGCGCATCACTCATCATGCGCGGCTCAAGCCGGCATGCGCGAGCGCGCTCGATTTCCTGCTGCAGAACACGGCGGTGCTCGGCGACCGCCTCGGTCCAATTCTCTTCCAGCTGCCGCCGAACATGGAGAAGGACGTGCAGCGCCTGCGCGGCTTCCTCGGGCTGCTGCCGGCCGGCCGGCGGTTCACGATCGAGTTCCGGCACGAGAGCTGGTTCGACGACGAGGTGTTCGATGCTCTCCGCGAAAAGGACGTCGCGCTCTGCGTCGGCGAGCAGGAAGACTTCGCCTGCCCTGTCCAGTCGACGGCGTCGTGGGGATACCTGCGGCTGCACCGGCTGGACTACGACGCCGATTCGTTAGGCAAGTGGGCGGCATGCATCGCGACGCAGGGCTGGTCCGACGCTTACGTCTACTTCAAGCATGACGAGGGTGTGGGTTCCGGACCGCCGGCGGTGGGGGCGTTCATCGAGACGTGGAGCTCCGCGAATCGACGTCCCGGGGTGCCGCTCTGACCGCCTCGAGGCCTCGTTAGGCCGAGCATCAACTACATGGCGCGGACACGGCCGGGCACTGGCTGACACTTCGCGGACCGTTCCCGGGGCACGTACTAAGAGAATTGATCGTCCGCGCTCGTGGCGGTGCGGGATCAAAATGGCGCAACGGAGCGGTCTGCGAGTTATCCGCCACTGTCCGGCCGTGTCCGCGCCATGCCGTTGATGCTCGGCCTAACGAGGAGCCATCGACGCGAGCCACGACACCGTCGCCGCCCCGATCTCGCCCAGCACATCGGCATCCGTCCGCCCCGACGACTTCAAGACGTGGAACGAGTGATCCGCGCCCTCGATCCAGTGCATCTGGAAGTTCTTCCCGAGCCGCGGCAGTACGGCTTCCATCAGGTCGGGCCGGCATAGCGAATCCCGCGTTCCGTTGATACAGAGCGTCGGCATCGTTATGCTCGGCAGGTGGGCATCGCGCAGCTGCTCCGGCTTGCCCGCGGGATGCAGCGGATAGGCGAGTAGGAGCAGCCCGTCAGCCTGCACGTGATCCGCCGCCATCATCGAGGCGGCGCGGCCACCCATCGAGCGGCCGCCGATCAATAGCGGGCCTTCGTGCTCCACTTCAGCCATCACTGCTTCGATCGTCGCCCGCAGGACCGGCATCGGATCGGGCCGGCCGCTCTTCTTCTCCGAGTACGGAAAATTGAAACGCACGACGTCGAGGCCGCGGCCGCGCAGCTCCTTCGCGACCGCCTGTACGCCGCGATCGTGCATGTTGCCGCCCGCACCGTGGGCGCAGACGAACGTCCCGAGACGCTCATCCGATGTCGCGGGCTCATGCAGAGCGGAAACTTCGCGGTCGCCAACGCGGACCTTCCAGGCGCGGGTCATTGGACGGTGAGCCCCATCTCGTCGAGGAAGCGATGCCCACCGGTGCGCTGGCCACCGCGACGCTCGGTGCGCGTCAGCACGAGCCGGTCGCGCGCGCGCGTCATCCCGACGTACAAGAGGCGACGCGATTCCTCGATCTCGTTAGGCGTGGCTGGGCGCAGCGGCGTGCCGCCGGGAAGCTCCGCGTCCTCGACGCCGAGGATGTACACGCGCGAGAACTCGAGTCCCTTGGTCGAATGCAGGGTGAGGAGGTTGACGCGCTCGCGCGCCGGTACGACACCGTCCTTGCTCGAGAGCGCGACACGCTCGAGGAACTCGGCGATCTGGTCGCCTAACGCTCCTGGGCAGCAGAGCTCGATGAGGCGCCGCAACCGGGTCATTGCCATCGGGTAGCGCTCCGCCGCGCTCCGCTCGGCGCGGATGCGCTGCATCATCTTCTCGCCGCCGAGCCGCTCGATGAGGTCGCGGACGGTAGGGAGCGTCGGATCCTCAGCGGCGTCACGCTCGGCGCGATACTGCTCCAGGCACTCGCTGTACCTGCCGAGCGAGAAGGGACATGTGAGACGACGCAGCAGCTGCGATTCGTCATCGAGCTCGCTCTCCGTCCAGAGCGCGAGGGCAACGCCGAGGAAGTCGAGGAGATGGACGAGCGACGTCTTGCGAGCGCGGATGATCTTCTGATCGTGGAGCGCGACGCAGACGCGGGCGAGGGTGCGCGCGTCGTCGAGCGCACGATGCGAGACGCCGGCGTCAACGCCGAAACGGGCGGCAAGGTCGCCGAGTCGCGCGCTGCCCGAGTGCAGCTCGCGGGCGAGCGGGAGCGTGTCGAAGGTGCAGAAGCCGGTATTCGCAACGCGGCTCAGGACGGGAAAGTCGAACTGATAGCCGTTATGCGCGACGAGGATGTCCGTGCCGCAGAACGCGGCCACCCGCGGCCAGGCCTCATCGAAGGACGGGGCATTGGCGACGTCGCGGTCGGTGATGTGATGGACTTTCGTCGCCGCGGGCGAGATGGGGCCATTCGGTCTGACGAGGAAGCTGATCTCGTCGCACGGGATGCCGTCGCGCACACGCACGGCGGCGATTTCTACGATTTCCGCCGTCGCGACGTCGTTGTCGGTCGTCTCGAGGTCGATGGTGGTGAAGTCGCGGAACTCATTCTTGAAGTCGCCCATCCGCCAGAGTTGAGCAGCCTTGAAGAGAGCGAGTGGAAGGCTGAGCGAGCCACTGTCATCCTGAGAGAGCCCTTCGCTGCGCTCAGGATGACAGCAAAGAACTCCCACCTCCGCCAGCATACCCTTGAGCGCGATCTCGGCGCCCCCCATGCGCGGGAGCGCGATGGGACGACGCTCGCGGGCGGCGTCTGCGAGCACCGCGGCCAGGCGAACCACCTCGGGATGGCCGGCCGGATCGGTGAGACTGTCGTGGTGCTCCTCGAGCGTCGTGCGCTGGACTCCGACGCGCTGGGAGAGGATCTCCTCGACGAGCGACCCGAGCGACGCATGCTTTCTGCCTAACGCGGAGAGGTTGCGGAGGCTGTAGAGCGCGCGCTTGATCTTCTTCGCGTCGCCGTGCTCGCGGGGCATGGCGTTCGCCATCCGCTGCAGCTGGTCGACGAGGGTGCGTGTCGTTCCCGCCTTGGCGCGAGCGTCGTCGACGATGGTGCCGGGCAGCACGACGTCCAGAAAGTTGTCGTCGTGCAGGTCGTCGCGGTGGGCGATCGCACCTAACGCGGCGACGACGTACGCGCAGACTGGATCTTCACCAAGGGCTCGGCCCTGGGCCAGCCGGCACGGAAGCCCGGCGGCGAGGAAGCCCGCTTCGGCGAGATCCCCGATCTGGTGCTTGCGATAGAGGAGCGCATAGTCGCCCCAGGTGAGGCCGTGCGTCTCACGATCGCGCCGCACGTCGTCGATCACCCACGCGATCTCGGCATCCTCGTCGGCGAAGCCGCGCACCAGGACGTCGTGCGGTGAGTCGCGATCGACGTCGAGCTGCTTCCGCCCGAGCAACGGCGCGTTGATCTCGATCAGCCTGCGCGCGAGGGCGACGATCGAGCGCGGACAGCGGCGATTCTCGCGGAGCTGGACGTGGCCGTGCAGCGAGAAGTCGTTCATGAAGTTCAGAAAGACGCGCGGATCCGCGCCCGCCCACGAGTAGATCGACTGGTCGTCGTCGCCAACGGCGAAGACGTGGCCGTGGTCGCGGCCGATGTCGCGGATCACGGCGTACTGCACCGGGTTCAGATCCTGGAACTCGTCGACCAGGATGCAGTCCCACCGCGCCTGGATGCGCTTCACGACGCCCGCGTCGCGGAGGAGCTCGGCAGTCTTGAGGACGAGCATGTCGAAGTCGACGAGATTGCGCTCGTCGAGGAAGGCGCGATAGCGGTCGAAGATGTCGCCGTCGCGGCTGTACTGGAACGCGGTGCCGCAGAAGCGATTGCTGGCGAAGCGGGAGAGAAGGCCGCTGTGCCAGCGTGGCGGCACGCCGAGGCGTTTGAGGACGACCCGCTGTTGCCGCTCGTCGACGATCCCGAAGCCGCGCTCGAGTCCCACGCGGGTGCCGAATTCGCGCAGCAGCTCGGCGCAGAAGGCGTGGATGGTGCCCGTCTTGACAACGGCGGCGGCAGGGCCTAACGAGCGCGCGAGCCGTTCGGCGATCTCGCCCGCGGCTTTGTTGGTGAAGGTGAAGGCGCAGAGCCGCTCGGGGCGGAGACCGAGCTGCTCGATGAGGAAGCGAATCCGCTCGATGAGGCAGTAGGTTTTCCCGGCCCCGGGACCGGCGAGGACGAGCAGCGGCGCGACCTCGGCCTCGATCGCCTCGCGCTGTGACGGCGAGGGCACGTGCAGGGGTGTTTCGAGGGGCGGCCGCTCGGCCTCGCGAATCACTGCCACGTGCGGACTGTCATCGCGTAGTAAGGTTCATCGGCTCATAATTGTACGCGGCACCCTTCCACGTCGATCCTAACTCCCTCGAGGGCGATATGCCACACGTTCGTCGACACGCAGCACTTGTCATCACCGGATTACTGCTACCGGCATTGCTGTCGGCGCAGAGCTTCAAGACCGAGAAGTTCAACATTGGAGGCGATGGGGGCACCGACTACCTCACCGTGGATCCGGCGACGGGACGCGTCTACATCTCCCGGGCGACCCATGTGATGGTGGTCGATCAGGCGACCGGGAAGATCGTCGGCGACATCCCGGAGACGCCGCGCGTGCACGGGATCGCGCTCGCGCCGCGCTCCGGGCACGGCTTCACCACGAATGCGGGCGACTCGACGTCGAGCATGTTCGACCTCCGCTCGACGTCCGTCATCAAGAAGGTGCACGCCGGAGCCGCGGGGCTCGACGGCATCATGTACGATGACGCGACGGACAAGGTCCTGACGATCGACCATAGTCGGCCCACCGGAACCGCGGTCGTGATCGACCCAACCAGTGGCGACGTCGTCGCGCGGGTGGAGCTCACCGGCGACGCGCCAGAGGGCGGCGTCAGCGACGGCAAGGGACGGATCTTCATCAACATCGAGGACAAGAACGCGATCGACGTCGTCGACACGAAGACGTGGAAGGTCGTCGCCACCTGGCCTATCGCGCCCTGCGATGGACCGACCGGGATTGCCATGGACCGCTCGACGAATCGGATCTTCTCAGGCTGCAGCAAGACGTCGGTCGTCGTCGATGCGACCAGCGGCAAGGTCGTGGCGCAGATCCCGAATGGCGAGGGCGTCGACGCGTTAGGCTGGGACCAGGGCGAGAAGCTCATGTACATCCCCGCTGGGCGCGACGGAAATGTCACCGTCGTCCACGAGGATGCGCCCGACAAATACACGGTCGTCGCGACCGTGCCGACGATGGTCGGCGCGAAGACTGTCTCGGTAGACGACAAGCGGCACGTGGCGTACGTGTTCACCCCCGAGTACGGACCGCCCCCTGCCGACGCCCCGGCACCGGCGCCCGGTCGTCGCGGTCCGCGGGGCCCGGTGATCGGGGCGTGGTTCATCCGGATTACTCATTAGGGTGAGTGGCGCGTAGGAGGTCACTCTACCGGGGATGCTCTGAAAAGAGTGATCCGAATTACGCGAATGAACACGAATTGGTCGTACTCGCGGGAGGTCTCCGCTGCCGAACGAGCCCGGATTCTTTTGGAACTGCCTCGGGAAGCCCCAAAAGTCTGAGCCCTGACCGGGGCCACCGGAGCCTCCCTCGCACACCAGCGAAATTCGTGTTCATTCGCGTCATTCGGATCAATTTTTTGCAGAGCGTCCCGATAGAGAGAGAGTTCCCTGCCACCCGGGTCTAGCCACGCGCGCCAGGAGCCTTATCGTTATGCCGACCCCCACAGTGAGCACTCAATGATCGCGCGACTTGGCGTTCTCTGGTGTCTGGTCGGCTTGGGCGCGTGCGCGTCGAGCGGCGCGGGCGGCGGCGCGTCCCGCACGGCGGGCCCCGTGACACGATGGAGCGGCAGCTTCCGCTCGGCGACGATGGCGACCAACGCGACGCTCGCCCCGGCAACGCCGAACCGCGGCACCGGCTCGATCACGGTGACGCAGCTCGGCACTACGCCCTCACAGATGCGTGTCGACCTCTCGATCAATACCGGTGCCGGAGCGAGCCAGAACGGATGGGCGATCTTCAACGGCGGGTGCGGCTCACCCGGACCCATGGTCGCGGGCCAGAATCAGTTCGCCCCGATCTCCGTGTCCAGCAGCGGCGACGCACACCTACGGACCGAGATCGTGTTCACGCTCGATCCGAAGTCGAGCTATCACGCCAACATCTACTGGACGCCGCGCGCGAATGACATGAACGATGTCATGATGTGCGCGAACCTGCAGCCGGAGGGCTGACCGTTCCTCACGGGCTTCCGCTCCGCGACGCCTGCTCCTCCATCTGCTTCACCGCGCGCTCGACGGCGGCGCGGGTGTCGGCATGCGTCAAAGACGGTTGAATGCTCTTTAGCGCGGGCAGGCCGCGACCCGCGCCTAACGATTGGACGATCGCCGCCAGTGCCCACTGGCGAACGTACGCTCTGGGATCGTTGAGATCGGAGACGAGAAAGTCGAGTGCCCGCTGGCTCCCGCGAAGGGCCATCGCGGCGAGGCCGAACGACGGCAGCTGCTGATCGCCGACGATGGCCTGCATCGGCGCGACGAAGCTCGAGTCATCGGAGCGCACGGCAGCGCCGATCGCGGCGTTCTGGATCGCGTCCTGATAGGACGGCGTCCGGAGCCCCTGGAGGAGCAGCGCTCGCCGGCCTGTGGTGTCGAGCCGCGCGAGCGCGGGGAGCGCGGCGGCACGCACGCCGTAGCTCGAGTCGTCGCGCCACGCGCTCCGCGCCAACGTCGTCGCGTCGGGGCCGCCGACGCGACCAAGCGCCTCGACCGCGGCCTGGCGCACCTGACTGGACGTGTCGCGCAACGCCCGGGTCAAGGCCGGAATCGCCGCGGACGGCGCCAGGCTGCCTAACGCGGACGCCGCCGCGACGCGCGTCAGGAAGTAGTCGCTCCCCGTCGCCGCATCGGCGAGCGCGCTCTGCGCGACGGGATCGGTCGCCCGCAAGGCGAGCTGCTGGATCACCCACGACCGGTTCCAGAGGTCCGGGTCGCGCCGCAGCTGCGCGGCGAGCTGCGCCGAGGGCTGCTCGAACATCAGCTTCTTGAGGATGTGGTTGCCGTCGTCGAAGACGATCATCGCCGGCGTGCTCGCGACGCCATCGACGACGATCGTGTCCTCCCGCTGACGAATCCAGCTTGCGCGCACGACGTCCGCGCCGCTCGCCATCCCAACGCGGATCGTCACCGGCATCCGGAAGATCTCGGGCACGACATACCGCATGCCGGAGCTATCGGCCTTGAGCGTGTCGCGCTGCGTCTGCCTGACGACTAGCGTCACGCGCCGCGCGGCGGCGTCGTAGGCCGACGTCACCGTGAACTCCGGATACCCTGCGCCGTACACCCACTCCAACCAGAACCACTCGAGGTTCTCACCCGTCGCGTTGAGGAACGCCTGGCGCAGATCGTCGGAGACGGCGTTGCCGAACGCATGCGTCGTTAGGTACTCGCGAATGCCCGCCCAGAACCGCTGGTCGCCGAGATAGTCGTGCAGCATCTCGAGCACGAGCGCGCCCTTGGGATAGATGTTGTTCGAGCCGAGCGAGGCGAGCGGCATGCGGCGACGGGCATCGATCTGCATGAACTGGCGATACTCGTCGAGGTAGTAATCCTCGGCGATGTGCGCGCCGAGCTTCTCGCGCCAGTACTGGCCCGGCATGAACTCGGCGAAGCCTTCGTTCAGCCACATGTTCGCCCAGTTCGCGGTCGTCACGTAGTCGCCGAACCACTGATGGGCGAGCTCGTGCGGGATGAGAATATGCTGATACCACGGCCGGTCCTGGTATGCTCGCGCATCAGGCAGCCAGTCGACGAGTGTCGTCGCGCTCACGTTCTCCATGCCCCCGAAGAAGTCGGCGACGGTGGTCTGCGCGTATTTCTGCCAAGGGTACGGGACGCCAGTGAGTCGCGAGTAGACGTCGATCATGTCCGGCGTTACATGGAAGAGTCGCCACGCGAGCGCGCTGTCGCTGTGATAGGTGTAGTAGTCGACAGGGACGTTCTTCCACGTGTCGTGGATCTTCGCGAGGGGCGCGACCACGAGCGAGACGAGATACGTCGCGCTCGGTCGATCTTCTCTCCAGCGCAGCGTACGCGCGCCGCTCGCCTCCTTGGTGTCGCTCGCCAGCGCGCCATTGGATACCGCCATGAAGCCCGCGGGCACCGTCGCTTCGACTTCCCACGTCATCTTGTCGTTGGGAAAGTCGTACGTCGGGAACCAGTAGTGATTGTCGTGGTCCTCGCCCTGGCTCCAGATCTGGCGCGGGGTATGGGCACGCTCATCGATGAAGGTGAGCCCGCGTCCGTTCTGGACCTTGCCGCCGTAATCGATGGTGAAGCGCACGGTGTCACGGAACGCGGCCGGCCGCGCGAGATGGATTACGAGGGTGTCGCCGTGCCTGGATGTCCGCAGCGTGGCGCCGCCCGCGGCGGACGTCCGCGTGATGCCGAGAAGCGCACCGGCATCGATGACAATCGAGTCCATGTTGGGCCGGAGCGCGACGAGCGTGGTCGTGACGCTGCCCGTGAACGAGAGCGAGTCCCAGTTGAAGTCGCGGACGACGATGCGTTGATGCACGAGATCGTAGTCGTGCGAGCGCGTGTAGCGGTCGTTCGCGATGCTCTCGAGGTTAGGATTCTGTGCGCCAGCGGCGGCGGCCGCGGCGACAAAGAGCGCCGAGCCGAGCAGAGCGGGAATGGTTCGCATGCTGGGAAAGTAATCTCTGGCGCGGGCGCCGCGCGCCGCGGCCCGTGCAGCTACCGGCAGACCACCTGCATCTCCTCGGCGGTGCGGTCCAACGGATTGACCGTGTTCATCGCGGCGGCGCAGCGGACATCGGGCGCGGACTCGTGCCTAACGATCGCCGACCAGCCAGTGCCCTTCGGCGCGACGGTGATTCGCTCGACGGAAATCCCTTTGCTCGCACGGAAGCGCAGCTCGTCGAACGCGCTAGCGTACTGGGTGTGTTCCGCGAAGTACGCCTCCTGGGCCGTCGCGATCAGCTTCAGGAACTGGCGCATGGCGTTGAGCGCCCGAATCGTCTCCTGAGTCGGCGGGTCCTCGGTCTCCGGAATGGCGCTCGCGGGAACGATGATCACATCGAGGTGAAAGGCGCCGGCGTTGTCGTCGTAGCGAGTGTCGTGGACACGGAACTGCAGCTCGCCCGAGCTCAGCACTTCGTGGCTGCCGCTGCGGCCGATCGGAACGGCGGGGCCGTGGCCGACGCGGAGCTCGAGATAGGTGGTGCCGACGCCCGCGCTCGTGCCCGGCGCCAAGCCGTCGGCGTCGACCTCGCGGGAGAAGACGCCGATGACGATGGTGCCCGCGGCTCGCACAGCGATGACGTCGCCCTCGTCGACCGTGACCTCCGTGGACGTCCAATTGCTGTCTCGCGCGGCGACTGCGAGGGCGAGGTGCCGAACGCCGGGCGCCTGCGCCCCGGCCGCGGCGACTGGGACCAGCAGGAGCACGGCGATAGCCGTTAGGCATGTCCGCACCCTGGCCGCGATGTCGAATCGTCGAGTAATCATCTTCTAACGGGCGCTCGGTGTCAGCGTTCCGGATTTGCGCCGGATGCGCTCGAGCGCGACACGGCTGGCGCGGATCGTCACCAGATCGGTGTCGCCCTGCGCCCAACGCGTGAGGACGCGCTCGTAGGCGGCGCGGGCGTGCGGCAGATCGTTCGCCCGCTCGTAGAGCGCCCCGGCGGCGAGGGGCGCCGCGAGCGCGTACTGCTCCCCTTCCCAGCCATACCAGGATTCCGCCCCAGCGAGCAGCGACTCGTAGAGCCGCGCCGCGGTCGCCACGTCACCGGTGCGCGCCACCGCGCTCGCGAGGGACTCCTTCACGAGTGAGCTCGAATCGACGGTGTACGCGAGCTGCAGCAGATGCGCGGCGCTGTCCGCGCGTCCCTGCGCCAGCGCTACCTCGCCTCCGAGCGCGAGCACGTTCGCGCGGTCCTGTGGGTTGTCGGCGCGGGCACGCTTGCGGAGCGTGTCCAGTACCTCGGTCGCGAGCGCCAGCTGCCCGTCGCGCGCGAGCGCCTTGCCGAGATACCAGAGGAACATCGGCTCGAAGTACGCCCGTCGAAAGAGCGCGTGCGCGGTTCGCATCTCCGCCGTCGCGGAATCACCCCATCCCCTCTCCTGCTGCGCCGATGCGAGGAAGAGGCGGTTTCTCGCTTCGGTCAGCTCGCGGCTCGGGCCCTGGCTCAGGAGGACGGCCTCACGGAAACGATCGACCGCCTCACCGTAGCGCCCGCGAATCATCGCCAGCAGACCTAACGAGCGATGACCGCGCGCCCGCTGATCGGCGCTTCCGACGAGCATCGAATCATAGACGGCGCGGGCCTCATCCGGCTTCCCCGCGAACAGCAACGCCTTGCCGTACTCGTGATTCAGATTATCGAGCTTGAGGAGGTCGGGCTGCAGCGCGAAAGCACGCTGGTAGTGGCGAACGGCATCGTCGTGGCGGCCGAGCTGCAGATACGAGATGGCGAGATTGATGTAGTTCGTGGGGTCGGTCGAGTCGCGCTTGATCTGCTCGCGATACGCGGCGATCGACTCGTTAGGCCGGTGGAGCCGCATGTAGTCGTACCCGATGCTCCCCCACGCCGCCGGATCGTTCGGATAGATCGCGAGCAGCGCCTTCCGGAGCTCGATCGCCGATTCCCGATTGCCGCGCCAGCTCTCCGCGCTCGCGCGCACCTGCAGGCGCTCGCGATCCGTGAGTCGGTCGAGGAGACGGAGCGCGTGATCGAAGTACGCGTCGCCCTTCGGGCGGTCGTTGTTCCAGTAGTAGTAGAAGCCGAGCGCGGCGTGCGCGAGCGCGAAATCGGAATCGAGCGCGACGGCCTCGAGGTACAGCTCGCGCGCCGGCGTTCGTTGCCCCGCGGCCCAGGCGTGCTGTCCGTCGGCGTACTTGTGCAGCGCTTCCAGCGATCGCGTCGTCGCCTGTGGCAGCGGAAGATCGTGCCTGGCGATTACGTCCGATGACTCGCCGATGTCGTGCCGCAGGCGGCGAACGAGGTCGTCGACGGCGTCGATGATCTCGGCGCGCCGGTTGGCCCGGCGTGATTCGGCGGCGATGGTGACGCCCGTCGCGGCTTCGACGAGCCGCGCCGTGAGCATGTAGCTGCTGTCGATGCGATCGACGCTCGCGGCGAGGACGGTATGCACGCCCTCGCGCTGCGCGACCTCGCGGGCGAGCGCTTCGTCGAGATGCAGCCCGCCTGGGCTACTCGGTGCGCGCTGCATGCGTGTGAGCGTTTGCTGAACGCGCGACCGCGGGAAGATGCTCACGTACGGCGATTGCTGCAGACCGGCGATGAGCGCGGCGTCGAGCGCCCCGTCGAAGATCGAATCTCGCGTGCGATTCTCGACGTCGGTGGGCAGAATCCACGCGCGCTCGCTGTCGGCCCGGCGCTTCCCCGCCAGCATCCACGCGAGCGAGAGCGCCAGCAGGAGCACGAGCGCCACGGCAACGCCGGCCACTCGGTAGGCGCGTGTGGTGCGATGGCGCAGCCACTCGATCGTCGCACGGCGCGGCTGCGGCGCGGGCAGTGCAGGCACGGTCGTCGTTTCGACAGCGACAGCACTCTCGCTCACGAGCGCCGGTGCCGGAGTTGGCTTCGTTGGCTCAGAGACCGGTGTAACCGAGACGCGGTCCAGCGTGCGTCGCGGAGACTTCACGACCGCCGGCTCGCGACGCAGCCGCTCCGCGAGCGCCGCGACCGCCGGGTTGGGCTCGGCGTCGAGATCGTCGCGAATAAGCGTGTGGTAGATCTCGGCGTGCTTGAGGGCGGCGGCGCGATCCCCAGCCGCGGCGAGCTCCGACATCAGCGAGAGCACGACGCGCGTCTTCCGGGGCTCCATGGTCGCGAGACGCTGCCAGCGCTGCACCGACCCCGCGTGGTCTCCGCGACTCGCGGCATCGGCGGCGAGTGCCTCGAGCGCGAGCTCGACGTCCCGCGTCAGGCGGGTGCGCTCCTCCTCGGTCCAGCGCTCGAAGCCGCCGGCGCCGGAGAGGAAGACGCCGTCGAGAAAGGGCCCGGTGTAGAGCTCGACGGCAGCGGCGCGATCGCCACGCGCGAGCGCGGCCTTGAAGTCCTCGACGTCGCTGGTCATCGCCGCGGGATTGATCGCCAGCTCCTCGCGGCCGAGGACGAGCGACTCCGCGCCGAGATCGCGCTTCAGGGAATAGAGCGTCTGATCGAGGGCGTGGCGTGCCTTGTCGCTGTCGCTCTCAGGCCAGAAGAGGGCGAGCAGCTTGTCTCGGGGAGTGCCGCGTGGTCCGCTGGCGGCAAGCACGGCGAGAAAGGCGAGGCGACGACGCGCGGCTGTAGCGGTGCTCGTGGGCGCTCCACCGCCGTCTTCGGTGGACCGCTCGATGGACAACCCTCCGAACGTTCGGAGCCTGAGCAACGTCGACCTCTCCCGCGCGACGCATCGTCACGCCGTCATCAGTTTCCGCAGTCGCGTCTAGGCTACGGCCGACGTGGGGAGGCCGCAAGGATGCGGGATGCGGGACGCAGCCCGCAACCCACGACCCGCTGCCCTCAACTCTCAGCCCTCTGCTCTCTACTCTCTGCGCTCCGCCCGCCAAATGCGCGTCGCAATCCGGAGGCGCTCATGCCGGTGTTGTAGACCGACGTGCCTGGCTCGAACTCCTTGCCGCGACCGAGATCGCCGATGACGACCGGCTCGAAGCCCGCGTCGCGCACGAGCCGTGATGCGATGTCGAGTGCTTCCGGGGAGTCGCTGGCGAGCGGAATGCCAACCGGATCATTGGGCCGGTGCGCCTCTGACGCGAGCGTCTTGTAGTAGACGCTGTTGAATGCCTTGACCCACTTGCTGCCTGGCAAGAGCGCCGCGGCCCAGGAAGCGGAGCCGCGCGGATTCCGCGATGCCTCACGAGCGATGTCGCCGTCGCGTTGCTCGTAGGCGTTGCCCGTGTCGAGAACCACCTTGCCGCGCAGGACGGGACCGAGCTCTCGCGCGAGCGCCGGAACGGCTTTGAGCGGCACCGTCAGCAGAACGGCTTCCCCAAACGTCGCGGCGTCGGCGGGTGTGCCGGTGGAGGCGCGTGGGCCCAACTCGTCGACCAGCGATTGCAGCTTGTCAGGATGACGCGAGGAGATGAGGATCTCGTGGTCCGCGTCGACCCAGAGCTTCGCCAGCGTCGATCCGATCATCCCGGCCCCGATGATTCCGATACGCATGATCCCTCCCTGGTTGGACTGGGCAGTGTCCGATCAGGAGTAATGTCGTCGGGTAGGCAACCGTGCTCGCGGGAGCTGGGCGCTGAGAGTTGCGAGTGCGCCCCAGCTGCCGCATGCTAGAGACCCCTGCAGCCGTTGCCACCGTCTCCGAGAGGTGCTCAATGAGACACGCAATTTTTCTCGCCTCGGCCGTGATCTGCGTCGGATGCTCGAACAGACCCGGATCCAATAAGATCGACTCCACTCCCAGCGCGGCCGCCACCATGGCCGGCGGGCCAAGCGCGGCTCGTGACAGTGCCGTCGAACGCCAAGCGATCGACCAGGTCCGACAGCGTGAGCTCGCATCACTGAGCGATTCTTCGGTAGCGCTGTCGAGCGTGTTCTCGAACGATATCGTGGCGATGCCGCCTAACGAGAACGCGGTCATCGGACGTGATCGTCTCGACGCCTGGTTCAAGCAGATGCAGAAGGACTACGCCGTCGCCGGTCGGTATCCCGCGAGCCAGATCACGATTGCCGGGGACTGGGCGATCGAGCGATACACAGGCGAGTTGACCATGACGCCGCGCAAAGGCGGCAAGGCGATACAGGATCAATTCAAGGGGCTACACATCTATCATCGGCAGCCAGACGGTAGCTGGCGGATCACCGATGACATCTGGAACTCGAACGCCCCACCGGCTCCTCTGGCGAAGTCGCGCTAGACGCCAACAAGAGGAGGACCCGCGAGAGTCGCGAGTCCTCCTCGAGAGGGCAATCGGAACCGACTAGCGGGCGCGCCCCCGGGCGACGTACGCGGCGAGCACACCCACGAGCGCCGGGACGATCGCGCCCGCGCCTATGCCCTGGACGAGGGTCGTCACCACCGCGCCGATCATGATGATCACGAGCCCCGCGGCGGCGAGCGGCGTCAAGCGCTCGCGAATGTGGAACAGGCCGGGGAGCACCAGGCCGAGCGCGCCCAGCGCCTCGGCGAGGCCGATGAACTTCATAAAAGCGCCAGGGAGGTGCGCCTGGGCCGCAAGCTCCGCGGCGGGCATGACGAGCTTCATTCCGCCCGCGAAGAGGAAGAGGGCCGCGAGAACGCCCTGGGCGATCCAAAGCCGCGTTCCGGAACGAACGCGGCCACTCTGGTGCAGGCTGATCGATGTCATTTGTCGTGTCTCCTCTCGGGTGGTCTCGGTTGGTTCGCTGCTCTACCAACACGTCGAGCGAGGAGACGGAGGATCGACAAAGTCGGGCGACGGAATTTTCAAGGGCTGCAGCCCAGCTGAGAGCTGTCAGCCGTTCAGCTGCGCAGCTTGCAGCGACCGGGGTTTAGGGCCGGTACAGCGGTTGGCTGGTCCGCGGGCTCCGTCGAGGTGACAGGAGGCAGCCATCAGCACTCAGCAGCCAGCCCCGAGTTGTCAGCTGATGGCCGTGGGCTGTGGGCTGCAGGCTCGATATCTGGATGATTCCCGGCCCGGCACGCCCATTGGGATGCACAAACCAAGCGGGCCCCATAGCTGACAGCTGTGAGCTGACTGGCTGTCGGCTCTCAGCTGGGCTGAGCCCTCTCGGGGGCTGCTGCGACCAACAGGGAGTTCGGAACGAAGCGTTCCATTCATCACCGCTTCGTTCCTTGCTACCTGATAACTATGGACTATGGACTGATAGCCATCAGTTATCAGTATTCCCACTCGCGCACGATCTTGCCGTGCCTCACCTCGTACAGATCGACGTGCTTTCGCTTCCTGCCGTTGAGCAGCGTGACGTAGAAGTCCGTCACGAGCGGGCCGTTGAGCACGCGCTTCGAGAGGCGGAGCTTCGCGTCCTTGGCGCGCTGGAAGACCAGGATCAGGCTGTCGCGCATCGCGACGCGTGAGATGAGCTTCGGGCCCGCCGAGTCGACGAGATTCTGGTAGAGATACGTGGGCTCGTATTCCGCCTCGATGGCAACGACGTCGTGATGATTGAAGCCGTCGAGCGCGCGCTGCACGACTTTCTGCGGCAGTGTGTCGCGATGCGTGAAATGGAATTGCGCTTCAGCCGGCCGCAGGGCGGCGCAGGCGAGGACGAGGGCGATCGTGGAGGGCAGGCGCATACATATAGCACGATTTGCCGCGCGCCCGGGTCACATCGGAAAGAGCGTCAGCGCCTCCGTTCGCGCCTCGAGCTCCAGCAGCTTCTTCTTCCGCCACAACCCACCCCCGTAGCCCACGAGCTCACCGTTCGAGCCAATGACGCGATGACACGGAATGAGAATCGCGATGCGGTTGTCGCCGTTCGCGCGCGCCACCGCGCGCACCGCGTCAGGCTTCCCGATGGATGTCGCGAGGCGTGCGTAGCTGGTCGTCGTTCCGATTGGAATGCGCTGGAGTTCGGCCCACACCCTCATCTGGAACGGCGTGCCGGGGACGTACAGCGGCACCGTGAACTCGCGCAGGCGGCCCTGAAAGTATTCGTCGAGCTCCGTGCGCAGCTGCGCGAACACCGGCGACTCACCCGGTACGAGCTCGCAGCCGACCGCGCGTCGAACTCCGTCGAGCTGCGTGTCGATCATCCGGCGATGAGGAAACTCGAACAGCAGGAGCTGCGTCTCCGTCGCGGCAGCGAGCATCTCGCCGACCGGCGTGTCGATCTCGGTGTAGACCGCGCTCATGCTCAATCATAGCACCAGCTATCGAGCGGCGTAGCCCGTTCGGAAGGCGAAGGTGACGAGCCCGTGGCGTCTCGCGTCGGCGACGACGCACTCCGAGTACCACGACGCCGCGCTGTCGAGGCAGACGACATCGAACCCGAACGCGGCGATCGCCTCGAAGTCCGGCGGCGTTTCGCCGTAGACGTATGCAATCAGAGGTTCTGTGGACATGCTGGCTGGTGGTTGGTGATGGGTGGCTGGTGGTTGGGTGTTGGCGGTTGGTGACTACCAGCCACTAACCACCAGTCACCAACCCGCCTTCCTATCGACGCACGAGCCGCGCGACAGGTACGCGCCGGCCTCGGTGCGCGCTTTCGGTGCCGGTCGCGGGGCGATGATTCGTTGGGCGGGCCGGCCCGGCGAAGATTCTGTCGCTGCAGGCCAACGCCCCTCGCCAGGGGGCGCTCCCAACCAGGTTATGGCAGAACTGGCATATGCCAATACTGCCATAAGTGCCCTCAACGGAGTCCTCGTCTCCGGTGCGGCTTCACCCCCGTACCGCGTCCCGGCCTTTGACATGCGCGACAATGAATGCGAAGACCCCATACTGGTTCTCAAGATTCAGCTCGCCGACCTGATCGTTCGGCGAATTGCCGGTTGGACACAGGTCAACGCGGCCAGCTTGTTGAACACGAGTCAGCCCCGGGTGTCTGATCTCCGCAATGGGCGACTCGAGCGGTTCTCGCTCGAGCAGCTCGTACGGCTCGTGCGACGCGTCGAAGGATTCGTCGAGCTCCCCGTCGAGTGGGGCCCGCGTCTGTCATCATTCTTCAATCCCATCGACTGATCGACGGACCACGGTGGCGAACACCGACATTTCTCGGACCCCACTCCCACAGCTTCCGTACACGCGGTGATTGCTCAGTGACGCGCTCGCCCGTATCTGTGCTGGCGTCGTCATTGGCGAGGGTACGATGAAGCGGATCGCGAAAAGCTGCATAACCGTCGTCGCACTCGGCGGCTTGGCACGCGGGGCGACGGCCCAAGCGCCGCGGCTCGCGTTCGCGGCGCCATCCCCTGACATCCGGGTGAGCAGGGATGTGCCGTTCGACAGCGCCGGCGGCGCTCTGCTGGCCATGGACGTGTATCAGCTCCCTCGCGCTCGGAACACACGTACTCGCCCCGCGCTCATCTTCTTCAACCGCGCGACGGGCGCCGATCGACGCGGGCCGCTGTACGCAGGCTGGGCCCGCGCCGCGGCGTCGCACGATCTCGTTGGAGTCGTTCCCGATCTCCGCGAGGGAGCCGAGGCGCGCGACTTCCAGGCGCTGCTGCGGTACCTAACGAGTCATGGCACCGCGCTCGGTATCGACACGGCAGCGATCGCTGTCTATGCCGCGTCGGGCAATGTCTTCACTGCCCTGCCGGTGCTCGAGCAATCGTCGCTCACGGCGGTCCGCGCCGCGGTGATCTACTACGGCACCGCGCCCGTCACGACCTTTCGCCGCGATCTGCCACTCCTCTGGGTTCGGGCTGGTCTCGACCGGCCGGAGGTGAATCGGGAGATCGCCACCCTCGCTACGCTGGCGATCGCGCAGAACGCACCCGTGACGCTCCTCAATCATCCGACCGGCTATCACGGTTTCGAGCTCTTCAACGACGACGACGCGACGCGATCGGTGATCGAGCAGACGCTCGCGTTCGTTAGGCAGGCGACGTTGCGCTCGTACCGGCTGGCGCTCGCGGCCGGCGAGCGTGACGCGGCCGCCGCCGGGGCGGTGCAGACGGGCGACTATCACGAGGCCGCCCGGCTCTACGCGGAGCTCGCCCGCTCCCGACCGGACGACGCACGGCTCCAACTCTCTTTCGGCGAGTCGCTCCTCGGCGACGGGCGCTACCACGACGCCTGTTCGCTCTTCGACAGCTTGAAGGATCGAGGACTCGGCTATCGGGACCTTGGCATTCCCGCGGCTCGAGCGTGCGCACGCGCCGGCAATGCCGACGCGGCGATCGGCTGGCTCAAGAGCATTCCGTCACGCTTTCTCCCGCCTAGTCTCGCCAGTGACTCGGCGTTCACATCCATTCGAGGCCGGCCTGACTTCCTGGCCGTCTTCTCCATCCCCCCTGGGTAAATCCCTCTGGCGGCGTGGCGGTTCCATTCGCGGCGCGCGCGGACGCGGCTCCTTGCGAGACACAATCCCCGCTTTCATAATCGGCGCGCGCACCAAGGCTCCGGCTCCCATCCCAACTGATGTGAGTCCCGTAGCCGTTGTCCATTTCCTGGCTCGGAGGATCGATGAGAAAGCGAGCACGTATGCTCTGGCACCTGCTCCCCGCTGGTCTGCTGCTGTTCGCGGGGACGGCGATGGCACAAACACGCACCGCGATTACCGGTCAGGTGACCGATTCGACCGCGCAACAACCAATCACGGGCGCCGAAGTCGTGATCGTGGGCGCCAATGGCGCGACGTTGCACGGCGCCCGGACGGACGCGGCTGGACGTTATGTACTTGCTAATCTCACGGCGGGCGACCAGATCGTCCGCGTGCGCTTCGTCGGCTACGCGCCGAAGGAGCGAACCGTCACCGTCCGCGAGGGCGCGACGACGACGGCCGATTTCGCGCTATCGCCGCGGTCATTGCAGCTCGATCAGGTCGTGATCACCGGAACGGGCGGCGCCGTGCAGAAGCGCGCCGTCGGCAACGTCGTCGAGACCGTGAACGCCACCGACGTCGTGCAGACCGCGGCGCCGCGAACGGTCGATCAGCTCGTGGGGGGACGCACGCCAGGCGTCATCGTGCTGCCGTCGTCGGGCCAGGTCGGTACGGGTCCGCAGCTCCGCATCCGCGGCGCGAGTAGCCTCTCGTTGAGCAACGATCCCATCATCTACATCGATGGCGTTCGCATGAGCAGCGATGTGCAGCCGCTCGTTGGCGGCCTGCAGCGCGGCGGCGGCGGTCCGAGCCGCATCAACGACATCGATCCCGAGAACATCGAGAGCATCGAGATCATCAAGGGACCCGCGGCGGCCACACTCTACGGCACCGAGGCGTCGAACGGCGTCGTCCAGATCATCACCAAACGCGGCCGCGCTGGTCAGGGGCGCTGGGATTTCTCGACGCGTCAGGGAACGATGTGGCTGCAAAATCCGCAAGGACGCGCCGGGTATCTGTATGGCAAAGTCCCGGCGGCTGGCAATCCGTGCACCGGCAGCGGCTGTACTGTCTTCAGCTCGACCTGCTCCGGCGCGCCGTGTCAGATCGTCGGGTTCAATCTCTATCAGTACGACGTCGCGAATGGCAACAAGCCCATCTTCCAGAACGGGCGCACCCAGGGTTATGTCGCGAGCCTGAGCGGCGGCACGCAAGCCAATAGCTACTTCCTCTCCGGATCGTACGACGACGATGTCGGCGTCGTCTCCTGGAACTGGGACAAGAAATTCAGCGGGCGAGCGAACGTCGACGTCCAGGCGAACAACAAGCTCCACCTGGCGGGAAACGTCGGATACGTTCGCGATCGTGCCCGGCTCGCGCAGGGCGCGATCGACATCGATCCGTTCAGCAATCTCGTCTGGGGAACGCCGCTCACCGTGAACACCGCCAAGCGGGGCTTCGGCTTCGCCCCGCCCGAAGAATGGCAGACGGTGGAGAGCCACGGAGACAACGACCGGACGACGATCGGGTTGTCGGGCACGTACATCCCGTTCTCCTGGTTCACGAACCGCGTCACCGCGGGCTTCGATGTCAGCGCGCAGAACAACTCGTTGCTCTACCCCCGTCAGCCGTTAGGCGCCGCCGATCCGCTCCTCAACAACGGACTCGGAAACAAACGCGTGGACCGGATCGCGGATAACTTTCTCACGCTCGACTACGCGGGATCGGCGAAGTACACCTTCCGCGAGATGCTGGATCTGACGACCTCGGTTGGTCTCCAGCACTATCGCAGGGAGACGAGTGCCATCTCGGCGATTGGTACGACGTTCCCCGCCACGCCGATCACCACCATCTCCGGCGGTGCGACGCGCAACGGGTTGGAGACCTATCAGGCCAACGCCACGGTCGGCATGTACGTCCAGGAGGAGGCGGGGTGGAAGAATCGGCTCTTCCTGGTGGCGGCGCTCCGCGGTGACGACAACAGCACCTTCGGAAAGGACTTCAAGGCCGCGTATTACCCCAAGGTCAGCGGCTCGTGGGTGATGAGCGAGGAGCCGTGGTTCCATGTACGCGGCATCGACCAGCTGCGCCTTCGCGCCGCGTTAGGCGCGGCCGGCACGCAGCCCGGCGCCTTCGATGCGCAGCGGCTGTACGACCCGAGCGTCGGCTATCAGGATCAGCCGGGTCTGGTGCCGTTCGCGTTAGGCAATCCTCAACTCCGGCCGGAGCGCAGCCGCGAGCTCGAGCTCGGCTTCGAGACGACGGTACTCAGTCGGGTCGACGTCTCGTATACGCATTACGCCAGGAAGATCACCGACGCCATCGTCTTCGTGCCCGTCGCCCCATCGGTCGGCTTCCCCAATAACCAGGTCATCAACATCGGCCGGGTGAAGGGGTGGGGCGACGAGCTCGGGGTGAATGCGCGGATCCTCGAGGGGAGGCGCGTTGCGTGGGAGATCGGTACGCAGCTCGCCAACAACGGCAACCGCATCGAGGACATGGGCGGAACGCAATTCCTCACCGTGGGCGGTGGCGGCCAGGCACAGAACCGTGTTGGCTACGGCATCGGCGACTTCTTCCTCTACAAGGTGCGCTCGGCAACGCTCGACGCCACGGGGAAAGTCACCAGCGCCATCTGCGATGGTGGCACTGGCAAGTCCGGACTCGAGCAGGGTGGGCCGGATGTCAGTTGCTCGGTGGCACCGCGCGTCTACTGGGGTCACTCGCAACCGACGTGGCAGGCCGGCCTCAACACGACGCTCACGCTCTGGCAAAATCTCAGACTGTACGCGCGCGTCGACGGCAATGGCGGCCATCTGCAGTCGGACACGGAAATTCGCGCACTGCACAACCAGGGATCGACGCTCGGTGTCATTCAGCAGAGTGATCCGCTGCTCGTGGAGTATCGTGCGCTCGAAGCGGATGCGGTTGGTACGTACAAGGCCGGCTTCCTCCGGCTGCGCGAGCTCTCGGCGAACTATACGTTGCCCGCTCGCTACGTGAGCCGCCTCGGTGCATCGGGGGCCTCGCTCGGCATCGCGGGCCGTAACCTCTCGATGCTGTGGACCGCGCAGCACGGCTGGAACACCTCGCGCGACGGCGAGGTCTACGTCGACATCAATAACCAGCACGTCTGGGATCCAGAGATCCGCGCCGTCGGCCAGCTCTCGAACGGCTACCAGACCATTCTTCCGCAGACGGCGAGCTTCACGACGACGCTGCGCCTCAATTTCTGACCGCAGAGAGAGGAGAACGATAGATGTTACAAGTTACTCATCGCGGGATGTGGCGGGTGGCCGCCGCGCTCGGCCTGGCAGCGACGGCCGCGTGCAACAGCCTGCTCTCCGTCGACAATCCCGGCCGCGTGCCGGATACCGCGCTCGAGGATCCGACCCTCATGCCAGCCCTCGAGGCGGCAGCGATCGGAACCGCTCAATGTGGCATCATCAACTACGCGGCAACCGGGGGTATGCTCTCCGCGGAGTACTGGTCGGCGAACGGATTCGTCGACAACCATCCGTGGGAGTGGCGCGGGATCGTGCAGATCAAACAAGGGCCAGGGTCGTGCAACTATGGCCGCAACTCGACGTTCATGGGCTTCTACACGCCGCTCCAGCAGGCGCGCTTCCAGCTCGAGGACACCTACAAGCGTGCCGAAGCCTTCACCGATGCGCAGGTCCCGACGCGTCCCAAGATCCTCACCGAGATGCGGGCGTACGCTGGCTACACCTATCTCTTGCTCGCCGAAGGCATGTGCCAGATGACGATCGACGGTGGTCCGCTGATGACGAAAGCCCAGGTACTCGGCATCGCCAAGGATCGATTCAGCGACGCGATCACCAAGGCGACGGCGCTCGGTGATGCGAGCTTGCTCAACATGGCATACGTGGGCCGGGCGCGAACCGAGCTCGATCTCGCCACCCTGAATCCGGCCAGCATCGATGCCGCACAGATGGCCGCCGCCGCGGCGGACGCGAGCAAGGTGACGTCAACCACCTTCGTTCGAAACGCGGAATTCTCGACAGCCACGCAGAGTCGTGAAAATCGGATTTTCCAGCTGACGCTCGGCGGTGGGTTCCTCTCCGTCGGACCGGACTACCAGGGCCTCACCGTCAACGGATCACCCGATCCGCGCGTTCCCGTCCAGAACACGGGCAAGCTCGCCCAGGACAACGTGACGCCGCTCTGGAACCAGCAGAAATTCACCTCCGCCACGGCAAATTTCCCCATCGCGTCCTGGGAAGAAGCGCAACTGATCTACGCTGAGGCAGTCGGCGGACAGACGGGATTGAACGCGATCAACGCGGTGCGGGCCAAGAGCAACATTGGTCCACTGGTGATGGCGGACCCGAACGACGCGGCCGCTTTCAGGGCTGCGGTGCTCGAGGAGCGCCGTCGCCAGCTGTTCAGCCAGGGACAGCGCTATGGCGACATGCTCCGGTATGGTCTTCCATTCCAGAAAGGCACCAATGGCGTCAACCGGAAGGGGCAGGTGTACAGCGATCTCACGTGCGTGCCGCTGCCTGATGTGGAAACGCTCAACAACCCGAATCTGGGAGCCTAACGGCAGCTATCGGTCCATAGTCCACTGATAGCTATCAGTTATCAGTCCATAGTTATCAGGGAGTTCGGAACGAAGCGTTGGTTGGATGAGGTGCAGATTCCTTGCTGCGCTCGGAATGACCATGGTCATTCCGAGCGCAGTCTTTTGTCCCGCGTCCCGCAACCCGCAACCCGCTCAGGCGCGCGGCAGCGTGAAGGTGAACGTCGAGCCCTGCCCCAGCTGGCTCACCACCGTCACGTCGCCGTTCATCGCCCGCGCCAGCTCGCGGCTGATCGAGAGGCCCAGACCTGTGCCTTCCGTGACGCGCGTGAGCGAGTTCGTGAGCTGCACGAACGGCTCGAAGATGATGTCCAGCTTGTGCACCGGGATACCCGTCCCCGTGTCGCGCACGCGGATGTCGACGGTGCCCTCCCGTGCCTCCCAGGCGAGCGCGATCTCGCCGCCGGACGCGGTGAACTTCACGGCGTTCGAAAGAAGATTGAGCAGCACCTGACGCATCCGATCGCGATCGGCCCGGCAGCGGACCGATCGCTCGCCGTGGCGCTGGGAGTAGCGGATGTGCTTCGCCATCATGAGCGGCTCGATCAGTGACTGCACGGCGGCGAGCTCCTCCTCGACCGATACGTCATCCAGCTTCAGCTCGAGGTGCCCCGTCTCGATCCGCGCGAAGTTGAGCAGATCATCAATGAGTCCGAGGAGATGCTTCTGGCTGCGCTGGATGCGGCCGAGGTCCTCGAGCTGCTCGGGAGTGACCGGGCCGCGTAGCCCGAGCTCGATGAGCTCCGTGTAGCCGCCGATCGCGTTGAGGGGCGTCCGCAGCTCATGGCTCATCGTCGTGAGGAACTGGCTCTTCGCGCGGTTGGCCTCATGTGCCTCCCGATAGAGCCGTGCGTTATCCACTGCGAGGGCGGCGCGGCGCGCCAGCTCCTCGGCGAGCGGAAGGTCGGCCGCCGTGAACCGCCGCGCCGACGTGCCGAGCCCGAAGGTGATGACGCCGATCGTTCGATCACGCGCCGTGAGGGGAGCGCAGATGTAGGAACGGAGCCCCATCGCGCGCGCCATCTCGAGGTGCGCGGCGTCCGGCGCGACGGCGGCGAAAACCGCGTCGTCGACCTCCGTCATCACCTCGGAGCGCCCGAGACGCGCCGCCCGCCAGACCCCCGCTGCATCGTTGGGCACGGCCGCGTACTTCCCGAGCAGCCGCCGCGCGAGATCCGCATCCGCCGCGTCGGCCGATGACGCGGCGATGCGCGTGAAGCCGCCTTGCTCGTCGTTGAGGTCCACGAGACACCAGTCGGCGATCGCGGGCACCGCGAGACGCGTGATGCTCCGCAGCGTCTCCTCGTAGTCGAGCGAGGAGTTGAGCAGCGCGCCCGCTTCCGCGAGGAGCCGCTGCCCCTGCTCCGTGCGACGCCGCTCCGTGATGTCGCTCGCCACGACCTGAATCGCGGGTTTGCCCTGGAAGCTGAATTCGATCGTCGCGACCTCCACGTCGATCGGGGTGCCGTCGAGCCGGACGAACTTCTCCTCGATGCGCGGCACCGACCCGCCCGACGAGATCTGCCGCACCCGCTCGATGACGACCGCGTGGTACTCGCGGTGCACGAACTCGAGCATCGGACGTCCGAGGATCTGCGCTGGATCGGTCGCGCCGAGCAGATTCACCGCCTCGGGATTCACGAAGACGACGTTGCCGCCGCTGTGCACAAGCACCGCCGCGGGTGAATGCTCGACGAGGCGGCGGTAACGCTCCTCGCTCTCGCGGAGCGCCGTGTCGGAGCGGCGCCGCGCGATGGCGAAGGCAATGTGGCCGGCGATGCTCTGCGCCAGCCGGAGCTCGGCGGGGTGCACCACGTGCGGCGCGTCGAAGTAGATCATGAACTTCCCGTGCAACCGCCCCGCGGCGACGAGTGGGATGAACCCGACCGCGCGGATCCCCTCGGCGGCGAGCACGGGAAGCAGACTCGTTAGGTGCGGATCAGCCTGGACGTCCGCGATGAGCACGGGCTGCGGGTCGGGGTCGTCCGGCGCCCAGGGCGAGTGCCCCTCGACGGCGCGTCGGTACTCGTCCGACAGGCCGCGCCACGCCTTGAAGCGCATGACGCCGTCGTTGTCGTAGAGGAGAATCGACGCGCGGCTCGCGTGCACCGTGTGCTGCAGCTCGTCGAGCGCGACGTCGTAGATCTCCTCGAGCGCGGCGGCATGGGTGACGGCGTCAGTCATCCGGTGCACGGCCTGCAACTCGTCGAACTTCTGACGGAGCTCGGCCGCGGCGTGACGCTGCTCAGTGACATCGCGCTTGATGCCCACATAGCAGACCGGCTCACCAGAGGCGTCGTTGACAGCGAACGCGGAGAGCTCGATGATCAGCTCCCGTCCGTCCTTGGCCCGGCTTTGACACTCGCGGCGCGCGGTGCCGGTCGCGGCAATCTCCTCGGCGATCAGCGCGAACTGCTCGTCACCGAGGTGAATCGCGGGCGTCGCGTCGCGAAGCTCGTCATCGCTGTAGCCGAGGAGCTCCGCATGGGCTGCGTTCTGCTCGAGGTAGGAGCCGTCGGGATCGATGATCGCGATCGCTTCGGTGGACTTGACGAAGATCGCGCGATAGAGGGCGAGGGCTAGCTCGGCGGCGCTCCCTTGGGCGCGCCGGCGCTCCAGTCGGGTGCTTCCCGGTGCGGCCGGGGCGGCGGCGTGACGCGGCTGCATCTATACGGTGCCCTCCGGAATGGCGTGAGGCCGCGGTGGGGTAGCAGAGGCACCCCGCCCGCGGTCGAGCCGATTGCTCAAATCGAGTTATGTCGCCGCAGGGCTCGTGCCACGCGGCCAATTTCCGGGTTCAGGGTACGCTCAGGGCACGACGCCAGGCTTCCCGACCTGGTATTCCCTCGGCGGCTCCGCGCCTAACAAGTTCTTCACGAAATAGTCCCAGCGCCGGCGCATGGCGTAGTTGGTGTCCTGGCCATAGCCGTGGCGCGCGAAGGGGATCATGAGCAGATCGAAGTCCTTCCCGGCCTTGATGAGCGCGTCGGCGACGAGGGTCGTGTTGTACGGCGGCACGTTGTCGTCCATGAGACCGTGGACGAGCATCAGCTTGCCCTTGAGGTTCTTCGCGTACGTCTGATTTGCCTCGGGCGCATAGTTGTCGCTGCCGTCGGAGCGCACGAGCAGTCCTTCGTAGCGCTCCCCCCAATCGTCCTCGTAGACGCGGTTGTCGTGATTCCCCGATTCCGACCAGCCCACCTTGAAGAAGTCGGGATAACGGAACATCGCGTCCGCCGACGCGAAGCCGCCGCCAGAGTGGCCCCAGATTCCGGCGCGATCGATGTCGATGAACTTGTAGCGCTGCGCGAGCTCGCGCATGCCCGCCACCTGGTCGGGGAGCGTGTTGTCGCCCATGTGGCCGTAGTAGAAATCCTCGAACGACTTCGATCGGCCAGGTGTGCCCATGCCGTCGATGGCGACGACGACGAATCCCAGCTCGGCGAGCGCCTGATTGTCGCCGCGCGCTGGCGAGAAGCTGCGCGTGCCGACGCTGCCCGACTGCGGCCCGGGATAGATGTAATTGACGATCGGGTACTTCCGCGTCGAGTCCAGTTTAGAAGGTGTGAACATCAGCCCGTAGATCTCCGTCTTGCCGTCTCGCGCCTTGACCCGGAAGGGCGTCGGCGGATGCCAGCCACCCGCGACGAGTCGGGAGACGTCGGCGCGCTCGAGCGTCTGTAGCACCTTGCCGTTCGCGTCGCGCAGCACGGTGACCGGCGGCGTATCGGGGGTCGAGTACGCGTCGACGAAGTACTGGCCGTTAGGCGCCGCGGTCACCTGGTGGTTCGCGTTCTCGGGCGTCAGCAATGTGAGGCCGCGCCCGTCGAAGCCGACGCGATAGAGCTGCTGGAAGTACGGATCCTTACCCGCGACTTCGGCACCGCTTCGCATGACGTAGATCTGCCGCGCCTTCTCGTCCACGCGCACGATGTCGTCGACGTTCCCGTCGCCGGTGGTGATCTGGTTCTTGAGTTGACCACTCGTCAGGTCGTACAGGTAGAGGTGAAGCCAGTTCGCGCGCTGCGACCACCAGATCAACTCGTTCGACGCGGGAAGCACCCGCCAGAGATTCTCGCGCAGCGACGCGTCGCCGACCTGCGTCGGCATCCGCTCCTCGAACAGCGTGCGCACCGCCCCGGTGTTCGCGTCGGCGACGCGGAACCACGCGGCCTTGTGATCGCGCGAGCTGGAGACGAAGGCGAGGTGCGAGCCGTCCGGATACCACTCGACGTCGCAGATTCCGCCCGCACACGCGACATGGTCGGAGACCGTCGAGCGGTGCTGGTCCGGCGGCATCTGGAACCGGACGATGCTCGGCGAGCCGCCCGGGTTGAGCTTGATGATGACGCGGCTGATGCGGAAGATGACGCTGTCGCCAGGGAGCGGATACTTCCACGCCTCGAGCTCGGGATTGCCGGCCTTCGCACGGACGAGGTACATGTCGCGAGTGCCGCGCTCGTCCTGCTGGTAGGTGGCAATCTGCCTGGAGTCGGGCGACCAGGTGACGATCGGCCGATCGCTGTGCGTCCAGCCGGCGTTGTCGGTCGCGTAGCCGTATTCCTTCACGCCGTCGGTCGTGAGCTGGGTTTCACGGCCACTCGTGAGGTCCTTCGCGAAGAGATTGTAGCTCTTGATGTAGACCGCGGTCCGTCCGTCCGGCGAGACGCTCGAGTTCTCGGGCGCCGCCATGCCGCCACTCGTCGAATCGGCGGCCGCGCAGCTGTACTGCTGCAGGTCGCAGGCGAAGCGCCGATTGCGAACGTTGACGGTGATCGACCGGTTGTCCTTGCCGAGCTCGAACGCCTGGAACGGCAGCCGATTCGCGTCGACGCGCCCTCCGGTCGCCGTCGCGAGAGCCGACGCGAGACGTGTCGCGTCGAACAGCGACTCGCGCGAGCGTCGCGCGGGATCCACCAGGAAGAAGCCGCTGCCGTTAGGCAAGGTTGTTCGGTACCAGAACCGCCCGTCGGCGAGCCAGGTGGGCCGCACGCCCAGTCCGGTTACGAGCGGAGCGACGTTCGGCGCCAGCGCGCGCTCGGCGCGCTCGTAGTCGGCGGCGGTGAGCTGTCGTGGCTGCTGCGCCGCGAGCGGCACCGCGAGCAGGAGACTGATCGAGAGGTAGGCACGCATGGAACGGAAGCTCTGGAGGGACCTAAGTATGAGCGATCTCTGGTGCGCGCTGAGAAGCTAGCGACGGCACCAGAGCCACGGGAGGCTTCCGTTACGCGTTCGCGACCCGCGCGCGACACACGCGTCACCCGATCATCGCCGCGCGGCGTCAGCATTCGCGCTCCACTAATCAGGAGCAGCTGATGCATCACAGGTTTTTTCGAGTCGCCTCCGCCGGCACACTCGCGGCAATCGTTGCCGCGTGCTCGGAGGTCAAGCAACCCGTCGCTCCCGCCACAGATCGATTCAGCCAGCTGTCGCTCGACCTCGTCGGCAGCGGCGGCTTCAAGTTCGAGCCGCTCGCCGCATCGGCGGTCTGCACTCCGGGGGGCAATCCCAATGCGCCGTTCATCGTCCCCGCGGGCTACACGCAACGAGTCGTCGCGAGCGAACCCGCGGTACCAGACGCGATCGACATGAACACCCAGAACGAGACTGGGCCGTTCGCCGGACGCTTCCTCTATCGCGAAGCAGAAGGAAGCAACCCGACGCTCACCGTCACGGATCTGGAGACGGGCGTGACGAAGGTCGTCGCATTCCGTCCCGACTGGGAGTCAATGGACCCAATCGTCTGGACGCCATGGGGCACGATCCTCATCGGTGAAGAGGCGGGCGTCGCTCGGCGCAAGGATCCGCAGTATCCGCAGGCGATCGGCGGATTGATGTACGAGGTCTTCCTCAATCAAAACGATCCGACGACCGCGGACTCCGTCGTCGCGCGGCCCGCGTTAGGCGCAAAGGCGCATGAAGGGACGCAGATCGACGCGCGCGGAAACGTGTACGGGATCAGCGAGAACAACCCGGGCTTCATCTTTCGATTCGTCCCCGATCGGCGCGGCGACCTCTCGAGCGGGCAGCTGTACGCGCTCCGTATCACGCAGCCGACTGGCGACCGCACGGGCGAAGCCGAGTGGGTGCCGCTGCCCCGAGCCGCGGTGCAGATCGACGCCAATGCGGCCGCGGTCGCGGCCGGCGCCACAGGCTACAACCGTCCCGAGGACCTCGAGCTCTCGAAGGGAAGCGGCAGCAGCCACGATGGCGCGAACACGCTCTATGTCGCCATCACGGGCCGTGCGGCGCCGGTCGACAACCGCGTCATCGCGATCGATCTGCGCGAGCCACAGGGCGGCAGCGATCATGCGACGGCGTTCGTGTACGATTACGTGCGCGTCGGTCTGAATGCACCGGCAGACTTCGAGATGCCGGACAATCTCGCCCTCAGCAAGTCCGGTGATCTCTACATCGCAGAAGATCCCGGCGGCAGCTCGCCGACGAAGCGGAAGGGTGACGATATCTGGATGGCAACCCCGGGCAAGGGTTCGCGCGTGCCGGCCGCGAGCGTCGTTCGCTTTGCCACCCTCACCGACTGCGACGCCGAGCCGACGGGCATCTACTTCGATATTCGCGGCTGGGGCTTGTTCGTAAATGCTCAACACCGCGGCGGGGATGGCCTGGATAAGGCCGTGCTGATCCTGCCCCCTCGCTAGGCTCCTACGGCGAGCGGAGCGGGAGCGCGCGCGGGCAGCGCGCGCGACTCCAAATAGACACTTACAGGATCTGCCGTGAGCGAGAGCGAACAGCAGATCCTGTAAGTTTTCTGCAATAGCCCGACAAACTCATCGGCAGCCGGTTGCTCCGGACCGTAGATTCACCAGACGCCGATGAGCACCCCCGTTCGCGCTACCAGACCTGTCCCCGCGACCAGCGGTCCGCGTCCCCCCACCCGAGAGCCGCGCCGATACGATCGCTCGATCGTCGACGGACCGCTCGCTCCGGCCGTCTGGAAGATCGCCTGGCCGACGATGCTCACGAATATCATCGGCGGCCTCCAGGGGATCATCGACCACGCCATGGTCGGCAATCTCGTCGGGTTCACCGGCAACGCCGCGATCGGCGTCAGCTGGCAGATCTTCATCATCGTCATCGTCTTCATCTCGTCGCTCTTCACCGGGATGAGCGTGCTCGTCTCGCGATTCGTCGGGGCCGGCAACAGCGAGATGGCGGACCGCACCGTCTATCAGGCGTTCCTCACCGCGATCGCGATCTCCTTCGGCGTCATCGCGCCCGTCGGATACTTCATCTCGCCCTGGCTGCTCGACTTCGTGAACGCCGCGCCCGCCGTACGCGACCAGGCGCTCCCGTTCCTCCGCATCATGTTCCTCTTCAGCGGCGGCATGATGCTCTTCTTCATGCTCGGCATCGCCCTCCGCTCCGCCGGCGATGCCCGGACGCCGATGATCCTCGGCGTCGCGATGACGCTGCTGAACGCGGGTCTCAACGTCGTGCTCATTCGCGGGCTCGGTCCCATCCCCGCCTTCGGCACGAAGGGCGCCGCGATGGGGACCTGCATCGCCTCCGCGGTCGTCAGCATTTACTCATTGTATCGACTCTGGAATGGCAGTTGGGTCGTTGCCTTCCCGCGGAATCGCGGCTGGGCGCCAGACTGGACGATCATCCGCTCGCTCTTCCGCTTCGGCCTCCCCACCGGGATCCAGGGGATCGCGATGAACGTCGGGGGCGTGCTGATGCTCTCGTTCATCGGCTCACTCGCGCAGAGCGCGGCGGCGCAGGCGGCATTCGCGGTCTCGTACTCGCAGCTGTTCTCGCTCATCACATGGACGTCGGTGGGGCTGATGGGCGCCGCGGCCGCCGTGGCGGGACAGAACCTCGGCGCCGGTAATCCCGAGCGCTCCGCTCAGGCGGTGCACGTCGCCGCCCGCTATGGCTTGTCGGGGGCAGCTCTCATCGGCGCGCTCTTCCTCTTCATTCCTGCCCAGCTGCTCGCGATCTTCGGCATGCACGGCGGGCCCGTGGTCGCCCTTGGCGTGCAGCTGCTGCGGGTGCTCAGCGTCTCCGGTCTCTTCATCGCCGTCGCTCTCACGTACACCGGCGGGCTTCAAGGCACCGGCGATACGAAGAGTCCCCTCTACATCTCCATCGTCTCGCAAGTGATCGTTCCGCTCGGCATCTGTTTCGCCGTCCAGCGCTTTGGCCATCTCGACCCAATCGATATCTGGATCGCGATCCTCGTCGGCCACATGACGCGCTGCGGATTGAGCGTCTGGCGTTTCAGTCAGGGAAGATGGCGGAGCATCCGGGTCGACGTCGGGACGACGGCCGGGACGGGGCCGACGACGCAGACATAGCCTCGGTGGCCATTCCTTTTTGGCCTCGTTTGTGCCACTTCTTCGTCCGATGCCCAATCGTCGTCGCAACGAGACGTCGAGCACCGGGGACGAGTCAAACCCGAGCGAACGTCCATTCAACCTGAGCGCCGCCTCTCGCGAGCAGGGACCCGGTGGCATTGCCCATGAGACGGGCGAGCTCCATCGGCTCCTGGTCGAGAGCGTACAGGATTACGCCATCTTTGCTCTCGACCCGCAGGGCTACATCCTCAGCTGGAATCCGGGCGCCGAGCGCTTCAAGGGCTACACCGGCGACGAGATCATTGGGAAGCACTTCTCGATCTTCTATCCTCAGGAGCGGATCGCGACGGGGTTTCCCGAGTTCGAGTTGAGGGAAGCCGCGCGCGCCGGCCGCTTCGAAGACGAGGGATGGCGCATTCGAAAGGACGGCACGCGCTTCTGGGCGTCCGTCGTCATCACCGCGCTGCGAGACTCCACCGGCACGCTGGTCGGGTACGCAAAGGTGACTCGGGATCTGACGGAGCGGCGCGCCGCGGAGGAAGCGCTTCGGCTGAGCGAGGAGCGCTTTCGCCTGCTCGTTCAAGGCGTGCGTGACTATGCGATCTTCATGCTGGATCCCACCGGCCATGTCGCCACGTGGAACGAGGGCGCCCAGCGGATCAAGCAATACACCGCCGACGAGATTATTGGAAAGCATTTTTCCATCTTTTACCCGCCAGAACCCATCGCGGAGAAGTTTCCACAGTACGAATTGAAAGAGGCGGAACGCACCGGTCACTTCGAAGACGAGGGGTGGCGCATTCGGAAGGATGGGTCGCGCTTCTGGGCGAATGTCGTGATCACCGCCCTTCGTGACTCCGATGGCCATCTCATCGGGTTCTCCAAGGTCACGCGCGATCTCACCGAGCGGAAAGCGGCGGAGGAGCGCGCGATCGAGGACGCGCGGCGTGTCGCGGCGGAAGAAGCAGCCCGCGTCGCCGCGGATGCGTCGCGCGGTCGCGTCGAGCAACTGCAGCAGTTGACGGCGCTGCTCGCCACGGCCCACACCATCGCCGAGATCACCAAAATTGTCTTCACCGAGGGGTTTCGCACCTTCGGCATAGATGCTGGCGCTCTCGCCGCGCTCGACGCCAGCCGCGAATTCGTCCAGCTGATCGGCGATGCCGGCTACGAGCATCTCCCAGGTCGGTACCGGCGCATCAATCGCGGCGAGCAGATGCCGATCAACACCGTGCTCGAGACGGGGCAGGCACTCGTGTTCGGATCGCGCGCCGAGCGCGATGCGCGGTATCCCGCGATCAGCGAAGTGCTGGCGCCTTACGAGTCGACGGTCGTCATTCCACTGGGAAGCCGCGGCCGTCTCATCGGCGCGCTCGCAATGCACCGGCGAGAAGCTGGTGCGCCCAGCGAGGACACGCTGGCGTTCATGCAGTCATTCGCGCAGCAGTGCGGCCAGGCGCTCGAGCGCGCCCAGCTCTACGAGGCGGAGCAGTCGGCTCGCCGGGACGCCGAAGAGGCGCGCGCCCGCGCCGACGAGGCGAACCGCGCCAAGAGCGAGTTCCTGGCGGCAATGTCGCACGAGCTGCGCACACCGCTCAACGCCATCGGCGGCTACGCGGAGCTCATCGATCTCGGCGTCCGCGGTCCGGTGACGCCCGACCAGCATGAGGATCTGCGCCGGATTCAGCGGAGCCAGCAGCACCTGCTCGGCATCATTAACGATCTGCTCAACTTTTCCCGGATCGACGCCGGTCAGATCGACTACGATTTCGCCGACGTGACGCTTGACGAGATCTTCGACGCGGTCGTGCAGATGATTGCACCGCAGGCGGCGGCGAAGAGTATCCAGTTCGAGTCCCGAGCGTGCGGGCCCGGTGTCGTCGTCTTCGCCGATCGCGCGAAGACGGAGCAGATCCTGCTCAACCTCCTCTCGAACGCGGTGAAGTTCACGGCGTCCGGCGGACGCATGACGCTCCGGTGCGCCCGCGTCGGCGAGCGCGATGTGACGATCGAGGTGGCCGACTCGGGCAGCGGCATCGCACCCGACCAGCTGGAGCGCATCTTCGAGCCATTCGTGCAGGTCGGCCGGTCACTCACGAGCACGCGCGAGGGGGCTGGGCTCGGTCTCGCAATCAGCCGCGAGCTGGCGCGGGCGATGGGCGGCGAGATCAGCGTCACGAGCACCCTCGGCGTCGGCTCGACGTTCACACTCAAGCTGCCGCGTTCCATCTCCGGAGCCAAAGCGCCATCGCCGGCCGGCGGTGCATAACGAGCGCACCGAAGACGAGTGGCTCTGGGGGTGGGACCCGACGCCGGGCATCGTCACCCTCTGGGCAGAGGACGATGGACGCGTCACGGTCTGGCGACGCGATCCGCGAACGGGTGAGCTCCTCCGCGAGACCGAACGCTTCCGACCATGGGTCGTCCTCGACCGGCTCGACGACCTCCTCCATCTCGGCGATGCGCTCTGCTGCGAGGGCGAGCCGATAGCGAACGCGCGCGTCGTCTACCGCGAGCTCGACGGCCCGGGCGCGCTCCGCTACCTCGTCACTGCCGACAATTACAAAACACTAAACACCGCTATTCTTCGCGGTGCCACGGAGCGGCTCGGCCGGCCGGTGGCGACGCTCCGCGAGCTCGGGCCAGACGCCGCGATCGCTCTCCCCCTCGACGAGCAATATCTCGTCGCCACCGGCCGGAACTACTTCCGCGATCTCACCTTCGACCAGCTGCGGCGGCTCCAGTTCGACCTCGAGACGACGGGATTGAGTCCCGAGCGCGACCGCATCTTCATGGTCTCCGTCCGCGACCCGTCAGGCACGGTGGAAATCCTCGAGGCGCAGGGCCGCGGCGACGCGCCTGAGGCGGAGCTCATCCGGCGGCTCGTCGCGAAGATCCGGGAGGCCGACCCGGACGTCATCGAGAACCACAACCTGCACGGCTTCGATCTGCCCTTCCTTCACCGCCGCGCCCGCTCGTTAGGCGTGCCGCTCGCCTTGGGCCGCATCGGCCCGCCCGGCCTGCGCCGCCGCGCCGCGCGCCGCGGCATGGTCGCCGAAGATGACACCGAGCGGCGTGTCCGCTTCGTCGCTCCGGGGCGCGAGCTCATCGACACGATCGACGCCGTCAGGCGCTACGACTACACGGTGCGCGCGCTCCCGTCGTATGGCCTCAAGGCGGTGGCGCGCTACCTCGGCCTCGCCGGTCCGGAGCGAGAGCTCATCCGGGGCGACCTGATCTACACGACGTACCACACCGACCCCGATCGCGTGCGTCGCTACGCGGCGGCGGACGTCGAGGAGGTCGCGGCGCTCTCGCGCACGTTAGGCGGCCCGGCGTTCGCGCTCTCACGGATGGTGCCGCGCCGCTACGAGCGTCTCGCCGACGCCGGCCCGGCGACCGGGATGATCGATCCGCTGCTCGTCCGCGCGTATCTCCACGCCGGCAACGCACTCCCCGCGCACCAGGCGAGCGACGGCACACCGCACAGCGGCGCGGCACTGCATCTCTTCGCGACGGGCGTCGCGCATCGGGTGGTGAAGGCGGACGTGGCCAGCCTGTATCCGTCATTGATGCGGACCTATCGCATCGGGCCGGCGCGCGATCACCTGGGTGTCCTGCTCGCACTCGTCGATCGCCTCGTCGAACAGCGCTTGACGGCGAAAGCCGCGGGGCGCGCGGCGCCGAGTGGCTCGGCGGAGCGTCACGCGCACGAGGCGATGTCCGCGGCGATCAAGCTCGTCGTCAACTCGGCCTATGGGTATCTCGCCGCCGGCGGCGGACTCACGCGCTTCGCCGACGTCCACGCCGCGAACGAGGTGACGCGTCGTGGCCGCGAGACGCTGGACTTCATGTGCCGTTCGCTGGCCGAGCGTGGCGTCACGCTGCTCGAGGCCGACACGGACGGCGTGTATTTCGCCGTACCGCCTGTGTGGACGGAAGCGGACGAGCGGCGCGTCGTCGCCGATGTCGCGTCGCTCCTCCCTCCCCTCGTGCAGCTCGAGTTCGAGGGCCGCTACGCGGCAATGCTCTCCCACGAGCCGAAGAACTACGCCCTCCTCGGCTACGATGGGACGCTGCTGCTGCGCGGCGTCGCGTTCCGATCGAGTCGCGCCGAGCCGTACGGCGAGACCTTTCTGCGTCACGCACTCGAGCATCTCCTGGCCGGTGACGTGCCCGGCGTTCGCGCGGTGTATCTCGATACCATCGACGCGCTCCGCCGGCGCGAGCTTCCGACGATCAAGATCGCGTCCCGCGTCCGCCTAACGAAAACACCCGAGCGCTACCGGGCGACGCGTGAGAATCGGCGCGAGCTGCCGTACGAGGCGATGCTCGGCAGCGGCCGCGAGCACTGGCACGTCGGTGACAAGGTGCGCGTCTATCGCACGCGCACGGGCCAGGCGGCGGTGGCGCCGGAGGTCGACGAGGAAGGCGCGACGGCGCTGGGCGATCCGCGCGACTACGACGTGCCGCATTACGAGCGGCTGCTTCGCGACAACTTCGCCGTACGGTTGCAGCGTGCGTTCACTCCGGGTGATTACGCCACGGTCTTCGCCGACCCCGATCAGGCATCACTGTTCGCGCCGCCGCTGGAGACGATCCGGCCCGTGCTCACTCCACGTGGTGGGGGGGACTGAGCGTGGTGCTTTTTAGGTTCGTTGCAGTCGTGTTGGTTTGTTCAAATCCTCAGGAGGACCCAGGGCTGTTGGACGCGAATGCCGCGAATTCAAA
>Ga0136846_1221094_pt1 | contig 36138 bp, 28 predicted proteins | sample HopSoiMetagenom2_FD_96841 | JGI IMG/M metagenome (GOLD analysis project Ga0136846, IMG submission 96841) | Grasslands soil microbial communities from Hopland, California, USA - 2 Assembly 2016 (version 4) | ecosystem: Environmental > Terrestrial > Soil > Grasslands | place: USA: Hopland...
CGCTGCCGGCCGAGAACTGGCTGCGGCTCTTCGTCTGGCTGGCCATCGGCTTCGCCATCTACTTCGGCTATGGCCGCAACCACAGCGTGATGAAGAACTACACCGCGGCCGAGCTGGCCAAGAGCGGCGCCTCCCTCGCCGGGGCCACCGATATCCGCCCCAAGGGACCCCGCAAGTAGCCTGGTAGACGGCAGGGCCCGCGCCCGCGGGCCCTGCCGTGCATCCTCTCCAGCATCGCGCATTGCCGCCGGACAAAAAAAGACCCCGCGTCGTCCGGCGGGGCTTGGAGGAGGGAGGTTTGGAGAGGAGATTGTCTTTGGCTTCTGTCCGTCTCCACTCAGATATACGGATGGACAGGCCAAAGTGTTTGGGTGGACGGCGAAAAAAACCCCGGGACCGGGGTAACATCTCCATCCGGCGTTTCAACGCTGGACTGAAGTCATACGACATTCGATTCATGTATGGGGGAGAATCCTTGAGCGAGCCCACGGGCTGGACTTTTCTCACCAACCACGCCCACGTCCTGTTCTGCATCGCCCGCGACCCCGAGGTCCGGTTGCGGGACGTGGCAGCGAAGGTGGCCATCACCGAGCGGGCGGTGCAGCGAATCGTCACCGACCTGGAGACGCAGGGCTACCTCACAGTCTCCAAGGAAGGGCGACGCAACCGCTACCAGGTCAACGACGACCTGCCCCTGCGCCACCTCGTCGAGCGCCACGTCGCGGTCAAGGCGCTGATCGACCTGGTGGTGGGAGGGCAGGAGTGAAGATCGCCACCTGGAACGTGAACTCCATCCGCTCCCGGGTGGAGCGGGTGGCGGCGTGGACGCAGCGGGAGCGGCCGGACGTCCTCTGCTTCCAGGAGATCAAGACCACCGACGACCTCTTCCCGCTGGCGCCCTTCGCGGACCTCGGCTACCGGGCCGAGGTCTTCGGCCAGAAGACGTACAACGGCGTCGCCATCCTTACCCGCAAGCCGCTGACCCAGGTGGTGCGGAACCTGCCGGACGACGCGTCGGACGCCCCCCGACGGCTCCTCGCCGGGACCGTGGACAAGGTGCGGATCGTCAACGTCTACGTGCCCAACGGCCAGTCGCCCGACAGCGACAAGTTCATCTACAAGCTCGACTGGCTGGCGCGCCTGCGGAGCTTCCTCGCGGCCTCGGCGAGCGCCAAGGATCCCCTCGTCCTGCTGGGCGACTTCAACATCGCGCCCGAGGAGCGCGACGTGCGCTACCCCGACCTCTGGCGCGGCCACATCCATTTCCACCCCAAGGAGCACGAGGCGCTGGCGCGGATCACCTCCTGGGGCCTCCACGACCTCCTGCGCAAGCATCATGAGGAGGGGGGCCTCTACTCCTGGTGGGATTACCGCCAGCTCGCCTTCCAGAAGAACAACGGCCTGCGGATCGACCTCATCCTGGGCACCGCGCCGATGCTGAAGCGGAGTCAGGACGTGGTGATCCACCGCGACGAGCGCAAGGGCGAGTCGCCGTCGGACCACGTGCCGGTGGTGGCGGAGGTGTGAAATATTCTGATTAGGGTAGGGGCGGGTCTGGACGGCAGGTTGGGGGCTTGACCCGCCCTGATGGAGCGTCCTCGGCCTCCCAGGGCGGGTCGAGCCGCCACCCACCCGTCCAGACCCGCCCCTACCCTAAACCCTTCCTTTCCTTTAGCGAGCCCATTTTCAAATCCACCGCGCACATGTATCGTTGAGACTCCCTATGCGCCGCCCTCTCCTCGCCTTCGCCTTCGCGCTCCTCGCCGCCACACCGGCCGCGGCCGCGGTGCGCGGTAAGCCCGCCCTGATCCGGCTGGAGGCGCCGCGGGCCGGGGAGATCCTGACGGCCGGCGCCACGGCCGAGCTGGCGTGGGCGCCCCAGAAGCCGTTCGAGCAGCTCGAACAGGTCGAGGAGTGGGAGGCCTTCCTCAGCTTCGACGGCGGCGCCACCTACCCGGTGCGGATCACGCCCCATCTCGACCGGGATCTCCGGCGGGTGCGCTGGCAGGTGCCGGCCATCCCCACGGCGGACGCCCGGCTGCTGCTCCGCTTCGGCAACGAGCGGCACGAGACCTACGTCGAGCTCCCCCAGAGCTTCGCCATCGCGGAGTCCGCCTGGACGCCCTCCCTCTTCGCCGGTGCCGCCCTGGCCGTCGCACGCGGCGAGCCGGCGCTGCCGGGCCACCCTGGAGTGGTCGCCTGGGTAGAGGGCTCACGCGACGGCGGCTCCCTGCGCCAGGTGGTGGCGGTGCCGGCGCCCTCCTTCCGGGACAGTGTCCGCCCGTCGACGGCCGACTCCGAGCCCGCGGTTCTGGCCGGCGGGTCCACCCAACTCGCAACGCCACCGTCCGCGAGCGGGGAGGCGGCGCCTCCGGTCTCACGGCGCTCCATCCTCGCGTCCGGCGCCCCGTCCGACCTCCCGTCTCTCGACATCCTCCTGCTGACGCAGCGGCAGAACGAATAGACCCCGAGCGGCGTTTCGTCGTCTCGTCTCCGGAGCCGCCAGGAGTGCGGCTGGCCGGAGATTCGTTCCTGTCTGCTTCTCAGAGGAGATTTCCCATGCGTTGCTCGAAGCTCGTCCGCGCGCTCGCCGGGCCCGCGGCTTTCGCCATCGCCCTGCCGGCCTTCGCCCAGGCGAACCCGCCGCAGACCACGGTTCCCACCGTCACCGAGACCCTCCAGGTCACCGCCACCCGCACGCCCGAGGACGTCGAGACGGTCCCCGCCTCGATCACCGTCATCTCCGGCGAGGATCTCGCCGCTCGCGGCGCCATCGACCTGCCCGCGGCGCTCGCCCTCGCGACCGGCGTCGCCGTCGCCCCCGGCGGCGAGAACGGCCCGGCCAGCTCGGTACCCGAGATCTGGGGCCTGCGCGAGTTCGACGCCTTCCTGCTGGTGGTGGACGGCGTCCCCTGGGGGGGAGCCTTCAACCCGGCGCTACCCAGCCTCGACCTCGCCAACGTCGACCGCATCGAGATCCTCCGCGGCTCGGCGCCGGTGATGTATGGCGCCACCTCGTTCGTGGGCGTCATCCACGTCATCCACCGCCCGGCGGGCGCCCCCGGCCGCACGGCGAGCGCCTGGGGCGGCAACTTCAGCAGCGGCGGCGCCGCCGTCTCGACCCCGCTGCCGCAGATCGGCGGTTTCCGCCAGTCGCTCACCGTCGACGGCGAGCGCCAAGGCTTCAAAGACGATCGCACCCGCTTCGACCGCGGCCACGTCCTCTACCGCTCGTCGCTCGTCGCCGCCGGCGGCAGCTTCCGCTTCGACTTCGACGGCTCGATCGTCGACCAGAAGCCCGCGAGCCCAATCCCCATCCACGATCCCGACGTCGCTTTCCTCACGCGGCTCGACTCCAACCAGAACCCGAGCGACGCCAAGATCGACGAGGACCGCCTCCACTTCGTGACCGGCTACGACCGCAGCCTGGCGGGGGGCGCCTGGTCCACCACCCTGGCCGTGACCCACGCCACGCGCAAGACGATCCGCGGCTTTCTGACGGACGTCGTCGAGACCGACCCGAACGCCGCCGGCTTCAACCAGGACCTGACGACGGACGACGTCTACTTCGACACCCACCTCGCCTGGCGCCTGGGCTCGAACGCCCGCCTGGTCGCCGGCGTCGACCACCTCTACGGCAAGGCCAAGGCCGACTCCCAGACCTTCGACTACTTCGTGCCGCTCTCCGGCCACGGCGCCCCGTCGAGCAAGGGCCAGCCCCTTGACCATGGCTTCAACCTGGACGACAAACGCAACTTCTCGGGCCTCTACCTGCAGACCGAGTGGGACGCCACCCCCCGCCTCCACTTCCTGGCTGGCGCGCGGCTCAACCACACCGACGAGAAACGGACGGCCGGCGACCGCGAGCTCTCCTTCCCGGACCCCGGCGACCAGGGCACCGACCAGCGGACCGTGACCCGCGGCAGCGGCGTGCTGGGAGTCAACTGGCTCGCCTGGACGCAGGGCGACAGCGCCCTCTGGCTCTTCGCCGACTACCGCGACACCTTCAAGCCCGCGGCCCTCGACTTCGGCCCCGAGGCCGAGGCGGACATCCTGAAGCCTGAGGCGTCCCACAGCTCCGAGGTGGGCCTGAAGAACCGCCTTGACGGCGGCCGCTTCGAGTGGGAGCTCACCGCCTTCCAGATGGACTTCGAGAACCTCGTCGTCGGGCAGTCGGTCGACGGCCTGCCGCAACTCGTCAACGCCGGCTCGGAGCGCTTCAAGGGGGCTGAGCTGGACCTCAAGGGGAGGCTCCATCCCGACCTCTGGTGGCGGGCGACCTACGCCTGGCATGATGCCAAGTTCCGCGACTTCGTGAAGCTGCTGGACGGCGAGAACCTCCAGCTCGCGGGTCACCGTCTCCAGCTCTCCGCCCGGGACCTGGCCTCGGCCGGGCTGATCTGGGCGCCGGCACGCGGGCTCTTCGGCTCGGCGACGGTCAACTACACAGGCTCGCGGCTCCTCGACGAGCAGAACGAGATCCTGGCCCCGAGCTACACCACCTGGGCGGCCGGCATCGGCTACCGCTCCGGCACCTGGGAGCTCCGGCTCGACGGCCTGAACCTCAACGACACCCGCCCACCCGTCTCCCTGAGCGAGTTGGGAGACGGGCAGTACTACATCCTGCCGGCTCGCAACTTCCGCCTCACCCTCGCCACGCGGTTCTGAGGAGAGCAAAAAGGGACACAAGGGACAACAGGGACGGCAGGGATAATCCAGAGGGTCTCTTTGTCCCTGGAGTCCCTGTTGTCCCTGCTGTCCCTTTCACTCCTCCCAGGGCGCTGCGCCTTCCGTCACCGGCAGTTCGCCGGCATCCGCGGGAGCGAGGGTGGGAACCGCCGGCTCGCCCTCCGCGTTGATCTTGTCCCTGAGCGCAGCGTACTTGCCGTCGAGGGTCTCGAAGATGGCGGCGATCTGCTCCAGCCGCTGATCGAGGTCGATCGTCCAGTGCTCGTTCTTGACCGGCTCCAGCTTCATGCCGCTGAGCCGGTAGGAGAGGGCGTCGAAGCGCAGCATCACCGGGCCGACGTGGATCTTGGCGTTGAGGATCTCGGCCCCCTCGTCCAGGTAGCGGATGAGGTCGTGGAGCACGGCGCCCGCGAGCGTCACCCGCGCCTCCCGGGTGGCGAGGCGCACGCTGCCCATCTCCGGCTCCACCATCACGTCCGACTCGTCGAGCAGGGCGCGCAGGAAGCGGCAGCCCAGCACCGACTGTCCCGGCTCCTTGGGGAGGACGACGTCGCTGCGCTCGTCCGTCTCCGGGGCCTCGTCGAGCCACGGCGCCTTGAAGTCCCCTTCGACCCCGGCCTGGCGCAGCAGGGTGACGACCGTCCCGAGCCAGGTCTTGGCCGTGCTGGCCACGTAGAGGATCGCGCCGTCGATGCAGGCCTCGATGATGCTGGTGCGCGGTGCCTGGCGCGAAGCCGACTCGGCCTCGGCCAACTCGCGCAGCTTCTTGCGGGTCTTGGAGCCGACGAAGGTCTTGCCCGTCGCCTCCATCTCCGTCTTGATCAGCTCCCGCAGCCGCTCCTTGACCGCCGTGGCATCCGGCCGAATGCGGTCGACGCGCACGCGGAAGACGTACCTCCCCTTCGCCGCCTCGTAGGGCGCGTCGAGCTCGAAGGGCACGAAGCCCATGCGCTCCCGCACCTCGGAGCCCGGCTCGATCGCCCAGAAACGGGCGCGCTCGAAATCCGGCCCCTCGGGGGGCACGACCACGTTGAAGCGAGTGACGGCGAGCGTTCCACTCAAGAGTCCCATCGTCCTGTACCTCCTGCTGCTGCCGGCAATGCCGGTGGAAAGAGGGGGATCTTAGCGGATGGGAGGGGGTGGCGGGGCGGATGGCGAGGTCTTGGGATTGTCCTTGGAGCTGGCCGGCGTCTTCACGACAGGCGGCTTGGCCGCGCTCGGGTCAGATGGAGGGGCATTATTCTGAGGCGCGGCCTCCGGAGCGGCGACCGGCTCCTCGGCCGGCGCCACAGCGGGGTCCTCCTCCTCGGTCTCTATCGCCTCCGTGTCGTCGGCGGGCGCGGTCTCGCTCTCTGCGACCGCCCCCTCCTCGTCGTCCCCGCCAGCGGCCGGGTTCGCCAGGCCGGCGACCTCCACCCTTGCCGCCGGCTCCTCCTCGCTGCCGGAGAGCTGGTAGATATGGATGACTTCAGAACCGGCTGCGTGGCCCTCGGGCTGGGACTGATCGGCCCGGCCCAGGTTCACGGAGAACACCTGGCCGATTTCCGAATCGACGTAGAGATCCTCCAACGTCACGTCGGCCTTGCCCTGATGCTTGGGGATGGCTTTCCGCCGGTGAGCGCTCTGCGGGGTCTTCGGCGTATCCGAAGCGGCAAGGCTCCACGCTCCCCCGGTAAGGAGGAGAAGGCCAAGGGCTGCGGCAATACCGAACCGTCTCATGCGGCGCGCTCCAGCAGGAAATCGAGCTCTCTATTCATCATACGTGGCAGAGGCCCGGAGTGTCCAAGGGGATGAGGCGGGCAGGGACTGTTTTCAGGGCCGAACAAGCAAGGCGGCACCACTGCGGGACAGCGGCGCCGCCTTTCAACCCCAAAAAAGGAGAAAGACCATGGCCGCGGATGATACTCGATCCGTGGTTCGAGGGGAAGAGGTTTGCGTTTTATTGCTTTGACGCCGCCGTGGGCTGGCAGACACGGCCTCGCCCGCTGCGAGGCGGCAACGGCGGGCTTCATCTCTCAGGTGGCTTTCTCTCGTCGGGCCGACCCCAGCTTGCCAGCCAAGCGTGCACCTCACCTTCGGGAATGCCTTGCCCGGCGTCAATGGACCGGAGGGCCTCCACGGTCTCCTGCCATCGAGACCCTTCTTCAAGATCTTCCTGCGAACGAACACCGACGATGATCATCCTGCCTCCAGAGGTGATACCAGCGATTGCACGATCACTCAATGCCAGCAGAGGCCCACCCCTACTCCGCAAACTCCAGCCTCAGCTCCGTCCACATCTTCCCCGCGATGCCGTCCCGGGTGGCGGGGAAGAACGGCGCCTTCTTCGCTACTTCCAGGGCCGCCTCCTTGAAACCGAGGCCGGACTTGTCGCCCTCGCGGATCTGGGCGTCGATCACCTGGCCCTTCTCGTCGACCAGCACGGCGACGAGAATGGAGACTTTCTTACCAGTCCCCTTGGCGGCGGCGGGATAGGAATAGGATGGAAGCTGCTTGACCTCCGGCACCTCGACGTTCGGCATGCCGCGGTGGATCAGGTCCCCCAGCTTCATGGGTTCCAGGAGTGCTGGAGCGGCCTTGGGCTCCGCAGGGGACGCCGGAGCCGCCTTCGGCCGCGGCACGGGCTTCTCCCGGGAGACCGGGGGAGCCGGCGCCGGCGTCACCGGAATCGGAGCGGCCGGGGTGACCGCGGCGGCGCTCCCGGTCGACGCGGGGAGGATCTTCGGTGCCGGCGGCCGGGGCTCCGCGCGCGCCACCCTGTCCCATCGCCGCACCATCCAGGCACCCAGGACGGCGAGGACCAGCACGGCTCCGGCGGCGGCGATCCAGGCTCCCGTGCGCCGGGAGGGAGGCGCCGCCGCGGCTCCCCGCACCCGCGAGGGGCCCTGCGCGAAGGGAGTGGCCGGCGGCTTCTCGGGCTCATGGGCGGCCGGGCGGACGCGCATCGGGCGCGAGGCCCAGGTGGAGTCCAGGTCCTCCGGCGACGCGATGCGCTGGGTCGGCTGAATCCCCGGAGAGGGAGCCGTGGTCCGGCTCGCGGGCGAGAAGGGGAGGACCGGCGCCAGCTCCGTCAGAGGAGGGCTGGCGGCCTCGGTGCGCAGGGTGGACTGGCCGGTGAGCGTGCCGGTGGCGGGCGTCCTCTCCAGGCCGAACTGGACGTCGAGATGGTCCTGGGTCGAGCCCGGCGGCTCCTGGGCCTGCACCTCTCCCGGCGCCAGGGGGAGCAGGATGCGCCAGACCGCCTCCGCCTCCTCCCGGGTGAGGGGGAAGCGGTCCTGGAGCATCGTCAGCTCCCAGACGAAGTCCTCGGCGCTGGCCATGCGCTCCTCCGGCTTCTTGGCCAGCGACTTGAGGACGATCGCCCGCAGCTCCGCGGGCACCCGCCCCTCGGGGTCCGTGTCGGCGAAGTCCAAAGGCGCTCGGAAGAGATGGCCGGCCATCAGGGCCGCCGGCTCGGTGCCCACCACTGGGCAGCGGCCGGTCAACAGCTCGTAGAGCACGACGCCGAAGGAGTAGAGGTCGCTGCGCTCGTCCCAGGCCGTGCCGCTGAACCGCTCCGGCGAGCCGTAGCGCGGCTTGCCCAGGAAGACGCCGGTGGTGGTGAGCCCGCCCTGCCCCTCCAGAGTCTTGGCGATCCCGAGGTCGATGAGCTTCACCAGCGGGTTGCCGTCCACGTCCCGGGTGAGCATCAGGTTGTCCGGCGAGACGTCGCGATGGACGATCCTGTGGCGATGGAGGTAGCCCAGGGCCTTGAGCGACTGGCGTGCGATCTCCAGGGTGAGCGCCACGGGCGGCGGGCCGTAGCCGTTCAGGACCTCCAGGAGGTTCCAGCCGTCGATGTACTCCATGACGATGAACGCCTGGCCGTCGGCGCCCACGGCGAAGTCGTGCAGCACGGCCACGTTGGGATGGCGCAGCCTGATCGCCGCCTTGGCCTCGCGCAGGAAGCGGTCCGCGGCCTCCCCCACCGCCTCGCTCTGCGAGCGGATCACCTTGACGACGCGGACCTCGTCCAGCAGGCGGTGACGGACCTTGTAGATGGCCCCCATCCCGCCCTCGCGGATCTTCTCGAGGATCTCGTACTTGCCGTCGATCTGCTCGTTGAGAAGGATCACGCCTCGTCCCGCCTTGTCCGTGAGACCGCAGTAAATGGGGAACGTAGGAATGATAACAGGCTCGGTCAGAAGGGCCTACAAATCGGGCGCTAACTTTACCCGGAGCGCCCCCTCCCAAGACCCTCATCACCCCGGCCCTCTTCTCCCGCCCTCTCCCACCCCCCTCCCCGGGAGAAGAGGGAGACCAGCAAGACCGCTCCAACCGGGTTGCTACTCCGCGAACTCCAGGATCATCTCCGTCCACATCTTGCCCGGCACGTCGTGACGGGTGGCGGGCTGGAAGGGGATGCGCCTGGCGGCGGCGATGGCGGTCTCGGCGAAGCCCAGGTCCGGGGGAGCCCCTTCGCGGACACGGGCGTCGATCACCTTGCCCCGCTCGTCCACCAGCAGGGCGACGCGCACGTCGGCCCGCACGCCGGAGCCGCGGGCCGCGGACGGATAGTTGAAGCGAGGGACGTTCAGGGGCACGGGCAACTCGACGCCGGGGCCGGGTTTGAGCAGGTCCGGCGGCTGGGTCCCCTCCTCCCAGGGCTGAGGAGCGCGCCGGGCCAGGACCACGGACGGCGCCGGGACGGGCTTCGGGGTACGCGTCGCCTTCCGACTCGCCGGAACAGGCCTGGCCGGAACGGGCTTCGGCCGGACCTCGGCGATCACCGGCGCCGGCTCGGGCTTCCGGGGCGCGGGCGGCTCCACCCGGGCGGGCGGCTCGGGCTCCGCAGCGGGTAGGGCGGCCGGCTCGTCCACCCGGGGTGTCGGCGCCGGCTCGGTCGAGGGCGGCGGGGGACCAAGCACGTGGGGCGCGGCGGCCCACTCCGGTGCCTTCGCCGTCGTCTCCGCGGCGGGCCGCCAGAAGGCCCGGGCGAAGACGAACAGCACCAGCAGCGCCGCCGTGGCCAGAGCCAGCCGGAAGAGGAGCGGCGAGTTGTCCGCCTCCACGGCCGGCGGCGGAGCGGGAGAGCCCCAGGTGAGCTCGTCCACTGCCGGAACGTCCGGGCCGCCCGCGGTCATAGCCAGGGGGAGCGCTCCGGAACGGGTGGTGTCCGACTCGGCGGAACGCAGGTAGAGCGTGTCCGAAGGCTCGGCGGCGGTTTCTCCAGCCTCGGCGGCCTCGGCGATCTCGGCATTCGCCGGGTGCGGAGCATCGGGCACCGCGAACAGGGCCTGCAGGTCCGCCTCGGAGACCGGGTACCGTGCCTGAACCCCCGCGAGAGCGGCGACGAAATCCTCGGCGCTGGGGACGCGATCCTCCGGCCGCTTCTCCAGGGCGTCCAGCACGATCTTCCGGAGATCGGGGGGAATCCGCCCCGCGGGATCGCTCTCCCCGAAGGCGAGGGGGGGCCGGTTGAGATGGCCCGCCATCAGCGACAGGGCGTCGTGGCCGGAGATGGGGCTGCGCCCCGTCAGCAGCTCGTAGAGCACCACGCCGAAGGAGTAGAGGTCGCTCCTCTCGTCCACGGGGCCGGCGTCGAACTGCTCGGGGGAGGCATAGCGGGGCTTGCCCAGGAAGACGCCCGCGTCCGTGGCCGCGGCACCGTCCTCCAGGGCCTTGGCGATGCCGAGATCGATGAGCTTGACCAAGGGGAGGCCGTCGGCGTCCCGGGTCAGCATCAGGTTGTCCGGCGAGACGTCGCGGTGGACGATGCGGCTGCGATGGAGGGCGCCGAGGGCTTTGAGCGACTGCCGGGCCATCTCCAGCCCGAGCGCCAGGGACGGCGGGCCGTGATGCCGGAGGACCTCCCGGAAGGTCCAACCGTCGATGTACTCGCTCACCAGGTAGGCGAGGCCCTCACCATCCACGGCGAAGTCATAGAGCACCGCAAGGTTCGGGTGCCGCAGCCGGCTCGCCACTCGCGCCTCCTGGAGGAAGCGGGCCGCGGCCTCGTCGTTCCCCACGGCCCAGGAGCGGATCAGCTTGACGGCCCGCAGCTCGTCCAAGAGGCGATGCCGCACCTTGTAGACCGCGCCCATCCCGCCCTGCCGCAGCCGCGCCAGCACCTCGTACTTCTCTTCAAACGATCCGTGCAGAAGCGCCATGGGCCCTCCTCTCCGCGAGCGAACCGCGCGCCATCTATGGTAGCAGGAGGGGGTATCAGGAGCGTAGCGAGACGGTAATCAGGCGATTCAGTCCCCGACCATCTCCTCGACCAGCCGTTGCCGCATGCCGCGGACGCGCTTCTGGTGGGAACGGCGTTCGAAGAGGCGGATCTGGAGAAGCTCGCGGTCGGCGTGGTCGATGGTCCGCTCCAGGCTCTCGGTGCCGTGGCGGTTGGCCCAGCCGACGGAGAATGGGGGCAGGCCGATGGCGGTGGCGGTCACCCGCAGCCGCTGGCCTACTTCGGCCACGAACCGCGCCGAGGCGCCCAACAGCAGAAGGAGGAATTCGTCGCCGCCCATGCGCACCACGGCGTCCTCGGCGCGGGCGTTCTGCAGCAGGAAGCGGCTGATGCGGACGAGCACCTCGTCCCCCTTCTGGTGGCCGCACTCGTCGTTGAGCTTCTTGAAGTTGTCCACGTCCACGATAATGGCGCCCCAGGTGTCCAGCGCTCCCAGCCGCTTCTCGACCTCCTTGAGGAAGCGGCGGTTGAAGCAGCCGGTCAGGGGATCGCGGAGGCTCTGCTCGTGGAAGCGGGTCTCCAGGAGCTTGCGATGGGTAATGTCTACCAGGATGCCGTGGTAGAGGATCTCGCCGGTGTCGGGGTCCTCGACGGAGTGGCAGGTGTCGAGCACCGTGCGCTCCTCGCCGTCCGGCCGGCGCAGGACGAGCTCGTACTCGCGCACCACTCCCTCCCGGGCCAGCCGCTCTTTCTCCTCGTTGCGCACCTCGGGGTTGGCGAAGAGGTCCTGAGCGTGAAAGCGCTTCAGCTCCTCCAGTGACGAGGCGCCGAAGATCTCCAGACAGGCGGGGTTGGCGTCCAGAATGTCCCCGTCCTGGGTGGTGATGTAGATTCCCTCGCGCAAGTTGGCGATGAACTGCCGTAGCGTCTCGGGGTCTTCAAGACTTCTGTAGCGTCCTTGGGGCATATTGAAAAACCTCGGCGAGATCAGCTCGCCCAAGTCGCACTACTATCTACAGGCAAGATCGGGGCCAGGTTTGCCCGGAATCCCCTCGCCCCGCCGCCGCGTTACCCGGAATGCAGGCGCTTGGGCGTACCGTCCGGGTGGCCTCCAGAGGAAGTCCGGGATGAGAATAACAGTTTTTGCGCTGGCACTGCTCCTTTCTGCGCTCTCCGCGCCAGCCGCGCTGGCCCAGCAGAATCCGACCTGCCAGAAGGGTCAGAGCCTGCGGGAGGAGGACAAGACGACCGGCGTGGTGGTCCAGAAGACCCGGATCACTCCCCAGCCCGACACCTTCGACCCCCTCCTCATCTGGACCTCGGACGATCCCGGCTCGGTGATGTTCGCCGTGCTGGGCAACAGCGACCGCGCGCGCTATGCGCACTGCAACGGGCTGACGCTGCTGGTGGACGGCCGGGCCGTGGTGATGAGCAAGCCGAAGTACCAGCAGGAGGCCGGCGGCTCCCGGGCAGTGGAGTACCTGACGGCCGACATCGCCTGGGTCGAAGCCGAGAAGCTCGGCACCGCCAAGGCCATCCGCTACAAGATTTGCAATGACGAGTTCCACGCCCCCCCGGAGTTCGTCTGCCAGGCGCGCGACGTCATCGAGTCCGCGGCGGCGATGCGTAAGGCGCCCGCGGCGCACTGAGACGCCGTCGCTTCTCTCCGCACCCGACTCTTCCCCTGTGTACCCAGAATGCGTTATCTTTGACGCCACCGGGAAGACTCCCTATACTCGGACCATGACCGAGCTGACGAGGAGAGCGCTGCACCACGAGGGTGGCTCAGGGGCTGGCAACAGCCGGCCGGAGGAGGAGACCGACTCCGGCAGGAGCCTGCTCCTGCGCTGGGTCAGACGTCCGGACGGCCGTATGGAGCTGCTGGAGCTGCCGCTCACCCGGGAGGACTACCTTAATCCGCAGCTCGGAGACAAATGGGTGCAGGGCAGACCGCACGGCAGGGCCATTGTGGATCTTGCGGATCGGCTGGAGCGCTGCTTCGACTCCCGGCCCGAGCTCGTGGTCCTCGTCGACGTCCAGCACCTTCTCGGGCGGGGCCTGCCCAAGCCCTCCCCGGATATCTCGGTCATCCGCGGCGCCCGCGATCCGGATCGCATCAATTCCAGCTATGACATGGCCAGGCAGGGCGTTCCGCCGTGCCTGATCCTCGAGGTGATCTCGCCGCAGGACGCCCGCATCCGGGAGGTCGACGAGATCGACAAGGTGCAGCTCTATCAACGGATCAAGGTGCCCGAGTACTTGTTGCTGGAGCTGCCGCGCGAGCCTTCCGGCCGTCTCCGGATCTTCGGGTACCGGCTGGACTCGGCCGGGACCTACCAGGAGATCGTGCCCGACGAGCAGGGGCGGCTGCTCTCCGAGACCACGGGGCTGTGGTTCTCCATCTCGCCGAAAGGGGACCAGGTGGTGATCCGCGAGGTCGCCACCGGGGAGCTGGTGCCTACCTCGAAAGAGGAAAAGAAAGCCAGGACGTTGGCCGAAGCCAAAGCCGCCCGCGAGGCCGCGGCCCGCCAAGCCGCCGACGAGGCCCGCCAGGCCGCCGAAGCGAAGGCGGCTGCAGAGACGGAGGCCCGTCATCTCGCCGAGGAGCAGGCGGCCGCCGCCGAGACGGAGCTTGCCCGTCTGCGTGCCGAAATCGAGCGCCTGCGCACCAGCAGATGAGGCGGGCAGCCGCTCTCACCAACTCTCCCCGGACGATTCGTTGTACGCTGACGGCGCTCCGTTGTCCGCAGACAACGGTCCATTGCACACGGCGCATTCTCATCGTCTCCAGACAATGGCCCGTTGTATGCGGACAACGTTCCGCTGCACGCGGCGCATTTTCATTGTCCCCGGACAACGAGCCGTTGTAAGCAGACAGGGGCTCGTTGCACGCAGACAATGCTTCGTTGTACGCAGACAACGGCCCGTTGCACGCGGACAGCGTTCCCTTGTACGCGGCGCATTTTCATCGTCTCGAGTCAATGGCCCGTCGTACGCAGCGCATTTCCGTCGCGGGCAAGCGCGCCTACTCCACCGCGAAGACCTCCTCGACTCGCCGGGCCAGCTCGCTGGGAGGTATCCACTCCACGACCGTCTCGCCGATCCGACTGCGATGGGCGAGGGTGAGATTGAGCATCAGGGCGGTGGCCGGCCGGTAGGCCTCCAGGAAACTGCGCAGCGACTTGGAGGGCAGAGGCCGTCCGCTGCGGCCGGCCTTGACCTCCACGGGGAGGATGAGGTCTCCGCGCACCAGGACGAAGTCCACCTCGGCTCCGCCGGCGCTGCGCCAGAAGTGGAGCGTGGCCCCGTCGGGAAGGGCCTTCCCGGAGAGATTCACCAGGCTGCCGGACTGCCCGGCCAGGAGACGCAGGAGCTGGCGAAAGGCGTCCGGACGGCCGATGCGGAAGAGGTCGCTCGCATCCCGCAGGACCATGGCCTCCAACAGGTCGGTCAGGAGGACCTCCGGATTCTCAGACAGCCAGACCCCGGGGTAGCCGCCGAAGACGAGGTGGCGGGCAAGGCGCTCTTCGACCAGCCGGTCGCGCAGGATTGCGGGTTTGTCCGCGAGGCGGCCCGATCACCAGATGAGCGCGATTCTCCTCGCTCCAGCGCTCCCGGGCCTTGGCGGCGGCGAACCTGGGAAGGTAGGTAGGCGGCAGGCGCAGCCGGAGGCAGTCCGCCAAGCCCGCCGGTTCCAGGAGCCAGGGATTGTCTCTCAGCAGAATCGTCTGGAGATCGCGGTCCACGGTCCGCAATTATCCCTGAAAACTGCGGGATGGGAGCCTACACCGAAGAATCGATTTCCCTAAGTTCCAGTCGGCATCAGCTCATAGACCATCTGCGTTGGCTGATCGACCCGCCTCGAAGCGTCCAGGATCTCCAGAGAGACGACGTTGCCGCCAGCGTCGAAGTCGAGGATGACGCCGGGCTTCTCTTCATCGCTCTCGGCGACCGGCCGATCGCTCAGGATGATGCTGAGCGTATCGGTACGGAGGTCGTAAACCACTCGCATGAAGGCTACACCCCAAAATACCGTGCATCCGGATGGTGGAACACCAGCGCCGAGACGCTCGCCTCGGGGTCCATCATGTCGCCTTCGGTGAGGTGGACGCCGATCTCCTCCGGGCGCAGGGCGTGGAAGAGCTCGCGCTGGAAGGCGAGGTCCGGGCAGGCGGGGTAGCCGAAGCTGTAGCGCTTGCCCCGGTAGCGGGCGGCGAGCTTGTCCTCCAGGGCGAGCTCGGGGGCGTCCGGGAAGCCCCAGCGCTTGCGCAGGCAGGCGTGGAGCCACTCGGCGGCGGCTTCGGCCGTCTCCAGGGCCAGGGCCGCGAAGGCGTGGCTCTTCAGGTATTCGCCCTGGTGCTTCCAGGCCTCCACCCGCTCCCGGATCCCCTCTCCCGACGTGGTGACGAAGAGGGCGAGGTGGTCGCCGGGGAGGACGTAGTCCGCGAGGCTCAAGCCCCCCTCCCGGTTCTGGCGCGGGAAGTCCCAGGCCGCCACCGGCTCGCCCGTCTCCGGGTCGCGCAGGGTCACCCGGTTGCCGTCCGCCTCGGCGGGGAAGAAGCGCCAGACGGCCCGGGCCTTCATGGCGCCGTGGCGGGCCACGTCCTTCAGCTCGTCCACGATCCGTTCGAGCTTGGCGAGCTTCTCGTCCCCCTCTTCCCGCAAGCGCTTGACCGAGCCCTTGAGGCCCAGGTGCTTGCCGTAGACCATCTGGGGGTTCAGGTACTCCCAGACCTTTTCGAGGTCGAGCTCGGCGACGTGGCGGTCCAGGTCCGGCGGCGCCGGCACGGGGACGTCCCGCCGCACCTCGGCCGCGGCGGTCCGGCCCGGCTCGGCGGCCTCAGCGGTCTCCGTGGCGGCCTCGACGGTGTCGGCCGTGATCAGGTCCGTCACCTCCTGTTGCAGGTCCGGCCGCGCGGCGGGGTCCATGAGGCGCTCCACCAGCTTGAGGCCGTGCATGGCATCCTTGGCGTAGGTGCAGAGGCCGGTGTAGGCTTGGGCGATCTTGCGGTGGGTGAAGCGCCGGGTGAGGGCCGCGCCGCCCACCAGGAGGGGCGTGTCGATCCCCACGGCCGCGAGGTCGCCGGCGGTGAGCACCATCTGCTGGGCGCTCTTCACCAGCAGGCCGGAGAGGCCGATGATGTCCGGCTGGTGCTCGCGCACGGCCTGGATCAGCCGCTCGGAGGGGACCTTGATCCCCAGGTTCACGACCTCGAAGCCATTGTTCGAGAGGACGATGTCCACCAGGTTCTTGCCGATGTCATGGACGTCCCCCTTGACCGTGGCGAGGAGGACCTTGCCGCGGGAGGAGCTGCCGTCGACCGACTTCTCCATGTGGGGCTCGAGATAGGAGACGGCGGCCTTCATCACCTCGGCGCTCTGCAGGACCTCGGCGACGATGAGCTGGTTGTCGTTGAACAGGCGCCCCACTTCGCTCATGCCGGCCATCAGGGGGCCGTTGATGATCTCCATGGGGTTCGGCCAGCGCGGATCGGCCAGGGCGGTCTCCAGATCCTCTTCCAGACCGGTCTTGCTCCCCTCGACGACGGCCCGGGCGAGGCGCTCTGCGAGCGGCAGCTCGGCGCGGGGCTTGACGGCGGCCGAGGACCGGCCGCGGAAGTGGGCGGTGAAGGTCTCGACCGCCCGATTGCCGGCTTCGACGTCGCCCAGCGGCAGGAAGATCAGCGCCTCGGCGAGGTCCCGCTCCTCCTGGGGGATGTCGGCGTAGCGCGCCAGCTTCTCGGTGTTGACGATGGCGGCGTCGAGTCCGGCCTTGGTGCAGTGATAGAGGAAGACGGAGTTGAGGACCTCGCGGCCGGCGTTGGGCAGGCCGAAGCTGACGTTGGAGATCCCCAGGATGGTCTTCGAGTCCGGGAAGACCTCCTTGACGGCGCGCACGCCTTCGATCGTCTGCGCCGCCGAGCCGAGGTAGGAGGCATCGCCGGTGCCGCAGGGGAAGACGAGCGGGTCCCACCAGATGTCCTCGGGGGCGACGCCGAACTCCTCGACCAGGATGTGGAAGCTGCGCCGGGCCACCTCCACCTTGCGCTCGACGGTGACGGCCATCCCCTTCTCGTCGATCAGCCCCACCACCAGCGCGGCGCCGAAGCGCCGGGCGAGCGGTACGACCTTCTCGAAGCGGGAGCGGCCGTCCTCCAGGTTGATGGAGTTGAGGATCGACTTGCCCTGGCAGTAGGTGAGGGCCCGCTCCATGACGGCGGCGTCGGTCGAGTCGATCATCAGGGGGACCTTGACCAGACGGATCAGCCGGTCGAGGAAGGCCTCCATGTCGGCGAGCTCGGGGCGGTCGGGGTCCTGGAGGCAGACGTCGAGGACCTGGCCGCCGGCCTTCACCTGGTCCCGGCCCACCTCGGCGGCGGCCTCGTGCTGGCCGGCCTGGATGAGCTTCTTGAACTTGCGGCTGCCGAGGACGTTGGTGCGCTCGCCCACCAGCGTCGGCCGCTGGGCCTCCGAAAGCTCGACGGCTTCGAGGCCGGAGACCAGGGAGCGCCGGTGGTGAGGCACGGCGCGGGGCTTCCGGCCCTGGACGATCCGCGCCAGGGTGGCCACGTGGGCCGCGGTGGTGCCGCAGCAGCCGCCCACGAGGTTGAGCCAGCCGGCGTCGAGGAAGCGGGTGAAGACGCGCTCGAAGACGTCCGGCCCCTCGGTATACCTCCCCTCCTCGTTGGGCAGGCCGGCGTTGGGCACGCAGGCCACCCGGGTGCGGCAGATCTCCGCCAGGGTGCGGACGTGGTCGGTCATCAGGTCCGGGCCGGTGGCGCAGTTGAGACCGATATACAAGAGGTCGGCGTGGAGCATGGAGACGGCGAAGGCCTCGGCATCCTGGCCGCCCAGCATGGTGCCGGTGGTCTCGATGGTGGCCGAGACGGCGACGGGGACCTGCCAGCCGGTCTGGGCGAAGGCGCGCTCGATGCCGATGAGGCCGGCCTTGACGTTGCGGGTGTCCTGGGCGGTCTCCAGGAGCAGGTAGTCAGCGCCGCCGGCCATCAGTCCCAGGGCCTGGACGCGGAAGTTCTCGATCAGCCCCTCGAAGGTGATACCGCCGGTCACCGAGATCGCCTTGGTGGTGGGCCCCATGGAGCCACAGACGAAGCGGGGCTTCGCGAGCGTGTCGTGCTTGGCGCAGGCGCTGCGGGCGAGCGCGGCCGCCAGGCGGTTGAGCTCGAAGGCGCGGTCGGCGAGGCCGTACTCGCCCAGCACGAGCGGCGTGCCGCCGAAGGAGTCGGTCTCCACGACGTCGCAGCCGGCGGCGAGATAGCCCAGGCTGACGCCCTCCACCACGTCCGGGCGGGTGACGCAGAGATATTCGTTGCAGCCTTCGAGCTCGGGACCGCCGAAGTCGTCGGCGGTGAGCTGGGCGGCCTGGAGGGCGGTGCCGGTGGCGCCGTCGAGCACCAGGACGCGGGACTCCAGGGCGGCTTGAAGGCGCGCCGTGCGCTCCTCCACGTCGTCAGGGCGCGGCGGGACGGGGACGTCAAAGAGCGGATCGCTCACCTCTCTCCTCCTCGCGGGAATACAAAAAAACCCGACTCGTCAGCATCACGAGACGGGCTTTCCGCTCCGGACACTTAATTGTCACCAGGGGCGACCGCATCCTCGCTCGTTGAGCGAGAGGGCACCTTGGGTGTCCGTCCCAGGTTGCCGAGCCCGGCCGCAGGCCGGACCGCTCGTAATGCAAGGAGGAGGATACGCCAGAGGGGAGGGGATGTCAAAGTCTCTCGTCGATCAAGGTGGCTCCGGGATCTCGTCCGATCCCTGCTCGAGGAACGCCTGACCATTCCGGGCGATGTCGGCAGAGCTCTGCCGGATCAGCTTCTTCATCCGCTCGTGATCGTGATCGAGGGTGATGGTAAGTAGGAGGACGAGTCCCTGATACTCGTCAGCACTGCCATCGAAACAACACGCGATGACTCTCATGATGCCCGGAAATCGGTATTCGACCAGGTAGCCACCTTTGACCTGGATCACCCCGCGATAGGCGCTGGGCCGCCACGGCTGCAGACGTGGATCGGTGACAGGGTGGGCGCAGACTTGAAGGACCTTTACCAGAGAGGCAACCTGGTTCGCCCTCTCGTCGCGCTCTCGCGGGTTCAATTTTTCGACGGCTTTGCGGAAGGACCGGTCCTGCCAGGTCGGCTCAAAGACCCGAACGAGCCTATGCACGGAAGGCGGCTCTGAAGTACTCGTCGGGATCCTCGATGGGATCGCTCCACTGGGACTGGTCCGTGAGGTCGAGGAAGGGCAGCGCCCGCCAGAGATTCTGCCACCCCTCCGAAAGGCGGGCGTATGCATCCTCATTGATCGCCGGCTCGGTGTTCGAGCCCCACTTCTCGCGTGGGATCTCGGGATTGAGCGACTTGGTGAGGCTGCCTAGATCCTGGGCCGTCATGGCGCCGTACTGGTCCGCTACGAAGTCCACGATGGCCAGCTCTTCAGGGCTGAGGCGGACCGAAGGCCTGCCCGCCAGCCTGACGGTCCACCCCTCGTCATACTCAGGCTGCTCAATTTTGAAGCAGCCTTCCCGGGGATAGGTAACGCCTACCCAGGCCTCCCGAGCCACGACTCCTTGTTTCCAGGCTTCAAAGGTCGCGTCCGTGATCCGACGGCCAAGCTTTTCGGCGGCGACCACGTCGACCAGGTAGGGCAACTTGACCGCTTGCGTCTTATAGAGCGAGCCCAGCCTTTCGCAAAGCCGCGCGAGCACGGCTTCGAGCTGGGGTCCAAAAACAGGCTGTCGAGTCTTGACTTTCATCTCCCGATCCTCGCCTGGAGAAGTATACCTCTCTTCGCAGGATGGTGAAAGAGAAGCAGAAGTGGGACACCCTACACCTCTCGGTACCCCCCGCACGCCACCACCGGCAGCGGGGGATACTTCGGAAACCGCGCATCCACCTCCGCCAGGCTGCAGCGCACGAAGACGCTGCGCTTCGAGGCGAGGAGGCGCAGGTGCTCGCAGGTGGCGCAGAGGCCGGCGGGCACGGCGAGGGCGCGGTCCTGCTCCTCGGCGCTCATTCGGCACTCATTCCGATTGGTGCTGCGCCAGGGCCTCCTCGGCGTGGCGCCCCTGGGAGAGGGCTTCCAGCTTTTCGGTGGGTCCCAGCAGGAGGAGGAGGTCGCCGGCGAGGAGGGCCGTCTCGGCCGCGGGGATCACCGGCTCCTCGCCGTAGCGGCCCTGGCGCTTGATCTCGATCACCCGCGCGCCCAGGGTCTGGGGGAGACGGGCCTCCGCCAGGGTCTTCCCCACCAGGCCGGGAGGCACCGGCACGAGGCGGAGGGAGAAGTCGGGCGGGATGTCCACGTACTGGCGGCTGGCCTGGGACTCCTGGCCGGAGACGAAGGTGGCGAGCATCGCCGGCCGGCCCAGCACCTCCTGGGCATAGACCGCCAGCAGGTCCCGCTTGGCCAACACACCGAGGTAGCGGCCGTCGTCGTCCACCACCGGCAGACGCTCGAAGTCGCTGCCGGCGAAGTACTCGGTGGCCCGGTGCAGGCGCTCGTCCTTGTGGATGGCGCGGTCCACCGGCGCCATCAGGTCGAGGGCCACCACCGCCGTCAGGGTCTCGGGCTGCTCCAGGGCGTGCTTGATGTCGTGCAGCGAGATGGCCCCCAGCAGCCGGCCGTCCTCCCCCACCACGAAGAGGCGCTGGCGGCGGGTGGAGAGAAATTTCTCCACTACGTCGCGGTAGCGGTCGCCCGGCCGCAGGATGGTGGGATCGGGGCGCGCCAGGTCCTCCGCCTTGAGCCCGGCCAGCACCACCGCCTCCATCCGCGACGGCAGCTCGATCCCCCGGGCCTGCAGCGACTCGGTGTAGATGGAGTAAGGACGCAGGCTCCGGGCCAGGGTGCTCGACAGGATGGCGGCCACCATCACCGGCAGGATCATGTCGTAGTTGCCGGTGAACTCGAAGAGGATGAGGATGGCGCTGATCGGCGCGTGGCTCGTGCCGGCCATGACGGCGGCCATGCCGACGGCGGCGTAGGCACCGTAGGGCGAGGCGATGTGCGGGAACGCCCAGTGGGCCCAGGTGCCGAAGGCGCTGCCGACCAGGGCGCCGAAGGCGAGGGAGGGGGTGAACATCCCGCCGGCGCCGCCGCTCCCCCGGGTGAGCGCGGTCGCCACCAGCTTCATCAGAGCGATTCCCAGGAGGAACAGGATGGCGAGCTCCGGCTCCGTGGCCAGCCGTGCGGGGATCGGGAGCTTGCCGGCCAGAGTCAGGTTGATGGTGCCGTAGCCGCGGCCCAGGACGTAGGGTAGCCAGAGGCCGATCACGCCCAGGAGGGTCATGCCCACCACAGGCTGGAACGGCCGCGGCAGGAGCCTCATCTTGCCCAGGCGCTTGAAGACGGCCCCGCCCCAGCTCACCCCGGTCATGAAGACCAGCGATGCGCCGGCGCCCACCAGCCCCAGGCCGGCGTAGAGGAGCATCTCCCAGCCGCTCGTCAGGGCGTAGTCGGGGGTGGCGTAGAGCGGGGCGTTGCCCACCAGGGAACGGGCGATGAGGGTGGCGATCACCGAGGAGACGACGATGGGGCCGAAGATCTCCAGGGCGAAGTTGCCGAGGATGACCTCCATGGCGAACAGCGTGCCGCCGATCGGGATGTTGTAAGTGGCCGCCAAGCCGGCCGCGGCGCCGCAGCCGACCAGGATCTTGAGCCGGTGGGGCGGCAGCTCGAGGCGCTGGCCCATCCACGAGGAGATCATGGCGCCCAGCCGGATCATCGGCCCCTCGCGGCCGAGCGAGCCGCCGCTGCCGACGGTGACGACGGCCGCGAGCGCGTTGATCAGCACCGGCCGCGGCGCGATCTTGCCGCCCGTCAGGGCCACGGCCTCGATGAGCATGGCCATCCCCTCGCCGCCGGTCTCGCCGCCCGGCTTGCCCCGCGCCCGCCGGCGGCCCAGCCAGAGGATGAGCCCCACCAGCACGCCGCCGCAGGCCGGGGCCACCACCACCAGCCAGCGGGGCACCTGCGTCACGAGGCGGAGGAAATCCCCCGGGCGTCCCCAGAGGAGGGTCTGGACGAGGGCGATGCACCGGTCGGTGACGAGGCCCAGCAGGCCGCCGATGACTCCCACGGCGGCAATGAGGACGAAGAAGAGCCGGTCCTCCCGGCTGGCGAGGCCGAAGCGCCGCGCCAGGGCGAAGTCCAGCGACCGGGCCCATTCGCGCACCCGCCCCAGCCAGCCTGACCGCCGCGTCTCCATGGGGATCGAATGTATCAGGCCCTGAAGTGCGGCGGGGTCTCAGGGCTCGCTCAAAGAAGCTGGCGAAATTGCTGTTCCCATAAACATGCGCACTCGTGTATAATCCTCCCCTGAGGTCGCCGAAAGCGGCCACTCTCCTTCCGGGGCTCCACCGGCGCGCGTCCGCCGCCGGTTTACGGGGGTCCCACGGCGGATGTTCGCCCCGCGGTACCAACCCTCCAGACCGCGGCATACGCCGCGCGCCAAGACTCGAGGGGACCGGGAAACCGGTCCCCTTCGCCTTTTCAGGGGGTGCTTTTCAGGAGGTGATGAAGGCTACGCTCCCTTCCGCTCCAGCACCACCGCCTGCGTCTCCGTGAGGACGACCCGCTGCTGCCGGCGATCCTTGCGCGGTGCGATGAGGGTGGCGCGGGTGGCCTCGGCGCGCTTCTGGCCCACGATGCGGGCGTAGACGGAGAGAGCCTGGGCCACCACCTGGTCCATGTTGTAGTACTTGTAGGTGGCGAGGCGACCCACGAAGTGCACGTCCGGACGCTCTTCGGCCAGCGTCTGGTACCGCTTGTACAGCTCGGCGTTCTCGGGCCGCGGCACCGGGTAGTAGGGATCGCCCTCGGCTTTGGGGTACTCGTAGACCAGGCTGGTCTTCGCGTGCTCCTGTCCGGTGAGGTGCTTGAACTCGGTGCTGCGGGTGTAGAGGTGCTGGTTGGGGTAGTTGACCACCGCCACCGGCTGCACCCACTCCTGGTTGATGGTCTCGAACTGGAACTCCAGCGAGCGGTAGGGCAGCCTGCCGTAGCGGAAGTCGAAGAACTCGTCGACGGGACCGGTGAAGATCATCCGCTCGTAAGGGATGACCCCCTCGATCTCGTGATAGTCGGTGTTGAGCAGGATCTTGATGTTGTCGTGATCGAGCATATTCTCGAACATCCGCGTGTAGCCCTTGAGGGGCATGGCCTGGTAGGTGTCCGAGAAGTAGCGGTCGTCGCGGTTGGTGCGCACCGGCACCCGGGCGGTGACCATGGCGTCGAGCTGCGAGGGATCGAGCCCCCACTGTTTGCGGGTGTAGCCGCGGAAGAACTTCTCATAGAGCTCGCGGCCGACGCGGGAGACCACCACGTCCTCGGAGGTGCGGACGCTCTCCCGAGGCTCGGCCACGGAGGCGAAGAAGCTCTCCACCTCCATGCTGTTGAGCTTCAGGCCGTAGAGCTGGTTGATGGTGTCCAGGTTGATGGGGATGGGGACGAGCTGGCCGTCCACGCTGGCCCGCACCCGGTGCTCGTAGGGCCGCCATTTGGTGAACCCGGAGAGATACTCGAAGACCTCCCGGGAGTTGGTGTGGAAGATGTGGGGGCCGTACTTGTGGACCAGGATCCCCGCATCGTCGTAGTGGTCGTAGGCGTTGCCCCCGATGTGGGGACGCCGGTCGACGAGAAGGACTTGCTTGCCCGAGCCCCGGGCCAGCCTCTCTGCCAGCACGCTGCCGGCGAACCCCGCCCCCACGATCATGTAGTCAAACATCGAACCGGCTCCTTTCGTCGTTCATTCCAAGTAGCACTTCAGTCAAATACTGCGGTCGAACCGACTCTCGACCGGCGACCGTCCCGCCGGGACTGGACGGCCGCGTCGATGAGATCGGACATGCTCTGCCAAGTGCGGCTCCAGGAGCCGCCGGCGAGAAAATCGTCCACCTGCCGTAGCCAGCTTGCACGCTCGCTGCCACCTTCGCCGTGACGGGCCAGGGCCCGCTCGACGGCGGCGACGAAGTCCGCCGGCGCCTCGGCGATCTCCACCATCGCGAGCTCGCCATAGGGGCGCACCACGTCGCGAATGGGCGTCGAGACCACCGGCTTCCCCCCCGCCAGGTATTCGGGGGTCTTGGTGGGACTGATGAAGCGGGTCGACTCATTGCGCGCGAACGGCATGAGGGCCACGTCCCAGCCCGCCAGGTAGGACGGCAGCTCGGCGTAGGGCTTCATCCCCAGGTAATGGAGGTTGGCGCGCCGCGGCAGGCCCTCGGGGTCGATCTTGACCACCGGCCCGACCATCACGAGCTGCCAGTCCGGGCGCAGGTCGGCCACGGCGGCCAGGAGGTCGAGGTCGATCCGCTCGTCGATCACCCCGAAGTAGCCCAGTCGCGGCCGGGGGATGGCGGCCTGGTCCGGCGGCTCGGGCAGGGGGTCCCGAGCGCGGCCGAAGTGCCCGGCGTCGATGCTGCTGGGGAAGGCGTGAACCTGCGGGTGGCGGTCGCGCTTGGCCTCGTAGAGGCTCTGGCCGCCGGTGAACACCAGGTCGGCCAGCGCCAGCAGGCGCTCCTCCCGCTCCAGCAGCGAGGGCGGCGCGCCGCGAAAGAGCGACAGCTCGTCCATGCAGTCGTAGACCACGGCGGCGGGCGCCAGCCCCGAGGAGTAGCCGAGAGCCATGGGCGTGTAGTACCAGAGGACGTAGTCGGCCACGGCGTGGTCTTCGAGCAGGCCCAGCAGGAGACCGCGCTGGGCCTCCTCCGCCGCTTCCGGAGACAGGCCGGCCGGCAGGTGCGGCACGGCCACCCGCACGCCCTCGGGGCGCTCGCTCACCTCGAGGCGGGCCGGACCCTCGCCCCATTCGCCCCAGATGGGCTCTTCGACGAAGAAGACCCGGCGGTGGCGGGCGAAGCGGCTCATCAGGTGCTGGGGACGCTGGTAGACGAAGTCCCACCGCAGGTGGGAGAGACAGACGACGTCCGGCCGGGGGGCCGGACCGGGCGCCTCGCCGGGAACGGCCTCGCCGGCTTCGTTAAGAGGCTGCATGCTCGCTCTCCTCCTCGCCCGGCACGGAGACCGGGTCTGCTAAATCATTGAAACTTTTGGAATCGTTCGCCGCGGCCTCGCCGCGGAAGACCTCCATCTGCCGGCGCAGCTCCTGGGCGAGAGGGAGATGGACCTCGCGCTGCCCGGCCGCGCCGGGGTACCCCCAGAGACCGCTGTGGCAATGGCGGTCGTCGTCCCATCCCGGGTAGTCGAGGATTGGGTAGAGGCAGATGCCATGGACGGGTACGCCCTGCCGGCGAGCCGCCAGCACCTCGCCGGCGACGTAGCGCAGCCAGCCGGCGCGAGCTCCCTCCTGAGCGCCGGTCTCGGCCACGATCAGGGGCCGGCCGTAGCGGTCGAAAACTTCGCGCAGGATCTCCCGGAACGGGCGGTAGAGCGGATCGCCCAACCGCACTCCCCGGCCGTCGAGGAGCCACTGGTTCTCGGGGTAGTAGTTGAGGCCCAGGCCCCCCAGGTAGCGCTCGTCGCCGCCGAGCTGCGGCCAGAGCCGGCCGAGGATCAGGTCCCAGGCCTCGAACTGCGCCCGGCGATGCCCCTCGGCGTCCGCCTGCCGCTCCGGCCGGTCCGGGCCGGCCACGATGTGGATGGCCGGCTCGCAGGCGAGGACGCGCGCGCGGGAGTCGACGCTCCACACCGCGTCCGCCGCCGCCAGGAAGGCGCGGGCGAGCTGGGCTTTGAGCTCGAACCCGCGGCCGGTGGCAAAGGGGTTGAGGCAGGCCACTTCGCCTCCCCCCCAGGCCCAGAACGAGATCTCGTTGACCGGCGTGTACCACGGCGGCTGGTCGGTCTCGGCGGCGATCAGCCGGGCCACCGCCCGGGCATAGGCCGCGAAGCGGTCCACGAAGTCCGGCCGGAAGACGTCGAGGTCGTCGAGATCGTTCGGCCAGCCGTAGTGGCAGAGGTCCCAGATCACCTGCACCCCCGCTTCCCGGGCCGCCCGCACCTGCGGCAGCAGGGAGGAGAAGTCCCAGCGGCCGGGGGCAGGCTCCACGCGATGCCAACGCACCCCGTCGCGCACCGTGGTCATTCCAAGGTTGCGGACGCGAGCGTAGTCGGCGGCGGCGAAACGGTCGTGCTCGGTCGCTGCGATCAGGTCGAGACGCCTGCCATCACGCCGATGGTGACAGGAACACTCGAAGCCGGCCATCCAGAAGCTCTGAAACATGGGACCTGAACAATTTCCCCCTCTCTGGCGCGGTCAATTGTGCAAGACCTGGACCACGCACCCGGAACGTGCCTTCCCCCTGGGAGGGGCGAGCTTCTTCGCCGGAAGAGGGAAAACGACCGGGGAAAGTGGGTACCGCGGAGCTTGCAAGAGCTACACGCCGGCCGGACCTTTCTTCAGTGTTCCGCCTTCCTTTGAAACGGCACCTAAGAAATAGAAGGCCGGCACACCGCGCGGTCGTGGTGACCGCCCGCTCACCCGGCCTGGAGGGATTTTCATGATCTCCAGAACGTCTCCCGACAGCCCGCGGACCGCACCCCAAGGTGGCATCCTCCACTTCCTGCTCCGGATCTTCGCCTTCGCCGGGGGCACCATGGACCCCAACGGCTAGCACCAGTTCCACCCCGACACCGGCGTCGTGCGCGCCGGTGTCACTTTTTCCGGCCCAGCAGCAACTTAATGGTAGATGGATGCCAATCACCCTGACCGGCAGACTCTCGAGAGATTCGCCCAGGCCGGAGTCTCGGCCGCCGAGGAGCGCTGGATCGAGAGCCACCTCCGTTCCGGCTGCCGGGTCTGCCAGCGGGAGGTGGACCATCTGCTGGGGACGCTGAGCCCGGCCCCGGAAGCCGCGCCGGTCCCGGACGCGGCGGACGCGGCGGAGGCGAGCTTCGCCTCCTGGAAAGGCCTCTTCGCCCAGCTCGAACAGAGGCTCGCCCTGGTGACGGCGGAGCGGCGCGCGGCGCCCCCGTTGCTGGCGGAGCTGCTGGGCTACCCGCCGGCCGAGCGGCCGGTCCTGGTGCGCCAGTGCCGCCGTTTCCAGACCCTGGCCGTCTGCGAGCAGCTCGTCGACGCCAGCTTCGAGGCGGGGTTCCACGACGCGGGCCAGTCGGTGGAGCTGGCCGAGCTGGGTCTCCTGCTGGCCGGCCATCTCGACGCCGGGCACTACGGCCGCTCCGTGGTGCTGGATCTTCAGGCGCGGGCCTGGGCCTACCTCGGCAACGCCCGGCGTATCGCCTTCGACCTGGCCGGCGCCGAGGAGGCCCTGAACCAGGCCGAGGGCCTGGCCGAGAGCGGCTCGGCCGATCCCCTGGAGGAGGCCCGCATCCTCGATCTCCGCGCCTCCCTGCTCGGCGATCAGGGGCGCTTCGAGCAGGCCGCCGACCTGCTCGACCTGGTCATCGACATCTACCAGGACCTGCACGAGCCCCACCGCCAGGGGCGTGCGATGATCAGCCAGGGGGTCTTCCTGGGCCACGCCGGCTGGCCCGAGGAGGCCATCCGCCAGATCCGCAAGGGCCTCGCCCTGCTGGAATGGGAGCGCGAGCCACGGCTGGTGCTGATGGCGCGCCACAACCTTGCCTGGTTCCTGAACGACTGCGAGCGCAGCGAGGAGGCCCTGCGGCAGCTCGCGCGCTTCCGCCACACCTACCGTGAGTTCCCCGATGCCTGGACCGAGTTGCGCCTCGCCTGGCTGGACGGCCGCATCGCCGCTCGCCTGGGCCGTCCCGGGGAGGCCGAGCGGAGCCTGATCGAGGTGCGGCAGCGCTTCCTCGCCGAGGGACACGGCTACGACGCCTCGCTGGTGACCCTCGACCTCGCGCAGCTCTATCTCCAGCAGGGGCGCAACGCCGAGGTGCGCGAGCTCGCCGCCGGCATGCTCGCCGTCTTCCTCTCCCAGGACGTCCACCGCCAGGCCGTCGCCGCCCTCACCGTCTTCCAGCAGGCGGCCGAGCTCGACCGCGCCACCCCCCTGCTGCTGGAGGAGATCGCCGCCTACCTGCGGCGGGCGCGGCGCAATCCGCGGCTGCGCTTCGAAAAGGCGGCGGCGTAGGGCCCTTCAAGAAAAGAAGGAAAAACAAGGAGTAAGCCGGCCGGCGGGACGCCGGCGGTCCCAGGGGGCCCTGGGTTATCCTTCTTGCCCGATGCCCAAGACCTCTCCACTCCCGGTCATTCCGGCCGGCACCGCCCGCCGCCTGCTGCTGGGCGCCCAGGGGCTGCTCGACGACCCCCGCCGCAAGGCGACGCCGGACGTCCTCTACGACCTGATCGCGCGCATGGGTTTCGTCCAGATCGACTCCATCAACGTCGTGGCCCGCGCCCATCACCTGACGCTCGCCTCCCGCCTCCAGGGGTACCGGCCGGCCCTGCTGGAGCGGCTGCTGGAGCGCGAGCGGCGGCTCTTCGAGCACTGGACCCACGACGCTGCGGCCATCCCCACCGTCTGGTATCCGCACTGGAAGCCGCGGTTCGAGCGCTACCGGCAGAAGGTGCTCGGGCATCCCTGGTGGCTGGAACGCGTGGGGCCGGACCCCTACCGGGTGTTCGCTCACGTGCGCGAGCGCATCGTCAAGGAAGGGCCGCTGATGACCAAGGACTTCGAGGACGAGCGGCCCGCGGGGACCGACAAGACCTGGTGGGGGTGGAAGCCCCACAAGGCCGCCCTGGAGTACCTCTGGCGCACCGGCGAGCTCGCCATCGCCGGGCGGGTCAACTTCCACAAGGTCTACGACCTCGCCGCGCGCGTCCTGCCGGCAGCCCACGCCGCGCCGGCGCCGGGCGACGAGGAGCACCTCGACTGGGCCTGCCGCTCGGCCCTGGAGCGGCTGGGGGTCGCCACGGCCGACGAGCTCGCCGGCTTCTGGCGCGCCGTGTCCCTGGAGGCGGCGCGGAGCTGGGGGGAGCGGGCCGCAGCCCGGGGGGAGGTCGCGACCGTCGAAGTGGCGACCGCCGACGGCTCCAAGCCGCGCAAGGCCTGGGCGGTCCCCGATTGGGAGGAGCGGGCCGCGGCGCTGCCCGCCGCCCCGCCGCGCGTCCGCCTGCTCTCCCCGTTCGACCCGATCCTCCGTGATCGCAAGCGCACGCTGCGCCTCTTCAACTTCGATTACCGCTTCGAGGCCTTCGTGCCCGGCCCCCAGCGCCAGCACGGCTACTACGTGCTGCCGATCCTCGAAGGCGAGCGCCTGGTGGGCCGGCTCGACCCCAAGCTCCATCGCGAACAGGGGCTGCTGGAGATCCGCGGGCTGTGGTGGGAGCCCGGGGTACGGGCGAGCCAGGGGCGGAGGGCGAACCTGGAGGCGGCGGTCGAGCGGCTGGCGCGGATGGTAGAAGCGACCGAGATAGCGTTCGGCAAGGTGATGTGACGATCAGGGGCGATCTTCAGGCATGACACACCTCTTGAAAAGAGTATATCAGCGCGGCTCACGGAAGCGTCGGAGTGGTCGCTCGCCCCGCCCGCTCCAGCGCCCGCTGCATGAGCAGGTCCTGGCTGGAACGCGGCTCCTCGCCGGACCCCGGCTGGCGCTGGACGTAGGTGCCGTCGGGCTGCATGTCCCAGGCCTTGCAGTTGTCCGCGAGCTGGAGGTCGAGGATGGCCCGCACCTCCTCCTTGAGCTTCGGGTCCTCGACCGGCACCGCCGCCTCCACCCGGGCGTCGAGGTTGCGCGACATCCAGTCCGCCGAGCCCAGGTAGTACTCGGGCTCGCCACCATTACCGAAGCAGAAGATGCGGGCGTGCTCCAGGTAGCGCCCGACGATCGAGATCACCCGGATCGTCTCGCTGCGGCCGGGCAGCCCCGGGCGCAGCCGGCAGATCCCCCGCACGATGAGGTCGATCTCGACGCCGGCCGCCGAGGCGTCGTAGAGCGCGTCGACGATCTGCTTGTCGTCCAGGGCGTTCATCTTGGCGATGATGCGCCCGCCGCGGCCGGCCCGCTGGTGCGCCACCTCGCGGGCGATCATCTCCATGAAGCGCTGGCGCATGGTGATGGGGGCCACCAGCAGCTTCTTGAACTGCGGCTGGTAGACGAGGCCGGTGAGCATGTTGAAGAGTTGGGCCACGTCCTGGGCCAGGGCCTCGTCGCAGGAGAAGAGGCCGAGGTCGGTGTAGAGCTTCGCCGTCTCCGGGTTGTAGTTGCCGGTGGCGATGTGGGTGTAGCAGCGCAGGACGTCCTTCTCCTGGCGCACCACCAGGGTGATCTTGGCGTGGGTCTTCAAGCCCACCAGCCCGTAGCAGACGTGGGCGCCCACCTTCTCCAGCGCCTCCGCCCACTCGATGTTCGCCGCCTCGTCGAAGCGCGCCTTGATCTCCACCGTCACGGCGATCTGCTTGCGCGCCTCGGCGGCGCGGATCAGCGCCTGCATGTTCGGCGAGTCGGCGGAGGTGCGATAGAGCGTCTGCTTGATGGCCAGCACCGCCGGATCCACCACCGCCGCCTCGATGAAGCGCTGGGTGCTGGTGGCGAACGAGTCGTAGGGGTGGTGGACGAGGATGTCGCCGGCCGCGATGGCGTTGAAGACCTCCGCCTCGTCCCCCGTCTCGAAATGGAAGCGGGGGTGGGTCACCGGCGCCCAGGGGCGGTAGCGCAGCGACGGCAGGGGGGCTGAAACGGCGAGCGCCATCAGGTCCTTGAGCGCCAGGGGCCCCTCCACCTCGAAGATCTCCGGCTCGCCGACCGCGAGCTCCTCGCCCAGGAAGTCGATCATCCAGCGCGACATGCCCTTCGCGACCTCCAGGCGCACGACGGTGGCGAAGCGGCGCTCCCGCAGCTCCTCCTGGATGGCCTCCAGCAGATCCTCGGCCGTCTCCTCGTTGCGCTGCACGTCGGCGTTGCGCGTCACCCGGAAGGGGTGGGACTCGACGATCTCGACCCCCGGGAAGAGGCGGTCCAGATGGTGGGCGATGACGTCCTCCACCGGCACGTAGCGCAACGGCCGGTCCCGCACCGACTCCGGCAACTGCACCCAGCGCGGCAGGATGTGCGGCGCCTTGACCCGGGCGAAGCGCGGGGCGTCGTCGCCGGGGAGCCGGATGGAGACGCCGAGCGACAGGCTGACATTGGAGATGAAGGGGAACGGGTGCGCGGGATCGACCGCCAGCGGCGTCAGGATGGGGAACATCCGGCGGTCGAACTCCTCCGTCAGGTAGCGGCGCTCGCCGGCCCTGAGCTCCCCCCAGCGGACGATCTCCAGCCCGTGCTGGCGCAGGGCCGGGAGCAGCTCGTCCTTCAGCAGCCGCCGCTGGCGCGCCACCATCGGCCGCACCGCGGCGTTGATGGCGGCGAGCTGCTGGCGGGGGGTGCCGCCGCTGTCGGCGCCCAGCTCGCGGAGGTTGCTGGCGAGCTGCTGCTTCAGGCCGCCCACCCGTTTCATGAAGAATTCGTCGAGGTTCGAATCGAAGATGGCGACGAACTTGAGCCGCTCCAGCAGGGGGTTGTCCGGGTCCTCCGCCTGCCGCAGCACCCGGGCGTTGAACTCCAGCCAGGAGAGCTCGCGGTTGAGGATCAGGTTGGGGGCTTCGGCGCGCTCGTCGAAGCGCTCCGGACGCGATGGATTGGGCTCAGACACGGGGCTCGGACCTCCGGGGGGCGGACGAGGTGGCCCGCCAGGACTGCCCAAATCTTGACACATCCAGGCGACACAGTTCCATGACACTCCGGTGACGAAGGCGTGTCGCCGCCGGCCGGGCCGCGACCCGTCGGCTACAATCGCCGGCGTGAGCGCGTCACCCACGGTGGTCGTCCAGCCCCTCAGTTTCCCGGCTGCCGGCCCGGATGCCGGCGAGCCGGTCGCCGGGCCCGCCGCAGGGGGCGTGGCGCCCGAGCGCCTGGCGGCCATCGACATCGGCTCGAACTCGATCCACATGGTGGTGGCCGAGGTGGGGGCCGGCGGCGGCTACCGCCTGCTGGGACGCGAGCGGGAGATGGTGCGCCTGGGCAAGACCGGATTCGGCGAGGGCGCCCTCTCCGAAGCGGCCATGCAGGACGGCCTGGAGACCCTGGCCAAGATGACCACCATCGCCCGTCTCAAGGGAGCACAGCGGGTGGTGGCGGTGGCCACCAGCGCCGTGCGCGAAGCCGCCAACGGCGCCGACTTCCTGGCCCGCGTCAAGGCCCACACCGGCCTCGACGTGCAGCTCCTGACCGGCGCCGGGGAGGGGGAGCTCATCTACCGCGCGGTGCGCGAGGTGGTGGACCTCGGTCCCGGCGCCGCCGCCGTGGTCGACATCGGCGGCGGCAGCACGGAGTGGATCGCCACCCGCGGCGGGGAGATCCAGCAGGTGGTGAGCCTCGCCCTGGGCTCCCTGCGCTGCGCCGTCGAGCTCCCGGGGGACCCGCCCGGCGGCGCCGACCTCGACCGCCTGCGCCGCCGGATCGCCCGGCGCCTCGCCGAGACCGTGCCGCGGGGCTCGGTGGAGCGGCTGGTCGCCACCTCCGGCACGGCGGTCTGCTGCGCCGACCTCGTCGACCACTTCGCCGGCCGGCCGTGGAAAGAGCTCTCCAGCGGTCTGCGCGAGGTACGGACCAAGGACCTCGCCCTGCTCGTCGAGCGGCTGCGCCCCCTGAAGCGCCGCCAGGTCGCCGCCCTGCCACCGGTGGGCGGCCCCCGCTCCGAGAGCCTGCTGGCCGGCGCCGTGCTGCTCCAGGAGCTGGTGGCCCACGCCGGCGTCGATCGCTTCCAGGTCTCCGACCGGGCGCTGCGGGAGGGGCTGGTGCTGGCGGCCCTCGGCCAGCCCATCCCCGCCGCCGGCGAGCCCGGCGACCTGCGGCGGCGCCAGGTGCTCCGCCTCGCCGAGCGCGCCGAGAGCGTCTACCGCCACGACCTGCAGACGGCGCGCCTCGCCACCCGCCTGTTCGACGTCACCGCCTCGGTCCACGGCCTGGGCAGCCGCGAGCGGGAGTGGCTGGAGTACGCCGCCCTGCTCCACGACATCGGCTACTCCATCCACTACCGCGGCCATCACAAGCACGCCTACTACCTCATCGTCAACGCCGTGCTCGACGCCTTCGACCCGCGGGAGATCGAGATCATCGCCCACGTCGCCCGCTATCACCGGGGCGCGACCCCCAAGCCCGGCCACCCCACCCTCGCCGCCCTCAAGCCCTGGCAGCAGCGGATCATCCGCAAGCTCGCCGCCCTGTTGCGCGTCGCCGACGCCCTGGACCGCACCCACGCCTCGCGGGTCGAGGAGATCTACGGCTCCATCCGCATCGGCCGCGTGAGCCGCGCCAGCCACGGCCGCAAGGTCACCCTGGAGGTCGTGTCGCCCTACGCCGTCGACCTCGAGCTGGAGGCCGCGCGGGAGCATGGCACGTTTTTTGAAAAAGTCTTCGACTGTACCCTCCGCCTGCGCCAGGGCCTGGAAGCGGCGGCTGGCTGAGAGTATGAATTTCTACAGCGCGTTGTAAGAACCGCCCGTCTTGGCCGGTTTGCGCCAGCGGTCTCTTTTCCTTCCCATAAACCACGCTGTCACAGAGAGTTAACAGGATCCTCACCGGGGTTTCACATCCGTTTCTGTGGAAAACTCTCCACGCTGCCATCCAGGGCCCTTTCCGACCCGCGTTGTGAATCCTACAAACTCCCTGGAATCAATGACTTGCCCGCTTTGCACAGCAGCTTGGTCAAAGCGGGGAAAGGCCCGGAAACACGGCCTCTCCCAGGGGTTCGAGGGCTCTTTTCCACAGGGTTTTCCGCATTCTTTGTGGAAGACTCCGTGGTAGCCTCTGGCCAATGGCGCAAGAACGCATCCTGCTCATCGAGGACGAGCCCGACATCGCCGAGGTGTTGCAGTACAACCTCGAGAAGGAGGGCTTCGCGGTGGAGGTGGCACGGCGGGGGGACACCGGCCTCGAGGCCCTGCGCCGCGAGCCGGCCGACCTGCTGGTGCTCGACCTCATGCTCCCCGGCATCGACGGTCTGGAGCTGACGCGGCTGCTGAAGCGGGATGCCGCCACCTCCCGGCTGCCCATCGTCATGCTCACCGCCCGTGGCGAAGAGGTGGACCGCATCGTCGGGCTGGAGCTGGGAGCCGACGACTACATCAGCAAACCCTTCAGCCCGCGGGAGGTGGTGCTGCGGGTCAAGGCGGTGCTGCGCCGTCTGCAGCCCGAGGACGCCGTCAGCGACCTGCTGGAGGTCGGGGGGATTCAGCTCGACGTCTCCGGCCACCAGCTCCGGGTGCGGGGCCGGGAGGCGCCGCTCACGGCCACCGAATTCCGCCTGCTGCGGCTGCTCATGGAGCGCGGCGGCCGGGTGCAGACGAGGGGACAGCTCCTGTCGGACGTCTGGGGCTACGCCGAGGACATCGACAGCCGGACGGTGGACACCCACATCCGGCGCCTGCGCCGCAAGCTCGGCCCCGAGGCCGACCGCATCGAGACCGTCATCGGAGTCGGCTACCGGCTGAGGCCCTGACCCCGAGTGCGGCGCCTCGGCCTGCCGCCCAAGCTGCGGCTCGCTCCCCTCTGGCCCGCGCTGGCGGCCACGGCCATCGCCAGCGCCTTTCTCTGGTTCCTCCTCCCCGGGCTGTTCGAGAGCACGGCCTCGGTGCAGCTCTTCGACGCGCTGCGCATCCTCACGCCCATCGTCCAGCGCCAGGTGTCCGACACGCGGACCGATCCGCGGCTCTGGGTGCGGCAGCTCGCCGCCGACAGCGGTCTGCGGGTGACCCTGATCCGCGGCGACGGCGTGGTGATCGCCGACAGCTCCGTCGAGCCGGCGAAGGTGGGGGCGATGGAGAACCACCGGCAACGTCCCGAGGTCCAGGAGGCCCTGGCCCGCGGCTCCGGGATGTCGGTGCGCAGGAGCGCCACCACCGGCGACACCTACGTCTATGCCGCCAAGACCCTGGCCGGCCCGCGTGGGGAGACGCTCATCCTGCGCCTGGCCGAGCCCCTGGAGCAGCTCCAGGCGCTGCGCGGGCAACTGGCGGCGGCCATGGCGCTCGCCGTCCTGGCGGCGGGCTGCGGCATCCTGGTCACCTCCCTGTGGCTGGACCGCCGCCTCTTCCAGCCCCTCTCGCGGCTCATCGCCGACGCGCGGAACATCGCCGCCGGCCGCGCCGCCCGCGTCCAGGTGCCGGACGAGGACGAGCTGGCGGCCCTGGCCCTGGCCCTCAACCACCTCGCCGCCACCGCCGAGGAGCAGTTCGAGGCCGTGCGCAAGGAGCGCGACCAGCTCCGGCAGATCCTGGCCAGCATGTCGGAAGGGGTCCTGGTGGTGGGGCCGGACGGCCGTGCCCTGATGATCAACCCGGCCTTCTATCAGCTGTTCGACCTGCGGGGCGACTTCTCCGGCCGGCCGGTGCTGGAGATCATCCGCCATCCGGGCTTCAGCCGCCTGATCGAGGACACCCTGCGCGCCGGCGAGCCCCAGAGCGCCCAGATCGAGCTCGCCGTCCCCGAGCGGCGCACCCTGCTGCTGGCCAGCTCGCCGTTGTCTGGCGGCCCGGGCGGCGAGCGGGGCGCCGTGGTGGCCACCCGCGACACCACCGAGCTGACGCGGGTGGCGGACATGCGCAAGGACTTCGTGGCCAACGTCTCCCACGAGCTCAAGACGCCGCTCGCCGCCATCCGCGGCTACGCCGAGACGCTGCGCGACGGCGCCTTGGAGGAGCCCGCCACGGCCCGCCGCTTCACCGAGCGCATCCTCAGCCAGTGCCGGCGCCTGCAGGAGCTGCTGGACGACCTGCTGACCCTGTCGCGCCTGGAGGGCGTCGCCCCCGCCCTGGAGCGCGAGCCCGTCGACCTCGGCGCCGTCGTCCGCCGCGCCGTGGAGCTGCTCTCCACCGCCGCCCGCGAGAAGCGGGTGGAGATCACGGTCGAAGAGGAGGCGGTGCCGCCGGTGCCGCCCATTCCGGGCGACCCCGACGGCCTGGAGCGCCTGCTCCTCAACCTCCTGGACAATGCCATCAAGTACAACCGTCCGGACGGCAAGGTTACCCTTCGCCTCGCGCGCGCGGACGGCGAGGCGGGCCAGGCGGTCATCGAGGTGAGCGACACGGGGATCGGCATCCCCCCCGAGTCGATCCCCCGTCTCTTCGAGCGCTTCTACCGCGTCGACAAGGGCCGGGCCCGCGAGGAGGGGGGCACCGGCCTCGGCCTCGCCATCGTCAAGCACGTGGCCCAGGCCCACGGCGGCCAGGTGGACGTCGAGAGCCGCGTCGGCCGCGGCTCGACCTTCCGGGTGAGGCTGCCGCTGGCCCTCACTCCCCCAACCCCCTCTCTCCCGGCCTCCCCCCTATAGGCGCTACCTTCGCCTCAGAGCGCCCCCCCGCCCGAGGGCCCTCTGAGGCGAAGGTAGCGCC